>Ga0207671_10003644_pt1 | contig 15213 bp, 15 predicted proteins | sample KBSC24metaG_FD_184352 | JGI IMG/M metagenome (GOLD analysis project Ga0207671, IMG submission 184352) | Corn rhizosphere microbial communities from Kellogg Biological Station, Michigan, USA - KBS C2-4 metaG (SPAdes) (version 2) | ecosystem: Host-associated > Plants > Roots > Rhizosphere > Soil... | reverse complement strand
GGACGTCAGGATCTCCGGTGTGCCGGTGGGTTCTGTGAAGAGTGTCAAGCTCAAGCCGGACAACAGCGTTGACGTGACGTTCGACGTCAACGACAAGTACCAGCTGTACACCTCCACCAAGGCCGTAGTGCGCTACCAGAACCTGGTGGGTGACCGTTATCTCGAAATCACCTCGGGCCCTGGCGATCTGCGCAAGCTGCCCCCCGGCGGCACCATCGCCAGGGACAACACTCAGCCCGCGCTCGATCTCGACGCACTTCTCGGTGGGCTCAAACCCGTGCTCAAGGGCCTTGACGGCAACAAGGTCAACGAGGTCAGCAACGCGGTCATCGAACTGCTGCAGGGTCAGGGTGGCGCGCTGTCCAACCTGCTGGCGAGCACCGGATCGTTCACCCAGAATCTCGCGTCGAGGGATCAGCTCATCGGCGACGTGATCAACAACCTCAACACGGTCCTGGCCACCGTCGACGAGAAGGGCACGCAGTTCGACGCCAGCGTCGACCAGCTTCAGCAACTCGTCACCGGACTGGCTCAGAACCGCGACCCGATCGCGGGTGCCATCCCGCCACTGGCCTCGGCGTCCAGCGACCTGACCGAGATGCTCGAGACCAGCCGTCGCCCGTTGCAGGGTGTCATCGAGAACGTGCGGCCGCTCGCGCAGCGGTTCGACGAGCGCAAGGCCGACATCAACAAGGTGATCGAACCGCTCGCCGAGAACTACCTGCGGCTCAACGCACTTGGCGCATACGGGTCGTTCTTCAACATCTACTACTGCTCGATCCGGATGAAGATCAACGGCCCGGCGGGCAGCGACATCCTGATTCCGTTCGGTGGTCCTGCGGACCCGTCCAAGGGGAGGTGCTCGGAAAATGGCTAGGCCGGACGCCAACCCGACCCGTACCGGGATCTTCGGCATCGCCCTGGTGGCGTGCCTGGTCCTGGTGTCGTTCGGCTACACCAAGCTCCCGTTCTGGCCGCAGGGCAAGAACTATCAGGCGTACTTCACCGACGCGGGCGGCATCTCGCCGGGCAATGACGTCGCCGTCTCGGGGATCAAGGTCGGACAGGTGTCGTCGGTGGAACTGGCGGGCGATACCGCCAAGGTGACGTTCACCGTGCAGCGTGACATCAAGGTCGGGGACCAGTCACTGGTGGCGATCAAGACCGACACCGTGCTCGGTCAGAAGTCCCTGTCGGTGACACCGGGTGGTACCGGCAACTCGACCACGATTCCGTTGGGCCGCACCACGACTCCATACACGCTCAACACCGCGCTGCAGGACCTCGGCGGCAACGCCAGCGCGCTGGACAAGCCGAAGTTCGAAGAGGCGCTGCAGACGCTCACCGACACCCTGCACGACGCCACGCCGCAACTGCGTGGCGCACTCGACGGCGTCGCGAACCTCTCGCGCAGCCTCAACAAGCGCGACGAGGCGCTGGAACAGCTTCTCGCCCATGCCAAGCGAGTGTCCGATACCCTGGCCCAGCGCTCCGGGCAGGTGAACCAACTGATTACCGACGGCAACCTGCTGTTCGCCGCGCTCGACGAACGCCGTCAGGCGCTGAGCAACCTGATCTCGGGCATCGACGACGTGTCGCGCCAGCTGTCCGGCTTCGTCGCGGACAACCAGCGTGAGTTCCTTCCTGCGCTGCAGAAGCTGAACCTGGTGATGGACAACCTGCTCCAGCGCAAGGAGCACATCGGCGAGGCCCTGCGCAGGCTTCCTCCGTATGCGACCGCGCTCGGCGAGGTCGTCGGCTCGGGCCCGGGTTTCCAGATCAACCTGTACGGCCTGCCGCCCGCCACCATGTCCGAAGTGCTGCTCGACACGTACTTCCAACCGGGCAAGCTGCCGGACAGCCTCGCCGACATGCTGCGCGGCTACATCTCCGAGCGTCTGATCCTTAGGCCGAAATCGCCATGACACGAGAGAACTCGAACTCCCGACGGAACCGCTGGCTGCGGATCGCGCTGGCCGCCGTGCTGGTGGTGGTGCTGGCCGGTGGCGTGTACGCGGTCTGGCCGACGCGGGGCGGCAAGAAGGTCGTCGCGTACTTCCCTTCGGCTGTGGGCCTGTACCCAGGAGACTCGGTCACGGTGGTCGGCGTGCCCGTCGGCACCATCGACTCGATCAAGCCGCGCGCCTCCGACGTCCAGGTCACCATGACGGTTCGCGGCGACGTGAAGGTGCCTGCCGATGCGCGGGCAATCGTCATTGCCCCGAACCTGGTGTCGGCCAGGTTCGTTCAGCTCACCCCGGCGTACACGGGTGGCCCCGTGCTGGCCGACGGCGCCGAGATCGGGCTGGACCGCACCGGTGTTCCCGTCGAGTGGGACGAGGTCAAGGAACAGCTCACCCAGCTCAGCGCTCAGTTGGGGCCGCAGCAGGGTATGCAGGGCCCGCTCAGCGCGTTCGTGAACCAGGCTGCGGACACCTTCGACGGCAACGGCGACTCGTTCCGCAAGGCGCTGCGGGAGCTGTCCCAGACCGCGGGGCGCCTCGGTGATTCGCGCACAGATCTGTTCGGCACCGTGCGCAACCTTCAGGTCCTGGTGAACGCACTGGCCAACAGCAACGAACAGATCGTCCAGTTCTCAAACCACGTCGCATCGGTGTCGCAGGTACTGGCCGACAGTTCAAAGGATCTCGACGTCACGCTGGGCACGCTCAACCAAGCCCTAACGGACGTGAAGGGCTTCCTCAACAAGAACAACGAGGCCCTCATCGGCCAGGTCGGCAAGCTCGCCGAATTCACCCAGATCCTGACCGATCACAGCGATGACATCGAACAGGTTCTGCACATCACGCCGAACGGTCTTGCGAACTTCTACAACATCTACAACCCCGCCCAGGGCACGGTCGGTGGCCTACTGTCGCTGCCCAACTTCGCCAACCCGGTGCAGTTCATCTGTGGCGGCACGTTCGATGTCGGCGCCAACCCGGACAACTACAAGCGCGCCGAGATCTGCAAGCAGCGAATGGGTCCGGTGCTCAAGCGGATCGCGATGAACTTCCCGCCGCTGCTGTTCCACCCGATCAACAGCATCACCGCCTACAAGGGCCAGATCATCTACGACACCCCCGCGACCGAGGCCAAGGCGCAGACCCCCGTGCCGTACCTGCAGTGGCAGCCGGCACCCGGCGTCACGCCCCCGACCGTCGGACCAGACGGCAACCTCAGCGACCTGCTACTACCGCCGCCTGCCGTCGTCGGCCAGATCTCACCTGCCGGCCCTGCGCCGGGACCGTCGCCCATGGGCGCGCTTCCCGGTCCCGCGCCTGCGCCCAATGCCCAACCGCTACCTGCGGAAGGAGCGGGCGGATGAAGCGGATGACTGTGCGCCACGGCATCTCGACGGTGTCCCGGCGCAGCGTGGTCATGGGTTCTGGCGTGCTGCTGCTTGCCGGCTGCCAGTTCGGCGGGCTCAACTCGCTGAACATGCCGGGCACCGCGGGTCACGGCAGCGGGTCCTACACCATCACGGTGGAGCTGCCCGACGTCGCGACGCTGCCGCAGAACTCGCCGGTGATGATCGATGACGTCACCGTCGGCAGCGTGTCCGGAATCGAAGCCATGCAACGGCCTGACGGGACGTTCTTCGCGGCGGTGAAGCTGTCCCTGGACGGCAACGTCAACCTTCCGCAGAACTCTACGGCGACCGTCGCGCAGACGTCATTGCTCGGTTCTCAGCACATCGAGTTGGCCCCGCCGGTAGACCAGTCGGGGGAGGGCAAGCTCAAGGACGGCTCGAACATCCCACTGAGCCAGGCCCGTCGCTACCCGACCACCGAAGAAGTGCTCTCCACGTTGGGTGTCGTGGTGAACAAGGGCAATCTCGGTGCGCTGCAGGACATCACCGACGAGGCGTATGCCGCCGTCGTCGGACGCGCGGGAAGTTTCACCGACCTGATTCCTCGGCTCGCCGAGCTGACCAGTTCGCTCGACCAACAGACGAACGACATCATCGCGGCCGCCGAAGGGCTGAATCGCTTCGCAGGCATTCTCGCCAAGAGCAAGGACAGCCTCGGCAAGACCTTGGATTCGCTGCCCGCCGCGCTGAAGGTGCTCAACGACAACAGGTCCAACATCGTCGACGCGTTCACGGCGCTACGCACCTTCGCCGGTGTCGCCTCACACGTGCTTTCGGAGACCAAGAGTGACTTCGCCGCCGACCTCAAGGACTTCTACCCGGTGATCAAGGCACTCAACGACCATGCCGACGACTTGATCAACGACTTGACGTTCCTTCCCACGTTCCCGTTCGACTCCAGGTACCTCCGCAACGCGGTCCGCGGTGACTACATGAACGTGTTCGTGACGTTCGACCTCACCCTTCGTCGGACCGGCGAGTCCATATTCACCACGTCTCTCGGGCTCGATCCGAACATGAAGCACTTGGACGAGGTCATCAACCCGCCCGACTTCCTCACCGGGGCCATGGCCAACCTCTCGGGGCAGGCGGCCGATCCGTTCAAGATCCCGCCGGGCACCGCAACGCAGCACGACGGGGGGACACCGTAATGCTGGACCGGCTGACCCGAATGCAACTGTCGATCTTCGCGGTCGTCACGGTGATCTGCGTCGGCGCCATCTCGGCGTTCTATCTTCACCTGCCTGCCGCTGCCGGTATCGGCGCCTACAACGTCACCGCGAACTTCGTTGCGGGCGGCGGACTCTACGACAACGCGAACGTCACCTACCGTGGCGTCACCATCGGCAGGGTCGAGTCGGTGGGGCTGTCCAAGGACGGCGTCGTCGCGGACATGCGGCTCAATTCCGACACCCCAGTCCCGCAGAACGTCACGGCGACGGTCAAGAGCGTCTCGGCCGTCGGCGAGCAGTACGTCGACTTGGTGCCACCGGCGGACCCCTCCAATGCCCTGCTCCGCGACGGCTCGAACATCGGCGTCGACCACACCGCGATCGGCCAGGACATCGCGGGGCTGTTGACCCAGGCCGACAACCTGGTCAGCAGCGTCGGGGACAGCAGGATCCAAGACCTTCTGCGCGAAACGTTCAAGGCGTTCAACGGATCTGGACCGGAACTGTCGCGGCTGATCCAGTCGTCACGGCAGTTGATCGACGAGGCGAACGCCAACTACGGGCAGACCACGCAGTTGATCGATCAGGTGGGCCCCTTCCTCGACGCGCAGATCCGCAGCGGCGACGACATCAAGTCGCTCGCCGACGGGCTGGCCCGGTTCACCGCGGAGGCCGCCAAGGCCGACCCGCAGATTCGGAACGTGCTGCAAACCGTGCCGGGTGCGACGGAGGCCGCAAACACCACGTTCGACGGCATCCGGCCTACGTTCCCGATGCTGGCCGCCAACCTTGCCAACGTCGGCCGCATCGGCGTGATCTACCGCAAGTCGATCGAACAGGCGCTGGTCATCTTCCCCGCCCTGCTCGCCGCGTTGACCACGGTTGCGGGCGGGGTGCCCATCGACGAGGGTGGCAAGCTCGACTTCAAGGTGGATCTCGGTGACCCGCCGCCCTGTTCGGTCGGCTTCATCCCCCCGCCGTTGATCAGGTCGCCCGCCGACACCACCCTGCGCGACCTGCCAACCGACCTGTACTGCAAGACGGCGCAGAACGACGCGGCGGTGGTCCGCGGTGCCCGCAACTACCCCTGCCAGGAGTTCCCAGGCAAGCGTGCCCCGACCGTTCAGCTCTGCCGCGACCCGCGTGGCTACGTGCCGATCGGCAGCAACCCGTGGCGCGGCCCGCCGCTCCCGTACGGCACGCCGATGGACCAGGAAGAAGACAACCACTACGAGCCGCCGGGCCGGAGCATCGCGCCGTACAACAAGTTCCCGTTCATCCCACCGCAGGCCGACTACGACCCCGGCCCGCCGTCGGTGCAGTTGCCGCCCGGCGTCGTACCTGGTCCCGGACCCGCACCGCAGGCACCGTTCCCGTTGCCCGTGCCGCCGAACGACAACGGCCAGCCACCCCCGTGGCCGTACTACGCGCCGCCCGACCAGATCGTGCCGCCGTACGGAAGGCAGGCGCCCCCAGGGGCGCCAGCGCCGCCACCACCGGGACCGCTGCCCGCAGAGGCCCCGGCACCCGATGCGCCACCGCCGCCCGCCGAGGGTGCGCCGCCGCCGCAGGCCAGCGGCCCGGCGAGCACGACGTACGATTCGAGGACCGGCGTGTTCGTCGATCCCGCAGGTGGGACGGGCGTGTTCGCCGGATCGAACGGGGTCGCGGCCGCGGAGACGTGGGTGGACCTGATGATGGATCCAAGGCAGGTATGAGCGAACAAATCACGGACGCGGGCGAATCGACCGACGAGACGCCCGAGTCGGCGAGGAAGGCTGCCGCGCGCCGCCGCCGGGCATCCCGCGCCGCGGGACCCGCGGCGGGCAGCGTCGCCGAGACCACGGGTGTCAAGGTCGAGAAGCCCGCAACGGTCAAGGTGCGGTTGCCGCGAGTCGGGCCGCCGCCGCGCAGAAGGCCGAACGGCCGCCTCGTTGCGCTGGTGGGCTTGAGCGTCGCCGCGGTGTTGGTGGCCGTGCTCGGCGGCGTCGTGGCGCTACTCGTCTCTCAGCAGCACACCGCAGAGGCCGCGCAGGAACGTCAGCAGCAGTTCATCGACACGGGGACGCAGACCGTGGTGAACATGTTCAGCTACAACCAGAACAACATCGACGACAGCGTGAACAGGTTCGTCAATGGCACCAGCGGTCCGCTGCGCGACATGATGAGCCAGCCGGGCAACGTCGACAACCTCAAGGCCATCTTCCGTGACACGCACGCGAGCTCCGAGACAGTGGTCAGCGGAGCCGCTCTGGAGAAGGTCGACGAGGTCGCCAAGAACGCCTCGGTGCTGGTATCGGTGCGGGTGACGGTGACCGACATCGATGGCCTCAACAAGCCGTCGCAGGCCTACCGGTTGCGCGTCATCGTGCACGAGGACGACAACGGTCACATGACCGGTTACGACCTGAAATACCCGGACGGGGGCAACTGATGGGCCGCTGGACCACCAGACTGGCCGCGGGCTTGGGGGTGCTGTTCGCCGTCGCGTTGGTGGCGCTCGCAGGTCTCGGTGGCTACCTGTACTGGAATCGCGTCGAGCTCAAGGCCGAACAGCAAGCAAGCCTTGAACTTCCGCCGCTGGCGGCGCAGCAGATCCCGATGATCCTCGGCTTCGACTACCAGACGGTGGAACGTAGCCGCACCGAGGTGTACAACCTCATGACGCCCGATTTCCGCCGTCAGTATCAGGACGACACCACCAAGAACGTGATCCCACAGGCCAGGGACCGGCAGGTGGTCAGCCAGGTGAACGTGGTTGGCGCCGGAATGTTGTCCGCCCAACGTGATTCGGGCTCGGTGATGGTGTTCATGAACCGCACCGTCACCGACAAGTCCAAGACGCCCGTCTACGACGGGAGCCGCCTGCGCGTCGACTACCAGAAGATCGACGGCAAGTGGCTGATCAAGGACATCAAGATCCTCTGACGTCCGACCCGTTGTCGGCGTTGCGGGTGTCGGCCAGCGCGTCGAGGAACGAGCGCGCCCACCTGTCGACGTCGTGGGCGAGCACCTGGCGGCGCAGCGCACGCATGCGTCGCCTGCCTTCCTCTGGAGTCTGGGTCAGCGCGGCCTCTATCGAGTCCTTGACGCCGTCGAGGTGATGTGGGTTGGTCAGGTAGGCCTGCCGGAGTTCTGCTGCGGCGCCCGTGAATTCGCTGAGCACCAGCGCACCGCCCAGGTCGCTGCGGCATGCCACGTACTCCTTGGCGACCAGGTTCATGCCGTCGCGAAGCGGCGTCACCAGCATCACGTCGGCGGCGACGAAGAACGCGATCAGCTCATCGCGCGGGATCGGCCGGTGCAAGTAGTGCACCAATGGATGGCCCACCGTGCCGTACTCGCCGTTGATGTGGCCGACCTGACGCTCGATGTCCTCGCGCATCTCCTTGTAGCTCTCGACGCGCTCTCGGCTCGGTGTGGCCAGCTGGACCAGAACCGTGTCCTCGGCACTGGCGCGGCCCTCGTCGAGCAGCTCGGAGAACGCCCGCAGCCGGACGTCGATGCCCTTGGTGTAGTCCAGCCGGTCGACACCAAGCAGCACCTTGCGGGGGTTGCCGATCTCGGCGCGGATCTCGCGGGCCCGCTGGCGGATGCCGCGGTCGCGGGCCTTGCGGTCGAGTTCGGCGGAGTCGATGGAGATGGGGAAGGCGCCGACCTTGACGGTGCGGAAGCCGACCTGGATCTCACCAAACCGGGACCGCACCCCGACCGTCGCGCGCGAGGTGTTCGCGCCGACCAGCCGTCGGGCCAGGATCAGGAAGTTCTGCGCACCGCCGGGCAGGTGGAATCCGACGAGGTCGGCGCCGAGCAGCCCCTCGATGATCTCGGTCCGCCACGGCATCTGCATGAACAGCTCGATCGGCGGGAACGGGATGTGCAGGAAGAACCCGATGGTCAGATCCGGCCGCAGCATCCGAAGCATCTTCGGCACCAGCTGCAGCTGGTAGTCCTGGATCCACACGGTGGCGCCCTGGGCCGCAGCGCGCGAAGTGGCCTCGGCGAACCGGCGGTTGACGTCGACGTACCGATCCCACCACCTGCGGTGGTAGATCGGCTTGACGATGACGTCGTGGTACAGCGGCCACAAGGTGGCATTCGAGAAGCCCTCGTAGTACTCCTCGAAGTCCTCCTCCGACAGGCTCACCGGACGCATCTCGAGGTCGTCCTCGACGATCGGATCCTCGGGGCCGTCGGTGACGCCAGGCCAGCCGATCCAGGCTCCGCGACGCTTCCGCAGCAGAGGCTCGAGCGCGGTTACCAGCCCTCCTGGGCTGCGCTTGAACGTCGTCGAGCCATCGGGCAGCCGCTCCATGTCGATGGGCAGCCGATTGGCCACCACAACAAAGTCGGACTCACCGTACTCCGCCACAAAGTCGGGCTCACCGGAGCCGGCACCGGCGCCGTCTCCTGATGCCACTACGCGTCGAGCTTCGCCGGCCCGATGCCCAACATCGAAAGGAATACGCGGCACTCGTCGGCATCCACGGCATAAGCAGCGACAACACGCCTTGCCTGCCGAGCGGTGCTATCGGCCAAGGGTTCGACGTCGCCGAGCTCGGCGGGATCAGTTTTCGCAGCCATATGACAACTCTAGGCGACCTGTCGAATCGCCCAGGGTTTCGCCCGTTCCCTAGCTGCCTTCGCTGCCGGTGATGGTCGGGTCGCTGCCGACGCTCGACTCGGGCGTGACGCTGGGCGCCGAGTCCTCGGCCAGGCCGATGCACTGACCGCTGTCATGGCCGGTGCAGGGAATGCCGTCGATCTCCGGGATGTCGGGGTTGCCCGCCGGCGCGCTGAACGGGGAGTTGGGCACCGTGTGCGGGATGCACGCGTCGGTGTACAGGTCTTCTTCCTCACCCGCGGGGCACGCGGCGACGTGCAGACCGGGGGCGGTCGGCACGGTGAACGCGGCGACCGCGGGAGCCGCGGCGACGGCGAGCGCGAACCCGCCGGCAAGGAGGATTCGTCGCGCTGAAATCTCGAAGGGCGCCATCGTCACGCTTTCTGTCGTAATTGACCGTCTCGTCGGGAGGATTCTATGGAACCTGCCAGGAATCTGCATACGTTCGGAGAGTTCCCTGAGAACGCGCCGCTTTCGGGTGCGGCGAGCGTGGCGACGGGCTAGGCGGAAATCGCCTCCCGTTTAGGGGCTCGAGCTGATCGACGAGTGCGGGACGGGCGCGGGTCCCTCGGCCTGCTGTTCCTCGGAAAGACCGATGCACTGGCCGGAGTTGGCGCCCGTGCAGGGGATGTTGTCGACCGAGGGCAGCCCACCCGGAGACGACTGGAACTCAGGCGAATTCGGAACCAGCTCGGGCGTGCAGGTGCCGGTGAAGGTGTCCTCGGACTCGCCGTTGGGGCACGCGGCGACGGACGGTCCTGCGGTGGTTGGCACGGTGAAGGCGGCGACCGCCGGGGCGGCGGCGATCGCGACCGCGAACCCTCCGGCAAGGATCAGTCGTCGTGCAGAGAACTCAAGGGTCGCCATCGTCACGCTTTCTGTTGTGTTGACCGACTCGTCGCGGAATGGGCTGTTTGCCAGCCGATTACCACTTCGAGAATACGCGTAGAGGAGCGGAAACATCGCTTGATCACGACGTGAAGTGGTGCGTGCGTGCCGTTTCTGTGAGCCGCCTGCCAGACCCCTGTGTCATAGCTGACCGACGGAGCGCGTGGATTCCGCCTAGCGCAGCTAGGCGACGTGGTTCGATGACTAGAACGTGTTCTAGTTTGGTGCTCTTGTCGGACAACTCGAAGGGAAAGCGATGCAGCTCTCGTTGGCGGATCGGACCATCCTCGTCACTGGCGGAGGTAGCGGGATCGGCAAGGGCGTAGCCGCGGCGGTGGTGGCCGCCGGAGGCAACGCGATGATCGTCGGGCGCAACGCCGACCGCTTGGCGGCCGCGGTGGACGAGATCGCCGCCGCGGCAGGAGACGGGGCCGGTTCGGTGCGGTACGAGCCCGCCGACGTCACGAACGAGGACGAGGTCGCCGCGGTGGTGGAGGCCGCCACCGCGTGGCACGGCAGATTGCACGGCGTCGTGCACTGCGCAGGCGGATCGGAGACCATCGGACCGATCACCCAGGTCGACTCGGATGCCTGGCGGCGCACCGTCGACCTCAACGTCAACGGCAGCATGTACGTCCTCAAGCACAGCGCGCGCGAGCTGGTTCGCGGCGGGGGAGGATCGTTCGTCGGCATCTCGTCGATCGCGGCAAGCAATACCCACCGCTGGTTCGGCGCGTACGGCGTGAGCAAGTCGGCGCTGGACCATCTGATGATGCTGGCCGCCGACGAATTGGGCGCGTCCTGGGTCAGGGTGAACTGCATTCGGCCCGGCCTGATTCGCACCGATCTCGTTGCGCCCATTCTGGATTCGCCCGAGATCAGCGGCGACTACGCGAGTTGCACCCCGTTGCCGCGGCCCGGTGAGGTCGACGACATCGCCAACGCCTCGGTGTTCCTGCTCAGTGACCTGTCGAGCTGGATCACCGGTCAGATCATCAACGTCGACGGCGGGCACGGACTGCGCCGTGGCCCCGACATGTCGGCGATGCTGGGGCCCGTATTCGGGGTGGATGCCCTGCGCGGGGTGGTCGGTTAAGGGCGGACGGTCGAGAATGACCTGATGGGGTGAGCGGCTACTTGGGCGTCTGGTCGCGGCAGTAGGCGTACACGGCGACGCCCGCGAACGCGGTGATCTGATCCACCGACCAACTGGTGGCGTTCTTGACGTGGAGCAACGCGTCGTTGACCGTGCCGCCACGGTGCAGCAGGTCGCAGGTGGAGTGGGCCAGATCGATGGCGTTCTGGCGGGACTTGACCGGCACGCCCTTCTGCTGGAGCGCGTTCAGAAACGCCTGGTCCAGCTGTTCTTCCTGGGGATCTGCGTGCGCGGGGATCGCGACCACTGTGGTGCCAACGCCCATGGCGATACCAACGGCGACGACCGCGGCCACGACGTTCTTCGATCTCATCTGTCTCCCCTGTCACGGACAACGCGAGTCACAACATTACGCCAGCAAACCGCAGAGTGAGTATCGAAGCAGGTCCGTCTGGTGTTACTGGATCGGCCCGCGCAGCCCTGATCCGTGGTGCACGTCGTGGTGGATTCGGGTGTCGACCTCAGCCAAGGGGCGGCCACCACCGCCCCACCGGCGCGCGATGATCTCGGCGACGATCGACACCGCGGTCTCCTCGGGTGTGCGGGCGCCGAGGTCGAGTCCGATCGGGCTCGCGAGCGCGCTCGTCTCGGCTGCCGTCAGGCCCATCTCGTGCAGCCGGTCGAGCCGGTCCAGATGCGTCTGGCGCGACCCCATCGCGCCGATGTAGCCGACCTGCGGCAGGCGCAGCGCCACCTCGAGCACGGGCACGTCGAACTTGGGATCGTGGGTCAGCACGCAGATCACGGTGCGGGCATCGATCGCGCCGACGGCCTGTTGGCCCGCAAGGTAGCGGTCCGGCCAGTCCACGACGACCTCGTCGGCGGCGGGGAACCGTGCAGGCGTCGCGAAGACGGGGCGGGCGTCGCAGACGGTCACCCGGTAGCCGAGCAGGGCGGCCTGGCGGGTCAGCGCTGCGGCGAAGTCGATGGCGCCGAAGACGATCATCCTCGGCCGAGGTGCGTGGCTGGCGACGAAGACCTCCATGCCCTCGCCCTGGCGTTCGCCGTCGGGTCCGTAGGTCAGAACGGCGGTGCGCCCCGCGGCGAGCAGTCCGCGGGCGTCGTCGGCGACGGCGTCGTCGGCCCGCCCAGAGCCGAGGCCACCGTCGGTGCTGGACTCACCGATGACGAGGCGCCGCCCCACCCTCTTGGGGTCCGGGTGGGCGATGACGGTGGCGACGGCCGTCGGGCGGTGCAGCGCGATGTCGTTGGCGACCGCCGCCAGCTGCGGGAACGTCTCGCGCGAGACCGGCTCGGCGAAGATGTCGATGATCCCGCCGCACGTCAGGCCGACGGCGAAGGCGTCGTCATCGGTGATGCCGTAGCGCTGCAGCCGGGGCCGACCGGTCAGCACCACCTCGCCTGCCAGTTCGTAGACCGCGGCCTCGACACACCCGCCGGACACCGAGCCCGCAACGGATCCGTCGGGGGAGAGCACCATGGCGGCACCCGGCGTGCGCGGTGCGGACTTGATGGTGCGCACCACGGTGGCCAGGCCGGCCGTACCACCGGCGCTCCACACCGAGATCAGCTCGTCGAGCACGTCACGCACGGTTTCGAGTGTAGGTGCGTACCCCGTGCCTGGGCCGCGCACGAGGGCTTCCGCCGCTCACCTTTGTACTCTCGGCTTAGGGTCACGTTGGCTCGGCGAAGGGACACTAGTGAATCTGCCCGTGTTGGGGCCAATGCCACTCTCGGCTTTCGCGCATGCGTGGTACTTCCTGTTCCTCATCCCGATCGCCGGCCTGATCGCGCTCTACCTGGTCGTGCAGCGGTCCCGCAGGCACCGCCTGGCGCGGTTCGCCAACTCGGAGATGATCGACAGCGTCTCGCCACTGCGCGCAAGTCGCTGGCGCCACGTGCCCGCGGTGCTGCTTGCGCTCGCCCTGGTGTTCCTGACCATCGCGATGGCCGGTCCCTCCCTGGATCGCAAGATCCCGCGCAACCGCGCCGTGGTGATGCTCGTCATGGACGTGTCCACGTCGATGGATGCCAAGGACGTACCGCCGACGAGGATGAAGGCCGCTCAGGAGGCGGCCAAGAAGTTCGCCGACGACCTCACCCCTGGTATCAACCTCGGCTTGATCTCGTATGCGGCCAACCCGACCATGCTGAGCTCGCCGACCACCAACCACGACGCCACCAAGATCGCCATCGACAAGATGCAGATCGCCGACCGGACCGCCACCGGCGAGGCGATCTTCGCTGCGCTACAAGCGATCTCGACCGTCGGCGCCGTGATCGGCGGCGGCGACACACCGCCGCCCGCCCGCATCATCCTGTTCTCCGACGGCAAGGAGACCAGCCCGTCGAACCCCAACAACCCGCGCGGGGCGTTCACCGCGGCGCGCGCCGCGCACGATCAGGGCATCCCCATCTCGACGATCTCGTTCGGCACGCCCGACGGCACCGTGACCGTCGACGGCAACCAGGTTCCCGTGCCCGTCGACGACACCACGATGAAGCAGGTCGCGCAACTGTCCGGAGGCACCGCGTACTCCGCGACCGACCTCAAGCAACTCGAGAAGGTCTACACGACACTGCAGGATCAGATCGGCTACGAGACGGTCAGGGGTGAGGCGAGCACCGGCTGGTTGCGTCTGGGGGCAGGTGTTCTCGCCATCGCCGCCATCGGAGCACTGCTGATCAATCGGCGCATGCCGGTCTGAACTCGTCCGTTTCGGCGGGCCTGCGGTTGGGTACTGAATCAGCATCCAATCGTCGGCTGCTGAAGGGGCTTCACCATGGTTGACCAGGAAGTCGGTGGTCCCGAAGACCCGATCGCCGCAGTGTTGGCGACCCTCGGATTGCTTCTCATGTTCGTCGCGGTGATCAGCCTGGTCATGGGCATGGCGTCGTTCGGCCTCGGTGGAAGCGTCTTCGCCACTGTCAGCTGCGCCATCGCCGCGGCCAGCTTCGTCGGCAGCCTGGCCTGCTTCATCATCGACGGCAAACGAATTGCCGCAACGGAGGAGACGCTGCCCTTCCCAAGCACGTTGAGGGATCCGACCGCTCCGACCAGGTGATTGCCGGTACCTTTTGCACATGCGGAAGGTGCTCGCCGGCGTGTGCGTCGTAGCGCTGGCGCTGTTGCCCTCCTGCAGCCACAACCGGACGCCCAACTCGCTCTTCGACACCGCCGGCTATCACGTCACCGACGACACGGTCTACTACCTGAATGCGTTCCCCGGCAAGGCATTCCAAATCGACGGGGTGGACGTCGCGTCGTTCCACGTGTTCGACCAGACCTACGCGCGCGACAAGTCGAACGTCTACCTCGACGGTGCCGTGCTGCCCGGAGCCGACGCCGCGACCTTCCAGCCGCTGGCGCGGCCCGGCTTCGCCAAGGATGCGCACCACGTCTATCAGCGCGACACCGCGATCAGCTCCGACCCGGCCCACTTCGAGCTGCTCGACGGCGAGCTGGCCAAGGACGGTGCCGCGGTGTACTGGTCGGACGGAAGCGTGCTGTCGGAGGATCCCGCGCACTTCGCGATCATCTCCAACGTCGATCACTACCTCTTCACCAAGGACGCCGAAACCGTTCACGTCAACGGCAACCCGATCGCCCAAGCCGACCCCGACACGTTTCGCGTACTCGGCGGCGCCTACGCGACCGACGATCGGCACGTCTTCTACTTCGCCGACCAGATCCCCGGCGCCAGCCTTTCGTCGTTCCGTCTGCTCCAGGCTCCGTACGCGAGCGACGCCCAGCGCGTCTACTGGATGGGCAAGGCCATCGACGGTGCCGATCCTGCGACCTTCCACGTCCTCAATGCCAACTTCGAATGCTCCGCAGACGCGGAGCACGCCTACTACCGAAAGACCGTCGTCGCGGGCGCGGATCCCCGGTCATTCCCGCAGGGACGCGCCGCGACGGGGTGCACGGAGACGTCGATAGCCTTTGCGGAGTAGGTCACTTCTGAACGGGGAGTGGACGTTTCCCGCCGCGGAGGTAGCCGACGAGAGACGCCTCGACACGCCCAAAACCAATTCTTGA
>Ga0207671_10003643_pt1 | contig 15214 bp, 6 predicted proteins | sample KBSC24metaG_FD_184352 | JGI IMG/M metagenome (GOLD analysis project Ga0207671, IMG submission 184352) | Corn rhizosphere microbial communities from Kellogg Biological Station, Michigan, USA - KBS C2-4 metaG (SPAdes) (version 2) | ecosystem: Host-associated > Plants > Roots > Rhizosphere > Soil... | reverse complement strand
TCTCGACAGGATGAAGATAAAATTCTTTACCAATCTCAGCCATGAATTCCGTACGCCCCTGTCACTGATCCTTTCGCCTGTGGACAAATTGATCCGGGAGCTGAATGATGCGGGCCGGAGACAGCTGGCGATGACGATCGAGCGGAATGCCAAAAGACTGCTGCATCTCGTGAACCAGCTGCTTGATCTGCGAAAGATGGAGGTAAATGAGCTCAAGCTCAATATTCACCGCGGAGATATCGCTGCGTTTATAAGGGCGACGGTGGACTCGTTTACAGACCTTGCGGATGAGCGGAGTGTCGATCTTACCTATGAGACGCAACTGGAGCATTTGCCTGCCTTGTTTGACAAGGATAAAATAGAGCGGATAATCTTCAACCTGTTGTCCAACGCATTTAAATTCACTTCGACGGGCGGCTCTGTGGATGTCAGGCTTACCGTGGCGGCGCGGGATGAGAAAGGCGTCCTGCTGGAGCTGAAGGTTAAGGACTCAGGTATAGGTATTGCGGCCGACCTGCAGGGGAAGATCTTCGAATCATTTTTCCAGGGAGAATCGCCCGGCCATATCCGGAACCAGGGCACCGGTATCGGGCTGGCTATCACGAGGGAATTTGTGGAAATGCATGGAGGCAGTATCCGGGTTGACAGCGTTCCCGATAAGGGCAGCTGCTTCACGGTGCTGTTGCCGGTGACCGTTCTTCCCGAGTCATCTTTGGGACCTCCGCCCCCGGTGGTCCAGGAGGATGGAGAAAGCACTGCAAAGGCAGGGGAGCTGCCGGTGCAACCGTTACTCCCTTCAGCCGGCGGAGAACGGCGATTCAAGATCCTGCTGGTGGAAGACGACGACGACTTCCGGTTTTACCTGAAGGATAATCTTGCGGCCTTATTCATCATACTGGAGGCTGTCAATGGCAGGGAGGGGTGGCAGAAGGCGCTGGCCGAACAGCCGGACCTGGTGGTCTCCGATGTCAACATGCCATTGATGGACGGGTTGGAGCTTTCCAGGAAAATAAAGGGTGACGAACGGGTGCGTCATATCCCTATCATTCTGCTTACCGCCCTTTCGGGTGAACAGGACCAGCTGCGGGCGCTGGGACTGGGAGTCAACGACTATATTTCCAAGCCTTTCAATGTGGAGATACTCATATCACGGATCCGGAATCTTTTGGAATTCAGGGGCGCCGTCGAAGAGATCTTTAAAAAGAGGATACATATAGAGCCGGGCGAGGTCGAAGCGGGGCCGGAGGAGACAGAGGAGGACTTCATCCGTCAGGCGGTGGAGGTCCTGGAGAAAAATATCGCCAATGCGGATTTTTCAGTGGATGAATGGTCACGCGAGCTGGGCATGAGCAGAACCACACTATATAAAAGGATATTGTCCGCCACAGGGAGCACCCCGATAGGATTTATCCGCAATTTCCGGATGAAGCGGGCGGCCCAATTATTGGAAAAGACCCGGCATAATGTGGCCGAGGTCGCTTATATGGTAGGCTTCAATAATCCTAAATATTTCGCAAGGTATTTCAAGGAAGTCTACGGCAAGCTACCCAGCGCCTATCAGGCGGAATGGCGGAAAAAAGGTTGATGCCCGGATAGTGAACCGTTGTTACCCTTAAAATATCAGAATTATACCCTCGGGGGTAACATTTCGACCCCTTTATTTGTGGGTTGGGCTACCCTCGCTTTTTATATCGCAGATTATTTTTGGAGCGTAACAAAAAACGATTGCATATGAAGAATGAACTTATCCAAAGAACCCTGGTACGCCTTTTTGGCAGCGTGCTGGGGTTTGTTATTTCGTTTAATGCCTGGGCCCAGCTACCCACGGCTCAAACCATAGCCGGCTCGATGAAGCTTGCGTGGAACCTTGGCAATACACTCGAAGCCATATGCGGCGAGACAGCCTGGGGCGGCGCGGTTACCAGTCAGCGGTTGATCGATTCCGTCAAGGCTGCCGGCTTCAACACCATCAGGCTCCCTTGCGCCTGGGACTGTCATACCAGCAATGGCGTTATCGACCCTGCGTGGATCGCCCGTGTAAAACAGGTGGTGGATTACTGTATAAATGACAACCTGTATGTGATCCTGAATATCCACTGGGACGGCGGCTGGCTGGAGAACAATGTCACCCAGAGCGCACAGGCATCTGTCAACGCCAAGCAAAATAACTATTGGACGCAGATTGCGAATTATTTTAAGGGATACAACGAGCACCTCCTTTTTGCCAGCGCCAACGAGCCGAATGCCAGCGATGCCACCGCCATGTCGGTGTTATTATCCTATCACCAGACCTTTGTCAATGCCGTCAGGGCGACGGGCGGGAATAACAGCTCGCGGACGCTGATCGTACAGGGTCCGAATACAAATATAGGGTTGACCAATACGCTGATGAACACGCTGCCGACGGATCAAATTGCAGGCAGGATGATGGTGGAGATACACTACTACGACCCCCCTCAGTTCTGTATCCTTACACAGGACGCCAGCTGGGGGAATATGTTTTACTATTGGGGCAAAGGCTATCACTCCACCACTGATGTCAGCCGCAATGCTACCTATGGGGAGGAGTCTTATCTGGATTCCAACTTTATGCTGATGAAGTCCAAGTTCATCGACAAGGGCATCCCCGTGATCATCGGGGAATTTGCGTCGATCAAGCACAACCTCACTGCACCATCGGACCAGCAGCTGCATCTTGCTTCCCGCCGGTATTTTTACAGGTACCTGGTAGGTTCGGCAAAGAGCAAAGGACTCATCCCCATCGTCTGGGATATCCCTGGACAAATGTTCGATCGTAGTACGGGGGCTGTGCTTGACCGGGATCTGATCAATGCGATCAACCAGGGTGCGAATTCCGCTTATGTATCGTTGGTCAACCATGCCAGCGGTCTGCTGATCGATGGCATGTACAGGTCCACCAACGGCGCTGCTGCGGGTCAGTGGAGCAACAGTGGCAGCGATGCCCAGAAATGGCAGATGGAGACGGTGGGCAGCTATGTCAAACTAAAGAACAAGGCTACCGGCCTGTACCTCGACGGCCTGGGCGACCATACGAATGGCGATGCCGCCGGTCAGTGGGCCAACAGCGGCAGCGATAACCAGCAATGGTCGATAGAGCCTGCCGGAAGCTATATAAGGCTCAGGAATAAGGCCACGGGACAATACCTGGATGGCGTATACAGGTATTCCAATGGTTCGGACCTGGGACAGTGGAGCTACAGTAACAGCGATGCCCAGCAATGGTCATTGAATACCACCGGCCTGACGACCGCAGCGGCTAAGAGCACAGTAATAGCCGGCCAGAGCGCCCTCTTCACGGATAGTTCGACCGCGGGAACGCAGGATTGCGGGATCCGGATATCTTCCAATCCTTTTCGATCCACATTTACCATTATGGTTGATGGCCCGGCTAAAGTAGAATCGGTCAGGATATCCGACCTGGGCGGCCGACTGGTGGAGGTGATCCCGCAACCGTCGCCTGCAGCTCAAATAACAGCGGGGGCTTCCCTGCAGCCCGGTATGTATGTCGTGGAGGTTCGTACGGCAAACTGTTCCCGGTCGTTCAAGGTCGTTAAAACGAAGTAGCATCTTATACCAAAATCTTAAACCAAGACGATTGCAATATGAAAAAGCAACATCTCAAGTCAGCGATGATTTGCCTGTTCTGGGCCTCGCTCAGCTTTCTTTTCTTTTCCATCGGCGCAAATGCGCAAAAAAACCCGCCGGGCCTAAGAAAGGTCACTGGAAAAGTAGTAGTCGGCCCCGACGACAAACCCCTTCAGGGCGCCAGTGTTTCGGTGAAGGGGCATGCCGGGGGCGCACAAACAGACAAGGATGGTCTGTTCAGCCTGAATATCAAAGACGGCGATGTTTTGATAATCACTTATGTCGGCTATATGCCCACGGAGGTTAGGGTGGGAACCCGGCAAACGATCGACGTCCGGATGCAGGTGCAGGATAAGAGCACGCTGAATGACGTCGTTGTCATCGGGTACGGCCAGACGCGGCGCAAGGATGTGACCGGGTCCATCTCTTCTATCTCCGGCACGGAGCTCCTGAAAACCCAGCCGGCAACTTTCGATCAGGCCCTCCAGGGAAAAGTCGCCGGTGTTGTGGTACAGCAGGTATCGGGACAGCCTGGTGGCGGCGTATCCATTCAAATTCGGGGCGTTACTTCGATGAACAGCTCCAATTCACCTTTATACGTGATCGATGGAGTTATTATCCCTCCCGTCAATGATCCCGGCAACGGTTCTAATCCGTTGAACACCATCAATCCTTCCGAAATAGAATCGATAGATGTGTTGAAAGATGCCTCCGCCACTGCCATTTACGGCTCACAGGCAACCAATGGCGTTATTGTCATCACTACAAAAAGGGGAAGAGCGTCGGCTCCGCAGATTAGCTATGATGCCTATGCCGGATACCAGGAGATCCCGAAGAGACTCCCTACCATGAACCTGCAGCAGTTTGCCGGCTATCTCAATGACCGGTCAAAAGTATGGGGCTTCGATGCCCGGCCCGAATTTGTCAATCCCAAATACTTAGGTCGCGGCACGGACTGGCAGAAGGAATTGTTCCGTAAGGCGCCGGAGATGAACCATACCTTTACTGTCAGTGGCGGCGACACCCGGACCCAATATTTATTGTCGGGCTCCTATTTTCGGCAAAAGGGAATGGCGCAGGGCTCGGATTTTCAACGATATTCCGTACGGCTGAACCTGGATAACAAGACCACTAACTGGCTAAAGGTGGGGACCAGCCTTCAAATGGCGCATGTCTTTGAAAATGTGAATACCACGGCCTCCGGTATTATCAACACCGCCCTGAGCCTTACACCGGATATCCCGGTACAAAACCCGGATGGTTCCTGGGGTGGGATTACCAACACCAGCGGCTGGGTGCCGGGGGTCGTCAACCCCGTGGCGATAGCACAGATCGTCAAAAACCAAAGAAAGAGAAACCAGGTATTTGGCAATGCGTATGCAGAAATACAGTTTACGAAAGATCTGTCCCTGCGAAATGAAGTGTCCGGCAATTTCGATTTTGGCACGGTGGATAATTTTACGCCAACATATACTTTTGGTAAGGTCGTCAATGGCACTAACAGCGGCTCATCATCTACCAGCCAGAACATCTATACGGTGATACGCAATTACCTGACGTATAACCATTATTTCACCAAATTCAGCCTCAATGCACTGGCAGGGCATGAGGCGCAATCGTCCAATTACGAGAATGTCAGCGCCAGCCGCTCGAATTTCCCGTCGAACAACGTGCAGGCCATTAGTGCCGGCGATGCTACCACTGCCAAGAACTCAGGTGACAATGGTCTCGGCTCTTCACTGGAGTCCTGGTTCGGCCGCATCAATTTTTCCTGGGACGATAAATACCTGGTCACGGGTAATATCCGGAACGATGGTTCTTCCAATTTCCCCGCCTACAATCGCCGGGTTACCACCTGGTCAGGGGCGCTGGCCTGGAAGATCAATAATGAGTCGTTCATGCGAACCATAACGATGATCAACGAATTGAAATTGAGACTTGGTTATGGACTTACCAACAACCAGGGCATACCGGGCAATACCTTCGTAACGCAGCTTCAAACAGTGGCCAATGGCTTGTCGGGCATAGCACAGTTTCAAAGCAACCTGGCCAATCCCAGTGTAACCTGGGAAAAGACAAATTACTACAATGCGGGCCTGGATGGGACGTTCTTTAATGGCCGGCTGAGCTTTTCATTCGATGGTTACTACCGTAAAACAGACGGGCTTTTATTAAAGGTTCCCTTTCCCGCATACTCCGGCACTACCGCGGGGTATTCTCCCGGATCGATGGCGGCTCCCTATGTCAATGTCGGCGCCGTCAGCAATAAAGGGTTTGACTTCAGGGTCAGCACTACCAATATTAACTACAGGGATTTTACCTGGAAGACGGATGTTACCGTATCGCGTAACATCAATAAAGTACTCAATCTGGGCGCCGGAGATCAGGCCAACCTCAGTCAAAAGTCTTATGTAATTAACGACATCATCGAAAAGACGGTGGTTGGCCAGCCCATCGGTGAATTTTATGGATATATATTCGATGGCGTCTTTGCCAATGCAAAAGACTTCCAAACACATGCCTTGCCGGTGGACCAGAGCGGCAAAGCATATCCGATCTCTTCGTCAGGCGGCGGGATCTGGTATGGCGACCGGAAGTTCAAGGATTTGAATGGCGACGGTGTCATCGACACGAGAGACCAGACCTTTTTGGGCTCTCCGATACCCAAATTCCAGTTTGGGATCAATAATACCTTCTACTATAAAAATTTCGACCTGAATATTTTCTTCAGCGGCAGCGTCGGCAATAAAGTATTCAATGAGCTGGCGGTAGCGCATACCAACTCGCAGAATAATACCAGCTATTTTGCATCGGTGTTGAATTATTCAAAGCTGGCTTTAGTAGATCCCAGCGGCCCGGCCTCCGATGTCAACAACGTATATGTCACCAATCCGAAAACGAGTGTCGTTGGTTTGAGGAACGACAATACCAATGGGAATAACCGTTCTTCGAATCTGTTTATCGAAGACGGCTCGTTCATACGGTGCAAGAACATCACATTGGGTTATAGATTACCCCAGCATATTTTGTCGATGGTGCACCTGCAATCGTTCCGGGTATTTGCCACCGTGTCCAATCCTTTTATCATTACACACTATTCGGGTATGGACCCTGAGATCGGCTCCTGGAATCCCCTTCAGGCGGGGTGGGACCAGGGATATTATCCGCAGTCGAGAATATATACTATCGGCGCCAACATCGCATTTGCCAAATAAAGCAATCACCACCAAGATATAATTATGAGATCAATTAATAAAATATTCATCGTTTTGCTATTTGCAGCAGCAATAGCGGGATGCAAAAAGAGTTTTCTGGATCGTCCGTCGAGCTCGCAGATAAGCTCCAATAATTTTTACAAGACTACCTCCGACCTGCGGCTGGCTACGGCAAGCTTGTATGGCGGTTCGCCATGGTGGCAATGGCATAATGGGGCCTCGTTGCTGCTTGGCGATATAATGAGCGGGAATGCCTATTTCGGATATTGGGGCGACCTGGTCCAGCTGTACACACGTACTATCACCGGGCAAAATGGAATTGTGGCCAGCGGCTGGACGGGCCTGTACAATGTCATCGCGCAATGTAACACGGTGATCAATGCCATACAGCAGCAGGCTTCTTCGTCCATTCCTGCGGCGGATAAAAATGCTGCCATAGGCGAAGCCAGGTTCATTCGCGCGGTAGCATACTATCACCTGGCCGTTTTGTGGGGCGCTGTGCCCATTATCGAGGATAATACGAAACTGATCAAACAGCCATTGCTTAACAGGAATATCGTTACGGATGTCTATAAACTCATTGTCAATGACCTCAGCTTTGCGGTGCAAAACCTCCCCGTCAAGGATGTGACGGGACGGCTGACTACCTGGTCGGCGCAGGGAATGCTTGGCAAAGTGTATTTAACGGAGGCGGGTTTGGGTCAAAGCGGCGGTATGCGCGATCAGGCTCTTTTGGACAGCGCCATAAAATATGCCGGCAATGTGTGTAAGAACAGCGGATTGTCGCTGCTGCCCAGCTACTATGATCTTTTCAGGGCGCAATACAATGACAACCCGGAATCGCTGTTTGCCCTTCAATGGACGGCCGGCGTGGGTTACGGCAACGGCAACGATTGGCTGACCTATTCGCCCAGCAACGATATCAACCCGCTGAAAACAGGCGCCTGGACGCCCTTGTCGCCCACCTACGACCTCTACCAGAATTATTCCTGGAAGGATACCGTAAGACGTTTGGCGACTATTATGCTGAATGGAGATTTTTATCCCGAGCTGAATGCTGCCGGGGGCGGATATAAGTCGACAGGGCAGGTAATGAAAAAACATATCATCGGCAATGAGAAGGACAATAATGCGCCGACCATGGATATCTGGTCGTCTGTCGAGCACAACGCCGTCCTTAGACTGGCCGATGTATACCTGGTATATGCCGAAGCTATTTTAGGGAACAATGCCAGCACCACCGATGCCGATGCGCTGTTGTATTTTAACAAGGTGAGGACCAGGGCCGGTGTGGATCCTGCTACCATGCTGGATGCCGACACTATACTTCGGGAAAGAAGGGTCGAGTTTGGTTTTGAAGGACAATACTGGCTGGACCTGGTACGGCTGTCATATTACAACCCCGATAAGGCGGTGTTTATCATCAACCATCAGCAGCGGATGACATTTTCTTATGATCCTGCTACCCGCATAGCCAAGCCGGATACAGCCAGTGCTCCAACTATTCTTCCTGCAACGATCAGCGCATTTACCTTACAAATTCCGTCATCCGAACTGACCGCCGACCCCAAACTGGCCCAGCCAGCGGTGCCGTATTATTAATGACATAAAATTAAAAACGAATTATATGTACAATATATCATATAGTCATTGCCAAAGGTTGTTGCTCACTTGTGCAGCTGCCCTGCTGCTATTTTCAGCCTGTAAAAAGACAGGATCATCCAGCCCGGTGCTGACAGGCGTACGCTATTATGCTCCCTCGCCTGATGATACGGCGATGGCAAGCCTTACGCCAACCGGTCAATGGGTGGTATTGGAGGGGAGGAACCTGCAGAATGCCGTACAAATATTGATCGATGACGTTCCGGTGAGCTTCAACCATGCGCTTTTTTCCGATACGAGCGCGGTGGTGCAGCTGCCTTCCGTGATCCCATTCAATTCGGTGGCGGCCGGCGATCTCAACACAATAAAATATATCACCACCGGCGGCTCCGTCACATTTAACTTCAGTATTGTGGTCCCTCCGCCCATTATTACAAACATTTCGGACGAAATGGCAAACCCGGGTGACTCCGTCCGGATCCGGGGAGCGAACTTTTTTCTGATCAACAGTATAAGCTTTGCCGGCGCCGACGTCACGTCCTATAATGTTTCGAGCGATGGCACTACCCTGGCATTTGTCGTGCCGCCGTTGAGCGGCACCGGAGGACCTATTTCCATCGTAACCAAATCCGGAACGACTGCAACACCCTTCAATGTAGAGGATTTTACCAACGGTGTGCTATGCAATTTCGATAATGTAAACACCTACCAATGGTGGAGCGCAGGACTTGGCAGCAGCAGCACCGATTATCCCGGCAACAACGGCACTTACGCTATCCTGAACACCGGCGGTCCTTTGACCAACGGGGACGGCAGCTGGTGGGGCGGGGGACGGAGTATCAATTGCAACAGCGCGCAATGGGTGCCGGCGGCCAATTTAAATGACCCGCTTGCCGACTGGGCGCTGAAATTTGAGGTCAGTGTTACCAGTCCCTGGAATGGAAGCTCGATATTCTTAGCACATAATGGCGATTGGAAATATATCGCGCGGTACGAGCCGTGGAAAGTCTCCGACAACGCAACATCTCCCTTTAAAACCAGCGGATGGCAGACGGTGACGATACCCCTTACACAGTTCCTTACCAAGCCTAGTGGCGGGAAAGATGGCACGGGTCTCATGGCGCCGGATCTGACTACGTTACTGGGGGCATCCGGCAGCGGCAGCATAAACGCATATGTGATGAACGATGGATCGGCCCCTGCTGCCACAGGACTTGTTGTCGCCATCGACAATTTCAGGGTGGTGAAGATCAAATAATAAAACAAACGTAAACGAAAACGATCATAATGAGAAAGGAGCGGCTATATAATTTTTTTGGAGTATTTATTGCAATGCTGGTGGTTGTTTCCTGCAAGAAGACCGATACAGGAGCTTCCCAGATCACACTTTCCAATATAACGGATACGATACCGGAGGCCGGCGGGACCATAGCTTTGTCATTTAATTCCAATGCTGCATGGAGTGTCGATACCAGCGGTATCGGATGGCTGCATCTGAGCCAGACATCGGGCAATAGCGGTGCGGCGACTATTAACCTGACGGCCGGGGAAAATTCATCGGGCAGCACCCGTACTTTGATCTTAAGAATGGATTTTACCAATGGTCAAAGCAGGCGGATCACCGTACTGCAGCCTTCCCAGATCTTCCGATCGTATAATACATCGCCCGCTGCCGCCGATGCAACGGGTATGAGCAGCACCGCTGCTCAATTAGTGGCAAAGATGAAGCTGGGTTGGAATATTGGCAATACTTTGGAAGCCCCCGGCGGCGAAACGGGCTGGGGGAATCCTGTAATCACACAGGCGCTGATCGACATGGTAAAGAGCAACGGTTTCAATGCTATCCGCATTCCGTGCGCATGGGATTTTCATGCTGACCAAAAGACAGGAGCCATCGATCCCGCCTGGCTTGGCAGGGTCAAGGAAGTAGTGCAATATTGCATCAATGACGGCATGTATGTTTTGTTGAATTGTCACTGGGATGGCGGATGGCTTGACTGTACTGCTGCCGGCGCAAAATTGGATACCATCAGGGCGAAACAAAAAGCCTATTGGGAACAGATAGCTACGGAGATGCGGGATTTTGACGAACATTTGATGTTTGCCAGCGCCAATGAGCCGAATGCCAGCGATCAAGCTTCCAGCACGGTGTTAAAGGGCTATCACCAGATCTTTATCAATGCGGTGCGCTCAACGGGCGGGAAGAACGCCAATCGCACGCTGGTCATCCAGGCCCCGGAAACAAATACCGATCTGGCTAACTATTTCATCGGAGCACCAGGTATGCCGGTGGATCCGGCGCCGAATAAAGTGATCCTGGAAGTACACTGGTACTCGCCGCCTAACTTTGCCATATTGTCATCGGATGCTTCCTGGGGCAAGGAATGGTGCTATTGGGGCGCCAACTACCACTCGAATGATGATGTTGCAAGGAACGCTGCAGCAAGTACAGAAGAGGCATATATCGATAGTACGTGGGCGCAGATGAAAAAAAAGTTTGTCGATCAGAATATACCGGTGTTGATCGGCGAGTTTGATGTACCACGGCATAATGCCACACTGACCGGGCATCCGCAGGATTCAATCCTGTCCCTGAATTCCAGGTCGCATTTCTTCAGATACGTTACGCAATCTGCCAGGGCAAATGGTATACCGGCCTTCTTTTGGGATGGGTACTATGATCTGATCGACCGGAAGAACAACGTCGTATACGACCAGGAGGCGATGGATTCCCTGAGGGCAGGGGCGGGACTTTAAATATCTGATGGGTGAATATGGAGTGCAGATGAAAAATATGCAAAAAAATTTGGAGAATGAAAATAAGATCACTGTCGCTGGTAGTCATGCTTTGTTTTGGTTCGATGGTATTGAATGCTCAAAAGCCCGGTCAGGACCGGGCGGCTGGGGGAGAAAGGGTCATTCATGTGGATTTCAGCAAGACTGCCGGACGACTGAATACTATGTTCAACGAATGCGTGGGGGCAGGCAGGGCCGCCGAAGGGTTGAGGGCCGACTGGCAGCAGCAGCTGGCGTATGTAAGGAAGGAGTGCGGGTTCAGGTACATACGCATGCATGGGTTGTTGACGGACGAGATGGCGGTGTACTCGGAAGATAAAAATGGAAAACCACAGTATAATTTCATGTACGTCGATGTTTTATTCGACTTTTTACACAGCATCGGGATGAAGCCTTTTGTGGAGCTGGGCTTTATGCCGGAACGGCTGGCCAGCGGCAGCCGGACCATATTCTGGTGGAGGGGTAATGTCACTCCTCCGAAGGATTATGAAAAATGGGCCGGGCTGGTACGGAGCCTTGTCGAACATTTCACGGAGCGTTATGGCGCCGACGAAGTGAAGACATGGTACTTTGAAGTATGGAATGAGCCGAACCTGAGCGGATTCTGGGCGGGCACCCAACAGGATTATTTTAAGCTGTATAGCTATAGCGCCCGGGCGATAAAGAGCGTCAATCCATCTTACCGCGTGGGCGGACCTGCTACCGCCGGCGCCGCCTGGGAGCCGGAACTGATCGCGTATTGCAAAAGCAACAATGTGCCCCTGGACTTTATCAGCACGCATTCCTATGGCGTAAGGCAGGGATTCCTGGATGAGTTTGGCAACACCGGCACCGTGCTGGACAAGAGTCCCATGAGCCTCAGCGGGGATGTCCTTCAATCCCGAAAGGAGATCGGGCAATCCGCCATGCCTGGGCTCGAGCTGCACTACACCGAGTGGAGCGCTTCCTATACGCCTGCCGACCCCATCCATGACAGCTACCACGAGGCTGCCTACGTGCTGCAGAAGCTCAAACAGGTGGGCGATGCCGCGAATTCCATGTCGTACTGGGTTTTTACGGACATTTTCGAAGAGCCCGGCCCCCGGTTCACACCCTTTCACGGAGGATTTGGGATGCTGACCATCCAGGGGATCAATAAGCCCGTCTTCTATGCCTATCAATTCCTGAACCAACTGGGAAATATAGAGCTGGCCAATAAAGATTCCTCCTCATGGGTATGCAGGGATTCGTCCGGCAATATCCAGGCCCTTGTCTGGGATTTTGCCCTTACGCAGCCTGACTCGGTGAATAACCAGCAGTACTATATACGGGACCTGCCCGCCCGGTCCAAAGGCTGGCTGAAGGTGAGCATCGACAAGGCGCCGGCGGGCACGTATGCGCTGGAGGTTTACAGGACCGGCTATCGCAGCAATGACGCCTATTCCACCTATCTCTCGCTCGGCAAGCCCGCGCAGCTGAATAAGAAAGAGGTCGGACAGATAAAGGACCAGAACGATGGTTCCCCTGTGTCCAGGGAGATCGTTACGATAAAGGACGGCGTTCCTTTTGTCAGGGAGCTGGAGCTGCGTGAAAATGATGTTTACCTGGTGAAGCTGATCAAGCTTGCTCAAAACGGAACTGCTGTAAAAGGCCCCGGTTTTTATGAGAATCCTGTCTTTAAAGGCGACCATCCCGATCCAAGCATTCTTCGCGATGGGGACGATTATTACATGGTTCATTCGTCTTTTGAATACTATCCCGGCTTGCTGATCTGGCGATCAAAAGATTTGCTGAACTGGACGCCGGTGACAAATGCTTTGCATAAATATGTCGGTTCCGTGTTTGCTCCCGACCTGGTGAAATACAAAAATAAATACTATATCTATTTCCCCGCCAACGGGACCAACTATGTCGTTACGGCTGATTCCATAAATGGCAAATGGAGCGATCCTGTCGATCTGAAAATTGGAAACATAGACCCGGGGCATATTGCCGATGAGCATGGAAAGAGGTATTTGTTTTTTAGCAGCGGCGGCTTTGTTCCTTTGTCCGATGACGGCCTTTCTGTTGCCGGAGAGATCAAGAGCTCTTACAGCGGGTGGCCCATCCCCCGTGAATGGTCCATTGAATGTTTTTGTCTGGAAAGCCCTAAGCTGGTAAAAAGGGGTGAATATTATTATCTCACCGTTGCAGAAGGAGGGACTGCCGGCCCCGCAACAGGACATATGGTCATTTCCGCGCGTTCAAAGTCATTGTCCGGCCCCTGGGAAAATTCTCCTTACAACCCCATTATCAGGACGACAAACAGCTCGGACAGATGGCGGTCCAAAGGCCACGGGACATTGTTTGAGGATGCAAAAGGGAAATGGTGGATGGTGTTTCATGCTTATGAAAAAGGATTTTATAACCTGGGGAGGCAGACCTTGCTCCTGCCCGTCGAATGGACAAAAGACGGATGGTATAAGATACCGGATGGCATTGAAGCTGATCAGCCGATTGAAAAGCCGGATCTGGCCGTCCCTACGTCCGACCAGGAAAGGGCCGGAAGCTCGTTGTCCGATGGACCATCATCAGACCTGCCCGGGAGCGATAAATTTGACGGCAACCATTTAAAACCACAATGGAAGTTCTTTAGAGAATATGATACCAGCAGGTTTCGTTCAACGGAGAATGGTCTGATCGTTAAAGCAAAAGGAAATGCCATTGGCAATTCGTCACCCTTGCTTTTCCTGCCGTCCGACCACTCCTATACAGCCGAAGTGGAGCTGGTTACGGAAGGCGGGGCTACCGGCGGATTGGTCGTCTTTTATAACGAAAAGGCGTCTTCCGGCATTCTTACAAAAGATGGCGACATCCTGGCAAATATAAATGGATGGCAATACCCCGCGGAGAAGAAAGCTGTAACCCACCAGGTATCCCTTCGCGTGAGAAATGTCGATAATATAGTTGATCTTTACTACCGGACAGCGGGAGGGGAATGGAATAAGATCCAAAGCTCATTGGATATATCGGGGTTTAATCACAATGCATTGGGTGGATTTATGGCGGTGCGCATCGGGCTTTGCTCCATCGGGGAAGGGGCCGTTACATTCAGGAACTTTGTGTATAAGCCATTGAAATAATGCGCGCGGACATGCCGGAGGAATTCATCGAAATAAACGATATGAAAAAATTCTTTTTACTCCTTTCGCTCATTATCATCACCTATCATTCTTTTGGACAGGTAGTGGTAGATTCCTCGTTGCTGCTTTCGCAAAAAGATATACGATGGTGGAAGGATGCCAAATTCGGGTTGTTCATCCATTTTGGGTTGTACTCTATCCTGGGGCAGGGTGAATGGGCGATGTTCGACAAACGAATGGACACATCCGAGTATGGAAAACTAAAAGACTCATTCACTGTTTCAAAGTTCTCGGGGAAAAACTGGGTCGATGCCGCCCGGCAGGCCGGTTGCCGGTACATGGTAGTCACATCGAGGCATCATGATGGTTTTAGCCTGTTCAATACCAGCTTTGGGAATTACAATTCAATGAACACGCCGGCAAAAAAAGATCTGATAAAAGAATATGTCGATGCGGCGCATGATGCCGGAATGAAAGCGGGCATTTATTATTCTCCGCTGGATTGGCGGTACCCTGGTTTCTTTTTTCCCGACCTGTATCATTCCAATGCGCTGGAGATGAAAAAGCAAACCTACACACAGGTGCGGGAGCTGTTAAGCAACTATGGCAAGATCGATATTTTATGGTACGATGGCGGCGAAGATAACTGGCTGGGTTTTGGAGGCCTGATGTGGGACGGAGGCAAAGGGTGGTATACACGTGGTTTCGACAAACCTTACACTGGAAAATTCAGCTGGGAGCCTGTAAAGCTCAATACAATGGTGCGAGAGCTGCAGCCAAAGATCGTGATCAATCCACGTAGTGGCTGGATGGGGGATTTCAGCACACAGGAGGTAAGACTGAGGGGGAGGGAAAACAGGCCCTGGGAATTATGCACCAATCTAAGCAATAGCG
>Ga0207671_10003635_pt1 | contig 15239 bp, 5 predicted proteins | sample KBSC24metaG_FD_184352 | JGI IMG/M metagenome (GOLD analysis project Ga0207671, IMG submission 184352) | Corn rhizosphere microbial communities from Kellogg Biological Station, Michigan, USA - KBS C2-4 metaG (SPAdes) (version 2) | ecosystem: Host-associated > Plants > Roots > Rhizosphere > Soil... | reverse complement strand
ATTTTTTGTATTACAAATATATACTATTCAAATAGCTTGCCACAACTTCGACCTGACAATGTGACAATTATATTAATATAAATTTAAACATCCATCATGCCTAGTCCTTAGTAAAGTTTTAAAAACATTTCGGAAAAAGCTTAAAAAATCGGTTTACATGGTTTACACTTTTTATGGTTTACATTATTTTATTTATTTGAAAATCAGATAATTAAATTAATTTTCTTTCAAAATAACGGTTTACAGTGTAAACCATAAGTACAAGGTATTTCCCGTGATTAAACAGCTCTCTTTTTATTTTTAACCATTTGAATAATAAAGTCAGAAATTATAAAAATCAAATAATATAAAAAGTGTCCTACTACTACAAAATTTGGCTATAGGTTACTTTTAAGTATTCAGCCTGTGGTCGGTGTTATCACCGTACCACGCGCCTCACAGTTTAATAAAGTACTGCATAATAGTGGTACAGTGATAACACCGACCACAGACAAAATAGTCTGTAACCTAAGTTGCCAATACATATTCAGGATCCAGGCTTGTTTCACGAGAACGCAGAGGAAACTTGTTTAATATTGTTAGTCAAAGGCTCCCAAATGCAAGTATAGCAATTGATTTGATTCAATTTCAAATGCGAAATTACTTTCACCGTGAGCAAAATATGGGTTATACCATTCCGCGCTAAAATCAACTTCGACGCTGTATGCAGTTTTTAATCGGCAATAAGAAAGCAAATCGGCAAGCATTTTACTAAAGTACTTCAGTTGTGCTTTGAGATTGTATTTTTCCGTAAGGTCGTACCGTCTCTCGGTGTTATTATAAAAATCTTTTGAGCCCTGTATTTCATACAAGATATTTGAAAAAAAGAAAAAAATTTCATCCTCTACTACATCTTGCCAATTAATAATTTCTGTTGCCTTGAACGACCAATTTGGAGCATTTATGCCTTTTTTAATCGTATTTGCCACATTCTCATCAATTGATCCAAGATCAATAATCCAATGTTCCATTCCATTATTAGCCGTGCTGTTAAGTATCGCGATGCTGTTTAAATAGCCGTTAATGAATGCCAGTTTCTCACTTAAAGATGGATAACTATTGATTTCTCTCTCCATGTTTAAATATGCAATAAAGGCTAGTCATTTTGCGATTAAAACAACTAACCTTTCTATTTTATTTTTAGAGGAAGCTTTATAAACAAATTTAACCTAAATACGCAACTCTATCAAGCCATCAATTCAACACCGGCTGTATATTGGTCAAATTAAAAATATCAGCCATCAGATCATCGCTGGGGTTTACTTTGAACAATTTAGAGGCTAGCTCAACTTGCAGTGCTTCTTCTCTGTCTTTGATCAAAAAGCGCAGTTTACAGTTTTGCACGGGATATTTTTCGTTGTTTACCATAATGGCCTGCTGAATATCGTCAAGCAATTTACTGTTCAGGCTATGCACATCCAGGCATACAGTTAATGATTTGGTCATTTTATCGCGCATTTCTGATAGCAGGCTCATCACCTGTATGCGCAGATCCCAGTTATCCTTTTGCCTGAATTTCTCTTCGATGTTTCCTTTGATGTGCAAAAAGTAACCATCCATCATCAGGTTACGAAATTTCACATAATCTTCGCCAAACATGGCAAACTCGTATGATTCATTGTAATCTTCTAACACAAAAGTACCAAATGGCTTACCAGTTTTGGTCATTTTATGTTGTACGTTGGATACCAGGCCACCTATTCTGATCTCTCCGCGCTTGCGGAGTTCATTAAACGCGCCCATGATATCTTCACCGCCTTCACCCGAGCGGGCTTTTTGCATCAGTTTCAGGTCGCTGATGGTACTGTTACAGAACCTATCCAGCTCAACCTTATAGTTATCAAGCGGGTGCCCGGTTAAGTATATACCAATCACCGTTTTTTCATATTTCAGTTTCTCTATCAATGGCCATTCTTCCACATCGGGCATGGCAGGCTCAGGTACATAAGAGGCTACCGAACCACCAAATAATGATGATTGTGAGCTGCTTTGTACATTCTGATAATCATTGGCATATTTGATCAGGCGTTCCACACCGGTTAATACACCCAGCTCGGTCTTGGCAAAAAACTGCGCCCTCTTTGTACCAAACTCGTCAAAGGCGCCGCCGTAAACCAAGTTTTCATACGATTTTCTGTTTACACTGCGGGTATTGGAACGGCGGGCGAAATCATATAAAGAAACATACGGGCCATTAGCTTCGCGTTCTTCAATAATACTCTCCACGGCTTTATCACCTACGCCTTTAACACCGGTTAATCCAAAACGCACCTGTCCTTTTTTATTTACCGCGAATGACATGTCCGACTCATTAATATCCGGACCTAAAACCTCTACGCCCATCCTGCGGCACTCTTCCATGAAAAAGGTGATCTTTTCCATGTTATTCTGGTTATTTAAAACCGCCGCCATGTATTCAGATGGATAATGGGCTTTCAGAAAAGCAGTTTGATACGCCACAAAAGCGTAACAGGTAGAGTGCGATTTATTGAAGGCGTATTGTGCAAAGGCCTTCCAGTCGGTCCATATTTTGGTCAGCTTATCTTTGGGGTGTCCTTTGGCCATAGCCCCGTCCATAAACTGGGCTTCCATTTTATTCAACACCTCAATTTGCTTTTTACCCATGGCCTTACGCAAAACGTCGGCGTCGCCTTTACTAAAGCCCGCTAACTTTTGCGACAGAAGCATCACCTGTTCCTGGTATACAGTAATACCATAGGTTTCACCCAGGTATTCCTCCATATCCGGAAGGTCAAATACAATAGGTTCTTGCCCGTGTTTACGTTTAATAAAGTTGGGGATGTACTCTATCGGGCCCGGACGGTACAGGGCGTTCATGGCGATCAAATCCTCAAACTTATCGGGTTTCAGATCGCGCAGGTACATTTGCATACCATCACTTTCAAACTGGAACGTTCCGTTGGTATCGCCACGCTGATAAAGCTCATAAGTTTTTTGATCATCAAGCGCTATGTAATCAATATCAATATGCACGCCATGGTTCTGTTTGATCATCCTCAAAGCATCCTTCAGAATGGTTAAGGTTTTCAAACCCAAAAAGTCCATCTTGATAACGCCCGCATCTTCAATTACACGACCATCATACTGGGTAACCAACAGATCAGAATCTTTGGCAACAGCAACCGGCACAATATCGGTCAAATCGTAAGGGGCAATAATGATACCCGCCGCATGTACACCTGTATTACGTACTGAACCTTCCAGCTTTTCAGCCTCACGCAGTACCTGTCCGCGCAAGTCGTTGCCTTTTACAATCTCTTTTAGTTCCGGAACCTGTTCAATGGCCTCTTTAAGGGTAATCCCTAAAGTGTCGGGTACTAGCTTCTTAATCGCGTTCATTTCGGCCAGCGGCATATCCAATACCCGGCCTACGTCCTGTATACTGGTACGGGCAGCCATGGAACCATAGGTAATGATCTGTGCTACCTGGTTCTTGCCATATTTCTCCACCACATAGTCGATAACCTTTTGGCGACCGGCATCGTCAAAGTCGGTATCAATATCGGGCATCGACTTACGATCCGGGTTCAGGAACCTCTCGAACAGGAGGTTATACTTCATCGGATCGATATTGGTGATACCTGTACAATAAGCCACCACCGATCCCGCGGCCGAACCACGACCCGGGCCTATAAATACGCCGATATCGCGACCATGCCTAATAAAGTCGGCCACAATTAAAAAGTAACCGGCAAAACCCATGGTACGTATCGTGAACAACTCAAAGTTGATCCGTTCTTCTGTTTCGGGCGAAATATCTATATAGCGCTCTTTAGCGCCTGTAAATGTTAAATGTTTTAAATATTCCCATTGGTTAAGCGTATCGGCATCCGGCGTGTTGTGGATCTTAAACTCCTCCGGGATAACGAAATTAGGAAGCAGAATATCACGCTTCAGTTTTAATACCTCTACCTTATCCACAATCTCATTGGTATTATCCAATGATTCGGGGATATCAGAGAACAGGCTGCCCATTTCTGCCTGTGTTTTGAAATAAAACTGATCATTCGGAAAACCGAAACGGTAACCACGGCCACCTTCTTCATCGGTAGCTATGGGAGTGCTTTGCATATCGCCGGTATTTACACAAAGCAAAATATCGTGAGCGTTGGAATCCTGCTGATCCACATAGTGCGAATCATTGGAGCATATCACCTTTACATTATACTTTTTGGCATAGGTAAGCAACACATTATTAATAGTGGTTTGCTCCGGAATTTCATGGCGTTGCAGCTCGATATAAAAATCTTCGCCAAACAGGTCAAGCCACCATCTGAATTCCTCTTCTGCCTTTTCGGGTGTTTCCCGTAATATAGCCTGGGGAACCGATGCACCAATACAGCATGTGGTAGCGATGAGGCCTTTATGGTACTTTAATATCAGCTCTTTATCAATACGCGGCCATTTGCTGTATAAACCCTCCATATAGCCTAAGGAACACAGCTTTACCAGGTTCTTGTAACCTTCGGGGTTTTTGGCCAGCATCAGCTGGTGGCGGCGTACGTCTTTTTTCTCCTTGGTGAATTGCTTTTTATGCCTGTCTTCAACCACATAAAATTCACAGCCCACTATGGGTTTTACGTTGTGTTTGCCGGCTTCGGCCACAAACTTAAACACCCCGAACATGTTACCATGATCGGTTATGGCTAATGCTTTCATCCCATCCGCTGCTGCCTTTTTATATAGCTTTCCTATATCGGCGGCACCATCAAGTAATGAAAATTGCGTATGTACGTGTAAATGAGAAAAATCTGGCATAGTGAATCCTTTTCAGCAAAATCCTGTAGAAATACAAAGTTATCAAAAAACAAATCGGGTTTGCGAAGTGTTGAAAAACAAAACAAGCTCAAGCCCCATCCAAACCCTCCCTAGAAGGGAGGCCTTTAAAAAGCATTTCAAAAAGTCTCCCCTTCCGGGGGGAGATTTAGAGGGGGGCTTGGGCTTTTAAACTGGCTAAACAGAATAATTATTTTTAGCATAGTATTTGATTATTTTTATACCGAACGATCATAGCCCTTGAAAAATTTATACAGTTGAAAAAAATTGGACGAATAGCCCTAAAAACCATACTCTGGATAATTGCAAGTATCCTTTTCCTGGTGCTGCTTGTAGTTGTTCTGATACAGGTTCCTGCTGTACAGAATTTCGCCAAGGATAAAGCGGTGAATTTTCTGCAGGGAAAGATCCATACTAAAGTACAAATAGGCCACATCAGCCTGGGCCTGCCTAAACTACTGGTATTAGAGCATGTTTATTTTGAAGACCAGAAAAAAGACACCCTGATTGCCGGCGAAAAATTAAAGGTTGATATCAGCCTTTTTAAATTGCTTCAAAATAAGGTGGAGATCAATGAGATCAATCTGCAAGGCATTACCACCAATGTAAGCCGTGGGGCCGACAGTGTTTTCAATTTCGATTACATCATTAAGGCTTTTGTAGGCGAGCAAAAAAAAGAGGTAAAACCGGAAGACACAACTTCTACTATGAAGTTCTCGCTGGATAAGATCATTCTTGACCGCATCAACATCAAATACAAAGATAAGATTACAGGTAACGACGTTAAATTCCTGCTTGGCCATTTTGATACCAGGATCAAAGATTTTGATATGGATAAAATGAAATTTACCATACCTAAGATCACCTTATCAGGTGTTAACGCGCGTATCATCCAAACACCAACCGCCCCCCCTCCTGTTGATACCGCCACTACACCACTTAATATGGAGCTGAATTTGGGTGTTATTGATATATCAAAAATAAAGGTAGACTACCAAAGCAGTGAAATGACCGCCAATGTGGATCTGAACAAGCTTTTGGTTGATATGGATAAGATCGACCTTAAAAAACAAAAGGTAGGCATTAAAAGTATTGAGCTGAATGATACTAAAGCAGCCTTAAGCCTGGCCAAACCCAAAACTGTACAGAAAGCTATTGTAAAAGCAGTTAAAAAGTTGGACACCCTGGTATCGTCGCCACAAACATCTAAATGGGCGGTTACATTGGGTAAAGTAAACTTCGCCAATGATAATATCAAATTTGATAATGAGGCGCAAAAGGCCATCCCTAAAGGGCTTGATTTTGGGCACATGGATATCCGGAACCTCAATGCCGGGGCAGAGAATATCTCTTATAACCCGGATACCATTTCGGGCAAGATCAATTCTTTTACCTTTAGTGACAAAAGCGGACTAAAGATCAACAAGTTTCATACGTCTTTTTTTTACGGGCCAACCAATGCCTATATGAACGATCTGCTGTTGGAAACTCCGCAAACGGTTCTTCAAAAATCAGTACAGGTACGTTATCCTTCTATTGATGCCATTACCAAAAATATAGGCGCCCTGGGTATCAACGCTAATTTAGACGGCAGTCGTTTAGGTTTAAAAGATGTGCTGCTACTGATGCCGACTATGGCTACTATGGAACCTTTCAAAAGTTCACCGGGCACAGTTTTCAAAATAAACGGCAAGGTTAAAGGTCAGGTGAATAATCTGGATATCCCAAGTCTGGAAATAAGCGGATTAGGCATTACCCATATTAAGGCATCAGCCAAAATGAAAGGTCTGCCCGACGTGAATAAGGCTTATTTTGATGTTAACATTGCCGATTTTACCACCCGCAGTAAGGATATAGCCAAACTGGCTCCCGCAGGCAGTATTCCTCCTAATGTAAGCATCCCCGAAAACATGAACCTGAAAGGTACATTTAAAGGCGGTATGACCAACTTCGATACAAAAATGCAATTGCGCTCCAGCTATGGCGCGGTTGATCTGGTTGCGGCTATGAAAAATGGTGAGCATAAAGGCAAAGAAATTTATACGGCCAAAATCAAAGCTAATGATCTGAATGTTGGCGCCTTAACCAAACAGCCGCAAATGGTTGGTAAAATAACGATGGACGCTAACCTAAAGGGCGTAAGTCTCGATCCTAAAAAAGCCAGCATACAGTTTAACGGCAACCTGGTCAAAGCCTACGTAAAGGGTTATACTTACCAAAACCTGGTGCTGAAGGGCAGTTCTGAAAATGGTAATTATACCGCCATTGCCCGCATGAAGGATCCTAATATTAATTTTAGCCTGGATGCCAAAGCTTATCTAAACCGTAAGTATCCATCGGTTAACGGAACTTTACTGGTTGATAGCATTAACCTGCAAAAGTTGAATTTTGTAAAGGACGATATGCGTTTTCATGGTAAAATGGTAGCCAACGTTCCTACCGCCGATCCTGATTACCTGAACGCCGATATACTGGCAACTGATCTGCTGGTGGTAAATAAAGGTCAGCGTATTCAACTGGATACCGTAAGCCTTAAATCGACAGCCAATGCCGATAGCAGCACCCTGCGTTTAAAAACTCCCATTATGACAGCGCATATGGCTGGCAAATACAAGCTAACTCAAATAGCCGATGCCCTGCAGGATGTGGTCAATAAATATTTCAATACGGCCATAGCAGGTGGCCAGCAGGTGGCGGAGAAAAGTCAAAAGTTAAAAGTCAAAAGTCAGAAAACAAAAGCACCGCCATCAGTGGCCAAACCAAAATACTCGCCACAACAGTTTGTGTTTGATGCTCGCCTGGTTAAAACGCCATTACTTACCCAATTTGCACCCGATCTGAAACAGCTTGATCCTGTAGTGCTGAATGGTAGTTTTAACAGTGAGTCGGGCGAATTGGTGGTTAAAGGTTCTATACCAAAGGTTATTTATGGCACCAATACGGTTAACAATGCCAAACTGGACATTAACACCAACAACAACGCGTTGAACTACAATTTGGCGGCTGACGAAATAAAAGTAGGCTCATCTTTAGACCTGCTATATACCAGTATATCGGGCAAGGCACAGGACAACAAACTTAACATTAGCCTGGAGGTACGCGACGCGGCCAAAAAAGACCGCTATAAGCTTGCCGGAATATTTAGCGTTTTGCCAAATCAATACCAGTTCAGTTTTGCACAGGATGGTTTGCTGCTCGATTATTTACCCTGGGCCGTTAGTCCCGACAATTACCTGCAATATGGGCCTAAAGGAATACTGGCGCATAACTTTACCATTTCCAACACCAACCAAATACTTAGCGTAAACAGTAACCCGCAGGAGTTTAACGCGCCTATTACCGTTAACTTCAACAATTTCCGGATCGAGGCACTCACCAAAATAGCCAAGCAGGATTCATTGCTGGTTGGAGGAACAATCAATGGTAATGCCGAGATCAGTAATTTTCAGAAATCACCCATATTTACAGCGGCCATTGATGTTAAAGATTTTAATTTCAAGGGCGATACGGTTGGCAATATAGCAGTTAAAGTAAATAACCAAACCGAAAACGCCTATGCTGCCAGCATGAGCATTACCGGCAAAGGTAACCAGGTTGATCTGACCGGCACCTACTATACCAACCCAGAAAGCCGGTTTGATATGAACCTGAATATCGTAAATCTAAGTATGAAAAGCATTGAAGGCTTTAGCTTTGGAAGCTTACGTAATTCATCGGGCAATATAACCGGGCAACTCAAAATAGCCGGTACCACCGCGGCACCTGCCGTAAGGGGTGATATTAACTTTAATAAAGTTGGCTTCAATGTAGCCATGCTCAATTCGTACTTCCGCATGCCGCAGGAAAGCATCACCTTTAACGATGAGGGCATCCGTTTTAATGATTTTACCTTAGTTGATTCAACCGATAACAAAGCCGTTATCAGCGGCAGCATTTTAACCAAAACGTACACCGATTTTGCTTTTGGGCTGGATATCAATGCCCGAAACTTCAGGGCCATGAACTCTACCCAGGCCGATAACAAGTTGTATTATGGCAAATTGTTCGTGGATACCCGTGTTAAAATAAGAGGCAATATGGACAAACCTATTGTAGATGCCAACCTGACAGTAAACGAAAAAACAGATATGACAATAGTGCTGCCTACTACCGATCCAAGTGTAGAAGATCGGAAAGGTGTGGTAGAATTTATTGATCAGAATGCGCCCAAATTAGATTCTATTCTACTGGCCAAACAGCTTGATTCGCTTAAAAAATCAAACTTGAAAGGTTTGGATGTATCAGCAACTATCAATGTAAATAAAAACGCGGCCTTTACCGTAGTAATAGATGAAAGCAACGGCGATGTGGTACACCTGAAGGGTGAGGCAAGTTTAAATGCCGCCATTGATCCAAGCGGTAAGATCAACCTGACCGGAACTTACGAGGTAAATTCCGGCTCCTATGAACTCTCCTATGCTACGGTAAAACGCAAGTTTAACTTTAAAAAAGGCAGTACCATCGTCTGGACCGGCGACCCAACCAGCGCCAATATCAATCTGACAGCTATTTATGTGGCCAATGTTCCTCCTATTGATCTGGTTGAAAATCAAAGTACTGATAACACTGTTCAATACAAACAAAAACTACCATTCAATGTAAATCTGAGTCTTAAAAACCAACTACTTACCCCTGATATTAGTTTCGATATCGTACTGCCCGATAGTAATTATAGTGTATCGAGCGAGGTAACTACTAACGTTAATACACGTTTGGCCCAGATACGGCAAGATCCTAATGAAATGAACAAGCAAGTACTGGGCGTGCTGGTGCTGGGGCATTTTATAGGAGACAACCCACTGCAAAGCCAGGGAGCAGGCTTTTCTGCCGAAGGTTTGGTGCGCAATAGTGTAAGTAGCTTGTTAAGCGATCAGTTAAACAGACTGGCGGGTAACCTTATTGAAGGCGTTGATCTTAACTTCGGTTTAACCTCAGGCGAAGATTATTCCACAGGAACAGCCACCAACCGAACGGATCTGAACGTTGGCTTATCCAAACGGTTCCTGAACGACAGGCTAACGGTAACCGTGGGTAATAACTTTAACCTGGAAGGAAATCAACAAGGTCAAAAGGCAGCCAATATAGCAGGCGACGTATCCGCGAATTACAAGTTGAGTAAGGATGGGCGCTATACGCTGCGTGCGTACCGTCGCGATGAGTTTATTGTGTTCCAGGGCCAGATCATTGAAACCGGTTTAGGTTTCACGCTTACCGTTGACTACAATCGCTTCAAGGAAATATTCCGCAAGCGTACACAACAGGAACGGGAAATGCGCCGCAAATATCTCCAACAGGAAAAAGACAAGAAAAAAGCACAGGACGACGCCACTAATAAAGCTAATGACGCGGCAAAAGCTGAGGAGCAAAAAGAACAGGAGAAGAAACAACAAACACCCACCTCAAATTAAGCTTATGATCAAACACTTTAGATATATACTCATACTAACTGTTTTGCTGAATGCCTGTAGCAATACCAAGTACCTGGCTTCCGGCCAGAAATTGTATACCGGCGGCGAAGTAAAAATTCAGGATAAGGATATCAAAAAAAGTGATGCCAAAGCGCTAAGCGAGGAGCTGCAACCCCTGCTGCGCCCTAAACCTAATGGCGCTATACTGGGTTTAAGAGTTAAACTATGGATATATAACAAAACCCGTACAAAAAAGACCAAGGGCTTGGCTCACTGGCTCAACACCAAATTTGGGGAGCCCCCTGTTTTGGTAAGTTCGGTTAATCTTGAAAATAATAGTAACATATTGCAAAACAGGCTACAGAACGAGGGTTATTTTCAAGCCCAGGTTATTGGCGATACTATTGGTAAGAAAAAAACAGCCAAAGCCGTATATACCGCCCAACCAGGGCCTGCCTATAAAATACGAAAAGTGATCTTCCCGCCCGGTACGGAAAGTATTGATACAGCCGTAACTGGAACCGCTGCCCAAACGCTTTTAAAGCCGGGGAACAACTATAATCTGGATGTTATTAAAAATGAACGCATCCGCATTGATGCCAAACTAAAGGAAGAAGGCTTTTATTTCTTTGCTCCAGAAAACCTGATCATGCGGGTGGATAGTACCATAGCAGGTCACCAGGTTGATATCTTTGTGGCAATTAAACGCGATATTTCAGAGAGGGCGCAAGAAATTTATACCATTAATAATATTTACGTATATCCAAGCTACTCCCTGCGCGATACTTCCCTAAATTTGGATAAAGCACAAAAATATCGCTGGTACAATATTGTTGAAAAAAGAAAAACGGTGAACAGCTATATTTTTGCCAATACCGTTTTACTGCACCCTGGCGAAGTATATAACCGTACTGATCATAATAACTCTTTAAACCGTTTTGTAAACCTGGGGCCCTATAAGTTTGTAAAAAACAGGTTTGAGGATGTAACAGATTCATCCAAACTGGATGTGTACTACTTTTTAACCCCTTACAAAAAGAAATCCTTACAGTTGGAATTGCTCGGCCGTACCACATCAGCCAACTATACAGGTACCCAGATAAATATCAACTGGCTTAACCGCAATGCCTTTAAAGGGGGCGAAGCTTTAAAAGTAACCCTTTTTGGGAGTACCGATGTGCAGCTTGGCGGCGACAACAGCGGCTTTAACGTGTATCAGGCCGGTATCCAAACAACCCTGTCATGGCCGCGCTTTATCAGTCCGATATATCCCAAAGCCGATAATGCTTATATCCCCCATACTAATTTCACCTTGGGCTACACGTTGGTCGATCGACAGAAACTATACAGGCTTAATTCATTTAATGCTTCTTTTGGCTACCAGTGGAAAGAGTCGGTTCACCGTTCGCATGAGTTAAACATTTTCAATTTTAATTTTGTTAATCCGCAAAGTGTATCGCAGCTTTATATAGATAGTATAAAAAAATCAACAAATCCGGCCTTAAAACACGTTATTGATAAGCAGTTTATTTTTGGCCCAAGCTATAGCTACACCTTTACCAATACCACCGAAGATTACCGGACCAATACTTTCTATTACAACGGTAAAATAAGCCTGTCGAACAATTTGTATGGCATTATTGCCGGAGCTGATACCCTGAACGGTAAAGTAAAACAAATTTTCGGGGCCGTATTTAACCAGTTTGTGAAGCTGGAAAACGAGATCAGGTATTTCCATAAAACCGGCCCCAACAGTACATTTGCCAGCCGTTTAATTGTGGGGATTGGCTTACCTTACGGCAACTCCACCCAGCTACCCTACAGCCAGCAATTCTTTATAGGCGGACCAAACAGTTTACGTGGTTTCCAGGCACGTTCATTAGGTCCGGGATCATATGATCCAAGGATTGAAGGGGGGACAAATGGCTTCCTTGCAGATGAATCGGGCGATATAAAAATTGAAGCGAATGTAGAATATCGTCCCAAACTATTCAGTATAGTGCGCGGTGCCTTGTTTGTTGATGCTGGTAATATCTGGCTGTTGCATACCGGCGGCAGACCAGGGGCTGCTTTTGGTAAAAACTTTGTGAATAACCTGGCTGTTGATGCAGGTTTTGGTTTGCGCTTTGACTTATCCGTATTAGTGCTTCGTACCGATATGGGCTACCCGCTCCGTACGCCATACTTACCAGAAGGACAACGCTGGGGCTTTAATTCGCGCTATGCCGTATTTAACCTGGCCATCGGTTACCCGTTTTAATTTAATTAGTGAATTATTGAGTTAGTGAATTACTGAATAAATTATTATTTAAAATATAGATTTTTACACTCATCATTACTAAGAACATTTATTAACTCATCACTCGCTAATTCACTAATTCAATAATTATAAATGACATCTATCCCGCTACAGATCATAGACCTGCATGACGACGGCTTCCATCCATTACTTGAAGTTACCCTGTTTGGTAAAGTTTTTATTGTGGTGCTGGATACAGGGGCATCTAAAACAGCATTTGATCGCACAGCGCTCTTTGAAGCCAATGAAACTATGGCGGTATTAGCCAGCGACAGGCTCTCTACCGGGCTGGGAACCAATACCATGGAATCTTTCACAGCGATCATCAGCGGGATGTTGATAGGCGATATGAAGATCGCTGATTTTGAGGTGGCAGTGCTGGATCTTTCTACCATCAACATAGCTTACAGCCAGATGGGGCACCCGCAGGTATTAGGTGTTTTGGGCGGCGACATATTGATGAAATATAAAGCTGTGATTGATTATGGCAAGCAGGTACTGAAACTCAAAAAACGTTAACATCTATCCCGGCCTACAACCTGCAAAAAACTTTTTAAACCTTTTATTTTAACACTTTTCGGCTAAAAATTGGGTAAAAATCACTCAAAAACTGCTCAAAAAACCCTCATTTTAACACTTTTTAACAAATTTCAACACAGTTTTGGGGCTTTTTTTGAACTTTAAAAAGTATTAATATATTGATTTACAATAAATTACTAAAAATCTACCCTATTTTAAGCCCTTTTAAATCCTCTTTAAAACATCAGCAGCCCCATACTTTGTACAGGGCTGCTGATATTTTATAAGATTTGGCCATCACTCTCCCCCTTTAGAGGGTCGGGGGGCCTATGTATCTATCTTGGCGTATTTGGCATTGCGCTCAATAAACTCGCGGCGTGGCGCTACTTCATCCCCCATCAGCATGCTGAAGGTATGATCGCACTCGGCTGCGTTTTCAATGGTGGCGCGTTTTAGTGTACGGGTGGCAGGGTTCATGGTGGTATCCCAAAGCTGGATATCGTTCATCTCGCCCAAACCTTTGTAACGCTGTACGTGTACGCTATCCTCTTTACCTCCGCCTTTAAGGCGTTGTATAGCCGCATCGCGCTGCACATCGTTCCAGCAATATTCAGATTCCTTGCCTTTTTTAACCTGGTATAATGGCGGCGACGCGATGTATACATAACCGGCCTCAACCAGCTCCTTCATATAACGGAAGAAGAAAGTAAGGATCAGTGTAGTAATGTGCGAACCATCCACGTCGGCATCCGTCATGATAATGATCTTGTGGTAACGCAGCTTGGTTATATTTAAAGCCTTATCATCTTCAGGTGTACCGCGGCTTACGCCCAGGCCGGTAAACATATTCTTGATCTCCTCGTTCTCGTATATCTTGTGCTCCATGGCTTTTTCCACGTTCAGGATCTTACCACGTAGTGGTAAAATAGCCTGGTATTCGCGGTCGCGGCCCTGTTTGGCGGTACCACCCGCCGAGTCACCTTCCACCAGGTATATTTCGCAAAGGGAAGGGTCGTTATTAGCACAATCAGATAGTTTACCCGGCAAACCAGATCCGGTCATCACGCTCTTGCGCTGTACCAGTTCGCGGGCCTTGCGGGCAGCGGCACGGGCCGTAGCGGCCAGTATCACTTTGTTAACGATCAGTCGGGCTTCTTTCGGGTTTTCTTCCAGGAAGTTACCCAAAATTTCGCCCACAGCCATATCCACGGCGCCCATTACCTCGTTGTTACCCAACTTGGTTTTGGTTTGTCCTTCAAACTGTGGCTCCTGCACTTTTACCGAAACTACGGCGGTTAAACCCTCGCGGAAGTCATCACCGGTGATCTCGATCTTCATGTTTTTCAACAAGCCCGATTTATCGGCATAAGCTTTCAGCGTACGGGTTAGTCCCCTGCGGAAACCGGCTACGTGTGTACCGCCCTCAATAGTGTTAATATTATTTACGTACGAGAACACATTCTCGGAGTAAGTATCATTATACTGAAAAGCCAGTTCAACCGGGATGCCATTTTTTATACCATCCAGGTAAATCGGATCGGGAATAATGGAAACCCGTGTTCCGTCTAAAAACTTCACAAACTCACGTAAACCACCTTCTGAATAAAATTCTTCCGAAGGGAATGAACCATCTTCGTTAGGGAAACGCTCATCGGTTAAAGTAAGGCGGATACCTTTATTTAAGAACGACAGCTCCCGTAAGCGACCGGCCAATGTTTCGTATTTATATTCGGTAGTGAACTGGAATATTTCCGGGTCGGGTTGAAAAGTTTGGGTAGTACCGGTATGATCTGATACACCAATTTCTTTTACCTCAAAAAGTGGTTTACCTTTTTCATACTCCTGGGTAAATATTTTACCCTCGCGGTATACCAGTGTTTTCATGTGGATAGAAAGCGCGTTTACGCAACTTACACCCACACCATGCAAACCACCAGATACCTTGTAAGTATCTTTATCAAACTTACCACCGGCGTGCAACACGGTCATTACAATTTCAAGAGCCGATTTTTGCTCCTTGGTATTAATACCGGTAGGGATACCACGACCGTTATCAATAACAGTGATGGAATTACCTTTATGTATAAAAACCTGAATGGTATCGCAATGGCCGGCTAAAGCCTCATCAATGGAGTTAT
>Ga0207671_10003634_pt1 | contig 15243 bp, 15 predicted proteins | sample KBSC24metaG_FD_184352 | JGI IMG/M metagenome (GOLD analysis project Ga0207671, IMG submission 184352) | Corn rhizosphere microbial communities from Kellogg Biological Station, Michigan, USA - KBS C2-4 metaG (SPAdes) (version 2) | ecosystem: Host-associated > Plants > Roots > Rhizosphere > Soil... | reverse complement strand
TCCGTGCCATCAGCGCGTCGCGCGGGCCGGAGCCGATGCCCTGCTCGGCCCGCTCCAGCTTCGCGATCAGACCGCTGATCCACTCCTGGGGGTCGGCGTAGGGTTCGGCGTACTCCTCGACCGGTTCCTCGATGAGCTCGTCGACCGGCTCCATGGCCTGGTCCTCGGCCGACTCCTCGGTCGTGCGCCCAGCCGGCGCCGCGTCCGGCTCCCCGACCGCGTCGGGATCCCGACCGACTCCGTACTCTGACATACCGTCCCCCTGGACAACGTCGAAGGGCGCCGACGTGGCAGTCGGCGCCCCGGGGCGAAGCTCGGTCCGGCCTGCTACGGCCGGACGATCATCGCGATAGGCATCGAGCTCGCAGGAGCATACTGCACCGTGGTACCCGGGTAGGGAGCGTGGACGACCTCGCCGTGGCCCACGTATATGCCCACGTGGTGCAGGCTCCCGTAGTAGATGAACAGGTCGCCCGGCTGCGCGTTGGCCAGCGAGACCTGCGGGAACTCATAGGCCTGCGCCGAGGAGGAGTGCGACATCGACACCCCGGCGGCGGCCCAGGCGGCCATCGTCAGGCCCGAGCAGTCGAAGCCCTTGGGCCCGGCGGCCCCGTACACGTACGGCTTGCCGACCTGCGCCTCGGCGAAGGCGACCGCGATCGCCGCGCGGGCGTTCGGCGCCGGCGGCAGGCCGGTCGGCGCCTTCTGGGCCTGCTGGGTGTCCTGGCTCTGCTGCTGCGTGTACTGCGTGCGCTGGGTCGGCGTCAGGGAGTCCAGCAGCGCCTGCGCCTGCTTCTCCTTGGCGTCGATGTCCGCCTTGTTCTGCGCCATCTGGTCGCGCGTCTTCTGCACCTGCTGCAGGTCGGCCGAGGCCTCGGCCTTGTCCTGGTCCAGCTGGCGCTTGATCTCCTGCGCGGTCTTCATCGAGGCCGCGGAGTGGTTCGAGACCTCGTTCAGCGCGGTGGCCTGCTGCAGGTAGGCGTCCGGGGCCGCGGAGAGCATCAGTTCCAGGGAGTTGTCCACGCCGCCGGCGCGGTACTGCGCCGCCGCCAGGCTGCCGAGCGAGGACTGCGCGTTGGTCAGCTGCGTCTGCTCGGCCGTGATGCGGGCCTGGATCTGGTTGACCTTGGTCTGCAGCGCGGCCAGGTTGGTCGCCGCCTGGTCGTACGCCTCCGAGGCCTGCTCGGCCTGCTCGTGGAGGTTGTTGACCTGGTTCTTGACGTCGTTGAGGTTCGCGCCGGGGTCCGCGTGGGCCAGGCCCGGGATCAGGGCGATGGAACCGACCGTGGCGGTCGCCAGCGTCACCGCGGTGCGAGGCGCGGTGATCGTCTTCTTGGACGCGCGGTGAGTGGTCACGGTTTTGTGGGACGCCACTAGGGCGACTCTCCTTCTCTCCCTGCCGCCTACCGGGTTAGCTGACGGGTTCGGGCTGAGAAGCGTGCCCTACAGACCGCCGCGCGGGGGTACGTGGCGGACCGATTCACCCCTTGGCCCCGTGTTGGTGCGGGCCGGTGGGACTGGTGGGTCCCCGGTTCCAGGTCTGCGCTCCGCCCTCGGGCCGTGTGGAAGCCCGGGAAAACGGCGGGTCACGCTTCGCCGGATTCGGCGTGAACTCCCGCCACCGTCCAGGGTGGGCGGCGTATTTACGGGTGTCCGGCCGTAACCCTAGCGAGACCTCGAACGACAAAACGGACCGGCCCAGGACGCTATACCAGGATTTTACCTTGCCAGGTGTTTAGTGGTCCTGATTCGGCCTTGGCTGTCCGGGTTCGCACCGGGTCGATCGCGTGGTTCTTTCCGACTGCTCGTCGGCATCATGGCCCCGAATGCGGGGCGCAGTCGGTGAAATCACCGCAAGAGTCCCTGCTAGTGGCGCTGTTCGGCTGACCCGATCTCCCGACTCGGCGGGAACCCGGCGTGGCCGTGCGGGGTATGTCAGTGGCCTGTTTAGGCGGAAGCGGCGGGCGGCCCGTGATCCGGGCCGCCCGCCGCTTCTTCGCTGTTGTCCGTGTCATGTGTCCTGGGTCACGCCGAGGCGGCTGCCCCGGGTCACGCCGACGTCGCCAGCGGCCGGGTCGGCCACTCCGGCTCGGAGTAGGACCGCTCCCCGCGGCGCTCCCGGTACGCGGCGCGGTCGGCCTCCTGCTCGGCCTTCCAGCGGGCCTGCGCCTCGTGCAGCCGCACCGCGTCCAGCGTTCCCACGGCGGTGTAGCTGGCGCCGATCACCTGCGCGAGGTTCATCGCGGCCAGCGCGTCGGCCGCCGCGTCGTGCGCGCGGGTGATGGTCACGCCGTAGAACTGGCACTGCGCCTCCAGCGTGCGCGCGCCCTTGCGGAACTTGTCCATCTGCCGGTCGATGACCAGCGGGTCGATCACCGGGGCCACCGGGGCGCGGGAGGCCAGCGGGGTCAGGCCGTTGCGGGCCAGCTCCGCCTCCAGCAGCGTCAGGTCGTAGGGGGCGTTGAACACCACCAGCGGGGTGCCGGCGCGCAGCTCGGTGGCCAGGGCGTCGGCGATCTCGTCGAGCGTCTGGCGCGGCGGGGTGCCGTGCTGGCGGGCGTGCTCGGTGGTGATGCCGTGGATCGCGGTGGCCTCGGCGGGGATCTCCACGCCGGGGTCGATGAGGAAGGTCTTCTCGGCGCCGTCGGAGGTGACCAGGGCCGCCGAGACGATGCGCACGGTCCGCGGGTCGCGGCCGGTGGTCTCGGTGTCGAAGCCGGCCAGCCGGCGCCGGTGCCAGCCGTCGTGCGTGCCGCGCTGCGGCGGAACGGCCGCGGGAGCGGCGGCCTCGCCGGCCGGCCGGGGCTCCCAGGCCGGGGCGCACTCGTGGTGATAGGTCTGCCACGCGCCGTCCACATTGGCGCGCGTACCGGTCTCGGCTTCCACCCGACCCTTGCACGCGGCGCACGTCCCCGCGTACTTGTTGACCAGAGTCACTGTGTTGTTCTCCCTCACCTTGTGTTGTCACCATGGTGGCGCACCGTTCTGACAAACACGGCCTTTCTTCGAGTCCAACGACGTCAGCGGCTACCCTGGTGGACTACGGCGGTTTTTCAATCCGCCCGATCTGTTGATTTCCGCGCGAAGGATGAATACGACGTGTTCGACACGCTCTCCGATCGTTTGGCCACGACGTTCAAGAACCTGCGCGGCAAGGGCAAGCTCTCGCAGCAGGACATCGACGAGACGCTGCGGGCCATCCGCCAGGCGCTGCTGGAGGCCGACGTCTCCCTGCAGGCCGTGCGGCCGTTCATCGCCGCGGTCCGGGAGCGGGCCGAGGGCGCCGAGGTCTCCAAGGCGCTGAACCCGGCGCAGCAGATCATCAAGATCGTCAACGAGGAGCTCGTCGCCATCCTGGGTGGCGAGACCCGTCGGCTGCGCTTCGCCAAGAACCCGCCGACGGTGATCATGCTCGCCGGTCTGCAGGGCGCCGGTAAGACCACCCTGGCCGGCAAGCTGGCCCGCTGGCTCAAGACCGAGGGCCACACCCCGATCCTGGTCGCCGCCGACCTGCAGCGGCCGAACGCGGTCACCCAGCTGCAGGTGGTCGGCGAGCGGGCCGGCGTGCCGGTGTTCGCCCCCGAGCCCGGCAACGGCGTCGGGAACCCGGTGAAGGTCGCCCAGGACTCGATCGATTTCGCCAAGACCAAGATGCACGACGTGGTGATCGTCGACACCGCCGGCCGCCTGGGCATCGACGCCGACCTGATGAAGCAGGCGGCCGACATCCGCGACGCGGTCCGGCCCGACGAGGTCCTGTTCGTGGTCGACGCCATGATCGGTCAGGACGCGGTGACCACCGCCCAGGCCTTCATGGACGGCGTCGGCTTCGACGGCGTGGTGCTGACCAAGCTCGACGGCGACGCCCGCGGCGGTGCCGCGCTGTCGGTGCGCCAGGTCACCGGCAAGCCGGTGATGTTCGCCTCCTCCGGGGAGAAGCTGGAGGACTTCGACGTCTTCCACCCCGAGCGGATGGCCGGCCGCATCCTCGACATGGGCGACATGCTCAGCCTGATCGAGATCGCCGAGAGGGAGTTCGACCAGGCCGAGGCCGAGAAGATGGCGGGCAAGCTGGCCCGCAACGAGTTCACTCTCGACGACTTCCTGAAGCAGATGGAGCAGCTCAAGAAGCTGGGCTCCATGAAGAAGCTGCTGGGCATGCTCCCGGGCGTCGGCGAGATCAAGCAGCAGCTGAACGAGATCGACGACAAGGACGTCGACCGCATCGCGGCCATCATCAAGTCGATGACCCCGGGCGAGCGCGACGATGTCAAGATCATCAACGGCTCCCGCCGGCAGCGCATCGCCCGCGGCTCGGGCACCACGGTGCAGGAGGTCAACAACCTCATCGAGCGCTTCCTCGAGGCCAAGAAGATGATGCAGCAGATGGCCAAGGGCGGGATGCCCGGCATGCCGGGCCTGCCCGGCGCCGGGGGCCTGGGCGGCACCAAGCGCAAGTCGGCCAAGGCCAAGGCCGCCGACCAGCGCTCCAAGTCCAAGGGCCGCTCGCGCTCGGGCAACCCGGCCAAGGCCAAGGCCGAGGAGGCGGCGCGGCAGGCGCGCAAGGACGGAAACGGCGCGGCGTTCGGCGACGTCGGCAACGGCCAGTTCGAGCTGCCGGACGAGTTCAAGAACCTGCTGCCTCCCCAGTAGGGGTGAGCGGCCCGCCGCCCGATCGTCCCGGGCGGCGTGACGCCGGGGAGCCGTCCGGTGCTCCCCGGCTACCGGGGGCGTCCCAACCAGCCGGAACGTTCTGGCACAATGGAAGCTTGTACCGGTCGCGCATGGCCCTCTCTCCTGCGCAACGCCGAGTCCATCCGGCTGCTGCCGATGCCATGTCCCCACGTGGCGGCGCGGCGGCACCACCCGCAGTCAACCAAGCAGGAGACACCACACCGTGGCAGTCAAGATCAAGCTCAAGCGCATGGGCAAGATCCGGAACCCGCAGTACCGGATCATCGTGGCCGACGCCCGTACCAAGCGCGACGGCCGGGCGATCGAGGAGATCGGGAAGTACCACCCGAAGGAGGACCCCTCGTACATCGAGGTCGTCTCCGAGCGTGCGCAGTACTGGCTGGGCGTCGGCGCGCAGCCGACCGAGGCCGTCGAGGCCATCCTGAAGGTCACCGGCGACTGGCAGAAGTTCAAGGGCCTGGACGCCCCGGCGCCGATGAAGGTCGCCGCGCCCAAGGCGGACCGCAAGGCCGTCTTCGAGGCCGCCGCCAAGGAGGCCGCCGACGAGCCGAAGACCGGCGCCACCACGCCGAAGAAGAAGGCCGAGAAGGCCGAGAAGGCCGAGAAGAAGGCCGACGAGACCGCGGCGACCGAGGCTCCGGTGGAGACCCCGGCCCCGGCCGTCGAGGCTGAGATCGCTTCCGAGGGCTGAGCATGCTGGAAGAGGCCCTGGAGCACCTGGTCAAGGGCATCGTCGAGCACCCCGATGAGGTCCGGGTCCGCGAGCGCGACCAGCGCCGCGGCAAGGTCCTGGAAGTCCGGGTGCACCCGGACGACCTGGGCAAGGTCATCGGCCGCGGCGGGCGCACCGCACGCGCGCTGCGCACCGTGATGGCCGCCCTCGGCGGCCGCTCGCTGCGCGTCGACCTGGTCGAGGCGGCCGGCTACCGGTGAGCCCCGACGAGCAGAACCCCTCCGGCCGGCCCGAGGCCCTGCGCCTCGTGGTCGGCCGGATCGGTCGTGCGCACGGCATTCGCGGCCAGGCCACGATCGAGGTCCGCACCGACGATCCCGAGCTGCGCTTCGCCGTTGGCGCGCGGCTGCTGACCGAGCCGGCCGAGCGCGGCCCGCTGGTCGTCACCGACTCCCGCTACCACAACGGGATCCTGCTGCTGTCCTTCGAGGGCGTGGCCGACCGGAACGCCGTGGAGGCGCTGCGGAACACGATCCTGGTGGTCGAGGCCGATCCGGACGAGACCCCGGAGGACCCGGACGAGTTCTACGATCACCAGCTGGTCGGACTGGCCGTGGAGCTGGCCGACGGGACCGTCCTGGGGGAGATCGCCGATCTGCTGCACCTGCCCGGGCAGGACGTGCTGGCGGTCAAGCGGCCGGACGCGCCCGAGGTGCTGATCCCGTTCATCAAGCAGTTCGTCCCGACCGTGGACGTCGCGGGCAAGCGGGTCGTCGTCGATCCGCCGGCCGGTCTGCTGGACCTGGACAGCGTCGAATAACGGCTGCTGGGAGCGGTCCTCACCTCATGCGCATCGACATCGTCACCATCTTCCCGGAGTACCTGGCGCCGCTGGACGTCTCGCTGATCGGCAAGGCGGCGGCCGCCGGGATCCTCGACGTGCGCGTGCACGAGCTGCGCACCTGGACCCACGACCGGCACAACACCGTGGACGACTCGCCGTGCGGCGGCGGGCCGGGCATGGTGATGAAGCCCGAGCCGTGGTCGGAGGCCCTGACCGAGATCGTGCCGCCGGGACAGGAGTCCGGGACGCGGCTGATCGTGCCGACGCCGTCGGGCCGGCCGTTCACGCAGCGGGTCGCCGAGGACCTCGCGACCGCCTCGCACCTGGTGTTCGCCCCGGCGCGCTATGAGGGCATCGACCGGCGGTTCATCGAGGCCGCCGCGGAGCGGATGCCTGTGGAAGAGCTCTCCATCGGCGACTATGTGCTGGCCGGCGGTGAGGTCGCGGTGCTGGTGATGGTCGAGGCTGTCGGCCGTCTGCTGCCGGGTGTCCTGGGTAATGCGGAGTCCGCTAAGGACGATTCCTTCGGGCACTCCTCTGAGGGCGGGATGGCGGGGCTCCTAGAGGGGCCCGTATATACGAAGCCCGCCAACTGGGACGGCCGCGAGGTTCCGCCTGTGCTGCTGTCCGGCAACCATGCGCTGATCGCGCGCTGGCGGCGGGACCAAGCGCTGGAACGCACCGCCGCGATGCGTCCGGACCTGATCGCGGCGCTGGACCCGGCTGCCCTGGACAAGAAGGACCGGGCCAGGCTGGACGCTTTGGGCTGGTCGCAGACGCCGGATGGATTTCGTTTCGACCCCGACGCTGTGTCAGACTAGGCCGGTATTGCTTGAGCTGGTGCCACGCCCAACGTTGGGCGTGGCTATCTGCCCGCCGGACGCGCCCTGCCACAGGGGGACCCGCCCACGGCGTCTTCAAGCCGGAAACCTGGTTTCACCACCCAAGCCGTGGCCGACCTGTGGCGTCCACGAGGAGAGATCATGGACAAGCTGTCCACCATCGACGAGCTGTCGATGCGCATCGACGTGCCGGACTTCCGTCCCGGCGACACCGTCAACGTGCACGTCAAGGTCGTCGAGGGCAACCGCTCCCGCATCCAGCAGTTCAAGGGCGTCGTCATCCGCCGCCAGGGCTCCGGGGTGCGCGAGACCTTCACCGTCCGCAAGGTCAGCTTCAGCGTCGGCGTGGAGCGCACCTTCCCGCTGCACACCCCGATCATCGAGAAGATCGAGGTCGTGACCCGCGGTGACGTCCGCCGGGCGAAGCTGTACTACCTGCGCGACCTGCGCGGCAAGAAGGCGAAGATCAAGGAGAAGCGCGAGGCGGTCGCGGGCCACTGAGCCCGGCGCACCCCGCACAGCTCTTAAACGGTTCCGGGCCACGTCCTCACCTTGAGGACGTGGCCCGGAACCGTTTACCCAATCCTCAGGCAAGTCCTATAACTTGTTCGACTGGGAACGGCTGTTCCTCCAGGTGCTGACCCGGGTCCTGAGACTCGACGACGAACAGGCTAGGGTGCGGCCGGTGGCCAAGGGACGCAGACGCCGGCTGAAACCGGTGAAGCTGTGGAAGGAACTGCCGATCCTGTTCGGGGTCGCGCTGCTGCTCGCCCTGGTGATCAAGACGTTCTTCGTGCAGGCCTACTTCATCCCGTCACAGTCCATGCAACACACCATCGAGCCCGGCGACCGCGTGCTGGTGAACAAGCTGACCCCGTGGTTCGGCTGGACCCCGCAGCGCGGCCAGATCGTGGTGTTCAAGGACCCCGGCGGCTGGCTGGACCCCTCGGAGATCAAGAAGGACAACGCCTTCGTCGGCGGGGTCAAGAAGGTGTTCTCCTTCGTCGGGCTGCTGCCCGAGGGCAACGAGCAGGACCTCATCAAGCGCGTGGTCGGGGTCCCGGGCGACGTCGTGCAGTGCAAGGGCGTCGGACAGCCGGTGACGGTCAACGGCGTGGCGCTGGACGAGCACACCTACCTCTACCGCGGGGCCGACGGCCAGCTGGACGACCCCTCCCAGACCCCCTTCGGGCCGATCACCGTCCAACCGCACACGGTGTTCGTGCTCGGCGACCACCGGAGCGACTCCGGGGACTCGCGGGTCCACCTGCAGGAGCCCACGCAGGGCCTGGTGCCCTACGGGGACATGCAGGGGCACGCTTTCGTGCGGATATGGCCGCTGGCTCGCATCAGCGGCCTGGGTACACCTTCCACGTTCTCTTTGAAGAATCCTGGGCAGGCGGTGCAGAGCGCGGCCACCGTGCCGCCGCTGCTGTGGGGGTTCACGCTCGCGGTACCGCTGCGGGCCGGCCGGCTGCGGCGCCGGCGCCGCGACGACGCTCTCCTTCCGGACCCCACGGGCGTAACCAATCGGCTACGCGGGCGGTTGGGTACGGAGCGGCCGCTTGGCTGAACCGAACTTTCGAGGGATGGCGAAGGGAACAGCGACATGGACCAGGCGGCAGCGAAGCCGAGCGGGCCTGGCGGGTCACCGGAAGGGCAGACTGTGACAGTGGACGAGAGCTCCGAGACCGCCGACAACCCGGTCGGCCGCGGCGAGGCCGTGGTCCCGCGCCCCGAGTATCCGGGGCACGGCCAGGAGGGCGGCTATGCGCAGACCTCCGGGTACGCGCCTTCGTCGGGTTATGACCAGCCCGGTGCTGCTGGGGCCGCTGGTGCAGCCGGTGGGTACGGAGTCCAGGGCGGATACGCCACCGGGCAGGGCGGCTATGCCGCTCAGGGCGGTGGGTACTCCGCGCAGAGCGGCTATCCGGCGCAGGGGGGCTACCCCGCTCCCACGCACGGCGGCTACGGCGACTACGCGGGGCATGGCGGCTCTGAGGGTCCCGGTGGCCCCGGTGGCCCCGGTGGTCCTGGCGGTCCTTCCGGCCCCGGCGGCTACGGCGGCGGCCCTGAGGGCTACGACCCCTACGGCAACGGCCCCGAGGGCGTCTCGCCGTCGCCCGAGGACGAGCAGCCGTCGCCCGAGGACGAGCAGCCGGCGCCGGAGCCGGCCGAGCCCGCGGCGCCCCGCACGTGGTGGCAGTGGGCCCTGCTGCCGTTCGCGGCGGTGTGGCGCTTCGCGTTCCCGAAGAAGCCGCGGCCGTTCATCGTCGAGCTGCCGTTCCTGCTGGCTATCGCCCTGGTGCTGGCCTTCATCATCAAGACCTTCCTGGTCCAGGCCTTCGTCATCCCCTCCGGCTCGATGCAGAACACGCTGGAGATCAACGACCGCGTGCTGGTCAACCGGTTCACCAACTGGATGGGCCACGAGCCCAACCGCGGCGACATCGTGGTCTTCCAGGACCCGGGTGGCTGGCTGGACAGCGAGCCGGTGAAGCCGAAGAACGTGTTCAGCAAGGCCCTGACCGCGGTCGGCCTGCTGCCGGAGGACAACGGCGACCTGATCAAGCGGGTCGTCGGGGTCGGCGGCGACGACGTCAAGTGCGCCGGCAACGGCGCGCCGGTCACCGTCAACGGCGTGCCGCTGCAGGAGTCGGGATACCTCTACCCGAGCAACCTGCCCTCGATGGAGCCCTTCGAGGTGCACGTGCCCAAGGGCAAGATCTGGGTCATGGGCGACCACCGCGAGGTGTCGGTGGACTCCCGGGCCCACATCAACGGCCCGACCGGCGGGTTCGTGCCGCTGGGCAACGTGGTCGGCATCGCGGTGCTGAAGGTCTGGCCGCCCTCGCACTTCGGCACGCTGCCGGTGCCCTCGACGTTCAAGAAGAGCTTCCAGGCTCTGGAGACCCCCGGCGTGGTGCCGGTGGCGGCCGTCGCCATGGCGATGCCGATCACGGTGGTGCGGCGGCGTCGGAAGCTTAAGAAGTTGGACGCTCTGAGTAACTAGAGCTGTAGTATCACTACCTTTGTAGTGATTTGCCGGGTGACCTACGGCGGTCGCAGCGCGGACTTCCCGCAGCGGCCGCCTTTGTCGTCACCGAGGCGCTGTACGTTATAGGCGATGACCACCACGCCCACACTCACGCTGCCGCGCGGCGTAGCCATCCGCTCCGACGCGGGGATCTACGGCTACGAGCGCGCGCTGGCCCGTGCCGGGTTCGCTCAGGTCGCCGGCGCGGACGAGGCCGGCCGCGGCGCCTGCGCAGGCCCGCTGGTGGCGGCGGCTGTGATCCTGCGCCCCGGCCCCTCAGGCCGCATCCCCGGCTTGTCCGACTCCAAGCTGCTCACCGAGAAGGCCCGCGACCGGGTCCGCGTGGAGATCGAGAAGCGTGCGCTGTCCTATGCGTGGGTCGCCATACCGGCTCCCGAAGTGGACCGCCTGGGCCTGCACCAGGCGAATATCGAGGCACTTCGCCGCTCGGTGGCCCGTCTCGACGTCGCCCCGGCCTACGTCCTGTCGGACGGGTTCCGGGTCGACGGACTTCCCTGCCCTAGCCTGGCCATGTGGAAGGGGGACCAGGTGGCCGCCTGCGTGGCCGCCGCGTCGGTGCTGGCCAAGACCGTGCGCGACGCCATGATGACCGAGTTGGCCCAGCGCCACCCGGCCTACGGCTTCGAGGTCCACAAGGGTTACTCCACCCCCGCCCACCAGGCCGCATTGACCGAGCACGGGCCCTGTCGGGAGCACCGGTTCACATATGCCAACGTGGCGAACGTTTCCCCGCGTTGTGGGTGACAATGACTGTGATTGAAGACCGACCAAGGGGAGCGTGGGCATGAGCGCTGAGGACCTCGAGAAGTACGAGACCGAGATGGAGCTCCAGCTCTATCGCGAGTACCGCGACGTGGTCGGCCTGTTCAAGTACGTGGTCGAGACCGAGCGGCGCTTCTACCTGACCAACCAGGTGGACCTGGCGGTCCGCTCGGCCGACGGCGAGGTGTACTTCGAGGTGACCATGGCCGACGCCTGGGTGTGGGACATGTACCGGCCGGCGCGGTTCGTGAAGAACGTGAAGGTGGTCACGTTCAAGGACGTCAACGTCGAAGAACTGGCCAAGAGCGACCTGGAAGTCCCCACCGACTGACCACCGGCCACCCCATTCTGATCGAAAACAGAACAACGACGCCCGTCACTCAGGCCCGCTAGGCCACACGAGTGACGGGCGTCGCCGTTCCGCCCGACTTATCCACAACCGCCCGACTCCTCCTGGCCCCGCACCCCCACCCCCAGCCACCCTCGATCACGAGCGGCCCCGACCCAGGGCCGACCGAACGACCGAGAGGAGCTCACGGTGGCCGGCACAACCCCCTTCCTGGAGGTCGAGCACTACCTGACGGAGTTCCCGTCACCGGTCGACCACAGCGCCCTGTCCCCGGGCCAGCTCGGCCGCGAAGGCGAGGACCTGGCCGCCGCCTACCTGGCCGCCTGCGGCTACCACGTCCTGGACCGCAACTGGCGCTGGCGCGGCCCCGACGTCCGCGGCGAACTCGACATCGTCGCCCTGGCCTCGGACCTCCTGGTGACGGTCGAGGTGAAGACCCGCCGCGCCGGCACCGGCGCCCGCCCCTTCGACGCGGTCACAGAGGCCAAGCGCGCCCGCCTGTGGAAACTGGCGAACCGCTGGCTGGCCGAACACCGCCTGGACCCGGCGGTCCGCCACCACCTGCCCCGCGGCGTCCGCGGCATCCGCCTGGACGTCATCGGCCTGGTGTTCCCCGCCGACGGCCGCACCGAGCCGCTCATCGACCACCTGCAGGCGGTGTGACATGAACGCCACCGGTATCGCCGCCTCCACGACCTTCTCGGCCACAGCCTTCCCCGCCCCGGTCCTCGTCGCCTGCCGGGCCGACGGCTCCGAGCAGGAACAGATCGCCTCGGCTTTCGTCTCCGCGGCGATCCGGCTCGGCCGGGAGCTGCCCACCGACAGCGTCGAGAGCGCCGGGCGTCCGCCTCACATCAGTGCCGCGCGTCCGCCTTACATCGGCCGCCACCGCCGCACGATCACCGCCCGCTCGGGGTCCGATCTTCAGGCTGTTCGATCATGAGCGTCGCCCGCACCCATGCGGTGGCCCTCAACGGCACGCAGGGCATCGTCGTCGAGGTCGAGGTCAACGTCACCCGCGGTGCCACGAAGACCCAGATCCTCGGCCTTCGGGACACCGTCCTGTCCGAATGCCGCGACCGGGCCCGCGCCGCGACCTACAACTCCGGCCACCGCTGGCCGGACGGCAACGTCATGGTCGGCCTGTCTCCAGCGTGGGTCCGCAAGGAGGGCTCGGCGTTCGACCTGGCCGTCTCCGCCGCGGCGCTCGCCGCCGAAGGCGCCGTCAGCCAGTCCTCTCTCCAGGGCTCGATGTTCCTCGCCGAACTCTGCCTCGACGGCCGCCTCCGCCCGGTTCGCGGCGTGCTCCCGGCTGCTATCGCCGCTCGTGACCACGGCCTGACCAGGGTCGTCGTCGCCGAGCCCAACGCGTTGGAGGCCTCCCAGATATCCGGCCTCGAAGTCCACGGCTTGCGCTCCTTGGCCCAGGTCGTGGCCTTCCTCCAGGGCACCGAGATCCCCGATGCCGAACCGCTCCCGGCCGACACGGCCCCACGTACCGGCCCCTCGCGCCCGGTGCGTCCCCTGCCCGACATGGCCGACGTCCTGGGCCAGCACGACGCCCGCCGTGCCCTCGAAGTCGCCGCCGCCGGCGGCCACCACCTGCTCCTCGCCGGCGCCCCCGGAGCCGGCAAGACCCTGCTCGCCGAGCGCCTGCCCTCGATCCTGCCGCCCCTGGCCGAAGGCGAAGCCCTGGAGGTGTCCTCGCTGCACTCCATCTCCGGCACCCTGCCGTATGACAAGCCCCTGATCACCGACCCGCCCTACCAGAGCGTCCACCACACGTGCACGGTCGCCGGCATGGTCGGCGGCGGCAGCGGCCGCATCCTCCCCGGCGCCATCAGCCGTGCCCACCGCGGCGTCCTGTTCGCCGACGAGATCGCCGAAATGCAGCGCGCCGTCCTCGAAGCCCTGCGCGAGCCCCTGGAAGCCGGTGAGATCGTCATCGCCCGAGCCTCCGGCACCGTGGTCTTCCCCGCGAGGTTCCTCCTGGTCGCCGCCATGAACCCCTGCCCCTGCGGCCGCGCCGGCAGCCCCGGCGGCCAGTGCACCTGCACCCCTGAAGCCCGCCGCCGCTACACCCAGAAACTCTCCGGCCCCTTCCTCGACCGCATCGACCTCCGCCTCCAGGTCCGCCCCGTCGGCCGAGCCGAACTCTTCGGCGCCCTCCCCGGCGAATCCAGCGCCGACGTCCGCGCCCGCGTCCTCGAGGCCCGCTCCCGGGCCATCCACCGCTACGCCGACCGCCCCTGGACCACCAACGCCCAGATCCCCGGCAGCGCCCTCCGCGCCGAGTTCGCCCCAGCCCCCGCCAGCCTCACCGACATCGAAGCCCGCTACCAAGCAGGCACCCTGACCGCCCGCGGCTACGACCGCCTGCTCCGCGTCGCCTGGACCCTCGCCGACCTCACAGGCCGCCCCCGCCCCGGCCCCGACGAAGTGGCCACCGCGCTCGCCTTCCGCCAAGGCCTCCCCGGCCAACTCGCCACCTGACCCACTCACCCCCAACCCAGGAGCCCCCATGACCTCCCTCCTCGCCTCTCCCGACACCCCCAACCCCGACCTGACGGCTACTGTCACACTGCCGCGCGAGCCCGCCCCCGAGCCCTCGCTTCTCGCGCCAGACTCGCTCTACTACGCGCGACCCGACAGCTCTCCGCCTGCTTCAGAGCCGTCCGCACCGCCGTCGGACTCGCCGCCATCCGCACCTGAGCTCCTCGCACCGGACTCGCCGCCAGCCCTATCAGCGCCGGCACCTGAGCCCTCGCTCCTTGCGCCGAACTCGCTCTTTTACGCTCGGCCTGACGACTCCCCGTCTGCTCCAGAGTCGTCGGCTCCCTCGCCAGCCGAACCTGCTCTCTTTGCACCGGACTCGCTGTTCTACGCAAGCCCTCAGGCCGACCCGGCCCCCGCCCCCGAAGCTTCCCTGTTATCTCCGACTTCCCTGTTCTACGCGCCACCCGACCGCACTCCACCGCCTCCGAGCACCGCCGCCGAACCGGTCTTCGCTCCGGACTCGCTCTACTACGCCGCCACCCATCGCGCCCCCATCGCCCCTGCGGAACCGCCCAGCGCGTCCAACCCCGAGCCTGCCCCCGCCACAGACCCGCCCCACGCGCCAGCCATGCCTGCCGCGCCCGAACCGGTTCGCCTCGCCTCCGAACCCTCCGGCCCGATCGCCGCCGTAGAACCCTCCATTCCGTTGACCGAGCCCGCGCCCGCGCCCGCCGCCCCTTCCGCTGCCGACCCTTCCGCCGCCGCACCGCCCCGCCCGCCAATCGTGGGCTCCCTCCCTACCGCTTCGGCCAGCCCGCCCAACCCATCACCCACCATCCGCCGCACTCCCGACCCGGTCCTCGTCACCTCCCAGCCCCACGACCCCACAGCCGCCGACCGCCGTGCGCGCCTCGTCCTGCACCACGCCTCCGAACCCGGCGACGCCCTCCTCTGCCGCCTCATCGCGCGCTTCGGCGCCCCGACCGTCGCCTCCGCGATCCTCTCCGGCAGTGCCGCCGATCTCCTGCCGGCTGACGAGGAGGAGTCCGCCTCCGACCGTGCAGCCCTCATCGGCCGCGCGAACACGCTCCAGACCCGCTGCTACCGCGCCGATCCCGACGCCGACCTGGCAGTCGCTGCGAAGACCGGCGCCCGCTACGTCATCCCCGCCGACGAGGATTGGCCGACCGCGCTCAACGACCTCGGCGACGCCGCACCGCTCGGCATGTGGTTCCTCGGCTCGGCCGACCTGGTCGCCGCGTCCAAGCGTGGCGTGTCCATCGTCGGCGCCCGCATCGCCACCGGTTACGGCATGCACGTCGCGGGCGAACTCGCGGCCGGTCTGGCCGAGCGCGGCTGGGCCGTGATCTCCGGTGCCGCACGCGGCATCGACGGTGCGGCACACCGCGGAGCGCTCGCCGCCCGAGGTGTGACGGTCGCGGCGCTCGCCTGCGGCATCGACCTCGTCTATCCCGCCGGACACGAGGCGCTGATCGGCGCGATCGCCTCCGACGGCCTCGTCCT
>Ga0207671_10003632_pt1 | contig 15246 bp, 10 predicted proteins | sample KBSC24metaG_FD_184352 | JGI IMG/M metagenome (GOLD analysis project Ga0207671, IMG submission 184352) | Corn rhizosphere microbial communities from Kellogg Biological Station, Michigan, USA - KBS C2-4 metaG (SPAdes) (version 2) | ecosystem: Host-associated > Plants > Roots > Rhizosphere > Soil... | reverse complement strand
CCTAATGCCGTTCAGTTAAGGCTTTTTTGTAGGAGCGAGCTTGCTCGCGAAGAACTTACAGGCGCCGCGTTCATTCAGGAAACACGCGTTATCGTTGACGTTTTTCGCGAGCAAGCTCGCTCCTACAGAAGGCGATGTACGCTTAACTGAATGGCATTAGGGCAAGCCCGCTCGCCACAACAAGCCTGTTTGCCGGGGCGAACGCCGGAATACGCCTTTCAGCGCATATGCAGAATAATCGGGCTGCTGCTGGCCGGGTCTGTATGCCCGCGCAGCTTGGCCACCGCCTTCGCGTCGACCGCGCCACCGCTGTTGCCCCAACTGCTGCGCACGAAACTCAGAACCTCGGCGATTTGCGCGTCGGTCAGTTGCTCGCGGAAGGCCGGCATGCGGTACGCGTCCGGCACCCCGGCGGCGACGATGCGTTGCGAGCCGTTGAGGGTGATGTTGATCGCCGAGGCGTCTTCCTTGGCCAGTGCCGAGGTGGCGCCGGCCAGCGGTGGCATCCACTCGGGTTGGCCCTTGCCGTCAAGGCCGTGGCAGGAGGCGCAGCGGGTCGCGTAGGTGTGCGCGCCGGGGGAGTCCGGGCGCGCTTCGGCGGTCACGTAGTGCCAGGGTGTGCCGTCGCGCTGCGGGTCGCCGGGCAGTGACTTGAGGTAGCGCGCGATGGCCGCCAGGTCGTCGTCAGCCATGAACTGGGTGGAGTTGTTGAAGGCTTCGGTCATCGAACCGTAGACCACCGCGTGTTGATTACGCCCGCTCTTAAGGAACTGCACGATCTCCGGTTCGCTCCAGCGCCCCAGCCCGGTGTTGGGGTCCTGGCGCAGGCTGGGGGCGTACCAACCGTCGAGCAGGGCGCCGGCGAGGAACGGCGCGCCGGATTCGTCGAGGGCCTTCTCGTTGAAAGCCAGGCCGCGCGGCGTGTGGCAGCTGCCGCAGTGGCCCGGCCCCTGGACGATGTAGGCGCCGCGGTTCCACAGCGCGTCCTGGCTGGGCTTGGCCGCGTAGGTGGCGGTCGGCGCGAACAGGCCATTCCACAGCGCGATGGGCCAGCGCATATTCAGCGGCCAGGGAATATCGCTGGGGATATTCGGCTGCTTGGCCGGTTGCACGCCATGCATGAAAAACGCGTACAGCGCACGCACGTCATCGTCGCTGAGCTTGGCATAGGACGGGTAGGGCATGGCCGGGTAGAGGCGTCGACCACCTGGCGCTACGCCGTGGCGCACCGCGCGGTCGAAGTCGGCCAGGCTGTAGGCGCCGATGCCGGTGCCCTGGTCGGGGGTGATGTTGGTGGCGTGGATAGCTCCCAGCGGCGTGGCCATCTCCAGGCCGCCGGCAAACGGCGCCTTGCCCGGCAGGCTGTGGCAGGCCACGCAGTCGCTGAGGCGGGCGACGTACTCGCCACGGCTGATCAGGGCCGGCTCGTTACTGGCGGCCGCTTCCTGTGCGAAGGGTGAAGCGGGCTGACGGTTGACATACCAGGCCAGCAGCGCGGCGGCGACCAGGCCGGCCAGCGCGAGCCAGCCTACGGTTCTTGCGAATCGGCGGTTGTTCATGGGCGTTCCTTGTCGGTTAGCTGAAGGTGTATCGGCTCAATGGCAGGCTGCGGATGCGCTGGCCAGTCAGCTGCGCGACCGCATTGGCCACCGCCGGCGCCACGGCAGGCAGCGGTGGTTCGCCGATACCGCCCATCTTTTCGCCACTTTCGACGATCTTGACGTGCACCTGGGCCATGCGCGAAGGCGGCAGGATCGGGTACAGGTCGTAGTTGCGCGCACGTGGCTTGCCGTCCACGTACACCGCTTCCTCCAGCAAGGTTTGCGACAGGCCCAACGCCACGGCGCCATTGACCTGGGCCTCAATGATCGCCGGGTTGACGATGCTGCCCGGATCGATGGCTTCCCAGATCTGGTGCACCTTGACCTGGCCCTTGTCGATCGACACTTCGGCGATCACTGCGGCGTGGGAGCCAAACGGCGAAGCCATGGCCACGCCGCGCGCGCGTCGGGTGCCATCCTCGGCGGTGTAGGGGCCACGCTTCCAGCCACCGGACAGCTCGCCCACCGCGTTGAGCAAGGTGGTCAGCCGTGGGTTGTCGCGCAGCAGGTGCAGGCGCAGCTCAAAGGGATCGCGGCCGCCTTTGTCCGCCAGTTCATCAAGGAACGCTTCGTAGAAGAAGTCGTTGAGCGAATTGCCCACCGAGCGCCAATAGCCGAGCATGGCCGGGCCCTTGACGTAGATCTGCGCGATGCGTTTGTTGGGGATGGCGTAGCTCTTGCCCGACAGCCCTTCAAGGGCCGTGGGGTCGAGCTTTTCGCCCTGTTTGCCGGCGATGGCTTCGGTGGGGCCTTCGGTGGCGCTGACTGCCTCGATTGCCACGGGCAAGCCTTCGGCGTCCAGCGCGGCGCGGAACTTGACCACCGCCACCGGGCGCAGCACATCGCGCAGAAACTCTTCCTCGCGGCTCCAGATCAACTTGATCGGACGGCCCACCGCCTTGGCCAGGGCGATGGCCTGCGGGTACGGGCTGGCCGAGTCATACAGGAAATGGCGGCCGAAAAAGCCGCCCAGCAGGGGCGAGTGCAGGTTGATTTTGGACGGGTCGAGACCGGCGCGCTTGGCGATGTCGGCGCGGAACAGGTCGGGCGCCTGGTTGGGCAGCCAGATGTCCAGCGTGCCGTCGGGGTTGAAGCGTGCCAAGGCCGACGGCGGCTCCAACTGAGCGTGGTTGACGTATTGATTGTGGTAGGTGGCTTCGACCTGGGTCTTGGCGCTTGCCAGGGCGGCGGCGACGTCGCCTTGGTTTTCGTCGTCGCGGGCCGGGCCTTGTTGGGCCGCAAGAAAATCACGGTACGTGTCGCTGGAAAAATTCGCCGGCATCACGCGCACGCTGGCATCGGCGGCAGCTTCCTGCCAGTCGACCTGGATCGCCTCGACGGCGCGCTTGGCGTGCCACCAGCGTTCGGCCACGACGGCGACCGCCCCAGGCAGTTGATGCACCGAGTGCACGCCTTTCATGGCTTCGACCTGGGCCTGGTTGCGCAGGCCGCCCACGCTCATGCCCAGGCGCGGCGCGTGCTGCACGGCGGCGTGGAGCATGCCGTCGACCTTCATGTCGATGCTGTATTGCGCCTTGCCGGTGGATTTGTCATAGGCATCCAGGCGCTTGACCGGCTTGCCGATCCAGCGGAACTGGCTCGGGTCGCGCAGGGTGATGCTGGCCGGGTCGGGCACCGGCATGTCCAGCGCGCGACTGGCCAGCTCGCCGTAGCCCAGTGAGCGGCCAGACGCGGCATGAACCACACGGCCCGGCTGGGTGGTCAGCTCGGCCAGCGGTACGCCCAACTGCTTGGCGCCGGCCTGCAACAGCATGGCGCGGGCCAGGGCGCCGAGGCGGCGCATGGTCGGGTAACTCATGCGCACCGACATGCTGCCGCCGGTAATGCGCATGCCGTTTTCCATCACCACATACGCTTCACCGGGCGGCGCGGCTTCGACGATGAACGTGGCGGGGTCGGCGTCCAGCTCTTCGCCGACAATCTGCGCCATCGCGGTATGGGTGCCTTGGCCACCTTCCATGAAGGGGCTGAGCAGGCGCACGCTGCCGTCCGGGCGGATCTCCAGGAACGCCGGCACCTGGGTGCCGCGTTCCGCCGTGGCGGCGGCCTGCACCCGGGCCGAGCCCAGCGGCAAGCCGAATCCGATGACCAGCGCGCCCACGGCCGTGCTGGCCAGAAAGCGCCGGCGCGACAGGTTGATGGGCTCGCTCAGCGACAGGTCGGGTAGCTCGTAGCGCGTGTTCATCAGGCATTCTCCTGCTTGGCCAGGTCATGCACCGCGGTACGAATGGCGTTATAGGTGCCGCAGCGGCACAGGTTGACCATCGCCGCTTCGATCTGCGCATCACTCGGCGCGGGGGTGTGCTTGAGCAGCGCGGTGGCGGCCATCACCTGCCCGGACTGGCAGTAACCGCATTGCGCCACTTGATGCTCGACCCAGGCGGCGACCACCCGCTGGCCCACCGCATCGGCCTCGATGGCCTCGATGGTGGTGATCTCGCGACCGACCACACCCGCCACCGGCGTGACGCAGGAACGCACCACGTTGCCGTCCACCAGCACCGAGCAGGCGCCGCATTGCGCCAGGCCGCAGCCGTACTTGGTACCGGTCAGCCCAAGGTCATCACGGATGACCCACAGCAACGGCGTGTCGGCGTCGGCATCGACCTGATAGGACTTTTGGTTGATTCGTAGCTCCATGATGCATGGCTCCGTGGCTCATCGGCTGATCTTCGGTCGGTGGGGCTTTTTTCTTATGCGAGCGACAGGCGCTCATTGTCGAACTCTAGACCAGGGGGCAAGGGCTATCTATCAAAGCGCCGATAAGTCGGAGGATCAGGCAAGTATTCAAGAGGATTGGGCGATCGCGGCGCGGCAGGCCGCTCCCGGTGCGGACCTGTTCGGCTTTCGGGGGGCGTCTGGTTGGGGGCGGTGTATCAGTTGGCAAAGCAGCCGTAGGCGTGGCGGAACATCACCACCGGCCTACGGCTCATATCAATCAACGAAACGCTGGCACGACCTGCTCGATAAACAGCGCCAGGGATTTCTTCTTCTCGGCGTGGGGCAAGCTGTTGTCGCACCAGAAGCTGAACTCATCCACGCCCAATTCCTGGTAGTACTTGATGCGCGGGATGATCTCTTCGGCGGTGCCGATCATCGCGGTCTTGTGCAGGCTGTCCAGTTCGAACTCGGGGCGGGCGGCGAATTTTTCCTCCGGGCTTGGCGCCAGGAAGCCGTTGACCGGCACCTCTTTGTTGCCGAACCAGGCATCGAAGGTGCGATAGAACTTGGAGATCGCCTTGGCCCCGACTTTCCAGCCCTCTGGATCGTCGGCGGCGTGTACGTGGGTGTGGCGCAGCACCATCAATTGCGGGCGCGGCACCGCCGGGTTGTTGTCCAGGGCGGCCTGGAATTTGTTCTTCAGGTCGAGCACCTCTTCATCGCCTTTCATCAGCGGCGTGACCATCACGTTGCAGCCGTTGGCCACTGCGAAGTTGTGTGAGTCCGGGTCGCGGGCGGCGATCCACATCGGCGGGTTGGGCTTTTGGATCGGTTTGGGCACGCTGGTGGAGGTGGGGAACTTCCAGAGGTCGCCATCATGGGCGTAGTCGCCCTGCCACAGTGCGCGCACCACCGGCACCATTTCGCGCAGGGCCTGGCCACCGCTGGAGGCGGGCATGCCGCCGGCCATGCGGTCGAATTCCACCTGGTAAGCGCCACGGGCCAGGCCGACTTCCATGCGGCCGTTGCTGATCACGTCGAGCAAGGCGCATTCACCCGCCACCCGCAGCGGGTGCCAGAACGGCGCGATGATGGTGCCGGCGCCCAGGTGAATGGTGGTGGTCTTGGCCGCGAGGTAAGCCAGCAACGGCATCGGGCTGGGCGAGATGGTGTATTCCATGGCGTGGTGCTCGCCAATCCATACGGTGCTGAAACCACCGGCTTCGGCCATCAGGGTCAGTTCGGTCAAGTCTTCGAACAGCTGGCGGTGGCTGATGCTTTCATCCCAGCGCTCCATGTGTACGAACAGGGAAAACTTCATGACGCTTACCTCGGATCTATTGTGATCGGCCTGTCGACTGCGGGCCCTTGAATGCTCACGCCCTTGTGAAGCCTGCCAGTGATGACGGCTGTTCGGCGGATTGATTGTTGGTATACCATAATACGGAATATCCGCAAAACTTTTCTCTCCAACGGTCGCACTCTCACCTCACAAGGAAGGCGAGCTAGATGAACATAAAACAAAAATTGATCCTGGCCTTTACGGTGATCGCCAGCCTGCCGGTGATTCTGGTGGCTGTGATGATCATCCTCAACGTGCGTCATGAAGCGCGGGATGGCTTTATCGACGGCAGCGAGCGCGAGATCCGCCAGGTCGACAACGCCATGCAGCTGTTTTTCGAGGGCATCAGCCAGAACGTCGCCTACCTGGCAGCGCACCCGCAGTTGCAGGGCATTGATGGCGATGTGAAACGCTACCTGGCCGCCGATGCCGCGCGCGTCGCCCCCGGTGTGCGTGACGAGCAGGTGTTCAAACTGTTCGAAGGCTTGGCCAAGAGTCATTCGGCCTATACCTATCTGTCCTTGGGCACCGAAGACGGTGGTTATGTGTTCTGGCCCGGCGACCCCCAGCTCGCCAGCTACGACCCGCGCACGCGTCCCTGGTACAAAACCGCGATGGCGCAGCCGGGCAAGACCCTGCGCACCCAGGCCTACTACTGGGCCGCCGACGATGTGGTGCTGGTCAGCACCGTGCAAAGTTTCAACAGCCGCCAGGGCAAGCCGGGTGGGGTGGTGAATATCGACGTATCGCTCAAGCAACTGACCGACCTGGTCAAGCAGATCAAGTTGGGCGAGAGCGGCTACCTGATGCTGATGGAGGCCGACAATACCGTACTGGTCGACCCGAATGACCCGTCCCACAACTTCAAGGCGCTGGGCGAGTTGGGCGAGGGCTACCGGCAGTTGAGCGAGGCCGGCCAGGGTTTGGTCCAGGTCGAGCTGGCGGGGGAGCGCTACATGGCGCTTGTCTGGCCATCCAAGGCGTTGGGCTGGCGATTTGTCGGGGTGATGCGCGAAAGTGAAGTGATGGCCGGCGCGGCGCGCCTGACCTGGCTGATCGCAGCCATCGCGCTGGTGTGCGCGGCGCTGTTTGCCGGGGTCGGGGCCTGGTTTGCCGGGCTGATCGTCAAGCCGATTCGCGGCGTGGCCAGTGGCCTGGAAGGTATCGCTCAAGGCGAAGGTGACCTGACCGCGCGCCTGGCGATCAAGGGCCGCGACGAGACGGCGCAACTGGCCGGCTGGTTCAACCAGTTCCTCGAAGCGATCCGCACGCTGATTCAACGCATCGGCCAGGCCGCCGGGCAGATCCACAGCAGCTCTGGCAGTGCCACTGAAGTCTCGGTGGAAATGGCCGAAGTCGCCTCGCGCCAGCGCGAAGCGGTGGACATGGTCTCCACCGCGTTTCATGAAATGGTCGCCACTTCCAACGAAGTCGCGCGTTCCTGCAGCCAGGCCGCCGACTCGGCCGACAACGGCCAGCGCCAGGCCCATACCGGGCAGCAACAGATCGACGCGGCGGTGAACAGCGTGGGGCGCCTGAGCGAAGAAATCGGCCACTCCGCCCAGGCCATGGAGCAGCTGGAAAAAGACAGCAACGACATCCAGTCGATCCTCGGCACCATCCGCTCCATCGCCGAACAGACCAACCTGTTGGCGCTGAACGCCGCCATCGAAGCCGCGCGGGCGGGTGAGCAGGGCCGTGGTTTTGCGGTGGTGGCGGACGAGGTGCGCGCGTTGGCCAAACGCACGTCGGACTCCACCGGCGAAATCGACGGGCTGCTGGGTAACCTGGCGCGGCGCACGCACCAGATGGGCAAGCAGATGCATGCCAGCCTTGAGGTGTCCCAGGAAACGGTGGTGTCGATCAACGACGCTCGCGAAAGTTTCGGGTTGATCCGTGAGTCGGTGGACGTGATCCGCGACATGAATACGCAAATCGCCACCGCCGCGGAAGAGCAGCACCAGGTGGCCGAAGACATCAATCGGCATATCAGCCAGATTCACGGGGATGCGCAATTGGTGGCAAGCCTGGCCGACGCCACACGCCAGGATGCACAGCAATTGACGGCGTTGTCGCAGACGTTGAATCAACTGGTCAGCCGGTTTCGAACCTGACCTGTCTCTGGCTGACACCCTGCAATCAAACTGTGGGAGGGGGCTTGCCCCCGATGGCGGTGGGTCAGCGACAAATAAGCTGGCTGTCCCACCGCGATCGGGGGCAAGCCCCCTCCCACATGTCTAACCGAGTACACCAGACACGACTCCGGTTGGCTCTAAGGCACACAGAAGCCAGAGCAAAACCTGACCGAGGGCTGCCTGATGATTGTGTGGCTCAGGCCGGCAGCGGCAGGGCGCCCATCTTGCCGTGACAGTACACCAGTGGCCCGGCGTTCTGCTGGGGCACGATCAGGTTCTTCACCGAGCCGACCATGATCGCGTGGTCGCCGCCTTCGTATTCGCGCCACAACTCGCACTCGATCACCGCCGTGGCATTGGCCAGGATCGGGTTGCCCAGTGCGCTCAAGGTCCATTCGATGCCTTGCGCCTTGTCCTTGCCCTTGCGCGCGAACGCGTAGGCTTCGCTTTGCTGGCCTGCGGAAAGGACGTGGATGGCAAAGCGCTTGTTCTTGATCAACACCGGGTACGAGTCGGAACTGTAGTTGGGGCAAAACAACACCAGGGCCGGGTCCATGGATAACGAGCTGAAGGCGCTGGCCGTCAGCCCGACGATTTGCCCATCATCATCGAGCGTGGTGATCACGGTGACCCCGGACGGAAACGAACCCATCACTTGTTTGTAGATGGCGGCATCGATCATGGGACGGTCCTCTGCGGTTTAAGCGGCTTTTATAGGTTTGTAGGTATGATGGTATACCGTAATACAGTCCGTGCAACCGCTTTTTCAATCACCCGATGAACGTCGATCCTGGCTCTTACAGCCAATAAATACGGGGACTATGCCAGGAAATAACCGCGTGCCCTGTGGCACACTTGCGGATCAGATGCGCGCTGAGACTACGGATCAGTCTTGTGAAAATGTTGGAATACCATAATATGGTGTTCATCTGAGGGGCGGCCGCAGAGCTCCCCCGGTTTGGCGTCAAACAACTATAAGATCAGACAAACGCGAGTTCATTTCCATGCCCCAGATGTCCCGGCAAGACCCCCTGATCGAGCATCACACGGTCGATTACGTCCCCCTCGCAGAGCGCCATGGAAAGGCCCGCGACCTGTTCACCTTATGGTTCAGCACCAACATTGCACCGCTGCCCATCGTCACCGGCGCCATGGTGGCCCAGGTGTTCCATCTCAACCTGGTGTGGGGGCTGCTGGCGATTGCCCTTGGGCACTTGCTCGGCGGTATCGTGATTGCCCTCGCATCGGCGCAGGGCCCGCGCATGGGCATCCCGCAGATGGTGCAGAGCCGGGGCCAGTTCGGCCGTTACGGTGCGCTGCTGATCGTGTTCTTCGCCGCGCTGATCTACATCGGTTTCTTCATTTCCAATATCGTGCTGGCGGGCAAGTCCATCGTCGGCATCGTGCCGTCGGTCCCGGTGCCGGCAAGCATCCTGATCGGCGCGCTCGCCGCCACGGCTATCGGCGTGATCGGCTACCGCTTTATCCATAGCCTCAACCGTATCGGTACCTGGGTGATGGGCAGCGCGTTGTTGGCGGGGTTCGTCTACATCTTCGCCCATGACCTGCCGGCGGACTTCCTCACCCGTGGCGGCTTCAACGCGGCCGGCTGGCTGGCCACCGTATCGCTGGGGGTGATCTGGCAGATCAGCTTTTCGCCCTACACCAGCGACTACTCACGCTACCTGCCGGCGGATATCGGCATCACTCGGCCATTTATCGCGACTTACCTGGGCGCGACCCTTGGCACCATCCTGTCCTTCGCCTTTGGCCTGGTCGCGGCACTGGCCACCCCCGAAGGCACCGAAGCCATGCTCGCCGTCAAGCAAGCCACCGGCTGGCTGGGGCCGATCCTGATGGTGCTGTTCCTGCTCAACATCATCAGCCACAACGCTCTGAATCTGTATGGCGCGGTGCTGTCGATCATCACCTCGGTCCAGACCTTCGCCAGCCACTGGACCCCCAGCATCAAGGTGCGCGTGCTGCTCTCAGGCGTGATCCTCGCCGGTTGCTGTGTCGTCGCGTTGGGCGCGTCGGCGGACTTCATTTCGCAATTTATCGGCCTGATCCTCGCGCTGTTGCTGGTACTGGTGCCGTGGGCCTCGATCAACCTGATCGACTTCTACGTCATCAAGCGCGGGGTCTATGACATTGCCTCGATCTTCCAGGCGGATGGCGGGGTGTACGGGCGTTTCAATCTGCATGCGATCGTGGCGTATTTCCTTGGCATCCTTGTGCAACTGCCGTTTGCCAATACCTCGCTGTATGTGGGGCCGTGGGCCAACCTGGTGGAAGGCGCGGATTTGTCGTGGCTGGTGGGGTTGGTGGTGACGTGTCCGTTGTATTACTGCCTGGCGACACGGAATCAAGCAGCCAAGCAGGTAGCGGCGCGGTTGAAGTACGTAGAGTAAAACTGCGCGTTGGAGTTTCCTTGGTGGCGTAATGCTATTAACCTTGCTCTCTTTTGAAGGTCTTAGGGAAGAGAGCGATGCAGTTTTTTGAGCGCAGTGCCGAGCCGCCGCCGAAATTTTTCCGTGGAAGCGTAGCGAGTGGGGCCCGGCACCGGTTGCTGCAATTTTTTGAATTGGATCCGGTAGAACGTGCGCAGACGCGTTTTTCAGATCATGCGCTCGACCTCAAGGACGGTACCGTGTTCGATGGGCTCGGGCGTTTATTTCGGGGTAAGTGCGCATTTTGTGAAACTCGGGGTGAGACATTTCCCTATCGGTTTCGACCGTCAGCTTCTGCAACGCCGGAAGCTAAAAATAGTCATCTGTATTACAGCTGGCTTGCTAATGCCTGGGAGAATATTTACCCGATTTGCCATCGCTGTGTACCACGCCAATCAGAATTTTTCCCAGTAACAGGCAACCGTGTACGTCTGCCTGATATTGACGATATTCAGTGGTACGTTGATGAGGATTTGGGATCGTGGCGGGGCTACCCTATTGCCGAAAGACAGCTTTTAATCGACCCCTGTCGTAACGAGCGCTTTTACGATTATTTCTTTATATCAATTACAGGCATGTTGCAAAAGCAGGGGGCAAGGGGCGCCCTAACAATTGAGCACTTCAAGCTTAATCGTGAAGATTTGGTGGAAAAACGCCGTATCAGGTTGGGGGAGTATCGAAGGTTGCTTCTGACTCCCGACACCACTGAACGCCTGGTAGTTGTTGAGGGAAATTTTCCGATTTTCGACTTTTCCAATCTGGAGTTTGGTGGTTTGTGGTATTTACAGTGCCGAATGATAGTTCAGCATTTATCACGTGCACTTAAGAAAAAAGTAGATGTTTCGCGTACCAAAGTGGGTCATTCATTTCGTGCCCTGTCCCTGCATAAAGGTTTTGATGAATATCGGGAAATATTGCAGAGCTGGATTGAAACGGGTGATTTTGGCCGTTACCCGTCGATCGCAATAACTCAGCCGGAGCGTGTCGAACCAACGAGTATGTCGGACGAGCAACTGCCCGTTACTCCCTCGGTATACCCTTCTTTGCTTTCAATTGAGCTGACCCATTTTAAAGCCATCGATTATCTCAAGTTGCAACTGACTCTTCCAAGCGCGGATTCGGTATTAAGCAGTGAACCAATGCATTCGGCCATGTTGATCCTAGGAGAAAATGCCACTGGAAAAAGCTCGATTCTTGAGGCTACCGCTCTTGCATTGTCTGACCGGAAAACTCGAAAGGCTCTAGGGCTGAAAGCTAGCGACCTAGTGCTAGATTCGACTCAGCTAGGTGCGAAAAACCAGGATGGGATGCTTTCAGCTCAGATTCGCCTCGGCTTTGACGAGGGTCCCGATACTGTGTTGGAGATCAATAAAGCGGGTTGGAAACCGCAGACATCGTTTTTGCGTCCCCCAGTGTTTGCCTATGGCGCATTTCGCCAGTACCAAAAAAATAGCGATAAATTCAAGCTTGGACATTCGGTGTTCAACCTGTTCAATTCCAACCGCCTATTACCAGACCCCGAGCCTTGGCTGTTGGCGTTAAAAGATGATGACCTCAATGAGGTGACGCGTGCCTTACGCTTTATTATGACTGTCGAGGAAAATATCCAGGTCATTGAGAAATCTGAGGACGAACTACGTTGCTTTATTGTCACAGTGCAAGGCGGTGTGAAGGTCAAGACACCCCTCACGCAGGTGTCCTCGGGATACCGTTCCGTGCTAGCAATGGTCTGCGACATCATGCGCAGGCTGATGGACCGCAGCACTAACCCGCACTATCAAAGTCTGGAAAACGCCCGTGCCATTGTGCTGATCGACGAGGTGGAAGCCCATCTGCACCCACGTTGGAAAATCCAAATCATGGGGGCTTTGCGCATGGCGTTGCCAAAGGTCACCTTCATCGCGACAAGCCATGACCCACTGTGTGTGCGCGGCATGCGTAACGGAGAAGTTATAGTGGTTCATCGCACTACAACGACTTCAGACGGGGAGGGGGGCGACACGGAGCAAAGGGCGCTTGTAGAGCAATTGCAACATCTGCCCGACATTAGCCAATTAACTATTGAGCAACTGTTGACCTCAGATTTTTTCAATGTTGCCTCAACCGACCAGCCAGTGATGAATCTGAAAATGGCCAAGCTTGCCGACTTGTTGAGCGCAAGCTATCGGGGCGAACTTTCCGACCCTGAAGATCAGCAACTAGTTGCGCGTTTCAAGCAGGAGATCAACGACGTTTTGCCGGTGGGTACAACTCGTGGACAACAGGTGGTGCAAGAGGCGGTCGCTAGATTTCTTCAGGCCCGGACCACTGCTTCCAGCGAGCAATTAAAGGCATTAGATGAAGCGGCCAAACGTGAAATCCTAGACCTCCTGGAGGGCTTCTGAGCATGCGTTATGTGGACCGAAGTCAATACTCCACGCCAAAGGTGATGGTCGCCGTTCTTGGCCACCGTTCGGAGGCGGAGCTTGAGTTGGTGAAGGTGGAGGCATACATCAAGGAAAAAGCGCGAATCCGCGCGCTGAACGAGCAGAACAAAGCGCAGGCAAAACTGGCAGGACTAAAGCCTCCCGCGACCGTCGCTAAACCGCCATCGCCCTTTCAGTTATACGGGCACGATAGCGTCCGTGCGCGACTCAATGAGATGTTCCACCGCAAGTGTGCCTACTGCGAGAGTCTCTATTACGCAACGTCGGCGATGGAAGTTGAGCATTACCGACCCAAAGAAAGCGTGCAAGGCGAAGCGGATCACGAGGGTTATTGGTGGCTAGGTGCTGCTTGGGACAACTTGTTGCCCAGTTGCATCTACTGCAACCAACGTCGCAGCCAAAGCTTACCTAGGGCATCAGGCAAACCTGTGGTGCTGCTGGAACATAAAGGGCAGTTCGAGGATCCACGTTCCGCATTCACGGGCAAAGGTACGCATTTTCCGGTCTTGGGAGCACGTGTAACCGACCGGACGGGTGATAGCTCCAAGGAGCTCCCCTTGTTGCTGAACCCATGCCTGGATCAGCCGAAAGATCACCTGGATTACTACATAGATTTCAAGAATATCATCGGGCTGATGTTGGCTAGGCCGAATGTGGGCGCAATCCCTTCGAGCATCGGACTCGACCCGAAAACCCGGGAAGAGTTTCGTGATGAGTTGGCTTTGACCCTCAGGCACAACCTCGATCTGCGAGGTTCGGTCTCGATTCTGATCTACGGCCTTAACCGCCTGGGGTTGGTGCAGGATAGAACTCGCGTGCTACGTCAGTTGATGTTCATGGAAAGTCAGGTGGTGGAAATTACCACCTTTATCAAAAAATTGAAGTTGCGGGCGTCCAAGCCCGCATACGATTACGCCGACGAGGACAAGCTTATCGAGCAGGGATTGAAGCACCTGCGCGACCGTACCGTACAACAAATGAAATCCATGGCCAAACCCCAGGCACCTTACTCCATGATGGTTCGGGCCTATCTTGAATGCTTTACGGCACGCCTAAACTGACTGACCCACTCCGCCAAACTCCTCCAACGCATCCCGCAACGCGCCCTCGAAGTATTCCTTCGAGGCGCGATCCCACAGGATATGAAACGCCGGCACCTCCACACTCCCTGTGTGGATGACAATCCCATTCACCCGCGCCACCGACGTCTGCGCCACCATGCCCGGTTTGAATGCCGGGTGGCTGAGGTCGACGCCGCACAGCTTGGCCATGACCTGGGCAATCACACCGCCGCTGAGCCGCACACAGGCATGGCTGTCCTGGCGCGGCAGCAGGTAGTTGGCGCGGTGGTCGAGTTCCCAGCGCGCTTCTTCATCGGCGATGCGCTGGCCCTCATCCTGGGGGCTGCCCAACAACAGGTATTCGTTCTGCGACAGGCGCGCCACCCAACCGCCGTCGGCCTGCGCGAGTGCGCGGTTGGGCGCATCGGGCAGGGTGAAGCCGCGTGCGTTGAGGTACTCGGCGCTTTGCGTACCGCGAAAGCCAACCCGGGGCAGGTCGGTCTGATCTTGCAACTGGCAGGCAGGCGTGAACAATTCGTGGGCTTTCAGACTGGTCATGGCTTAACCCTCCTGGCGTTGGTTGGTGGGGTCGAAGAACGGCAGTTGCACCACCTCGGCCTGGACGACGATGCCGCCCTCGACGCGAATCGGAATGCGCTGCCCCGGTGTGCTCTGGTCGATCCCGGCATAGGCCAGGCCGATGATACGGCCCAGGCTGCTGGAGTATTCGCAGGAGGTGACGTTGCCGCTGATGTCCGCGCCGTTGAGCACCAGGTGGCCTTCCAGCGGTTGTACGCTGCCCTTGGGCAGGCTGAAGCCCACCAGTTTGCGTTTCAGCGGCTGGGCTTCGAGGATGTCCACCGAGCGGCGGCCGACGAAAAACGGCTTGGTGCGGCTCACTGCCCAGCCCATGTCGATTTCCGCCGGGTGGGTCATGCCATCGGTGTCCTGGCTGATGATCACGTGGCCTTTTTCCAGGCGCAGCAGGCGCTGGGTCTCGACGCCGAAGGGGCGAATGTCAAAGGCCTTGCCGGCCGTCATCAACGCGTCCCACAACGCCAGGCCGTGGCGCGCCGGTACGTGGATTTCATAGCCCAGTTCGCCGACGAAACCCACCCGCAGCAGGCGGGCCTTGATCCCGGCCACCGTGCCCTGGCGCACGCCCAGGTAGGGGAAGCCTTCGGCACTGAGGTCGAGGTCGCTGCACACCTGTTCCAGCACCTTGCGCGAATCCGGCCCGGCCACGTTCACCGCACAGATCGCTGCCGTGACGTTGGTCACGTCCACGTCCAGGCGCCACTGCGCGTTCCACTTGAGCATCTGCTGGTAGATGCGGTCGACGCCGCTGGTGGTGGCGGTGACGTAGAAATGCTTGTCGGCCAGCCGCGCGCACACGCCGTCGTCGATCACCACGCCGTGTTCATTGGTCATCAGCGCATAACGCGAACGGCCCACCGGCTGCTTGAGGAACGCAAAGGTGTACATGCGGTTGAGCAGTTCGGCGGCGTCCGGGCCGCGTACATCCAGGCCGCCCAGGGTCGACACATCG
>Ga0207671_10003629_pt1 | contig 15249 bp, 8 predicted proteins | sample KBSC24metaG_FD_184352 | JGI IMG/M metagenome (GOLD analysis project Ga0207671, IMG submission 184352) | Corn rhizosphere microbial communities from Kellogg Biological Station, Michigan, USA - KBS C2-4 metaG (SPAdes) (version 2) | ecosystem: Host-associated > Plants > Roots > Rhizosphere > Soil... | reverse complement strand
ACACCTATTATTTTATAGGCAGGGGCGCCGGTAATTAATTCCTTCCGCAAATCTGATGCTGATGCCGTGTTGGTTAAAAAAGAATTGTAACCTTCAAAAAGTACTGATACGTTCCGGAATCCTGCTTTACTTAATTTCGACGCGGCTTTCATCGCGTCGTCGGTGTTCAGGTCGTACACTAAAACAGGGCGTTCTTTATATTTCTCAAGATTTGGTATTTCCTTATCAAAGTTACTTAGCGGCACATTGATAGCGCCTTTTATCCGGCCTACATTGGCATAGGCTGCGCTATCTGCGCCGTTAAATGCCGCCGCAGACCTCACATCTATCACGACATTGTTTTTATCTTTCACAAATGTGAAAGCATCTTTCGGCCCCATTAATTTATAGGGCATAGCAGTGGTGAATAATGATGCTTTGCAGGGGAAATCAGCATCCGGAGTCCTGTCAACTTCGGTCATGCCGCCATTTAAGCTGTAAACTTTGGTGAACCCATCATCTGCCAGCGCTTTGCTCACCACGCGGCTGCGCTGACTGTGCGAACAATAAACCAGTATTGTTTTATTCCTGTAAGTCTCCAGTTGTTTAGCGTGATTATCGATGGAGTCGATAGAGATATTGATGGCCCCTTTGAACCTGCCAATATTGGAGCTGGGATATTTGCTGCTATCCGCATACTCGCCCGGCGACCGCACGTCGAGTAAAATGATATCCGGGTTTTTAGTGATCAGATCGCAGGCTTCCTTAAAGTAAATGGCTTTGTAATTACTATTATCAAAACGCTGATTTATTTGTGCATTTGCGGTGAGGCAGGCAATGCTGAAAATTGTCAAGGCGAGGATTTTAGATTTCATATGATTATCATTCAGATTTTATTGTCTAAAGATATCGTGCGCGCGACAGTCCGCCTAATAAAATGGAGTGAAAGGGTGGATGGGGGGAGTGAAGTGATTGGGAAAGGGGGCTTGGGGGGATTGCCTTTTTATATTGGCAATTATTTCATAGCTGCTATCCCGCTGGTGCAAGCGTATGGTTTTTTATTTTAGAGGAGTGTTGGAAGGAGATGGTTACAATTGTTTGGGGTGAACCGGTTTGGGTAAATCTTGTTCAGACAGAGTATCTTTGAAAGTATTATCACGCTTATTATTTATGAAAGAAAGCATTTTACAAAAGAAGCTCATCACTGTTATATTGCAAGAGACTTTTCTTGATTTCATTAGTGAAAGAGAAAGTTTAAACGAAGCGACCCGGATTAACGACGATAAAAATACTTCACCTTATTTTTTGATAGATAGCCTTTTAAAAAAAAGATACTCAGAGTCTGCTAAAAGAGTCCTTTCAGTTTTAGACGACTGCGAAGTTATTTCAAGTAAATCAATTGAAAATATTTCTTTAAATAAAAAAGAGAGACTCTTTCCAGACTTAATTCTTTTCAATAGATCGTCCGCACAAATTATACTGATTGAAAATAAAACAAGCGGACAAACTGAACGTGAAGCAATCACGGAGTTGATGGGTTATGCTCATGAAATTCGCAACCATTTGCCTTTTATATCTAACTATGATATCAGCTATATCTTAATTTCCACAAGTTTCAATGCCTTACTCGATCATTCCGTATCTGCTCAGATTTTGGCAACTGATATTAATTTCCTTTGTCTCAAACCGATTGTAAAAGATCAAGAAATTTTAAGTTTGGCCGTACATATACCTTCCTCTTGGAGTAATATTGGTGAATCTGAATTGCCGGAAAACGCTTTAATGAGTTACAGTTTATTGCTTTCCGAGAAAGAGGAAGTGGATATCAAATCTTTCGATGTTAAATCAAAAGTTAGAATTGCAGCCGATTTGATTCTACACAATGCTACGAATTTCCGATCTAGTGGTTTTTATATTATTTGGTCGAATGAATTCAAGGATATCTACTCGTCATTTGAAATTGGAATAAGTATATATATCCTTAATCCTTTTGCGTTTCTATCATATGCAGTAAGTAATAATTTCCCACTCAATACAGAGTCTCCACTCGCAAAATATTTAAAGGATTATATACAAGATAATGGAACATCGGTGTACCCTTCATCATTATTCAGAATTTGTGATCAGGCCGAAGAATTTCTAAGTCAATATTTTGAATTAGAATGGGATAGGAACACCGATTGGTTAATAGACTGCAATGATAAACATTACGCTTTGCAAAGAAACGTCTTGCAGTGGGACTCTTGGGGAGCTATTGGAAATTATGTGCGCTATCTGTTTCTTCATCCGTCGAATGAAACCAGCAATATGTTTACTTCAAATGAGCAACATACAGGCACGTATCTTAATCCATTTATTGGATTGCAGGTAATTAATAGAATTAGCGGAAATACACTTTTTAAAAATGGAATTTTTTCTCATAAAGACATCTCAAAATTTGGCGTACAAATAGGAGATTATTTATATGCATGTCAACTGGCAGTAGAGAAAAAAAGTAAGCCAAAAATAATGAATGCAAATTTGTTTTGGAGTGCTTTATTTCTTGTCCAAAGTTTAAAAGAGATTGAACAAAGGATAAATGATGGTGTCAGCTTTACCTTCCCAAAAACAGGATTCCCAGTGACACCAATGGGAGAAGAGATACAAGACAATTACCGCGCGGTTATAACAGATTTTATACTATGGTTCCAGCGGGAATTTATTTTAAAAGATCAAAATCCTATCCTCTCATACATATTCCAACTTTCAATTTCGTATTGCTGGTATTTTGATTTCAGTTATCGAAGCGGTCTAGAAGCAAAGCAAATCATCGAAATCGAAAAGGAAATAGCTATCTTAATCAAACAAAAGGTTCTTGAAATAACCCACGACAGAGTAAAAAGGAAAAAAGAAAATTCTGCTCTGATCGCGTATATAAATACTAATTACTATGCGGAAAATTTCGACAATATTAGCCCGAATGAGTATTCAAAATATCTTGAGGGAGTTCCTGATTCTTTTTATGCTGAAGGCTTCCAAACCGTATTTTTAACATTGTTAGATATGATTAAGCCAACGTTGATACACTCGTTAAGAGATTATCCTATTAGCGAATCAATAGACTGGTTGGCATTGAAAAAAACCGCTATTGAATTCTTTCATAACGGCGAGAGAAAGATAGCCATAATACTTGCAGTGAATGGAACAATAGGAATAGGAATCGTAGATATTCCAATACTTCAGGTTAATAACGAAGACGAAATATTAGTCTTAAATGAAAAAAGTGGTTCTGCTATCGGTAGAAAAGCAAAGTGGACTGAAATTTTAGACGGTTCATTTAAATTTTAAGTTTTCTTCTCTACGGAGTTCAAGCGTGCCGCTGACCTAATCGGAACGTTCGTTTGACGAGTTGTAGCACCAGTTTTTTTATTCAAGAGAGTTATCGCAAGCGGGGCGCTTGAACCGACGGGGGATGTTATCTAACTTATAGATTATTTTTTTGAATGACCAGGTAAGCCATTCAAGCCATTTTCACGAATAAAAGCCTTAGCTTCTTCCAGTTTTTTTAGAACGAATGGATCATTTGCATGGTCTTTTACCTTATCGCTAACAATAGCGTTGCTGTAATATCCACTTTTTTTGCTAATAATTTCTTTTTTTACTGCCGGCATAATCCCCCCTTTATTTTATATCAAATTTACCCTTTTATTTTCTTTTTACCAAAAACGCTGTGTAGTTAACGTTCTTTTGAAATGAACGCCATAAACCGTCTTTAAAACCATATACATCAAAATCAAGATTAATATCAACCAACATAGCTCCGATGCCAATTTGATAAAGGCGGGTTCTTGATGGAGTGCTGCCTTTTGCAAATATGTAGTGATTGCCATAATTTTCGGTAAAATCAAAAATTGTATTGGCAACCGTTGCAAGTACAATATTCCTGTCATTATTATTGCTGATCACAAGATCATCTATTGTATCGGCATCCTGACTCATATCTCCAAAGGCTAAATTATACATTACGGGATGATCACTCATTTTAGAAAACCTCACACCTTTTTTGATCTGCCCATTTGGCCCGTTGCTATAGAAATAATAATTCTGAAAATTATTACTGGCAAAATATGGATAGCGTTTTAAATTCATCTAAAGGTTTTGCGGTTAAATCTTTTTCAGCCTTGCTTCAAACATAATAAATTCCGTAAACATGTCGCGATTAACTTGGCCGCACAACTATTGTGGTTTACATTTTTGTTGATACATTTTCCGAATAAACCTTAGAAGAAGGCTGTGGCTGAAAAAACGGAACGCTTGATACAAAAAAGGGGTTTACATCTGTAACCCCCTTCGCCATTCGTAGTCTCCGACTGCGAACTATTATGCCTGGAGACTGCGCCTCCGGAGCACCGAATACATGTTAGCGTTTCGCCATGACGCGAGTGTACAACTGTTCGAATCAAACTTTTTCTTTCTTCTTAAGCCTTAACAAGCCGTTAGCGGTGGCGACATAAATAACCCCCTTTGAGTCCTGGACTATTTGATAGATGGTATGACCAGGTGCGGGAGAATTAGTATTGTGATAGCTTTCCCAGCCATCTTTCAGATCGAATCTTACCAAACCCGACTGATCGGTACCTAACCATAAAACGTGTTCAAACTTGTCGTACAGGATATCATTAATGCGGTTTGAGGGCATCCCGGAATTTTTATCGTTATAATGCAGCCAGTTACCTTTGGGTTTCAGCACGGCTATGCCCTCTTTGTCATCATCGCCCTCAACCGTATTGCAATTAACCAGCGTGAAGTATAAGTTACCTGTTTCATCTTCTGTTACATCCGAAATACTCATGTTTTTCAATGGTGTATTTGAGCTGTTAAATGAAGTAACAAAGGAATTGTTGTCGATCATGATGCTGCCTCTGGAAGTACCTATCCATAAACGCTGGCGACTATCAACGTATGCGAAGGAGATTTCGTTTGATGGCAGCTGCGGCATGTTCTTTTTACTCAATAATGCTACTTTTTCGTTTTTAACTGCCACAAGGCCTTCGTTAGTTGTAAAAAGGAGCTTGCCGTTACTGCTGTTTAAGATATGGCTAACCGGCGAAGTAAAAAACTTTTTGAAGTCGAAGAATTGCCACTTGTCGGCTGTAACCTTATACATTCCATTGTTAATGTATACCCATACGGCATTGTCTTTATCGGCGGCAATACTTCCTGTGGGCATTTGTGCGGTAAACGGCGAATTAAATTCATTAACAGGGTTGAAGTTTGTGCCGTCGAACCTGGTTAGTCCGGCGGCGGTAGCATACCACAAAATATCGGATCTATCCACCGTGCACGACCGGCTTATATTGTTGGGAAGGGGAGAATTATATTTAGTCCAAACGGTGAACTCATAGGTTTTTAAAGATGGATTAGCATAAATAGCTGTCTTATTATAAACGATGGGATCGCCGGGGGGCTTTAATTCAGCCAGGTCCATCCTTTGGATCTGGCTGTAGATTCGGCCATAGGCAATACGGAAAATTACATTTACAGATGAAGTTACGACTTTGCCATTTACTTTGGCTGGCCTCCATAAAATACCATTCAGGTACCTGATTATATCAGCCGTAGGCGGGCTGTTTGTGACATCGGTATGGCTAAGTACGCAGCCAAAACCCGTAGAATCGATAAGGACCTGGAAGGTTATTGATCCTTTGAAAGTCCCCAGTGAGTATTTACGAAAGATCTTTTCGCATATAATATCCAGCATAACCTGGTCGCAAGTCGCTTTTGGATCTCCGCAGTCCACACAATAGTTTGACGTATTGCACGCCTCTACTTTTTGCAAAAAAAGATTTTGCGCTGAAAGCCCTGCAGGTAAAAAGAAAATAAACAGGATGATAAGCGATAGCTTGCAAACCTGGTTTTGGGGTAATATTGCTGACATTTGGTTTATAAATTAAAGAAAGCAAACGCGAAACGGCAAATGAATTATGGTTAAAATAAGTTAAAGTTTGAGAGCCGTTGTATGCCGGTTATTGAGGTTAAAGCATACAGGCAAGGTAGTCAGTAGACGGAGGGGCTGCATTTTGTATGTTACCTCCGAATAGGCTTACAGGAAGCGTCTGTGGGGACACAGACGCGGGTGTTGGGAGAAAAAATGCGATATAGCGAAACATCGTGAGTGTCGGTTGCTTGCAAAGGTGTAGGGTAAATGTATTGATGATCATCATGTTTTATAGCGTTCCAGGTGTTCGCGCTGAAAAATGGAACGCTTGATATAACAATAAGGGGTTTACACCTGTCAACCCCTCTATTTCTATAATTATTTAATTGTCAATTACTTACTGTAAATATACCCTGCCTGTAAACCCACATGAAAATTACTCATTATCAGTGTGTTATGAAATGTAAAAAATACATAATGCTGATAATCAATATCTTATATTGTGTTCAGGGTGTTCCGCGCAGAAAAATGGAACGCTTTGCCTTCAGAAATTCTTAAGAATTAGCGTATATCTGTTGTATTTTTATCAATCGCAGGCGGCTGTGCAACAAGAATGCCTTGGTGCACGTCTTATACCGGCAGGAAGAAATTAACAAAAGGCGCACTATAGCTTGAATTCATACATATTCCATATAACCCCTTACGACTTACTACTTGTCGGAACGATATTTATCGGGCTGTTATTTGTATTGCTGTTAGTATTCGCAAAAAGAACTGACCGGTCGGCTAACCGCTTCCTCGGCCTCGTGCTTGCAGTTATTATTTTAAGGCTGATTTGGGTGTTGGGAATCGATGCAAACCTGGGAGCGTACTTCCCACATTGGAGTGGGCTACCACTGAATTTTTCGCTTGCGATTGGTCCGCTTATTTACTTTTATGTACTTAAAAAAACCAGGCCGGAATATAAGTTTGGTTGGAAGGGCTTGCTGCATTTTACTCCGCTGCTGCTGGAGTTAGGTGTTTTTGGATTACAAGTTGGCGAAAGCGTAAGGACAGGCGCAACTACATACAATACCGTCGCTTTCCAACAGGCGAATCCGGCAATGCAGAGCCTGGCGATAATTTCGGTTATCGCTTATTTGGTTTTGTCTTGCAGGCTTATCAATAACTTCCACAGGCAGTTGATGCCTTATGTAAGCCGCAAGTCGCGGTATATGTTGAGGTGGTTATATCGCTTATTAGTGGGTTTTGATGTGGTATGCCTGCTATGGCTGCCATTTATTATTGCAGATTATTTTTATCGATCGGCGACCCTATCAGCCGGTTATCCTTTTTACCTGCTTTCGGCAATAGTAATGATATGGATAGCTGTTGCTGCGTTGCTGAAGAAGGAAGTCGAGGTTCCGGTTGCTGTTCTGCAAATTGCAAAACCATCGCCATCGGCAGATTTAATGCAAAAAGGCGCCTGGCTCAAAAAAGCTATTGAAAGCGGAAAGCTTTATGAAGATGCTGAGCTGACCCTAAACTCTCTTGGTGAAAAACTCGATATCCATCACCATGAATTATCACGAATAGTGAACGCCGCCTTCGGGAAAAACTTTAATGATTTTATTAATGAATACCGTATCCGCGAAGTCGGCCGCAAAATAAAAAACCCTGCTTTCGACCATATCACCCTGCTTGGTATCGCGTTTGAGTCCGGCTTTAATTCAAAATCTACCTTTAACCGCACTTTTAAAGAAATGACCGGCAAAAGCCCGGCAGAATATAAAAATAGCCTGAAAAAAGAGTTCCCAAATTATCATTTGAGACGTTACGCATATACCCCGGCGGTAATTTCGTTCCATGAAACCATTCCTAAATGGTCTCATCAGAAATTAAACCGCAACTATATGTTTAAAAATCATTTCAAAACCGCCTGGCGCAACATTACGGCTAACAGGCTTTTCGCATCGCTTAATATCGCCGGCCTGGCTATCGGTATTTGTGTTTGCATTACATTATTTGCATGCGCCTCGTACGAGCTGAGCTTCGACCGCATGTATAAAAACTCGAAGAATATTTACCGTGTCAACCTGCAGTCGGGCGCACAGTTTGATTACAAAGTTTGGGCGCAGCTGCCGGGTATCGCCGGGCCGACGCTCCTGAAAGATATTCCGCAGGTAAAGGCAATGACCAGGCTGCTTAAATACAGCTTCGGGGCCGTGGCTTCGCTAAAAGCCGGTGATAAGAACTTCAGTGAAAAAGGCCTTTACATGGCAGATACAGCCATTTTAAAAATATTTGATTTCAGCTTTACGGAAGGGAATGCACGGACAGCTTTTAATCAGCCATTCTCTGTTATTATTTCCGAGTCGGCTAAGCAAAGATTGTTTGGTAAAGAGGCGGTTATCGGCAAGGCTATTATTATTGACAACCGGGGCACCCTCCATGTGTCGGGTGTTTACAAAGACCTGGCCGAAAACAGCACTATAGACTGCGACATGATTTTTAATATCATGGATTCTTATTTCGGGAAGGAGGTTTACTGGGGCAATTCGAGCTATGAAACGTACTTGCTGCTGCAGCCGGACGCTAATGCGGCGCAAGTGCAAAAACAGGCCACGGCGCTCGTAGATAAATACATTGCAAAAAAAGACCAGTTTTTTACCGGCTTTATACTACAACCGCTGGCGGATATTCACTTGTACTCTGCTGATATACGGGCAGGTTTTTCGGCCCGGATCGGCAGCATTGGCACGGTAAAGGCGCTGTTATTCCTATCGTTACTCGTGCTGGGCATAGCCTGTATCAATTATATGAACCTCGCCACCGCCCGCTCCGAAAAACGTGCAAAAGGAGTAGGAGTAAATAAAGTATTGGGCGCTGAGCGGCGGCACTTGCTTACGCTATTTTATATCGAAACTGCTTTGCTCGCTTTAATTGCCATTGTAATTGGCTATGGCGCATGCTTTATCCTGCAGCCTTTCTTTCAAAATATTACCGGTATCAGGCTGCAGCCTTCTGCATTGCTAACTGCGCCTATACTGTTAAGCTTATTGGCGACATGGATAGTGGTTACATTACTGGCCGGCAGCTACCCGGCATTTTCCATATCGGGCATTTCACCGTTGGTATTAATGAACAAGCTGAAATTAAAACATTCCGCTGCGGATTTTATCCGTAAGTCGCTGGTCGTATTTCAATTCGCTTCTTCCATCATACTCATTATTGCTGTTATAATCATTCTGCAGCAAATTAATTATATCAGGGACAAAGATTTGGGTTATAATCCAAAAGGCATTGTGGCCGTCTCTATCAAATCCGCACAAACCAAACAGCAGTCTGCAGCTTTTATAAACGATTTGGGTGCTATGGCGAGCGTAGAAAGTGCATCGCTTTCGCAATCTATTCCCGGTGATATGGAAAGCGGCAAGGCTATCAGGAAACTGGAAAACGACAAAGATGGCTACCCGGTGCGGACTTGCAAAACAGACGGCTCTATTATAAAAACCATGCAACTAAAACTGCTGGCAGGTAATACCATTCCCCGAACGCTTACGGAAGATGATACTAACTGTTATTTGTTGATTAATGATGCTGTACGGAAATACCTGGGTTATAAAACACCGCAAGAGGCAATAGGCCGGTACGCTAACACTGAAATGCATCATCGCGCAGTTATCTCGGGGGTGGTAAAAGATTTTAACTATGAATCGCTGAAGAGTGAAATAGGTGGTTATGTTTATTACATTGCTAACAAACGCGGTGAAAGTACAATGACGCTATTAATCCGCTACAACACGCATAACCTGCCGCATTTTATGGACCAGGTGCAGGCGACATTTAAAAAGGATATGCCCAACTCCAGCTTTGATTACGAGTTTCTGGACACGCATATCCAAAACCTGTACGCTTCCGAAAAATATACCGCCAGCACAGCGACCGTATTTTCATTGCTGGCCATATTTGTGGCTTGCCTGGGTCTGTTCGGATTAGCAGCTTCCATTGCAGAACGAAGAACAAAAGAAATAGGCATCCGCAAGGTACTGGGTGCAAGCGTACCGGGTATTGCCAAATTACTGACGGGCGATTTCCTGAAGCTGGTGCTTATTTCTATCGTTATCGCATCGCCGGTTGCCTGGCTGATGATGAATAAATGGCTGAATGCCTTCAATTATAGGATACACGTAGGTGTATGGGCCTTTATTATTGCGGGAATTATGGCTATTCTGTTTGCATTGCTGACGATAAGCTCGCATGCGATAAAATCGGCAACGGCTAACCCGGTGAAAAGCCTTCGCTCAGAATGAGCTATGGCTTTCGAAGAGAGAACTTGGATACTTTAAATTATGAAAAAAATAGTTTTGATATTGCTTAGTGCGATTCTGTTCACATCCGCAACATTAACTCAGGGGATAATAAAGGCAAAGGATGCTCATAATTATATTGGCAAAAAGGTAACAGTAATTGGTAAAATTAAATCGATAGCCGGGCCGGGCTACCTTTCATCTATGTCGTTCTACCTGGTAACCGATAGCACTGAAGTTGGGATAGGTGTTATTGTCCCCAAGGAAATTTGGACTAAGTCTGAGCTGCTTAACGAAAATCAAAAAGGAAAAATCATGAAAATAACCGGGCTCATTAAGCTTAACGGCGAGCCTTATACCACAGTTGAAAATCTGTCAGATGTTAAAATATTGCCATGATGATAATTAAACAGCAGCACCGTTCTAAAATTTAATTTTTTACGTTTTTAAATGAGATAAAAAAATGTTGTTGCAACATTTTCTTAAACAACGTCTCAATTAGAATTGGGGGGCTTTAAATAATAAAGGGCCATCGGCCCGACCCATATTGTAGCAACGGGTTTCAACCTGTTGTTGCAATGCAAAACAAACAGTAAGTGCTGTCGGTACGAAATATATTAATAAGACGAGAAGTGTAGTCAATTTGCTTGGGAACAAATAGCATATATATCGACCTTATCCTCTCAGCAGCAATAGCCGCCGGACTAACTCTTGCATTACTTTTAGGATTTGCCAAACGAAAAGACCTGGTTGCAAACCGTTTTCTTAGCCTGTCTCTAGTTGCAATAGTTTCGTGGGTGACATGGGCATTGGGTATCGACATCCGAATGAATACTCATTTTGCCTGGTGGAACCGGCTGCCCGTACATTTTTCGCTGGCGATTGGACCGCTCGTTTATTTTTATGTATTGAAGAAAACCCGGCCGGGGAGTAAATTTAATTGGAAACACCTGCTACATTTTATCCCGTTGTTACTTGAAGAGGGAGTTTTTATTTTTCAATCAGGAGTAGATGACAAAACAATTGCCTTTGCACAATTGAACCTGTTAACCCACTGCCTTGCGGCAATTTCAATACTCATTTATTGCCACCTGTCCCGTAAGCTGATGCAGCGTTATCAAAAGCGACTAAGAGGTAGTTTAAGGTATAAGTCGAGGTATGGGTTACAGTGGCTGCGGCGGGTGTTGGCTGTATTCGGTATTTTATGGCTGATGTCGATAGCGTATATTGCTATCAATTATTTTTACTATCGGCACGAGCCGGGCCTTCACGCCTATTATCTTTTGTACCTGCTTTCGGCGATGTTGCTTATACGGGTGGGTGCTGCTGCGTTTCTGAAACCGGAACCAGAACCACAGGTTGTATCGTCCATCGTTCCGAAATCGTTACCATCCGCAGAGTTGCAGCAAAAAGGAGCGTGGCTTAAAAAAGTCGTCGGCGGCGAACAGCTTTACCAGGACCCTGAGTTAACCGTAAGTTCCCTCGCCGAAATATTGGAAATGCCTGCTTATGAATTGTCCCGCATTATCAATTTGGCTATCGGGAAAAACTTTAGCGATTTCATTAATGAATACCGGATTAAGGATGTAACCACGAAAATGAAGGATCCGGCCTACGACCGCATCACCCTGCTCGGCATTGCATACGACTCCGGTTTCAACTCCAAATCCACCTTTAACCGCACTTTTCGCGAAATGACCGGTAAAACCCCGGCAGAGTTTAAAAACAACCTTAAAAAAGAGTTCCCAATTTCTGAATTGAGACCTTATTCACCCCGTGCTGCGATAATTTCGTTTCATGAAACCGTCCCCAAATGGTCGGAAAAGAAATTTAATCGCAATATTATGTTTAGAAATTATTTTAAGATAGCATGGAGAAACATGATCAGGGACCGGCAGTTTACAGTCCTGAATCTTGTTGGGTTATCGACAGGTCTTGCCTGCACGTTCCTGATTTACCTTTGGATAAACCATGAAACCAGCATGGACAATTTCCAGGATGACGGCTTATACGAGGTGATGCAAAATGTGCCCTTAGCCGATAAAAGCTTGATGACGATAGAAAGTACGCCCGATATGCTGGCAAAAGCATTAAAGGATGAAGTTTCCGGGATTGCGGATGCCGCTACTTTTAAAATCTCCGGCTATGATGAAGAAACCGCCATTGTTTCCGATGGTGGCAATAAGAGCTTTAAGGCTGCGGAAGCTTTCGCCAGTGATAACTTCTTTCGCATGTTTGCATTTAAGATGCTGTACGGCGATGGCGGCAAGGCGTTGAAGGAAATGAAGGGTGTTTTATTATCCGATCAGCTTGCCGCTAAGCTATTCAACTCGCCCAAAAATGCCATTGGACAAACCGTGACATGGTATAAGGGACTGAACGAAAAAATGAATGGCAGCTACACAGTGTCTGGCGTTTTTGTCACACCTCCGGCCAATTCCACACGGCAGTTTGATGTACTCTTTCCCAACTCGCGCTACGTGGCGACTTCCAGTCAGAGTATTAACTGGAATAGCAGCGACCCAGGCACCTACATAGTGCTAAACAAAGGTGTTAATCCGGAACAAATAAGCCAGAAAATAAAGGATTTCATCCGGAAAAAAACCGGCGATACGGTGTGGACCGGTACTTTATTTCTGCAGCGCTTTAAAGATATTTACCTGCATAACCACTATGAAAATGGGATTCAGGCCGGTGGGCGAGTATCATACGTCAGGCTGTTTTCCATCGTGGCCATATTCCTGCTAACCATAGCGTGCATTAACTTCATGAACCTGTCTACCGCTAAAGCGTCGGTACGATTAAAGGAGGTGGGTATTAAAAAAGTTGTCGGTGCAGGTCGCGGGCTGCTTATCCTGCAATACCTGGGCGAATCGGTGTTGATGGCATTAACAGCGATGGTTGTTGCCGCCGTATTGGTCGTCATCCTGCTGCCTTATTTTGAAGATCTGACAGGCGCCAGCCTCCGAACTTCCTTCGAGCCTAAAATAATTGGAGTATTACTGTTGGTGACATTAATTACCGGGCTGATTGCCGGAAGTTACCCTGCCTTATACCTGTCGGGTTTTAAGCCTGCCCTTATTTTAAAAGGCACTTTAAATTTAGGTACCGGTAATAGCATTACCAGGAAAGGGCTGGTGGCGTTTCAGTTTTGTGTTTCGGCCATATTGATTATAGGGGTACTGGTAGTTTACAGGCAGATGCAATTTATACAGGCCCGAAACCTGGGCTATAACAAGGATAATGTGATAACCATAAAAAACGAGGGTAATATTCAAAAGGACCTTCACGCTTTTATCACAGAAATGCAAAATATACCGGGCGTTGTAAACGTGTCTGACATGGAAGGAGATCTTTTCAGTAACCACAGTGGTGGCGGCGGGATTGACTGGCCCGGGAAAACAAACAGGATCGAATTTTCAGGTTTTTATGTCGATTTTAATTTTACACAGACCGTGGGCCTGCAATTGACGGAAGGGCGGACGTTTTCGTCAGCTATCCCGGCCGATAGCAACGCGGTAATTTTTAATGAGACTGCCATACGACAGATGGGGCTGAAAAACCCTATTGGAACCGTCGTGAAACTTTGGGGCTCTCCAAAAACTATAATCGGCGTAGCCAGGGATTTTCATTATGAATCATTATACAAAAACATAGGTCCGTTGTTTATAAGCTTCGGCAAGAATAACCAAAACATCATCGCCAGGGTATCTGCCAATGCGGAAAAAGAAACTATTGCCAAAATCGGCGCCCTTTACGGAAAGTATAATCACGGACTACCGTTCGAATACAAATTTCTTGATGAAGATTACCATGCGCTTTATGCCGCCGAACAGCGGGTAACCGTATTATCGGAATGGTTTGCAGGCATTGCCATACTGATATCCTGCCTGGGATTATTTGGGCTTTCGGCGTTTATCGTTCAGCGCAGGCGTAAGGAAATCAGCATACGTAAAGTAGTCGGCGCATCCGTAAGTAACCTGGCGACTATGCTTTCTGTCGATTTTATAAGATTGGTATTGATAGCTTTTCTCTTCGCAGTACCATTGGCGTGGTACGCTTTGGATCGATGGCTTCAAACTTTTGCATACCATATTAAGCTTGATGCCGCTACATTTTTGGTGCCGGGCATTGTTGTCATCGTTGTAGCGATAGCTACTGTAAGCTTTCAAACAATAAAAGGGGCCTTTGCAAATCCGGCTGACAATTTACGTTCGGAGTGATTGAGGTTGAAGATCAGAGATTAGTTTGTAACCATTTTAGAAATTGGGTCGTCAGATATTTTATAATTTAGATTTGTTGAGGATAACGATTGAGCCACTTAAATAGTTGAATATAACTACACTTCATATCAGTCTTTATGACCTTTTGTTTTCCGGAACGATAACAATCGGACTGACCCTTATTTTGCTTTTAGCGTTTGCCAAAGAGACCGGCTTACCCGCGAACCGTTTCCTGGTTTTAGCATTGACTGCGATTGTTTTGTGTATGGCCTGGGCGCTGAGTATCGATATCGGACTGGATGTTTATCCTGTTAATTGGAGCTGGCTGCCGATGAGTCTTTCATTGGCTATCGGTCCGCTGGTCTTTTTTTATGTCCGGAAGAAGACCAGGCCCGATTACAAACTCAGCCGGAAAGATATATTGCATTTAAGCCCACTGCTGTTAGATATTTTGTTGTTGATTAGAACGGATACCGTTGTATATCGTTTAGGTTCCGTACTGCTTTTGTTGGGCGCTATTTCTGTTATCGCCTACAACTATTGCTCCAACAGGCTGATAAAAGATTTCCACCGGCGGCAACGAATTAACCTGAACGGTAGGAAGCGGGACGAATTGCGTTGGTTGCAGCGCTTAATGGCGGGAGTCAACATCTTCTCGTTGTTATACATACCTTATGTCGCGCTTGAATACTTTTATTTCCATAACGGATTAAGTATACATGCTCAATATTTATGGTATCTGCTTTTAGAGGTAATGATTGCCCGGATAGCGGCAACGGCAATTGTAAACCAGGAAGCAGAGGCATTGGTATGGTCGCCGGAGATGACTAAATCATCGCCC
>Ga0207671_10003623_pt1 | contig 15258 bp, 10 predicted proteins | sample KBSC24metaG_FD_184352 | JGI IMG/M metagenome (GOLD analysis project Ga0207671, IMG submission 184352) | Corn rhizosphere microbial communities from Kellogg Biological Station, Michigan, USA - KBS C2-4 metaG (SPAdes) (version 2) | ecosystem: Host-associated > Plants > Roots > Rhizosphere > Soil... | reverse complement strand
TGTCTGGCGTCATGATCCTTCAGAAGAGCCGTATGCGTAGACGCGCTCGTACGGATCTGTGCGGGGGGCGGTTCGTGAGAATCGTCCCTACCGCGACACTTTGCAGACCTTTCGCCTTTTAGGGTCCGGGTTGCCGACCATACGACCACGAGGCATCGCTGCAATAATCAACAACCATGGATTCTCCACATTCGCGCTTTCCACATGTCTTCGCCATTGTGCGATTCGACATTCCAATCGATGCTCAAAACGTCTTTCACGCGGTGACTGTGGTGAAGGTGTTTGCCACAGCCGAACTCGCGGAAACGGAGGCAACAAGGCTGAGGCAGGTGAATGACGAGACGAAATGCGTTTACCGAGTACAGACCACTAGACTAGTCGCCGCCCAATAGCGTTCTACGATTCAAAACTCGCCACCAGATGGACGAAAAAATCGGTAAGGTCCGAGTAGCCGATAACACTCCCACAGAGGAGATTGAGAAGAGTCAAATAAGATCGAATGTCTCAATAGAGTCGAACCAGAGGTGCGGTTTGAAAGAGTTGATTGACTTTGATTCGTCTGAATTGGTCGATGCGGTCCGTATTTGGTCGGGATGGGGGCAAAGCAGCTGGCCGACCCGCGACGACTCACGGCTGAGGTCGATCCTTGGTACCGATCGTGCGGAAAGATTGCTGCCCACCATCAAGCAACTTGAGAAGGACTTTTACTCGTCGGATACATATTTAAACGCAAGCGATCTGGCTGAGGTAGGGAAGCTCGCGCAGGCCCAGTTCCGGCTATTACACCCAAGTGTGGCAGAGGAAATCGTCGACATCTTTGCCTGGTGCTATACGTTCGATTGGAGGTGAGACCGATCAGAGGGTGAGCCAACTCAGGCTTCGTAACGGGAATGTGGGCCAGTCACCGGCAACTTGCCGACTTGGGAACTTTGGGCGGTGCTGTCGATGAGTGAACTGGCGATTACACATAAATCGAGAAGGAGTTTTGGCCACAAGCCCGTCTGTCGGTACGAATCCGTGAAACCTTACTCAAATCGCTCTTGGTGAATGCATTGGCCTCAAGAAAGACTCTGCCGCTCGGAACATCATCCAAATCGCGATTGCACTTACGGCCATTCCATATCGAGCGCATAGATCTCAAACGTGCTGATATCACGAGCGATGAGCGGAGAGTCATCAGGGGCGAGCCCCAACCACGGCCCCATCGTTCCATTGGTTAAGCGGCCCAATTTGTCGAGTTCCGTCACAGTTTCGATTTTGTGATCGCTCAAGCGAAGGCGAGCAATTCGGTAGAGCTGATCCGGCGCGGGGTAAAGCTGGAAGTTCAAGTACTTGCTGTCGTGCGACCAAACCGGAAAGCCAACAGTCTGATCCGAGACGGTGGACCAACTCTGCGTTGCAACCTCATACAGCATAAGGTGAAGAGTCGTAGCGTCCATGGCTGCGATGTACTTGCCGTCTGGGGACCAGCGTGGCGAAAACAGTCCTCTTGAACCGGGCAGTTCGGACACTTGTTTACTCACCACATTGAAGATTGAGATGGATCGTCCGGGCTCCATGGGGCCAAAAATCATCTCGTTGCCGTCCGGCGACCAGGCTCCGTCGGACTCCGGTCTGATCGCTTGGCAATATCCTCTTTTCTGCCCCGCCCGCGCTGGAGATCACATAGATGTTCCACACGGCCCTCGGCCCAGCGCCGTTGAACGCGATTTGTTTCCCGTCCGGTGACCAATGCGCAACACGGCCTTCAGTGGTGGTTGCGTAAGTTGGATCCGCTCGCTTCCATCCACCTTGCTCCGCCATAACGTCAGATCCGGGTACGACGAATAGGCCAACCACTTTCCATCGGGAGAAAAGGCCAGGCCCTCTGCCGAGATTCCCGTGAGGAACGGCACAAAGTGATGGCTCGGTGCGTCGTAACGGACTAACTCGTCTCGAAGATTCCAGGCAAGCGAGAAAATCTCTTTTCCATCTTTGCTCGGCATGCCTATCCAGTTGTCGAACGGCCCCGAGGTCAACTGGAACGCGGCGTTGGTCGGACTCTCGCTGCCATTACTCTCATTCCTTGGCAAGGCCCACAGGGCAAAGTGTTCGACCGGAGTACCCGTTCGTTTCGTAAAGATAAGGAACCGGCCGTCCGGAGTCCACTGGCTGCAGCATCCGTCTTCTGACAGTGTATGAACACCGGTTCCATCCGTATTTGCTGCCATCAAGCTGAAGCCATATAAGCCCATATTGAATTGGGTGAAGTGGAGCGACCTGCCATCAGGAGAGAGCCGGACCTGCCCTGGATAGCCACTGACCGTCAAAAGCTTTCGGCGCGCAGAGCCGTCGAGTTCTGCAGACCAGACATCGTGGCCTAGGCTGTAGAGAAGGCTTTTACCGTCAGCACCAAACGATACAAACACCGACGGAGCATCAGTTATCCGATGTGGCGGACCTCCTGCAATGGGCTGCAGCCATAGTGAACTCGGCGTGCTCATTGAAGTACCAATGGAAAGGTCGTCAAGATTTTCATTGGAATTGGTTCCGGCAATCAGCAATTCCGTTTCGTCTCTCGACATATCGAGCAGGACTGGGTTTGGAATAGGCAGTTTCAGGGAAGTCACTTCCCCAGCGTGCACAGACACCTCAGCGATGATGCTTTTCCCGTCGGCCAGCTGCTCCCGGAAGAAGATTCGCTCCCCATCGCTGAACAACGGAGCTGTTTTGATGTTGCCATCCTGGGTTAGCTTTCTCAGCCCCGAAATCAGCGGTGAGCCGGAAGACCGTCTAGGTTTCAAAACGGCGACAGCCCCCAGCAGGATGACAGCCGCAATCGCCCCGACCGCCAGGCCAGTCACAAGGTGTGATGGCCTGTTTGTCGAGCCCGCCGCGACTGCAGTTGGTCGCGCGGATTGAACGGCAACCGACGGCTCATCCCTTTCCGTAGTTGCGATAAACCGGTAACCTCGTCCCTTGATCGTCTCCACAAAGCGGGGACTGAGCGGATCATCGTTCAAGGTGACGCGCAGCTTGGCGACGGCCTTATCCAGCCGGCGATCGAAGTCGCCCTCAACTTCTCCCGTCCAGAGCTCGCTGATCAGAGCGGAACGACTCACCATCTGCCCCTTGGCGAGAATCAATAGCTCGAGAACTCTAGCTGGCTGTTTCTCCAGGCGCAGACGCGTGCCCTCGCGGTACAAGGTTCCGCTTGCAAAATCGAACTCGTAGGGCAAAAACGTTGCCCTCTGGCTAGTCATTCGGGGCACACATTTCGTTTCCTGCCGGAAGCGAATTCAAGCTTGGCACCCAGGACGTTGCTTGTCAATCACCTACGCGGGAAGGTTGGCGGAAGGTTCAGAGGGGGATTTCTGGGGTTGAGAAATCGTGCCTGTACCCGCAGAGTGCGAATCACGAGGCAGTCAGACAGGCTGCCTGATTTCGAAGGAGAGTCAACAATGAAGCACGCCAAAGGTTCGGTCTTCCCCATCCTCACCTTGAAAGCCCAAAATCGGGCTCGGTGGATCACCATCTTTTTAACTGTGCTGCTCGGCTTCGCTTCGGTTCCATCGGCATCTGCAAAGTGTCTGAGCCGGGATTTCAGGCAGCCAATCTCGCGCCCCGCTATGGCATCCGCTGCTGCCTTGGCTGCGCCAGGAGCCTCGCATGTCACTCCTGCTGGCCCGGCTTCGATTGTCGGACTTTGGAATGTCACGTTCTCCGCAGATGGACAGCCCTTCGACTACGGATTTGACGTCTTCTACGCCGATGGAAATGAACTCCTGAACGACGTGACTCCTACGATCGAAGGCAACATATGCGTTGGCGTCTGGCAGCAGATCGCCCCGCGCACGTACACGCTGAAGCACGTTACCTGGAACTTCGATACGTCAGGAAATCTGTCCGGCTCGGGCGTGTTCTATCAGACTCTGCATCTCAGCATGGACGGCAACACCTATACAGGTACGGTGGAAAGTATCTTTTATGACCTGTCGGGGAATCTCACCGGTCAATTCGCAGGAACGATCGAAGCCACGCGTATCAAACCAGCTTGAAGTGACCGGATAGTTGTCATCGTGACTCGGCCACTGTTCTTCCTATCTTTGCTGCCGTCGCTCATTTCCAAGCGAGAGAGGAGACTCCGATTGCGATCGTAATAATAGGGAATCGACGATGCGCAATGTAATTAGCCGAGACGGAAAGACGATAAAGCAAGCAGGCAATTCGTCGATGCTCACGGGCGGATATTGACGCAGATCCAGGCGTTGCGACGGCGGTGGCCGATCTCTTTGCGTTCAAAACGAATTACTGGCTCAGCCCAAACCTAGCTGATCCTGTCGAGCGCCCCTTCGCCCCGGCTTGCTTGGTGCTGAATTCGTAAAACAACATCCTTATCACAGGAGGATTTACGTGAATCTTCGCCATTGCCTGCATCTGTTAGCAATTGTCTGCCTGTTTGCCGCCAACCTGAAGGGAAACAGCGCAACTCCTAGCGCTTCAGCCCAGCAGACTGCGCCGTGACAGTCTCGTTCGAGTTTGCGGTGAAGGCGCATTGAAAGTGGGCTGCGAACTTTCTTCGCGGCTGGGCGCAGGCAATCGCGACCGGTCGCATTGAACTCCGCGGGGTAGTGAGTTTCACCTTGTTTTGCATGAAATGATCGGCCCGCAAAAAACTGCTTTCCAAGGAGTCGGCAACAATGGCTACCAACCAAATCAGCTCGGCGCCCCCTGCCTCTAGGCCTGGCATTGCGAACGCTTCTGGCCTGTTGCGTTTTCTGAACAAGTACTTCTACTTCAGCATGTCATTGCTGGTTGCGGTTGCGGTGGTCAGCGGCTTCGGCCACACGGTGGATGGGCACCTTATTCATGCAAGACCAGCACGGCCATGGCTCTTGTGGGTGCATGGTGCGGTCTTTTCCGGTTGGGTGCTTTTTTTCATCCTCCAATCGGCATTGGTGCGGATGCACAACGTGAAGCTTCATCGGACCATGGGCTGGTTTGGCGCCGGATTGGGAGCCGTGATTCCTGTACTCGGCATTTCAACGGCTCTCGTCATGGACCGGTTCGAGGTTGCTACTCTCCACGCGCCCAAGGATGCCTACACGTTCTTCGCCATTCAGTTCCTCGACATTAGTTCATTCACGGCTGCCTTCTGGCTTGCGGTGCTATGGCGCAGAAGGCCGGAGATGCACCGCCGCCTGATGCTCATAGCGACACTTACGCTTACGGGGGCGGCGTTCGTACGGATTCCGCACCTCGCCCTTCCGCCTTATCTTGGGCCTTATTGGTGGGTGGACGCGTTGATCCTGCTGGGAGTGGGGCGCGACGTCATTGTCAACGGAAAGGTGAATGTGGTGTACCGATACGCCCTGCCTCTGCTTGTGGTGTGGCAAGCATCCATGGTGTATTTGGCCTCTCAACACCCGGCGTGGTGGATTAAGTTCACAGAAACAATCATGGGATGACCGGTGCTTCCGCGCAAATCTATCCGGCGAGTTGGCGAGCGCTTTCTTGGGCACTCGCCGGATGCCGGAGTCAGAAAGGGCAGGACCGTCCTGGAGAGCCTGCTGGGCTCTGGCGATTGGCTTGCGACCTTCATGGATCATGGCAAGCAATCGGCGACCATTCATAAGGTCATTAGCCCGGATGGGAAAACGATGACTCAAACAGCCAAATTCGTCGATGCTCACGGGCAGACTCTGACGCAGATCCAGGTGTTTCGTGGGCAGTAGCCGATCTCTAAGCGTTCAAAACGAATTGCTGGCTCAGCCCAAATCTAGCTGATCCTGTCGAGCGCCCCTGGACGGCGGCGGGCGGGCCTGATCACAGGACATTCGGCAGCAGTCGGGCGGTTGTCCGGGGTGGTTTAAGGCAGGGATACAAATCCACATCCAGGCGACAAGATGAGTTCAGGACCCGTATCTCTCTAGCGCGACGATTCGCCCGTTGCCGTAACACCCAGTGCGAAGAGAGCGTTCTCAATCCACGTGATAGCCTTTGCACGATCAGTCAGGAGGGATGCAAATGAGGATTCTGGCTTCAGTTGTCTATTCGACGGTTGTCCTATTGTCAGCGGGGCTCAGCCGCCACGATGTGTTCGCTCAGGATGCTCCGGACACGAAGCCAGCGACGATCTGGTACAGCGAGCAGTTTATTTTTCACTCGAAGTCTCTGCAACGGGACTTTTTGATCCAAGTCGCCAAACCCCTAAAGCCTCAGACCTCCAAGGTGCCGGTTATTTACATTCTCGACGGCACCAGTCTCTTCCCCCCGGTGGCGTACATGATGCAGGCGTATGGCGGGTTCGGGGACTCTGCCCCAGCCTATGTTGTCGGAATTGGTTATCCAGATCAGACGCTCGAGCAATATTTCAGCCTGCGCACTCAGGATCTTATGTCCGGACCTCTCCCGGATTCCGTCAAATCAATGCCAGACTCGTTCAAGGCTGCTGCCGCGTCCGGAAACGGTGCCGGATTCGCGAAGTTTTTGCTGCAGGAATTGCGCCCCATGATCGAGCGCCGTTACCCCGTTGACCCGCATCATTCGATTCTCGCGGGACACTCACTAGGGGCCGCATTCGCCGCGCACGTGTTGCTACATGACTCAGGGGCCTTCGACGACTATCTCCTGTGTAGTCCGAGCGTCTGGACACAGCCGCAATTACTGGACAAGGCATCGACATTTCATGCAGCGAGCCCCCTCAAGGTCTTCATCGGGGCCGGGACCAGAGAAGACGACAATTTTGCCGAAGGGCACATGTTGCCAAATGCCCACGAACTCGTGACACGATTGCAGAACCATGCATCAGGCGTCGATGTGAGATTAGTCGAGTTCGAAGGCAAAAACCATGGCACCGCCTTACCTGATTGCATCTCTCAAGGCATTCGGACCTTATTACCGTCGCCAGCGGCCGCATCGACCTTCTGAATAGTCATTCGAACTGGCTTTGCAACATAATCCGGACGACTTCTTACCTCTGTGGACTCCTTGCAGTCTGGCTTTTCAGCAACAGACCAGAGGACCGTCAGCCCATGCCACAGAAGAATCGTCGACAACAAGGACAGCCGCGAAAAATTCTGAGTTCACTTCGTTGCTGTTGGTTGTGGGCGAAACGACCGCTAAACCGGAAATCTTCTCAATTCACGACAACAGGGCAAACCACTCATTCAGGCGCTCCGGCGATCCACCTTGACGGGAAGTCGGCAATGCGCTCTTCTGCCGAGCGGCCCGTGAAGCGTTCGATAAAAGAGCGCGTCGCCCGTTATACGGCCAAGTGGACCGGATCTAAAAACACTGGCCGACTTGTCGATACAAATCTGGGCCGGATGATTATCTGGCCATGAAGCGCAAGTAGAAGCCTCACGAATGGTCAGAGCAGCCATATTTTACAGAAACAAGGATGCACCTATCCTGCGGTTTGGACGATAACCGCAAAAGCTCTTTCGCGGTTTCGATTTAGCTCCTCCAGAACGTGCGAAGCGTTGCTCCTCATGTGAATGCGCGCGCCCCAAAGCGCAATCGCAGGAATGAGCGAGTGACCAACTCCTCGAAACCAGCTGTTTGCCTCAGCCACCTCTTCACAAGAGACGGCCTTCTGCGTGCTCATTTGGGTTAAGTATTTATGGTTTGATCGCGCGTATGGTTTGAGGAGTCTGTTGAGGCCAACCTCCTGCAAGTGATTTGTACAGGCCGACCGCGGCGCTGGCGCTTTGAAGGTGGCTCGCGGCGTAGGCATCTTCGTATTCGAGTTCAACTCGCTCGGCATCGAGCAGATCGAGGAGCCCTGTCGCGCCTTCCCGGTACCGGACATTGGCGAGGTCGGCGGCGCGCTTGCTGTCCGCGGCCGCTTGATGCAACTGGTCGTCCTGCTCACGCGAGCGTGCATATCTTACCAACGAATCTTCGACATCCTGCAGCGCAAGTAGAACCGTCTGCTGGTATTGCGCAAGCTGAGCATCTCCATCGGCCCGACTTGCCGCGATCCTGGCGCGCACCCTGCCTCGATCGAGAAACGACCAGTCGATGTTGAGTGCCGCAAGGTTTATTGGACTGATTCCATCAAAGGCTGAGTCGGAATGATATTGGAACAATCCCAGCAGCCCGGCGAAGTTCACTCGCGGAAACAGATCCGCAGTCTGAATGCCAATCTGTTCGGTTGCCGCATGAAGGCGCTGCTCCGAGGCACTGACGTCCGGACGCCGGCGGACAACGTTTGCTGGCGTGCCAGGATCGATTATCTCCGGCAGATCAGGTAACGCTTTTTCTTGATCAAGCTCGGTGGTGAGTGCATCCGGCAACTGACCGCACAGGACGGCCAGGCGATGCTCATCGAGCGCAATGGCTGCCTGGAGAGCTGGAATGCGAGAGGTCGTGCTCTCATAGAGCGCTCGAACTCTGGCCAGATCGAATTGCGTCCCCCGACCGGCCGAGTAGGTGGCCTCGACAAGCTTTACGGTGCGGCCTTCATTCTCGACATTCTGACGTGCCACCCGAAGCCGGTCCTGCTGTCCTCGCAGGTCGATGTAAGTCTGCGCAACCTCACCTGCGATCGCCACTTGCATCGCTGCTAGATCGCTTCCACTGGCCAGCAGCTGCTGGCGCTGCGACTCGACGTTATGACGAACTCGCCCAAAGAAATCGAGCTCCCAACTGGCGTTAACGGTTGAGTTCGAGTACCGGCCATTCCTCGGATAGCCAAAGGCCTGGCTGGCCGCAATCTTCTGACGACCGGCGTCCTCGCTTGCCGTAACTGTTGGAAATCGATCGAACTTTCTCAAGCGCCACAGAGCTTTCGCTGCGTCGTAATGAGCCAGGGCCGTCTTCAAATCGTTGTTTGCTTCGAGGGCTCTCTCGACCAGAGCCGTCAGTTCGGGATCGTGAAAGCTATGCCAGAACTGCGCGTCGGCAGCTTCAGGCTGCGGAGCCGAACTCACTGGGCTCGGTGCAGCGGGGGCTGTGAACTGAGCCGGCAGGGTCGTATCGGGCCGCTTATAACGCGGTCCCACAGAGCAAGCCATGGAGCTCAACAGGACGAGGGACGCGAGGAATGCATTAAACGAGCGCATCGACTTCTTCTCCTTTTTCTTCGCGAAGCTTGGCCGACCCACTCCACTTGCGAAGAGCGACATAAAACACGGGAGTCAGGAAGAGACCAAAGAGGGTTACGCCGAGCATTCCCGAAAACACGGTAATGCCCGTCGCCCTTCGCACTTCACTTCCTGCACCGTGACCCAGAAGCAGCGGCACAGAACCGGCGACGAAAGCGATAGACGTCATGATGATGGGCCTCAGGCGCAAGTGGCAGGCTTCGAGAGCCGCGTCAATCGTACTCTTGCCCTGCAGCTCCAGCTCGCGGGCGAACTCGACGATCAGGATTGCGTTCTTGCAAGCCAAACCCATCAGCACCACGAGTCCTACCTGAACGAAAATGTTGTTATCGCCGTCCGAAAGCCAAATGCCGAATAGAGCAGCGAAGATGCACACGGGAACGATCAGGATCACCGCAAGCGGCAGAGTCCAGCTCTCATAGAGCGAAGCTAGAACCAGAAATACAAGGAGGATCGCCAGCGGGAACACAACTGCCGCAGCGTGACTCTGCGTTGTCTGTTGATAGCTGAGGTCGGTCCACTCCAGCACCATCCCCGGAGGAAGTACCTTCTTCGCAATCTCGTTCAACTTGTCGATAACCTGGCCCGAAGAAAGAATGCGCGGATCCGAGTCGCCAATTACATCCGCGGCTGGGTACCCGTTGTAGCGCATTACAGGGTCCGGTCCGTAGGTCTGCGTAATCGTGGCCACCGAGCCGATCGGCACCATTTCTCCGCTGCTGTTGCGAACACGGAGATTGGTGATGTCCTCTGGCCGCTGTCGGAACTGGCTGTCTGCTTGCACCATGACCCGATAAACACGCCCAAAGGTGTTGAAATCGTTGACGTAGTCCGAACCGAGGTAGGTTTGCAGCGTGCCAAAGACATCTGTCAGCGCAATGCCCTGAGCCTTTGCCTTCTCGCGATCGACATTTACCTCAAGCTGCGGAATGTTCGACTGGTACGACGAGATAGGAAAAGTCATGCCCGGCGTTTGTGCTACCGTTGCCTGGAATGCGGAAAGCGCATTTTGCAAAGCGCCATAGCCAAGGCCCGCTCGATCCTCAATGTAAAGCGAGTAGCCGGAGCCATTGCCTAGCCCCTGAATGGGCGGCGGCATCAGCGCAAACGTGATGGCGCCGGGGATCTTCGAATATTTCTGATTGATCTCCTTGACGATTTGCGATGCGGACTCATGCCGCTCATCGAAGCCCTTCAGACGGATGTACGAAGTCGCCAGATTCGGAGTGTTGGTAACCTGCAGCGCATTGTAGCCGGACATTGCAGGCAGCATCTCAACCCCGTCCACCTCGTGCGCGGCATGCACCATCTCCCTCAAGATGGCATCGGTCCGGGCGAGGGAAGCTCCCTCAGGCAGTTTTGCGCCGCCAAAGAGGTAGAGCTTGTCCTGTGTAGGGATGAAGCCCCCGGGCACACGGTTAAACAAAACACCGATTGATAGGAGCAACAATGCATAGACGAGGAACACTGCGCCGCGCATGCGAAAGCTGCGTCCCACTGTGCCTTGATAAGCCTGGGAACTGCGCTGGAAGAAACGATTGAAAGGACGGAAGAACCAACCCAGAGTGAACTCGACGACGCGCGCCAACCGATCTTTCGGCGCACCGTGCTCGCGAAGCAGCTTGGCAGCCAGAGCGGGAGACAGCGTCAGCGAGTTGATGGCGGAGATTACGGTAGAGATGGCAATCGTCACGGCAAACTGCTTGTAAAACTGGCCGGTGATGCCAGTGAGAAAGGCCATCGGTACAAAGACCGCACACAGCACGAGAGCGATGGCGATGATCGGACCGGAGACTTCCTTCATGGCATGGTGCGCCGCCTCGCGCGGACTGAAACCACGCTCGATAAAGCGCTCGACATTCTCGACAACAACGATGGCGTCATCCACCACGATGCCGATTGCCAGAACCAAACCAAAGAGGGTGAGCGTGTTGATGGAGTAGCCCAGCAAGTAGAGCCAGGCAAATGTTCCGATAATCGATACGGGCACCGATACAAGGGGTATGACCGAAGCGCGCCACGTCTGAAGAAAGGCAATGACTACGATCACAACCAGGATCACTGCTTCGATCAGCGTATGCTCGACAGCGGAGACCGATTCCCGCACGAAGACAGTCGGGTCCCATACGATGCGATAGGTCATGCTCGCTGGAAACGCTTTGGACAATTCGGCCAGTTTTGCATATACATCCTTCGCTACACCGAGCGCATTGGCACCGGGAGAGAGAAAGATCCCGATGAATGCCGATTCGTTCGTGTCGATGTAGGTGTGGAGTGTGTAATCGCTGGATCCGAGTGAGACTCGCGCCACATCAGAGAGGTGAACAACCTGGCCGTCAGGACCCGATTTCAGGACAATGTTGGCAAACTCCTGTTCCGTGGACAGGCGTCCGCGTACGTTGATCGAGGTTAAGAAGTCCGGCTTGGTCGGGGAAGGTTCGGCGCCAAGCTGCCCCGCGGACACCTGCACATTCTGCTCGCGAATGGCGCGGATAACATCATCCGAATCCATTCCCCGAGAGGCAAGGCGATTGGGATCGAGCCAGATGCGCATCGCGTAGTCGCCGGAACCGAGCAACTGCACGTCACCAATTCCGGTTAACCGAGAAAGCTCGTCTTTGATGTGAAGCAATCCGTAGTTGCGCAGATAGAGCGAATCGACCTTTCCATCCTTCGATTCCAGTGCAACGTACATCAGAGGCGTCGGCGATTGCTTCTGCGTGGTGACGCCAAATTGCCGCACTTCGTCGGGAAGACGCGACAAAGCCTGGCTGACGCGGTTCTGCACGCGAACGGCGGCGGTATCTGGGTCCACTCCGGGTCGGAAAGTTACGATCACCTGAAGGCTGCCATCCGAACCGGCGACGGACTTCATGTACATAATTCCTTCGACGCCGTTTATGGCTTCTTCAAGCGGCTCGGCTACTGTCTCCGCAATCGCTTTGGGATTGGCGCCGGGGTAGTTGGTGTGTACGACGACACTCGGCGGTACCACCTCCGGATACTCGCCCGACGGAAGAATGGGAATGGCGATCAGGCCGAGGCAGAAGATGATGATCGACAAGACAATGGCGAAGATCGGGCGATCGATAAAGAACTTTGAGAAATCCATGGCCGAGGCCTCCTTATTTCGTCTCGGCAGCGGCAAGAGTGGTCGTGCCGCTGTGGAGTGAGGTGTCCATCGAGGTCGACTTCGGAGAAACCGGAGCGCCGGGGAAGTAAATCGACTGGAGCCCCCCCACAATCACACGATCCTGAGAGGTCAGCCCGGACTTGACTATGCGGAGGCCATCGACCACGCCACCGAGCGCGATGTCCTTGCGCTGTGCTGTGTTTCCGGGGCCAATGACATAGACATACTTGCGGTTCTGGTCAGTTAGTATCGCTTTGTCATCGATTAACGTGGCCCGTTGTAACGCCGCGCTCTGCAACTGTACGCGGGCGAACAACCCCGGCGTCAACGAGTGGTCCGGATTTGGAAGAACTACACGAGCTCGAATCGTTCCGGTAGACGGATTCAGTGTGTTATCCACGAAGTCGATGCGTCCGGAGTGCAGAAATTCATTCTCGTCGGCGAGAGCGACCCGCACGGGATTATCCGAGCCGACCGCGGTGCCGTGGTGCGCGTCCTGCTGGAAACGCAGGTAGCTTTGCTCGTCGCAATCAAAGTAGACGTAGACAGGGTCGATGCTGACCACTCTTGTGAGGATGGTCTGGTCTGCCTGAGCAAGGTTTCCCAGCGTGAGTTGTGTGCGGCTTATCCGGCCGTCGATCGGAGAGCGGACTTCTGTATACGAAAGATTGAGCTCGGCCGCAGCCAGGGCAGCCTCCGCCGCCTTGACGCGGGCGCCAGTCTGAAGCAAATCGGAACTGCGATTCTGGAGCTCTTCTTGAGAGACGGCGTCGGATATCTTGAGCCTTTCCGCGCGCTCCGTCTGGATCTTCGCAAAATCCGCCGCAGCTCGTTGTCGGTCAAGCTCGGCCTTCGCGCTATCAACGGCATCCTTGTATGGGCGTGGATCGATGACATAGAGCAAGTCGCCCCGATGGACAATTTGGCCTTCGCGGAATGCGATGCGGTCGATATAGCCGGTAACCCTTGGCCGGATGGCAACATCGTCCGTCGCCCAAACGCGGCCGTTAAACTCATCAGAGACGCGAACTTGCTTGACCATAACCGGGGCAGCGCTCACTTGAGCGGCAATGGAAGGCTTGGCCTCCACGGTAGTATGCTTGCATCCTGCCACAGCGATCAGGGCGGACAACGCAGGCACCAACAAACCGAGGCTGACGGCTGTTAATCCTCGCTTGCGATTCGTTTGCATCGAAACTCTCCAATATTAGAACGAACGTTCCTAAAAGATGTCCGGAGAGTCGCTGGGACGCAACTTTTTTTGTAACGTATAGTCCAATAATGCGGAGAGTCTCACATGTCGCAACGCGGGCGACCCAAAAGTTTCGATCGGGAGAAAGCGCTTGATGCGGCTCTGCTTCTGTTCTGGGAGCAAGGATTCGAGCAGACTAGCGTGGACGAAGCGGCTGCCGCCATGGGAATAGGAACCTCAAGCCTTTATTCCTCCTTCGGGGACAAAGAGGCACTTTTCCTGGCAGCGATCAGGCAATACCTGGCAGGCAGAGGCAGCGTTTATAACAAAGCGGTAACAGAGGCAAAGACCGCGCGGGAGGGCTTCTCAAAACTGCTTCAGGTTTCGGCAGTCGAGTTGACGCGACCCGATCAACCGCGAGGCTGTTTGCTATGGCTTGCGCTGCCGACCTGCTCTGTAAAGTATGAGAAGTTCCAGGAGCAGATGAATCAGCTTCGCGACGAGACAGAAGCCGTGTGGCTTGAGCGTTTGCAAGAAGCCGTCGAATCAGGAGAACTGCCGAAATCGACCGATGTCCGTCTGTTTGCTTCCTACTTTCGAACAACGCTTGCGGGAATGTCACTCCAGTCACGTTCCGGCGCTACGCGCGAACAATTGATGCACATCGGCAAGCTGGCGATGGAAATCTGGCCGGCGACCACTGCTCGCCAACCGAGACGTTAACCCGCAGAGCTGCACCGATGTGCATCCGTCGATTGTCCTGCCCCTCATGCTCGATTTAAGAGAAACTCTATCTCTGGGCGCGGCGCCTAGAGGAACGGATTGTGCGCGTCCTCGTGAGGCTAAAACCGCAGCTTGGCGCCCAATTGAATCTGGCGCGAGGGGGTTGCTGTTGCGGTGATCACTCCACCGGTCGGAGACACATTCGATGTGAACGGAGTGTCGGTTGGTGCGGTGGCCCAGTCGTTCGGTCGGGTGTGCCGTCTTCGCGGCGGAGAAGTCCAGTTCGGAGCTGCCCGATCCAATGAGAGAGTTGCGTGAGACGTTGCCATATGTCCCAGTGGCCGGAGGAGCGAAGGCTGTGGGATCGAACCATTTTCCAGCAGTGTGTGGACACAGTTTCCCCTGGAAGTCAGAATTCCAGTTGAGCCGCACGGGGTTGCGGGTGTCGCCATTGCCCGTCGGGTTATAACCGAGCTAAGGCGTGAATGGGAAACCAGTCATGTATTGAAGATGCCGCCGAGTGCCCAATTATCGAGCAGGGCATTGGCTGCTTTCGGTCCAGTTTTGAGGAGGCGGCGCTTCGGTCCAAAGGGCAACTCCCAGGTTCCGTTGAATACTAAAAGGTGACGGATGTCCGTTGCTGCGGGCCCCAGTCGAGCTTGGGCCGAAGAGGGAACATCACGATCCCGGCGAATTGACGCTTCGCCAGTAGTGTCAGAGCTTGCAACGCGTAAAGCCCTTTTGGAGATCCTCTACTCTCAAAGTATCAACTCTGGATCAGCCCCGCCAGACCTAGGGAAGCAATATGGAACAACGTCTACCAGATAAGTAGACTTTATTCCACAATGATTTCAGAAGCAACTGATCATTGGCCATTGTGTGTGACGTCCCAACCAAGAAGCACATTCCGCACGTGAAGAGAGGGTTGCACGTCGGGCTACGGTGCAAGAATTTGTCCTAGGGTTTCCCCTAGTATCGAGTGCGAGTCAAAGGACCTACCATGCCCTAAAGCAATCACACCAGTTGAGCAAACAATCGGTGTTTCTGAGTTGCCGTGTTCGGACGATTTGAATGCAGGGACACATGAGCTTTGTTGACCGAGAAGTACGGTGCTTAGATTG
>Ga0207671_10003619_pt1 | contig 15268 bp, 12 predicted proteins | sample KBSC24metaG_FD_184352 | JGI IMG/M metagenome (GOLD analysis project Ga0207671, IMG submission 184352) | Corn rhizosphere microbial communities from Kellogg Biological Station, Michigan, USA - KBS C2-4 metaG (SPAdes) (version 2) | ecosystem: Host-associated > Plants > Roots > Rhizosphere > Soil... | reverse complement strand
ATCTCGGCCGGCAAAGTTGATCGAGTGTTCTCCGTCTTCTCAAACCACGCCGCCAGCAAAGAACGTCAGAACACCCCATTCAGCTTTTCTTGGATTCTCTTCTCCGCGCTTCCTCCGCGTCTTTGCGTCTCCGCGTCCAATTCTCAGGCCGCGCTTCGCGGGAGGTGGCGGCTAAAATTATCGGACCTGAGCGGAGAGCCCCGTCCACATCTGCTGCTTGAGCGGCTGATAGATCGCTTGAATGAACTCCAGGGCGTGACCTTCCGCGCCGGATTCCGCTCGCGAGCCGCCGATCGGTGTGATCACGCGAATCAGGGCTTCATCGCTGCGGTGGTAGCGTAACGAATCGAAAATCAACGCGAATTTCGACATATACTCACTCGCCATCACTCGGTGCGCGTTCTGATACCAGTACAGCACCAGGCTGCGCTCTTCCTGATGCGTCACCACGTAGCGGTTCACCGAGATCGGCGAATCCTCCCCGGGAACCTTGATCGAAATGGTGGTCGAGCTTTCCGGAGTCCAGCCATTGCCCGGCAGGCAAACCTTGGGGGAGTGTGGCGTCACGCCGGCACGCTGTGATTTGAAGAATGCAACGAACAGGTCCACATCACCCGGCCCAACATACTGACGGTTCAAAGTGTCATCGGCCCTGAGCAGGTTTTCGGTGGCCGTGTCGATTGTCATTACCCGTATGGTTCGCCAGGGGCCCACTGAAGAGGCAAACTGATCCAGCGGCGGCGGGGTGGGAGTGTACTCCTGGGTGGGTATGGAGTGGAAGAGGATGAACTGCAACACCAACAGACCAGTTACAACCATCACTGCTTTGCTACGTAGAAAATCAAACATGGGCAAGAGCTTCCTTTTGACCTACCCGCCTGTTGGCAAACCAGGTAAACAACCGATGAACGGAAAGCAGCACCACCAATTCCACCATGAAGATTACCCAACCTTCAAAGGCGTGATAAGCACCTTCCGCAATCTCTGGTTTGTATTCGGTTAGAATTCCCGTCAGGGTCACGCGACCCGCATTTGCCACAATCGCAATCGGTACCGTCGCAATAAACAGCGCCACCCGCATCCAGATACGGCGTTCAAACAGATAACCGTAAGCCACTGATAGGAAAGTGAGCGACAGCAGGGAACGAATCCCGCTGCAAGCTTCCACCACTTCCAGCCGTTTGCTGGCCAACTGCAGAATATTGCCATCCCGCAGTACCGGAATCCCGATAAATTCCAAGGTTCTCGACGCTACCGAACTGGCGATCTCCTGCAAAGGAAAAGTGATTTGCTGGTAAATGAAAAGCGGAATGCGGATCATGAAAACCAGCACAAACAGAGGAAAAGCCAATGATCGCAGCACTGCTGTGCCGGCAACTGTCCAAATTACCCCAACGATGGCGATCAGGAAGGCGGTCCGGGCCAGGAAAAAATCCGCGCCCACGAACCCAAGCACCATCTGGGCGAAACCCCAAACCACAAGTGCCAAAGCGGGCCAGCAAGGCTTTACCGGAGCAGCTAAAATCCGCCCCCGGTTCAGCCAGGCGGCATAGGCGGCGACCAGAGGAACGAAAAAAGCATGCCCCATCGACTCGTCATCGATCCATTCCCTGACCATCGGCCGAATGACCGGAAAAAACAGCAGCACCAGTAAACCCAGAAACCAAAAGATTGCAGGGAGAGGCAATGCCATCGGGGGTCTGACCGAGGGGGTTACTGCTTCTTCGGTCGTCGTGGACACACCCAAATCCATATGTTTTCCAGTCTACTACAGCTTCCCAAGACCACGGCTGGACGAGCCTTGATCTAAGTCCTATCCAAAGTTATTAGTTCTATTAGTCTATGTTTCCCAGTAGCTTGACTCTCCTGGTATACCGCGTCAGACTGTGGACTCGGAGGATACGTGCGCGCACTGGTAACGGGAGCTGCTGGTTTCATTGGAAGTACTCTGGTGGACCGGCTTCTTCAAGATGGAAATGAGGTACTGGGGTTCGATAACTTCTCAACCGGCCAGGAGGAGTTCGTCACCCAAGCTGTACTGAACCCTAGGTACCGCTTGGTCCGTGCCGACTTGCTGGACCTCGATGCTCTCCGCGCCGCCATGTCAGGCATCGACGCGGTCTTCCACCTGGCTGCCAATGCCGACGTCCGTTTCGGCACCGAGCATCCCCGCCGCGATCTGGAACAGAACACCATTGCCACCTGGAATGTCCTCGAGGCGATGCGTTCCCATGGTGTCCGCCGTTTGGCCTTCTCCTCAACCGGATCGGTCTACGGCGAAGCAAAAGTGATTCCGACCCCCGAGGATTGCCCCTTTCCGGTACAAACTTCGCTCTATGGTGCTTCGAAAGTGGCCGCCGAAGGAATGATTCAGGCGTATTGCGAGGGCTACGGCTTCCAGGCTTGCATCTTCCGCTTTGTCTCGATCATGGGTGAGCGCTACACCCACGGCCATGTGTTCGATTTCTACAAGCAACTGCTGGAACATCCCGAGGAACTGCGGGTACTCGGCAATGGCAAGCAGCGCAAATCTTATCTCTACGTGCAGGATTGCATCGATGCCATTCTGCTGGCGATGGATAAGGCGCCAGGCCCCGTATCGATCTTCAACCTGGGCACCGACGAATATTGCGAAGTGAATCAATCCATTCAATGGATTGGGGAACGCCTGGGGCTCCAGCCGAAGCTCCAATACACGGGTGGCGATCGCGGCTGGATCGGCGACAATCCGTTTATTTTTCTGGACTGTTCGAGAATGCGGGCGCTTGGCTGGAAACCGCGCCTGACCATTCAACAGGCGGTAGTCCGCACCGTTGAATTCCTCCAGGCCAACCAACAGGTATTAACCGCCCGCTAGGTTTCTTGTGGGACAGGCGCTTCCGCCTGTCCAGGCTAATTCTTATTTCTTATTCGCTGCCTTCTGCTGAGCTTTCTTCTGCTTTCGCGGCAGCCGGGACTTATTCTTCTTCGCCAGTTTGGGAATCTTGACCTTAGCGGGAGCCTTGGGCGCCGGAGGCGGAGCTACCGGAGCGGCGGCCGGTGCTTCAGCGGCGGCGTCTTGTTCTGCGTTTTTCTTCTTGGCCATGTGAGGGTTCTCCCATTCTATCCCACGACATAGACGATGGTTCGATCTGCGGTAGTCTAAAACAAGCTCCGCTTCTCGACGAAACGGACTACTTTCTCGTCAAGTAATCAATGGCATCCCATTCCCGACACTCGATGACCGTCCTAAGTCTGCTGGCGCTTCTCGGATCCACATCCGGCGCGTTGTCCCAGACTCCCGCTGCCTTTCCGGCTATACCCGCCGCTCCGCCACCGCCGCCCGCGGCCGTCACCGCTCCTAAACCCATCGATTCCGCATTCGGCGCCATGCAGGTGGTAGACCTCCTCAACTCGCTCGCCCACTACGACCAGGACGGCAGGCAGGCGGCCCAGAAAATCGGCTTCGAAGTCCCCGAGCGCGCCGTGAATGACTACCTGGTCTACTCCTTACAAAACCGCCCTCGCCCCGCCATCAGCTCCGCTACCGTCGCATTGACAGCCGGAAACAACGTTACGGTGACCGTGGAGCTGGATTTCGATGCCATCCAGCAGTGGGTCCCCGAATTGCTCCCCGAAGCCCTGCGGCCTATGTTCACCGGCAAACGCCTGGTGAGGGTCAATGCCCACTTCGAATCCTCAAATGGAAACGTCTCGTTTGCGTTGAAAGATGCGACCGGCCCGAATGGCAAACCTTTCGATGCCAAGATCATGAACGACCTGCTGCGGTCCCTCGGGACGAAACAACCGGAAGCCTACGACACCAGCAAACCGCTTCCCTTGCCCTTCGGCCTGAAACGGATCTGGACGGACAAGCAGTCAATTCTTGGCGAGACTTAGAAAGCACCGCTTACTTGCGGAGCTGTGAAAAAATTCGGCTGTCTCCCGCTTAGTGGGGCGGGCAATCCTGCCCGCAGCCGGCTTTTAGCCGGCTCAAAGCCGCCTGGAAAGGCGACTGCGGCCAGGATTGGCCGCCCCACAGGATTTTTTCACAGACCCTTGCGTGCGCGGCTCCCTAAGAATCGTCCATTACCGAGCAGCGACCGCGAGAGAGCGGTTCTTGGCGAAACTTAGCCTTAACTCGCCCGCCGCCTTCTTCGCTGCCGCCAACTCCTGCCGCGTCTCGATTGATTGCAGCCCACCAGCCAGCAGCCCTTCCCAGGCGTCGATCGCGGACTGATACCACTTCAGCGCCTCTTCCCGCTTCCCGAGCAAACGGCACGATTTCGCCATCACGATATAAGCCTTCGGCAGTTCCTGCCGCACCTCCGTGGGGCCGGTCTTTCCCGACACTTCCCGCGCCCTGGCAATCAGGTCACGGGCTACACTGAGTGACTCCTGCTCCTGCTTCCTCGCCGCCAGGTTCCGCGCCAGCATCGCTCTGACCTTCAGGACTTCCAGGTATACCGTCAGGTTCTCCGGCTCCCGCTCCACCAGCTTCTCCAACTCTTCCAGGCCGCGCCGGATCCACGCAGTGGCCTCCGCGTTCGCCTGCATATTATTCCCGATATCTGCTTTAGAGAGGCCGGCATACAGGTGGTAGGCGCCGCTGTTCGGCTCTTCCTGGAGCAGTGCCTCGAAAATCGGAAGGGCGACTTGTAACTTCCGCAGCGCCTCTTCCCGATCTCCCACCTCGCTCAGCATTTCCGCGCCGGAGGAGAGAGTCTGTCCCAGGTCGTTCTGCGCCGTCTTATTCCAAGTGTCGAGCGAGGCCAACCCCGTGGAAATCTCAATCGCCTGACGGACGTGCATCTCCACCTCGCTGCGATTCCCTTCCAACCGGCTCAGCATATCGCCCACAATCAGGTGCGCCCGCGACAGGTTCCGTTGCAATGCCACGCTCGCAGGCTCCGCTTGGGCGCGCTGCTCGTTCTCCTCGAGCGCCTTGTGGTACATGTCCATGCTCTGCTGCCAGTTCCCCTGTCGCCGCAGCACCCCTGCCAGCGCCATCCGCGAAGTGCTCAAAATCTCGTACATCTCCTTGCTCGCCACCCGGTGCCGGATCATGTCTTCGCACACCGCCACCGCTTCCCTGCCGTACGCCTCCGCTTTCTGCAGTTGATACTGCAACCGGTACAGTCGGGACAGCCGCGAATCCGCCCACGCCTTAACCAGTTGCGCCTCCGCATTCCACCCGATCGACCGTGGCAGCCCGTTCGCCAGGCTCTCTGCCGCCACCAGACTTTCCACCGCTTCGGCGTTTCGACCCAAGTCCATCAGGATCGACCCCGCCGTCACACGCAACCGCGCCAACAACAGCAGATCGGCGGGTGCCGGCACTCCGCGCCTGGTTTTGTTTTCCAACAACACCCGCCCTGTTTCAAAGCTCGCCAGCGCTTCGGCCGTATTGCCCTGCATTTCGCCCAGACGCAAATACGTCGTCGCGAACTCGGTGGCCAACTCGTTATCGTCGCCCACATGCTCCGCGGCCACCCGCTTCAGATAGTCATCGACATACTGGACTAGCGCCTGCCGGGCCCGGCCCGTACCGGGAATATCGATCAACTGCGCGTTCAGGTCCACCAGCACCGTGCGCGCAAAACCGCGAAGCTGATTGAAACGTTCCTGGGCCGCCCGCGCCTGCCGTACCGCAATCACCGTCCCGGTGACCAGCGAAGCCGCCACCACGAAGGCGGCGGATACGGCCCATTGATTACGCCGCAGAAATTTGCCGCTGCGATAAAACAGCGTGTCGCGCCGGGCCTGAATCGGCAGCCCCTGCAGATGACGGCGCAAGTCCTCCGACAATTGCTCGGCCGACCCGTAGCGGCGCGCCACGTCCTTGCGCATCGCCATCATGACAATGTTGTCGAGATCGCCCGCCAGACGCCGCCGCACCCGCGACGGCAGAGCCTCGACAGCGCTCGGTCTGCGCGGCTCGGTATTGCAAACCACTCGCTCCAGATCGAGCCAGTTCGAACTCGTGATGCGATAAGGGCGCTCCCCCGTGAGCACTTCGTAGAGCACCACGCCGAGCGAATAGACATCGCTCGCGGTCGTCACCGGCTGTCCGCGAATCTGCTCCGGACTGGCGTACTCCGGAGTCATCAACATCTCGGAAGTATGCTCCGACGCACCCACAGTGGGATCCGTCAGTTTCGCGACACCGAAATCGAGCAGTTTGACGGTGCCTTCCGGGGTCACCAGAATATTTGCCGGCTTCAGATCGCGGTGAATCACCAGGCTGTGATGCGCGTACAGCACCGCACTGCAGACGCTCTGCATCAGGCGTAACCGGTCGGCCAGCGGCAGCGCTTTGGCCTGCACATATTGCGTGATGGGCACACCCTCGACATACTCCATCACCAGGTACGGAATGCCTTCGGTGGTGCCACCATCCAGCAGGCGGGCGATATTCTGATGTTCGAGATTGGCCAGAATCTGACGTTCCGAACGGAAGCGGGCGACCACGTCCGGCCCCGCCAGCATGCGCGGGATGACCTTGATAGCGACCTGCTTGTGGAACTGATCGTCCTCGCGAAAGGCGCGATAGACGGCCCCCATCCCCCCGCGGCCGATCAGGCCATCGATGCGATACGGCCCCAACCACGTACCCACCAGCGGATCGGATTCGGGCTCGGTGAAATCGTCCGCTGTAGCGGCGATCGCCGATTCGATCAGCCCCAGGGGAGATGCCGCGAGTAGCGCCTCGACTTCCTGTCGCAGTTCCAAGTCCCCGCGACAAGCCTGGTCGAGATACACCGTCTGGCTATCAGGAGCAAGGTCGGCCGCATTTTGGAATATCTCTTCCAGCTTCTGCCATTGCTCCGGGAGCATTGCCTTGCCATTATAGCCGGGCTTACTCGCTAATCCGCGATGTTACCGAGCCGCGACCGCCAGGGAGCGGTGCTTTACCAACCGTAGGAATAGCAGTAATAGGCCATTTACAAAAACCGATTGCAACCCTTTCCTGTATACTGACCGAACCAACCTAACGGGTGATTGCTTCTCCCAGAAATTGGCAGGCCCTTCCATTCCGCACACTCAGGAGAATACTTTGCTTCATCGACTGTTCCACAGCCGCATTGCCAATATTGCCGCTGCCAGGAAATTCAAGCTCAGACATTATGCGCCCTTGCTTTTGGGCCTTGGCTTTTTGTTGAGCCTTCCCACCCGCCCGACCAGCTTGCATGCTCAAGGGGGCGTCTGCGGACCCTTCACCGACGTCTCCGGATCCGATGTGTTCTGCCCCTTCATTCTGCAAGCCTTCAATCTGGGCATCACCAACGGAACCGGCTCCGGCACCACCTTCTCACCGGATCAAACCGTTCCGCGCAACCAAATGGTTGCTTTTTTTGATCGCGCCGTCGATTTCACCCTGCATCGCGGTCGCCGTACCGCGATTGGCCGGACTTGGACCGCCACCTCCACAGCAGGCGGTGTTTCGCAGGATGTGGGAGGCGCGGTGGTCGATCTCGTCAGCGACGGCCGGTTCCTCTGGGTGGCTCGCAACGACGGAGCCATTCTCAAAGTGAACGAGTCGGATCGGCGTGTGCTCGAAACCTGGCGAATCAGCTCCAATGCGCCCAGGTCGCTCGGCGTCTTTGCCGGCCTCGTATGGATCGTGGACAATGTGGGAAATCTCTACTTCTTCAATCCCAGCGAATCCCCCTCCACTCGGAGCCCTCTGTTTACCAATGCAGTGACCGGCGGCTTCCCCATACTCGCTTTCGACGGCACCTTCGTCTGGATAGCCAGCAGCGCTTCACAGAATATCTTCACCTACCAGGTGTCCAGCCCTACTGGAATAGCAGTCGGCCCGTTTGGCGCCAATGTCAACTCGATCAAATTTGACGGCACTTTCATGTGGATGCTGCTGTCCAACGGGCATTTGCAAAAACGCTCCCCGGTTCCTGCTGGCGGCGGCGTTCCTGCCCTCGTGGAAGACATTACGCTTCCTATCTCGGTCACCGATTGCCGTATGGCTTGGGACGGCAACAATCTTTGGATCCCGTCCGGCGCCGGGCGTGTCCTGGTCGTTCGACCGGCGCAAGGCTCCTTCCCCAGCCAGGTCGTTCTGAACCAGGTCCTGACTGCCAATTTTCCTTATGCTGCTGCCTTCGACGGCGAAACCATCATGATCGGCGACGTCAACGATGGCATCGTCAACCTGTTCAAGGCCAGCAGTCTCGCCTTTATCCGGACCTTCAACACTGGCGCCGGCAGCGTTCGCGGAATCTCATCTGATGGATTGACCTTCAGCGTGGGTGACGCCGTCGGCTCGAAATTCTTCCAGTTTTAGGAGTCTCACCCTGGTTTGGGCCGGCATGACCGGCCCAAACTGGATCACAATAACTACGTGACGCGAAGACAAGCTCTCGTAGGAGCACTGGCACCGTTAGCCGCTGCCCAGTCCGGGCCCGGCCCCCGGCAGGTCGAACGCTGGGGCATCTTCGAAACTCAACTCTCCGGACCGGCATCCGGCACTCCCTACATCGACGTTTCCTTCGCTGCGGATTTCCAGTTCCAACACCGCACCGTCGCGGCCAGCGGCTTTTACGACGGCGATGGCGTCTACCGCGTCCGCTTCATGCCCGACGCCGAAGGCGAGTGGATCTTTACGACCCGCAGCAATCGCTCCGAGTTGAACGGCAAGACCGGCCGCTTCACTTGCGTTGCGCCATCAAAAGGCAATCACGGCCCCGTATCGGTCCGCGCCACATGGCACTTCGGCCACGCCGACGGCACACCGTACCTTCCGTTCGGCACTACCTGCTACGCCTGGACGCATCAAGGCGACGCCCTCGAAGAGCAGACCGTCGCCACCCTGAAGCAATCGCCCTTCAACAAGATCCGCATGTGCGTCTTCCCCAAGTCGTATGCGTTCAACCGCAACGACCCTCCGGCCTATGCGTTTGCGCGCAGCGCCGCAGCATCGAACGACTACACGCAGATCAATCCCGTCTTCTTCCAGCGCCTCGAAAAGCGTGTCGCCCAACTCATGCAGGCGGGCATTCAGGCCGACCTGATTCTCTTCCACCCCTACGACCGCTGGAGCTATTCGAATATGGGCGCCGAGAACGACGACCGCTATCTGCGCTACGTCGTCGCTCGCCTCTCCGCGTATCGCAACGTCTGGTGGTCGATGGCCAACGAATGGGACTTCGTCAAGACCAAGACCCTGCCCGATTGGGATCGCTTCTTCCGCATCGTGCAGGAGAGCGACCCCTATGGCCGCCTGCGCTCGATCCACAACGGCGCAGTCCTGTACGACCATGCGAAGTCGTGGGTCACGCACGCCAGCATTCAAGGCGATGAATTCGACAAAGTACCGGGCTGGCTCGATGCGTATCGCAAGCCGGTCGTCTTCGATGAGTGCAAGTACGAAGGCAACATCCAGCAGCGTTGGGGGAACCTCTCCGCACAGGAGATGACGCGCCGCTTCTGGATTGGCACCATGGCCGGTGCATACGTCGGACACGGCGAAACGTATCTCAACGACCAGGAAGTTCTCTGGTGGTCGAAAGGCGGCGTACTGCACGGTGAAAGTGCCCCGCGCATCGCGTTCCTTCGCAAATTAGTGGAAGCCAACGCGCCCGGCGGACTCACTCCCGTGCCCAAACCCTACTACCCCGCCGCGATGAAGACGAACGAATACTACCTGCACTACTTCGACTACCATCAGCCCGCAATCAATCAATTCGAGCTTCCCGATGGCGTCCAATTCCGCGCCGATATCATCGACCCGTGGAACATGACCGTCACACCCGTTGAGGGTGCACACCAAGGCAAAGTTCAGTTGAAGCTGCCGGGCAAGCCCTACATGGCCGTCCAATTCCGCAAAGTCGTATGAGGTTGCTGATCCCGGCGCTCTCATCTCGCAGACGCTCGGAAGGCAGTGTAGTCTCGACAAGCGGGCCCGGAAGGCAGTCCGCCAACTTCTCGCAGTTGGAACGCGCTCCGACTGTACGCTTATTTGGTGGTAGCCGGTAGCGGTGAGATCCGTTTCCAGGTTCCGAGTATTACTGGCGCACCGGCGGGATCCTGGGTTTCTATCGACCACACCTCATTGCCTCCGTCCAGGACGATACCCCAACCCGCACCTGTTCCCATATTCACGCCCTCTGCTGTCAGATCGAAGGTCGAGGCCACTGTGCAATCCGGCTTGACCACAAATTTCGTATTCGGGACGCTGAACGCAATCATCTGTCCGCCAATCGAAGCCATCCCACTGGCGGGGCCGTTGCCGTCGTAACCGACCGAGCCCACTGCCTGCATTGCCGCAGGCATGGGAAGGGCTTGCGATGAACCTGGCAAAGTCATCATCATGGAGCCGGTTTGCCGGATGGCGTACACGCCGACCATGCTGCTGGTCGAACATTGATTCGGCTCGACCGTGTTCGGAATCCTCGAGATCCTCTTCCAGCGGCCGGCGATGATAGGACTCATCGTTAGCCCTGCCCAGGTCGCCATGGAATTGATTTCCTTGCCTTCTCCCAGAACCACCAGGTTGGCGGTTGTCCCGTCTCCCCAATCGAGGCCCCCGGAACAATTAGAAGTGATGTTGACGGTCCCCAGTTGTGATGTCCGTGTCACCTGGCCGCCTGCGATTTGATAACCGGTGCTGGTGGCCGTGCCTTTCGGATCGATAGAAATCAGCGAGAGTCCGACACTCGGGATTTGCACCGGTTGCGAGGAACCGGGGACAGCCATGATCACGACGCCCTGATAGGCCACACCATAGGTGCCGGTCACGGTATCTTGCGTGCAGAGATTCGGTTGTGCCAGCGCCATTCCAGCGCACACCAGCAACATAACGAATGTTGAAAAGTTTCTCATCGTATTCCTCCTCACTTGGCCGCCGAAGGTATCGGCGAAATGCGCTTCCAGTTCACCAACTGGATCGGTAGGCCCCTAAAACTCTGAATCGCCAGACCCCATCCCTCATCTCCGCCATCGAGAACGATCATGAAGTGCTTGCTTTGGCCCAACGCGACACCTTGAGACGTGTGGTTCCACGTAGCCACAGCGGTGCAGTCGGGGTTTACCTTGACCGGCTCTGCCGCAGTTATTTCCATGGGCATCACTTGACCGGCGATGGACGCCGTCGCTTTAGCCGTCATACTGCCGTCGGGGTAGGCGGAACCCATGCCGAGCAGCACCATTGGCGCCGGCACCATTTGCGACGTGCCGGTCTGGGGCATCATAAGGGTCCCCGACATCCGCGCAACATAAACACCGGCAATACTATTCGGCGCACACTGTCCCGGGACGACGGTGTTTGGCACCCTGGAAATTCTCTTCCAGTCGCCATAAACAATGGCTTTGCTCGTTCCGCCGGTGGTCAGCATTATGGAACTGAATGTCTTTCCTTCATCCATGATCAGGACGCTTCCGGTGATTCCTTTACCCCAATCCACGGTTGCCGTACAGTCGGAATTGACTTTTATGGTGCCGGGCATTTGCGATTGCGAAATCTGCCCGCCCATGCTGCCGTACGAAGTGCTCGAAATGGCGCCTTCTCCATCGATTGCCGCAATGAACAGGCTGGCAGTCGGGACAGGAATCAAAGCGTCACCCGCACCGGGCACGATGATGGTTCCCTGGACGGCTACCGCGTAGGTGCCGACCACGGTTTCCTGCACACAGAAGTTCGGTTGTGCCAGGGCCATGCTCGCGCTCGCCGCCAGCAGTACGAACCCGAAAATACTCTTCATCTTTTACCTCCACAAATTTTGAATTTGTGAATCCTGCGCAACTGATACCATCAACCGGTCGTTCCTGAGGCGTGGCAAAGCACGACAGAATTTGTTTTGTCGCGCATTGCCGTGGGGGTGTCGCGGGAGTAACATGAGTCCAGAGCGCGGGATGGAACCACCCAAGTCGAATCCAGCTCCGCTCCGCGAAATTCCAATCGGCCGGCTTGAGTCCTGGAAAGAGATCGCGGCCTACCTCCGGCGCGATGTGCGGACTGTACAGCGCTGGGAGCACACTAAAGACCTGCCAGTTCGAAGGCTGCCCGGCGGCGACCAGGCCAGAATCTACGCTCTCAAGTCGGAGTTGGACGCATGGTGGAATAGCCGCGGAATCCACCTGATCCCGGACGTCGAAGCGAACGACTCGCCAACGGAGCCGCGCTCTCCATCACCCACTCCACCAGTTGCCAAGCCGCGACTGCGTCAAACCGTTGTCCTGATCTCCCTGCTTGTCTTGATTGGCGGGGCCGTCGCCATCTGGATTCACACGGCCTCATCTCCCTTATCCTTTCAGAAGCGCGACTGGGTTCTGATTACGGATTTTGAGAACCAGACCTCCGATCCGGTTTTTGACAAATCGCTCCTTACCGCTTTCACCGTTGGTCTGGAACAATCCCGATACGCCAACGTCGTGCCCAGGAACGCCATTACAGCCGCCCTCCAAAGGATGAACCGGAATCCCGAAACCAGGATCGACGAACAACTTGGTCGCGAGATCTGCCAGCGCGAGCACTTCAAAGGATTGATCCACTGCTTCATCACCGGGAGCGGCCACGATTTCGCACTGGGCTCGCGCCTGGTCGATCCGCAGACCGGCGTTGCCCTGCGAGCTTACCTGGAGTCCGCCAGGAACCAGGACGAAGTCATCGGAGCACTAGGCAGATTAGCGGCGCGGATACGGCAAGACCTCGGCGAGTCGCTTGCCTCGATTCGCCAGAACGACGAGCCACTTCCGCAGGTGACCACTTCCTCACTCGAGGCCTTACGTTTCTTCTCGGAAGGCAACCACCTGTGGCAAAAAGGGCAGTATCCGGAGGCCATGAAGTCATGGCAGTCGGCTGTCGAGCACGACCCGGGTTTCGCCATGGCCCATGCCGCACTGGGTGATGCATGCATGAGCCATATCTTCAACGCGGAGAGGGCGGCAGGAAAAGCCCATTATCAGAAAGCCTTGCAGAACCTCCAACGGATCACCGAACGCGAGCAGTTTCGCATTCAAGCGTCATACCAGGCGAACCTCGGTCACATCAAGGAAGCGACCAAGGTCTACCGCGTCTATCTGAATGCCTTCCCCGACGACATATCGATGCGGTTCGGGTTTGGAACGTTTTTGATGCTCAACCGGCAGCACGAGGAGGCCATCGGTGAATTTCAACAGGTGCTCCATACCGACCCGAAGCGCGCGAGGGCATGGATCGGCCTGGCAACTTGTTATCGCGAACTGAATCAGTACCCGGAGGCTCTGGCGGCGTATGCCAAGGCGTTCGCCCTGGAGCCTGCTTGGGTCACTCTGGGGAATCTCAATCACGAGTACGGCTTCGCCCTGGCCATGAACGGAGACATTCCCAAAGCCAGGGAAGTGTTTGCTCTCGCCCTCGCCAAGCCGAACCTTGAGGGCTCTGGCCTGCGATCCATGGCACTCCTCGATATGTATCAGGGCAAATACCAGGATGCGGAACAACGGCTGCGTCGTGCCATCGTTCTGACGGAAAAGGACACGCTCGTCAAGGCGCGAAATCATCTCTATCTCGCGATCTTGCTGTCCGGAGTTGGGGATACTGCGGGACAGACAAAAGAACTGGATCGCGCATCGGCAGCCCTGGCAGCATGGCCTGACACACCTGTTTGGCTGCACGCGCGTGTCGGAGCCGCTTATGCCCGTGCCGGTGTGGTCTCAAAAGCCGGGCAGATTCTCCGCAAGCTTACAGCCGAGGTAGATCCCGACGATTCTGCGAGTGTTGTGGAGTTGCATATTTTGGAAGGAGAGATTGCGCTGGCCAACGGAGACTGCAAACGCGCCATCGAACTCTTTCAGCCTGGGTCACAGTCAACTGCGGCTCCCTTGCAGTGGGCAAGTCTGGGACGTGCCTACCTGAAGGCAGGTGACCTGGAACACGCCGCCGCATCCTACGAGATGCTCATCGAATTGCGCGGCCGCTCTCTTGGCTGGGAGCCCCAACAGGACTGGCTTGAGGCACATGCTGCTGTCGCCGAAATTTATCTCAAACAGGGCAAGAAGGCCCCCGCCATGACCCGGCAGAACGAACTTGCCCAACTCTGGAAGGACGCCGATCGCGACCTTTCGCTGATGCGCAAAATCAAATCCTGGTAGCCCGCCTAACCTTCCGTCTTCTTCCCAGGAGCTTCCGTCTGCAGCATCATCTGCCGCTGCAGCCACGCCTCCGCCATCCGCTGCTCCCGACTCACCGTCGCCGTCGAAATCCCTGCCGCCAGCGCCGTCTCTTCAATGCTCATCCCGCCGAAGAACCGCAGCTCGATAATCTGTCCCTTGCGCGGATCCAACTTCTCCAACTCCTGCAGCGCATCGTCCAGCGCGATCAATTGCGCCGGACGCGAGGCCGCCTCCGACACCGCTTCATCCAGCGCCACCTTCTGCACTCCCCCGCCCCGCTTGCCGCTGTTCTTGGCCCGAGCATGGTCCACCAGGATATGCCGCATCAGGTGCGCCGCCACGCCATAAAAATGCGCACGATTCTGCCACGTCTGATCCTGCTGCCGGATCAACTGCAGAAACGCTTCGTGCAAAAGCTCCGTAGGCTGTAAGGTGTGGCCACTCCGCTCGCGACGCAAATGACTGGCAGCGATGCGTCGTAGTTCCCGATACACCAACGGCGTAATCGCATCCAGAGCTTCTTGTTCTCCGTCCTGCCAGCGCTGTAGTAAACGCGTTACCGCGATTGCATCCTCGCCCATGGGCACCTCAGAACATGCTACCAAGCAAGGCATGATTCCGCCCCTGATTCGTTGTATTCTGTACTCACCTCGGGACCCTTAGGAGACTTATGCGTCTGATCCTCGCCTTCTTCGCCACTCTGGCCATCGCCGCCGCGGCCGATGAACCGCTGCTGCTGCAAAAACCCACTCTCAGCAAAACGCACATCGTCTTCGTCTATGCGGGCGACCTTTGGAGCGTCCCCCGTGAAGGCGGTGACGCTGTCCGCCTCACCAGCGGCGCCGGCACCGAAACCGACCCAGCCTTCTCCCCTGACGGCACCCGCATCGCCTTCACCGGCGAGTACGACGGCAATATCGATGTCTTCGTCGTGCCCGCTTCGGGCGGCGTGCCGAAACGCCTCACCTGGCATCCGGCCGCCGATCGCGTTCTCGGCTGGACCCCCGACGGCAAGCGCATCATCTTCGGCTCTTCGCGCACTTCCTACTCGCGCTTCGACGAGATGTTCACCGTCCCCGCCGAAGGTGGCGTCGAAGAGAAGCTGCCGCTCCCCTCGGGCTATCAGGCATCCATGTCCGCCGACGGCCAGTCCATCGCCTACGAGCCCACCGGCAAGGCC
>Ga0207671_10003618_pt1 | contig 15268 bp, 13 predicted proteins | sample KBSC24metaG_FD_184352 | JGI IMG/M metagenome (GOLD analysis project Ga0207671, IMG submission 184352) | Corn rhizosphere microbial communities from Kellogg Biological Station, Michigan, USA - KBS C2-4 metaG (SPAdes) (version 2) | ecosystem: Host-associated > Plants > Roots > Rhizosphere > Soil... | reverse complement strand
GAGTTCGCCTTCTGTGCTTGTGTTCTTTAGCGTTGTGACCAGCACGTTTGCGCCCGCTGCGGATTCAATCTCGCCGAGCGCGAACGCTGCCATTGAACGAACGTTTGCGTCCGCGTCCGTTTCAAGGAGGTTTGCCAGAGCGACGACCGCGCGTTCGTTTCCGATTCGTCCAGCAGCGAGTGCCGCGCGCCGGCGTACAGCGGCATTCGGACTCGACAGCAGGTTGCGGAGGTCGTCGTCCCAACGCCGCTCATCTTCTACTTTGGTGATGAGCAAAAGCGTCGCGGGCGGGATCGATTGCCGAGCAGTCCGCTTGACGCGCTTCTGAGCAGAAGCGACCGACGACAGCACCAGAATGCAGGCCAGGATCAGGGGCGCAATTTTGTTAGACATGGGACCTGAATCATATCAATCCTGATAAATCCTGTAATCCTGTCAAAACAAAAAGGGGTGGCCACACGGAGGGCCACCCCTGGAAAATAAAACTTTCGTAACGCCCTAGCTCACGACATTCGACATTGCGGGAATCTCTGCCGCTTTAGCTGCGTCAGCTCGCAAAGTTGCCATCTTCGACGTGTCGAGTGGCTTCTCTTCGACCTTCGTTTCTTTGGGCGTCTCTTTCCTGGCCTTATCGGCTGCCGTCGCCATTTGCATCATCTTGCAAGTGCCTTCAAACATCGCGCCCTGCTCGATGATCAGCGACGGAGTTTGAATGTTGCCGTTCACCTTGGCCGCCCGGCCGAGCTCCAACCGCTGCGTCGCAATGATGTCGCCGTTGATGGTCCCATGAATTACGGCCACTGCGACTTCGATATTTGCGTCAACTTTTCCATTTGCGCCGACGATGAGCGTGCCGCTCGACGAGCTAACGCGGCCCGACAAGTGGCCGTCTACTCTCATCATGGCCTTAAAATTAGCTTCGCCGGTGACCACAGTACCGCCGCCCACGAAACCGCTAAGCGTCCCTTCTTTGATGTCTTTAGCCAGCGTTTCACTCTCGGTCATTGCGCGTGAGCCGCTGGGTGTCGGGTCGGCTGCCGGTTTGGTATCAACACTTGTTCCCTGGTAGGACTGGTAGGTTTTTGGTGTTGAGTAATCAGGAACCTCCGGTTTGTGGCTGGAGTGATCGTTTTCTTCCTGATCTTTGGCGTTCTTTCCTATCCTGAGCATCATATACCTCCGTTAAATATGGGGGCGCGGAAGTTTAGTCACCGGCCGGGAGCATGAAAGCAACGAAACGACGCGCTTGCCTTTTGTGTGGATTGATCCTAGCACTGGAACGCTAGTACGAATGACGCCGCACAGAAGCGGGCTAACTATGATAGACAAAACGCGCTCCCGGTGTCTAGCTTTGTAACAATTTTATAATTCGTGGCATCCTGAACACAGAATATGAAGACCGAGAGCAGGATCAAAACCAGGTTACTACGCCGAATCGGCGAAGCAATCGCCGATTTCGGCATGATTGAAGACGGCGATCACGTGATGGTCTGTCTTTCCGGCGGCAAAGACAGTCACACGTTGCTCGACCTTTTGCTCGATATTCGACAGCGCGCGCCCGTGCGCTTCGATGTGCTGGCCGTCAATTTGGACCAAAAACAGCCCGGATTTCCCGCAGAAGTGTTGCCTGCTTACCTCGGCAAGCTCGACGTTCCGTACCGCATCGTCGAGCAGGATACGTATTCCATCGTCAAACGACTCGTTCCCGAAGGCAAAACTTACTGTTCCGTCTGTTCGCGGCTGCGCCGAGGGATTCTTTACAACATCGCCGTCGAGGAAGGTTGCAACAAGATCGCTCTCGGGCACCACGCTGACGACATAATCACGACGCTCTTACTGAATCTGTTTTACATCGGCTCTTTGAAGTCGATGCCGCCGAAGCTTCGCTCAATTGACGGGCGCAACACGATCATCAGGCCGCTGGCTTACTGCTCCGAACGCGACATCGCTGAATATGCCGCGGAACGCCAATTCCCGATCATTCCCTGCGACCTTTGCGGATCTCAGACCAACCTGAAACGCGTGCGAATCAAGACTCTGATCGCGGAGCTCGAAAAGGAGATTCCTCACATCCGCGCCTCGATGCTGAATGCGCTGGGCAATACTGTTCCCTCGCATCTCCTCGATCACGAACTCTTCGACTTCAAAAAGCTCAGCGCCGCAACCGGAGACGTCGAGGCCGAACTTGATCTCGCGATGGACCACACGGATACGGATCTTAGTCCAACCCTGGTATCGCTCGGCTGATCCTTTGTGTCTTTGTTTGTGCCTTTTTGTGGCTTATGAAAGAACTTGATTTCAGCGAGTTTCCGCCGGGCACCGTCACTGAATACACGACGCTGGTCTGTCTCGCGTGTATCTTCGACATCTTCACAAAACAGATCGGCCTCGCACCTCGCTCCGCTTATTCCGAGATCAAACGTTACAGCCCGACTGTCGAAGAGTTGACGTCGCGAAAAGCTGTGCGTCCATTCTTCGATAGCGACGAGAAACATCCGCGATGTCCGTATTGCGACGCGGCGAAACGGTGGCACGCGCGTCTCGACACGTACACGATCGAAGGCGGTAAGACCACCGACGCGCCGCGCCGAAAGCTCGTGAAGAGCGTTGAAAAGAAGAAGGACCAGTTTGCGACGATCGAGCTGAAATCCGATCGTCGCAGTGCCTTCTTCGATTGGCTCGATACACTACGAATCTCTTTGGACCTCAACGACCCCGCATGGCTGTTGGAAGCAACGAAGGCGTACCTCGAGCGAAAAGAACCAAAGCAGAAATGGACCGAAGTTTTTGACGGATTGCGGACCATCCGCCCGTCGTCGCGTTTGGAAGAGAGTTGGGACCGTGAGGGCGCGCGGCTGTTTCTCACGCCCGCGCTTTACAATGAGAGCTTGTTGGTCCAATACCTCGTGAGCCGCTCGCACGAACATGGCGGGCGCACGCTGGAAGGACGGCTCACGTTGATGGATCTGATCCGCCGCATGCGCAAAGGCGGTTACCTGAGCACGCACAATATCGAAGCCACAGATCAGTTTGAGATCTTCGAGAAGCTCCTCGACGAAGTCGCCGGCTCCGGTCAACTAAAACTCTACTACCTCGTCGACCGCCGCGAGTTCATCGACAAAGTCAAATCCGTCTACGCCAGCTACGCGTGATTAGCAGTTCAAACGCTCGCGATGGTAGTGGTGCGTCACTGGTCGACGGCGTCCGATACCGATCGCGTTTCGCGAGATGATCAGTGTCGGCGGCAGTTGCCGGCGTTTGAACTCGTTCGCAGGCGACTCGACGCGATTGAGGATGTCGTAAACAAAAGCAGGCTCGAAACCAGTCGCAACGATCTCTTCCGGCGTCGCCTTCTGTTCGAAGTACAGGCGTAACACGCGGTCGAGTTGGTCGTAAGGCGGAAGCGATTGATCGTCAAACTGTCCGGGCGCGAGTTCAGCAGAAGGGCGCTTGGAGATGATCGAGTCTGGAATCAGTTCCTCATTCTTGTTCAAATAATTTGCCAGCGCATAAACCTCGGTCTTCAACACGTCGCCGATTACCGCGAGTCCGCCGTTCGTGTCGCCATACAACGTGCAATAGCCGAGCGCCAGTTCGGACTTGTTTCCGGTTGAAAGCAGCAGTCGACCTTCGGAGTTCGAGATCGTCATCAGGATGTTGCCGCGGAGTCGCGACTGGAGATTTTCTGACGCCGTCGAACGGGCTTCGACTGACGGCGCAGGCAGATTCAACTGCGTGCGCAACACTTCGTAAGCGTCGGAGATGGGATGTTCGATCAAAGGCATTCCCAGCCGGCGGCCGAGTTCGACAGAGTCGTCGACACTCGAACGCGACGAATACGGCGACGGCATCATTACGCTCAGAACGTTTTCCGCGCCGATTGCCTGGCATGCCAACGTTGCAACTACCGCTGAATCGATTCCGCCTGACAGTCCGAGCACCGCGCGTTTGAATCCATTCTTGCGCGCATAGTCGCGGATGCCGAGCACGAGTGCCGCATGAATCGTTTCGACGTCGTCACCCGGCAGGCAGCGATCGTCGGCGACGTCGCTGTCGAGATCGACAGTGCCGATGAACTCCTCGAACGGCGGCGCTTGAAGGATGATCTTGCCGCGCGCGTCGGCGACGATGCTCGCGCCGTCGAAGATGACGCCGTCGTTTCCGCCGACGAGATTGACGAAGACGATCGGTATCTTCGCCGTCATCGCGCGATGCGAGACCATCTTGCAGCGTTGGCCCATCTTGCCTTTGTTGAAAGGCGAAGCGTTGATCGAGACGAGAAGTTGGGCGCCCAGGTCGATCAACTCGTCGGCGGGATCGTGTGTGTAGAGTCGTTCGCGCCAGAATGTTTTGTCGTTCCAGAAGTCTTCACAAACGGCGACGCCGAGTTTCTGATCCGCGAGTGAAAAGAGATGTCTTTCCTGGCCGGGTTGGAAGTAGCGCGGATCGTCGAAGACGTCGTACTCGGGCAAAAGCGTTTTGTCTGCAAAGCCGAGTAGCTCGCGGTTGCGAATCACGGCAGCGGAGTTGTAGAGGCGGCGGCCAGTGTTCAAGTCTGACGGGCGGACGGTCCCAACAATCGCGGTGATCCCATTGGTGGCATCGATGATTTTTTTGAGCGGGGCGAGTGCGCAGCGTTGGACGTCGCGGTCGAGAAACCAGTCGAGCGAAGTGTAGCCCTGGATGCAGGTTTCGGGGAACACGATGAGGTCTGAGTGTTCGTGTTTTGCGTGTTCGATTGCGCTGATGATGCCTGTGGTATTGGCTTCGAAGTCGCCGTTAGTGGTATTGATCTGGCCGATGGTAACGCGCATCACGAGAGATCGTGCACGTTTCTTTGACGGATAGCAAACGAACGCGGCTTACGTTATATTCACCTGGCCCGCCCTGCGGAGGGGTCGCATAATGGTAGTGCAGCGGTCTTGAAAACCGCCGGCCGAAAGGCTATGCAGGTTCGAGTCCTGTCCCCTCCGCCACTTCTTCTCTGTAACTTACCGCAGTTCATCCGATCAAGCTCCATCCGTTCCAGTAGCCACTTGGCGCGATCTTGGCGCGCTTTTGGCGCTGGACGCTTTTGGACGAAACGGCAACGGCTCTTTGTTCAACGAATCAACTGCCGCGCGAAGGTTCTGCGGCATCGCGTGAGTGTAACGAGACGTCATCTGCAAAGTGGTATGGCCCAACAATGTCATGATATCCATCTCGTGCACTCCCTTTGCCCTTAGACGAGTCGCAAACGTGTGACGCAGAATCGTGAAGCCGGAGTCCAGAGACGCGTCACGCCTATTGACTTTGGCCATGACACTTTTTCACCTTTTTTCCGCTGCCGCATGGGCACAGCTCATTTCGATTTCGGCCCTTCATCGAGAACGTCATTGTCCCTCGTTGTTGAGCGATGGTGGGAACATCGGGAAATTCCTTTTCGACTCCTTCTAATCGCTTTCTTTCCCCCAGCAAACCGAGCTCAATCATTTCGGCTCTTGTCTTTAATGAGTGCTCTCGGTCTTGCTCGGTCCACTTGGTAGCGTCGTACAATACAAAATCTTCAGACCCAGCGACGCCTCGTCCGCTTTCGGTCGCGATACCAACGATTCTCTCTGCTTCAGGACATTCAAGTTTAGTAATTTCGCAGTAATTCGCCAGAAGCATTCGCCGCAGTCCGCGATATTCCTCATAAGCTACTTCAGTCGTCTGTGGCAACAGAAGAAACAGATAGTGTGGATCGCCTGGTTTCGACGGCAGCACGAGCCGAGTTGTCCGAACAGATGGTGGCGTTTTCTTGATGATTTCCAAAAAGGAGCGTGCTAACAGCCGACGTCTCGTTCGGGGCTCGCGCGCCATCAGCCGAAAAAGCCGTTCCTGCTGATCCACCCCCGGGTGAGATTGATAATGTGACGTCCCGGCAAAAATATGATGGCTGAAGGTTTCGATCAAACCATCCCAGGCATAGCTGACCTTGTTGGCTTCGATCTGTGCGATCCTCTCGGGCCGCGCCTCGAAAATTTTCCAAAAACCTTCGTCTACACTAAAGGTCTTGAATTCTGGAGACACCACGAAATCATGTCCTCCGTCGGGGCCGATCTTTTTCAAATAAAAAGCCAGGAGATCATCCTCGCCCGCCGCAAAGCCGAGTTTGCCACTTGTGATGACCTTCTCCTTCTTTTCGAGGTAACCGATGAAGTCGGTGATAGTGTCCAGAGTCTTCATGACCGCCTGTAACGACGTGTCATCGAAGACGTGGACATAGCCCTTTGCTGGATCGATTTGGCCGATCGAAAATGGCCTTCCTCCATCCTTCTTGGCCAATGTATGCAGGTCCCCGACGATGCTCGGTACGATCATCAAACTGCCAGTGCCGCCATACTCTTTGATACATCGGTTGGACACAGAATGAGCCACCACAATCCGGTGAACCTTAGCGACGGCTGGGTCAGGGAGATCAATTGGAAATGAAATTGAACATTTGCGATCCAGAAACAAAAGCTCCGGATGAGACATTATCCACCGCTCCGCGCCCCAGATCTGTTCAGCTGATTTTCGCACTGCCTTTTTGTACCACCGGCTCCAATCCAAGTCAGGGTTTCCCGTATTCGGGAACTCACAATCCTTGTCCGAAAAGATGATGATATGGTTTTCGAAAACGACCACGAGATCACAAACCTCTTTGCCATCGCCTTTTCCGTTGAGCCGACCCTGGTCGCGATAGATTCCGGAATAACTCCACATTGAGAGGAACGAATGATCACAAAGTCTTTTCAACAAACGCTCGGCTGCCGTAATACCGTCGGCGCGTACAATTGCATCCGGACCGTTCGCTCTCGTACCCTGACCGTCCCTTTCTAGTTGAGCCGCCATATGTTCACCAACCTCGCTTTATTCTTCTCAAAAAACAAAAAGCCAGCACGATCTTCTTCTCGCGCCGGCTGGATTATTTCCATTTGGAATTTTTTAAATAGGTTCCGGGACGAGACGATAATTAGTCCGCGAACCGCAGACTATCATCGATTTATGCTTTGCCACCTTCGTCATTATCGCTCTGCCGGGGTTGAATTATAACCTAAGAGTCCGTGCGTCGTGAAGACGAACCCCCCGGCATTTTTCAGCACGGCTGTTTTCGTTGTCGATTTGACCGGCTATCCCACTGAGTCGTATAGTATCTAAATGGAGAAGGCGGACGATCCCGTTTGGTTTGAGTTTGTTGAATCGAAGATCTTTTCCAAACAGATCCGCGAAGTCAGTGGCGATCTTCTAACGAGAATGCAATCAGACTTAGTTGAGAATCCGACGTGCGGCGCGGTGGTGAAAGGAACGCACGGAGTCCGCAAAGCTAGGGTCGCTGATCCTGTGTCCGGGCGTGGAAAGAGCGGTAGTTATCGATACTTATATCTTTACCTTGAGCATGCAGGCAGGATTCACTTGCTGTACCTGTTCAGCAAAAGTGAGCAAGCAGACTTGTCGTCTGCGCAGAAACGAATCATCGGAGTGCTAAGTCAGGAGATTAGGAAGGAAACGTAGAGCCATGAAAGCAGCAAAAAAAGCTCGTAGGGTTCAGACGACCAAAACAAATTACATGAGTGACGAAGCATTCGCCGATCTCAAGGAAGCAATGGAAGATGCTCTTGCTTTTGAACGCGGTGAGCGGCGAGATTTGAAGGTAACTAGAATTCACGCTCCGCGACCGCCGAAGGCTATGTCAGCTCAGGATATTGCTCAAATTCGTCGGAGGCTCAATTGCTCGCAAACGGTATTTGCAATGATGCTAAACATCAGCCCGAAGACCGTTCAGGCTTGGGAGCAAGGCTCAAGAGAGCCAGGCGACGCAGCGCTTAAGTTGCTTACCATCGCCAAAAAACACCCCGAGATTTTACTTGAAACCTGATACGGACTCTCTCTAACTGCTTAGACCCTGAAGGAAGCGTTACGTGACCGCGAAAGAGTGTGGAAACTATGGATGCTAAGAAATTTTCTCGGATAGCTGAGTCGTTACGACAATATAGACGCGCCGAACTAAAAGATTTTCAGACCGATACGGCTGAAGTCGACCCTGTAGATGCGCTGTATGTGGATCCACTTCATGGAGAGGCCGTTCTGAATACGATGCTTTCAAGCAGCACTACGTTTATTTCAGGCAGAAAAGGCACTGGCAAGAGCACGGTTTTCGCGAAAGCTCAATCCCAAATGCGGGAGCGGAAGGATCTTCTTTCAGTCTATGTGGATGTCAAGGCTTTGTACGATACCGTCAACGCGAGTGAGGTACCGCTCATCGACATGCAAGACATCGAGATATCGCCGCAGCTTTATCGCTCTCATATGCTGCGAAAGAACTTTTTGGCCGCAGTGATCTCAGAGCTTGTCGCAGAGATCAAGAAGGCCAGCGAAAGTATGTCGTTATGGGATCGCTGGACCGGCCGACAATGGGATTATAACCAACTAGTGGAGAAGCTCTCGTCGCTAGCAGTCGATGTCAAGAAAGCTCGTTTGTCGAATGAAGAAGTGCCGATTCTAAGGCGCATAAGTGAGAAAACTCGAACTCGCCATTCCGCCGAGCAAACATCAAAGGACTCAAGTGGCGGAGATATCAAGTTATCTCCCAAAGATCCATCATTCGGCCTGTCCACTCAAATCGAGGACATAGACAAAACGCTCTCAGACAACGAAATCTTCGGCGAGTATTCTGATGTTATATTGCGCTCTTTTCCGTTCATGTCCCTGTTGGAAGATATAAAGAATCTTCTAGATGAAGCAGGAATCAAGCGCTTGGTTGTGTTCTTTGACGACTTTTCGGAGCTCGACTGGATTGATCAAAAGCTCTTCGTCGATGTTGTTCTGGCGCCATTGAACAACACGAGTGACGAGCGGGTAAAGCTAAAAGTCGCGTGTTACCCGGGACGGGTTTACTATGGGAAAATCGATCCCGGCAAAATTGACACCGTCAACTTGGATTTCTCTCAGTTATACGAATCACAAGACATCCAGTCAGCAGAGAACGCCGCCGTCGATTACACGAAGCGATTGTTGGAAAAGCGATTCGAAGCATTTGGTGAAAGCCGATCCCAATTTGCAGGCTAGACAACACGCGCTTGCGCGTGTGCGGTAGAGCGATAAGAACAGCAAAGAAGAATGGTGGCCCCACAGAAAGTTGGCGATAAGATGGCGCGCTGATGGAAATGAACCTGCCATTACCTCGATCACTTTGATGGCTGCGCACCCAGGTTTATATTGGGAAATCCGTGGAGGTCGGATCAGGTTCAAACGCACTGTGCGGTCTTGAAAACCGCCGGCCGAAAGGCTATGCAGGTTCGAGTCCTGTCCCCTCCGCCACTTCTTTTCAAAGACTTACACTTACTACTGTAACTTGAACCACTAATTTGCCGCTCCGGTAACGCAATTTTTCCCATAGCGCCCGGCAATTACTTGGTTCCAATTTTTCCAACTCTTCCAAAAAGTACAGACTACCCAATTCATCTTTGGTTCCCGCAACAAAGATTCGGCGCTACCTAATTCTGAGAGCAATTCTTGGATGGGAAGGCTGCAATCCCCCCTACTGTAGGCAAACTTGTAAAGAACGGCGACCCTGGGACTGGAGTCAGATTGCCATCGGCTGCAACCCTGAAGACACTGACGGCGCCATTAGTTTGACTCACGTAGAGCAGTGTACCTGCCTCATTCGTTGCCATCATTGCGGGCGAACCGCCCGGCGCGGCAAAGGGCGAGCCTGGAATTAATGAGAGGGTACCATCGGAGGCGACATTGAATACGGTAATTGTGTCGCTTACCTGATTGCTGACAAACAAGTGCTCGTCGCTGGGACTGAGAACGACAACATTAGAATTGTTGCCGGTACCTTGATTGTTGAAAGGGGAACCGGGGATCGGGGTCAGCGCTCCGTTTGACCCCATGCTGAAGACATCTATATTCGTGCCTACCAAAGTCGCCTCCCCGCCAAAGAGCAAACTACCGGCGCAGTTGATATCAACTCCTGCTACTACTCCAAAAGCTGCGGCTGGGAAAGGTGAGCCCGGCACTGCTGTCAGTGCGCCGTTTGGCGCAATGCTGAATATTCCAACTGCATCTGGCGAGATAAGAGCCACAGCCAGGAACCTACCATCTGGCGAAACCTTAATTCCGTCGGGTATCCCACCGGCCGCGAACGGAGAACCAGAAATGGATGTGAGCGTTCCGTTTGCCGCGATGCTGAAGACTGTAATGTTAGTCGAGCCTGAACTACTGGCAAACAAGAACTGGTCGTCGGGAGTCACCCCCAACGAAATTCCCGAGAAGCCGGATGCTCCGCCGGTCGGAAATGGTGATCCGGGAGTGAGATTAAGGGCTCCGGTTGCCGGATCAATCGAGAAAACACTAATGTTGTTGGTTTGTTCATTGGTCGCGAACAGGAACTTGCTCGCCGTCCCTATTGTCACACGATTAGCAGCGAAGAAGCCCCCTCCAACACCTAAACCCCCGGTGGCAAAAGGCGATCCGGCAATTTGAGTTAAAGCGCCGTTCGCGTCTACTGAGAACGCCGAAACGGTGTTAGGCCCCTGTACATTATTATTGACATAAACGTAACCGTTATCGCGCACTATAATAACCGTGATAAAGCTTCCAGGCGCTGAGCGGAGCTCGACGGTCATCGTATTGTTCTCAAGGAGGGTGACAGATTTTCGAATTGAATCCGGCTGATTGAAATCATTGGGTCCTACAACCTCGACCCCATTCAATATAATCCTCCCGCCATGAATACGGTTTTCGCCACCATCCCCATTTTGAACGATGAGCGTAAAGCTGCTGCTTATATTGGTAGCAGTGAAGTTTTCCTGAAATGAATTGGGCCGCCCCGAGGTTCGAGTATAAATCTTTGGACCAAACACTGTGGCTTGACTCGAGGCAGCAATAGTCAATTCCGGTAATGAGAAGACAAGGACACTCAACAGCAGATAGAGAGCCCAGCGTCTTTGCTTCACCCAAGTATCAACGTCAGACCTGCGTTTATTGAGGTTTCTTATCGCTTCCATTTTGGTTGTCTCCTTCCAGGATCACACGTCTCAACCTCGCCGTTAAACATTCAGGCAGTCAAATGGTGTAATCAAAACAACCGGGGGCGTTTGTTATGAACGCTGGATCTTTAGCGAGTATGCAAGGTGGCAGAGGCTCGTGAGAATTCAAACGTTAAAAAACAAAACCGGTCGAACGAATCAGACCTTCTGCGAGGTGGCCGAACACTATACCCAAACAAATGTTGTGTCAATGCTAAATTTTCGCAATTGTTATTGCTCAATTAAAATTGTCCGCTTGACCGCTCAGTTCATGAACTGCTGTGGCGCGGCAATTAGGAGAGGCGCTAACGTTATTGAGCGCATAAGGCGAAGCAATTTTCTGCGGAACCCCGGTGACTAACAGAAACTCAAACAAAGTAACTGTTAGTTTTCGCAACCCACCTTCATAGACCCTTGTTCCTGTCAAAAGTGCCAGTGTTTAGCTCTGCCGGAATTGAGTTAAGGTTCATAACCGAATTTAGCAGCGAGTTCACAAATGAACTTGCTTTTGTTAGTCGTTCATAAGCTATATCGAAGGAGCGAGTGTTCTATGAGTCAGGCCAGGGTCGCTCGGACCTACAACCAGAATCATGTTCCCCGTAAGTACTCTCGCGATCATCGTCGAGTAAGCATTTATGTCTCGTGGAGTTATCCCGCAGAAGCGGCAAGAGATCCGCTTGAACTGGACAATCGTTTTTCGACGATGACTGAGGTGCGGCGAACAACATGGCCGGCTTACGAGGCGCCTGAATGGTCTGATCCGAATCAGTTTCAACAAGGCATTGCGGGTTCGCTGGAGCTCTTCTTCCAAGCGTGGTCTCCGTTTCAGGAGTTTGGCCGTGAAACAACAGGACACGTAGTGCCGATCTTTCAACGAATCGATCAGGCCGGTTTCAAGCTGCCGCTTGACGAACGGGTCTTAGCTGACACTGATACGCTGATGATTTTCGGCTTAGACCATAACGTTACGAATCAGGACGCTGCGCCCGAGGAGATCGAAGCGATTCGCGAGTTTCTGTCACGCGAAGGAACTTGCCTCATCCTTGGCCCACACCATGAGGTCGGCATTGACGACGATCCACAAGTTCGCAACATGGAGTACAAGCACCATCGAGATCCTTTGGTCCCACGGCAGCAACGCTTTGCACAATACGTTCGCTCTTTGATGAAGGGCTTAGGAATTCCTGTTGAGAATCGTTACGGATTGCGTCCGTTACGCGATCCTGTTACCAGACAACTCGCTCCTCTGTCACTCAGCCGAGACCTCGATACCAAAGGTTGGCTGAACGGAGTAATGACTCTCAATTTCCATATGCATATGCCGCATTATGAGGTAACCGGTCAGAATCAGAAGGTACACGTACTTGCGAGACAGCCGATTGATACCTCAAAACCTCATCCTTTCACGGAGGCCGGAAATAACGAGTTCAATATCGTGCTTTGGATGCCGCCGGAAGGGAATCGCGCCGGTGATGTACTCTTTGTGGATTCCACAATTTTCAGCACCCTCTTCGGAATTGATGAAAGCCTGCAAACATTCTGGCAAAATATCTGCGCTTAACCAAGAGCTTCACTCAATTAACCTGACTATGTTTGAGGTCGAAAGTCATTGTTGGATACGGTACTGACCTCATCCAAGTCTGAATCCTGACTTTGAGGCAAAGCTGTGTTGCGCTAACTTATCAAGGAGTAGAACCCGGCCCGTCCTGCCCGCATGTTTGTAATGCTGGAAGTGCAGGCATCTGGAGTTTCAGGAAGCATGCGGTTGCTCTCAGCTCAACACCTTCGGCAATGGGCGATTCGAAAATACATTCGGCGCGGTAAATTGCGAGAAACATAATGAAGAAAAAACTTTTGATTTTGTCCACTGCCTCCTTGTTTACAGGAATGCTTTTAACTGGTTTGTGGACGGTGAGCGCTGGTCCATCTGGATACCAACTCGCGAAGAAGGCAACATTGGGAGGTGAGGGCGGCTGGGACTATCTTTACTGTGATAGCAAGGCGCGCCGAATCTACATCTCCCGCAGCACGCACGTCATGGTAGTTAATGCTGACAATGCTGCCGTTGAAGGCGATATACCAAACACGAACGGCGTACATGGCATCGCCATCGCCGACGACATGGACAAGGGCTTCATCAGTGACGGCCGCGATAACAATGTCACCATCTTCGACACCAAGACTCTCAAGACGCTGGGCACTGCGCCGGCGGGCAAGAATCCTGACGCAATCATTTATGATCCGGCGTCGAAGCGTGTGTTCGCCTTCAACGGCTCAAGCAAAGATGCAACCGCGGTTGATGCCAGGACCGGAACAGTTGTCGGAACGATTGCACTCGGCGGCAAGCCTGAGTTCGCAGTCGCTGATTACCACGGCCACGTGTTCGTAAACATCGAGGATACAAGCGAAATCGTCAAGTTTGACTCCAACAAACTTGCAGTTGAAAGTCGTTGGAAGATTTCACCGGGCGAAGAACCAAGCGGCCTCGCGATAGATCGGAAGCATCGGCGCCTGTTCTCCGTCTGCTCGAACAAGCTGATGGCGATCGTTAACGCCGACACCGGTCACCTCATTACCACCCTCCCAAGCGGAGCGGGAACTGACGCCGCCGGCTTTGATCCAGAAACAGGATTCGCATTTGCCTCGAATGGCGAGGGGACACTGACTGTTGTGCATGAAGATACGCCGGATAAGTTTAGCGTAGTCGAGAATGTCCCGACTCAAGCTCGTGCGCGCACGATGACACTCGATAGCAAGACTCATCGGGTCTTTCTGGTCAGCGCCGAGTTTGGTCCGGCGCCGACTCCAACTGCGCAGCAGCCAAGGCCTCGCCCGCCCATGATTCCCGGGACCTTTACACTTTTAATCATGAGTCGTTGAAGAGAGAACCGGACGCGTGTGCCGTCCGGTTCCTCCTCCTCCGCACACAATCTTAATTGTTGCCGTGCTGTTTCCTGTAAAAGTAGTAGTCAGCGGTGTACGGCACAAACGCCTGATTACCCAAGTCCGCTGAAGACGTACAACCAACTGCCGGTGCGAGACCTCCTGTTGTGTTCACCCTCTGAATGAACGTCGTGTCGCTCAACGTGTGACCACCTGTGGGTCCGTCCTGGGTTGCAACCGCATCCAGCAGGAGCCACGCAACTGCATTCGGGTCGACGATGAGCGATCCATCAGGTTGGTGCAACTTGGCCCAGACTATGCTGCTGTCCCGGGCCTGCCACGTCACGCGAATCGTGCCATTCGCTACCACCGTTGCATCAGTGTTCGGTTCGGACGGGTTAGGACTGAAGAAGTGGGTGATGATCTGCCTATCATCATTGTCCTTGAACAGGGTGGCCTGCGGCGTGAAGAGTACAAACTTGACGCCAGTGCCTGACGGCTTACAAATGTAATTCTGTGTGCCGACGCCGTGGCCCAAAAGGAAAGCCTCGTTCCCCGGTTCGACCTGTAGTTTGTTGTCCGGTACGGTTGGTGGCGTAACACTTTGGGCCTGGGCCAACGCTGGCAGCGAGCACATCAATCCCACTGCGAGAGCGATGAGCATTGTGCGACGCGCGATCTGATTTTTAAGTGCAATATATTTCATGATAATTCCTTTCGCGCCCTGGGCGCGGGTTATGGATCTGCCGCTTACTCACGATGAATTTTGAAATTCAGCGGTCCTCTACAGCAGCCGGGTTGATCGAGCATGGCTCGATTGGAGCTCAATCACCTTGAGTAGCTTTCACACTTCCTCCAGTTGTTCAGCCACAAAGAGCGGAGCGGTTACCTGTCGAACTCTCCGTCGACATCAGAGGAGACAATTGCTGTTGAGTTGTCGGCAAAGCGACCGAGCCAGACGATCGGCCTTGCGCTGTTGATTTGAGGTGGGCCCAGACTCAGGGGTCTTATCAGAGTCTTACCTGCAATGACCTCGCCGGCTCGCGCCAGCAAGTGGAGATCGGTTTCCGAAGTGCCGACCCAGATACCAATGTTGTTGGAGAGGTCCACTCCGCCGACTCCGAGCGTCAGTGTCGCGATGAAGGCCACTCGCCCATCATTGCCAATATTTATCTTTCCGAACGAAGCGAAAGTCCCAGTCGTTCCGGCCGCCGCCGTGCCTTCAAGAGCGATTGGGATAGTAGTGGCTCCATCTCCGCGAAAGACGCCGCTGCGGCTGGTTCCGCCTGTCAGAAAAGCCGCGAAGGCTGCCTCACCGCGGTCATTCAAAACGGGACTCAAAAACTGGA
>Ga0207671_10003614_pt1 | contig 15275 bp, 10 predicted proteins | sample KBSC24metaG_FD_184352 | JGI IMG/M metagenome (GOLD analysis project Ga0207671, IMG submission 184352) | Corn rhizosphere microbial communities from Kellogg Biological Station, Michigan, USA - KBS C2-4 metaG (SPAdes) (version 2) | ecosystem: Host-associated > Plants > Roots > Rhizosphere > Soil... | reverse complement strand
CGGCGGTTTGACAGCTGGAAGATGGAATGGGGAGATGTATGCCGCTATCAGCGCCTCACCGGCAAGATACTGGAGACTTATGACGACAGACTGCCCAGTCTGCCTGTAGGGCTTGTTCCATCCTCCTTTGGCGCGCTGCCATCGGTAGTGAGCCGCTATATAGATACCAAAAAGAGATACGCCTATTCCGGCAACAGCTTTATCGCCGCCGTAGAATTTGGTAAAAAGCTGCAAGCCCGTACTATCGTGACAGGGGGAGAAAGCAGCGACCCAGCCTCCCCGCATTTTTCCGACCAGGTAGACGGCTATCTCCATGGGCGCTTCAAAGAAGTCCTCTTCTATAAAGAAGATGTAATGAAGAATGTGGAGAAAAGCTACCGGCCCGGAGAAGAATAATAACCTTGTTTGATGGCTTGTTTTTTGTAATTTGGACGTCCTCCCCTGACCTCCTCACCCCCTTCACCCGGACCATCTCATAACCATTAAAAATTATATTATGAACAACAAAGCCCGTGTTGTATTGCAAGGCAGCGCCCGTCAGGTCAGGCCGGGTGCAAAAGTGCTTGGAAATGCCGGACCGGATGAGTGGATCGAGGTCACGCTAAAACTTAGACGTAAGCAGCCGCTGCCCGATCTGCCGGGACGGCCAGCGCGGATCTCAAGGACGGAATTGGAAGCGAAATATGGGGCAGCGCCCGCCGATGTGGAAAAAGTACGCACGGTGCTCACCGGTCTGGGAATGACAATCATCGAAGAGGACCCTGCCAGCGCCAGCATGAAGGCCGGCGGCCCTACCGACATCGTAGAAGATACATTCGGCATAAAGCTCATGCACTATTCACATGAAGGAGAGACCTATCGGGGGCGCCGTGGCAATCTGCATGTCCCCGCGGAGCTGGCTGGCATCATCACCGGTGTGTTCGGACTCGATACGCGCCGGATGGTAAAGAGAAGACCCCTGCGCAAGAAACATAAATCAGTAGAACTTGCGAGGAGGAAGGCTGCCGCGCGCAGCTGGTTTTTTCCGGCAGAGCTTGCGACGATCTATAATTTTCCGGATGGGGATGGCAGCGGGCAGACGGTGGGGATACTCGAATTTGGAGGTGGCTACTTCCAGGATGATCTGGCCACTTTCTCTCAGAATGCCAATATACAAATGCCAACTGTCAAGACGGTCAGCGTCAACAATACTCCCACTGATCAGCGGGATGGGGCAGAAGGGGAAGTTATGCTGGATGTGGAGGTGGTAGGCGGTGTATGTCCCAAAGCCACGATCGTAGTATATTTTTCCACGTTTGATGAGAATGGGTGGATCAGCGCCCTGGATACGGCCGTACATGATTCGGAAAACCCATTGTCTGTCATCTCCGTCAGCTGGGGTTATGCCGAGGATGCGCAAGGCGCCTGGTCGGAAGGCGCCATTGATGCCATTAACGATACATTGAAGGCGGCTGCGCTGGTGGGTGTTACCGTATGTGTCGCCGCCGGCGATGATGGATCGGATGATCAGGTGGGAGATGGATATGCGCATGTGGATTTCCCTTCCTCCAGTCCTTATGTGCTGGCCGTGGGTGGCACCACACTCCGGAAAAGCAAGAGTGGTAAGCTGACGGAAGTCGCCTGGAAGGATGGCGATGGTCTTCGCCAGGACAATGGAGGCAGCACGGGCGGTGGAGTAAGCGTCCATTTCACCCGTCCGGACTGGCAGACGGTGTCGGTACAGTCTGTGAATCCCGGGGCGATCGATGGACGTGTGATACCGGATGTAGCCGCGGATGCCAGCGCCAATACAGGTTATTGGATGGTGGTGGATGGACAGGGCGGGGCCAGCGGCGGCACCAGCGCATCGGCTCCTTTATGGGCGGCATTGATTGCAAGGATCAACGGCAGCCTGGGTACCGGCAAGCAGGTGGGATACCTGACGCCTTTGCTGTACCAGGGGAACAACAATGCGGGCCTCGGCGCCTCGGGTTTTAAGGATATTACCAGCGGCGATAACGATACTGCCAGTACAGGCGGATATTCTGCCGGGCCTGGCTATGATGCGGTGACGGGATGGGGAACACCCGATGGGGCCAAGCTGCTGGCGGGGTTGAAGGGAGTGTTATAAGGAGCAGGCCCGGCCAGGTACTGACCCTATGGCAATACATAAATGACCGCTTCGTAAGGTCGTAGGGTATTGCCCTGCGGCCCCGCGCCATAATTGTCAATCAGCAGCCTTGCTTTGTCAGTCGGGATGCCGGTAATGACAGAGGACGCCTGTGTGGAAAAGTTCAGGAGTATGAGCATACTTTTCCCTTCCAGCGTCCGGGTATAAGCATAGACATGCGGATTATTTTTATCCAGCAGTCGATAGCTGCCATATACCAGCACCGGATTATCCTTTCGCAAACTGACCAGCTGTCTGAAGAAATTCAGACAGCTGTTGGGATCGGCCTCCTGGGTGGCAGCATTGATCGTGGTATAATTGGAGTTGACTTTTATCCAGGGCGTTGCCGTGGTAAAACCTGCCTGGCTGCCGGCATCCCATTGGAAAGGCGTTCGGCCATTGTCACGGGCGCCGAACTGAGCGGTTTTTATAAATTGCTGCAGACTCCCTCCCGTATTTTTTACATGCCGGTATTCATTCAAAGTCTGCACATCCCTGTAATCCTCTATTTTGCTGAAACCCGCATTGGTCATGCCCAGTTCATCTCCGTTGTAGTAGTAGGGAGTTCCGGGCATGGTGAGAATGAATGTCGAGAGCATTTTTGAAGACAGCGCTCTATAAGCAGGCTTGTCATTCCCAAATCTGCTCACCATTCTGGCCTGGTCATGGTTGGCGAGGAAGATGGATAACCAACCTTCTTGTGCAAAGGCGCTGTCCCAGCGGCTGAATACTTCTTTAAAATGGAGAAGGCTGTAACCGTTGGCTTTTGGAATATCCACGCCGTCAAAGGCATAGGCCATGTTCAGCTCCCTTCTATCCGCATCGACCAGGTTATGGGCGTCCTCGAAATTATTGCCTGCCCCTTCCGCGACACTCATGACATCATACCTGCTGAGGACTTCCTTATTCATCTCCTGGAGATAACCGTGCAAGTTGCCCTGCATGGCATAATACCGGGTAAAATTCTTCTCAAACCCTGTCGGAAAGGCGGGGAAGGTGGTGTCTTTTGCGACGAATTGAAAGGCGTCCAGCCTGAACCCATCGATGCCTTTGTCAGCCCAGAAGCGCATAATATCATATACTTCCTTGCGCACTTGCGGATTCTCCCAGTTGAGGTCTGGCTGCTTACGGGAAAAGTAATGCAGATAGTATGCATTTGTCAGCGAGTCATAGCGCCAGGCATCGTGATTGACATCGAACAGACTGTACCTGTAAGGAGGCTTGCCGTTCTCGGCATTCCACCAGTGATAATAATCGCGATAGGGGTTGCTCCTCGAACTACGGCTTTGCCGGAACCATTCGTGTTCATCACTGCTGTGGTTGACCACCAGATCCATGATCAGCCGGATACCCCGGGCATGCAGACCTTTTAACAGCTGGTCAAAATCATCCATCGTGCCAAAGTCCTTCATGATATTGCGATAGTCACTGACATCATAGCCATTGTCATCATTGGGCGAACGGTAGATTGGATTGAGCCAGACGGCCGTAACACCAAGACTTTTAATATAGTCGAGCTTCGAGATAATTCCTTTGAGATCACCGATGCCGTCGCCGTCGCTGTCCTTAAAGCTGCGCGGGTAGATCTGGTAGACGATGGCTTCTTTCCACCATTTGCGGCCGGTGTTTGCCGGCTGTGCATACGTAAGAGAGCCCGGAAGAGTCAGGAGAAGTAGGATGGCAGCAATTCTCATACAGATGTTTGTCGGATAAAGATAAGGAAAAAAGCACCTGTCCTCCGACTGGCCCCTGTCTACTGCAGACAGTTCGCCTTTATGCTGGTAGCGCTCCCATACAAGGCTTTCGACACTTTCGACAGGCTGGTCTGGGAATTGTTCGCGACATTGTAAACCATCACTCCCGCATATCCATTGTTCTTTATAAAATTGGAAGCGCCTGTCTGGTCTGCCCCATTGACGTCGATGCCGACGCTCAGCTTGGTCTTGGCCATTCCCGCATTGACATAGGGTTGCAGCCTGCCGGAATAATTCGTATTGCCATAGCTCATCTCCCATCCATAATCCAGGATATCACCGGCCTTCTTACCCATATAGGTGGCGCTGAAATACTGGATATCGCTGAACAACGCCTTGGTGATGTATCTGGAAGTGCCAAGTCTGGCACGGAGCGCGGATACCGACAGCACCAGCGAATTGGTGTTGGTCGTACAGGTGGAATATTCATCGTCGATGTCGATGCCATCCAGTCCATATTGCGTGACGGCGTTGGCGCATTGTACGGCAAATGCATCGGCGGCTGCGTAAGTGGTGAAGCAGCCCCATCCCGCATTTTGATGGTTGCCCAATACATCCAGCAGGACCTTTATACCCAGGGATTGTAAATAAGCTACGTTGCCGGAGTTCAGCGTGCTTTGGACCTGGGGGTTGAAGTAAAGCGTAGGTTGATTGTTGGTGTAGTTGATATTGGCGGCAAAGATCACGGCAAAGCTAAAAAGCTGTTTGGCCGAACTGCCATAAGTATAACAGCCCGGATTCTTAAAGCTGTTGGAATTCACTTCTACATAGGCCGTCGTGAAGGGCGTCGTCACCGCCGCCGCGCGTGGACTTGTTGGAATGGTTGGAGATAGATGATCGTTCTTGGCGCAGGTAGATAACAAGAGTGCCATGCATAGCATGGCCAGTGAGGAGGTAAATGATTTCATGTGACAAGGTTTTGAATAAATATCGGGTATTCGGCCTGGAAAGGAGGCCGTACGGTCGGAGTTATCCGGATGGGTAATGGTTTTTCTTGCGGCGGGGCTACAGGGCACATCTTAAGGCTTGACCTTCTCCGGATCCAGCAGCACTCCCCGCTGGATGACGCTCTCCAGCTTCCGCAGATTGGCCAGATCGGCAACGGGGTCAGCCTTCAGGATCAGCATATCCGCCGAGAGGCCCGGTCGTATGCTGCCGAATATTCCTTCTTTGCTCAGGGCCTTTGCCCCACCCAGGGTACTGGCCGTGATGATCTGCCAGTTGCTGAGACCGGCCTGCTGCATGGCGCGTATCTCCTTAAAGAAAGAGGAAGCGTGAAGGGTGCCGATATTGCCGGCATCCGTACCCGTGGCGATGATGATGCCGGCGTCGGCCATTTTCTTCAAATTGACCTTGCGGATGGAGTCCTGTTGTGCATTGCGTTTGGCTCTTATCCGGGCCAGATTGTGATAACCTTTTATAAGGTTTGTGTCAGGCAGATGGTTCAGGTCCTGCAGGGATTTAAGCTGCTCGGGATCACCGAACGCAATGTCCTCGGGAGTAGGAACATAATTCCCTCCGAATGTATCAAAATAGCCGGACACGACCACCAGGGTAGGACAAAGGACTGTTCCATGATCCTTTAACAGTTTGACAAAGGCATCGTCCACCACTTCATCCTCCACATCGTGCACCAGGAAGTCTGCACCCGCCTGTACGGCCAGTTGTGCTGTGATCCTTTCCGTGGCATGTACGGCAATCTTATATCCGTGACTATGCGCATCTGCAATGGTAGCTTTGACAGAGGGAAGATTTTTTTCTGCGCCAGCCTTTACATTGGGATTGATGATGATATACCAGATCTTTATAAAGTCGGGGTGGTAGGGGTATTCCTTCGTGAGCTGCTGTACTGCCTGTTCGGGTGATGTCACCGCATAGATGGGTTTGTCAGGAACAGGGAGACTATCAAAGACAGGAGGGACATATTCTGTGGAGATGAGGGGACCGGCCATGTATATGCGAGGGGCGTAGTCCTTATTGGTAAATGTATCCCTTTGCTGGAGGAGTGCAGGGGTAGTTCCATCATCGATCACTGTCGTGATCCCGGCTGACGTATACCTGCGCAGCTGCTGTTCCATATGTTGTTTGTACCAGGCAATTTCCTGTTCGTACGGTTTGTATTTACGCAGATCGATCCCATCGGGACGTGTGTAGAGACCGCCTGTCTGAAAGAAATGAACGTGCGCATCCACCATGCCCGGCATGACCCATTTGCCCGTGACGTCGATGATGGTCGCGCCTTTGGGGGCCTTGATCTTAGCGGACGGGCCTACCTGCAGGATCTTGCCGTCCTTGTAGACGATGGTTTGATCCGGCAGTGTCTTTTGTGTGACGGGGTCTACCAGGCTGGCGTGATTAAGAAAGGTTTGGGCGTGGGTAGTGAGAAAAGAGGAAAGAACGAGGATAGGAAGGATGAGCTTTTTCATGTGAATGAAAGTAAGATATTTGACCGAAGTGACGTAAATTGGGATGTGTGATTTTTGGCTGTTTTTACACAATTAAGGTCAAACCATTTTGAGAAAACTAACGCGGAGAGAATTTCTGACCCGGACAGGAACGCTGGCTGGCGTTGCTTATCCTGCTATGCTATCCATGGGTTTTTTACCGGCTGCTCCTGCTCATCCTTTCCGGCTGGAAGGGGATGGCGCGGGCAGACAGGTCCTGATCCTGGGCGCCGGGCTGGCAGGTATGTCGGCAGCATATGAGCTTGGCAAGCTGGGCTATCGTTGTACCATCCTGGAAGCCAGGGACAGAGCCGGCGGACGTTGCTTTAGCGTACGCAAGGGATCCACCAATATCGAGACCGGCCAATCCCTCCAAACCGCCAATTTTGACGAAGGGCAGTATTTTAATGCCGGTCCGTCGCGAATTCCTCACCACCACGCCCTCACCCTCCACTACTGCAAGGAACTCAACGTCCCGATCCAGGTATATAATAATATCAATGAGTCAGCCTATTACTTCAGCGAAGGCAAGGGCCCTTTGTCCAACAAAAAGATCCGAATCCGCGAGGTACATAACGACGTTCGCGGATGGCTTTGCGAACTGCTGGCCAAAGGGATGGATGGCGGCAGGATCGACGCACAGATGAGCAGGGAGGACACGCAAAAGATCATCGAGTACCTGCGGGCAGAAGGAGGACTGGACATCGACAAATTATACAAGGCATCCGCCCGTCGCGGCTATATGGAGCCACCTGGTGCAGGGGAAAAGACAGGCAGGATCGCCGACCCCTATAAACTATCCGAACTGCTGGCATCCGGACTGATGGACCCCGACTTTTATAACGTCGCCGAATATACCTACGAGCTGCAAATGACACTGTTCCAGGCAGTAGGAGGTATGGACAGGATCGCTGGCGCCCTGGAAAAGAAGCTCAACGGGCTCATCCGCTACCATTCCGAGGTGAGCTCGATCCACAATACCGAACGGGGTGTCAGAGTGGTTTACAAGGACGGGGCGGGCGAGCACAGCCTGGACAGCGACCTTTGCATCTGCACCATTCCCCTGCCCGTCCTTAGCAATATCGATCATAATTTCTCTTCCGATGCCAGTCGCGCCATCGACTCCATCGTCTATATGCAGACAGGCAAGATAGGCATGCAATTCCGGCGGAGGTTTTGGGAGGAGGACGAGCATATCTATGGCGGTATTACCCACACCAATAACCAGCTGACCCAGGTCTTTTACCCCTCCTATGATTATTTGAGCGGTAAGGGAATTCTGATAGGATATTATAACTTTAATGAGAAGGCAAGAGTCACAGGAGAACTGTCCTACCAACAAAGAGAGGCATTCGCATTGGAGAAAGGGGGCCTTATCCATCCACAATACCCCCATGAATTCGAGACATCTTTTTCTGTCAGCTGGCACAAAACAAAATATACCTTGGGAGGGTGGGCGCTCTATTCGGCGGACGAAAGACAGTCGCTGTATAAGGCGTTATTACAACCCGACAAACAGGTGTATTTCGCGGGTGAGCACCTGACTTATCTGAATGCCTGGATGGCCGGGGCATTCGAGTCGGCCCGGAGCGTGGTAGCGTCGTTGCATGCGCGTGTCACGGGGCAGACAGTAAGTTATCCGGCAGCCCGGTAGATCGTGGGTCCAAACAAAAAATAATTAACCTCCAAATTATACACTTATGGAGAACAAGATCAGTCGTCGTCAATTATTGAGAACAGGCGCCCTCATAGCAGGCGGCCTCCCTCTCGCCGGCAGCCTCCTGAACAAGGTACAGGCCAGCCCTGCCGGAAATGGAACCATCCTCCGCCCCGGCGCTGCCGGCTGGGCCGAAGCATACCGCCCGGGCTCCAGGGGATGGGTCGAACAGGAGATTGCCCTGAATGCTCCCGCAGAGCTCAAAGCCCGGCTTTTTGCCAATGAAAATCCCTTCGGTCCTTCCGACAAGGCGAAGAAGGCCATCATGGACGCTATGGCGAAGAGCTATCAATACCCCTTTCTATATTTCAAGGATCTCTATCAGATGATCGCCGACCGCGAAGGCATCAAGCCTGAGAACATCCTATTCGGCGCCGGCAGCAGCCCGATGCTCAGAGCTGCCGCTATGTATTTCAGCAAACCCGGAAGCAACATCATTTCCGGCGACCCCTCCTATGAAGACCTGCCGGCAACGGCTACCCACTTCAATGCAAAATGGGTAAAAGTGCCTTTGACCGCAGATTACAAGCTGGACCTCGACGCCATGGAAAAAGCCGTAGATGACAACACCGGGCTCGTATACATCTGCAATCCCAACAACCCCACCGCCACGGTGGTGGACACCGACAAACTCCGCGGCTTCTGCGAGCGTGTCTCCAAAAAGGTGACCGTATTTGTGGACGAGGCGTATATCGACTATCTGCCCGATCCGGCGGGGACGACCCTTGTCAGCGGCGTCAAGGCGGGTCAGAATATCATCGTGGCCAGGACCTTTAGCAAGCTGCATGGCTTTGCCGGACTGCGGGTAGGATATGTCATGGCGCAGCCGGATATGATAAAAAAACTGGAAAACTATACCGAAGGCCCCATGTCCATTACGGCCACCTCACTGCAGGCTGCCATGGCCAGCTACCAGGATAAAGAATATCTCCAGGGCGCGTTGAAAAAGACGCTTGCATCCAAAGAATTTCTGTACGAAGCGCTGAAAAAAGAAGGGTACACCTATATCCCCTCCAGCACCAACTTTGTTATGTTCCCATTAAAAATGGATGGAGAGCATTTTGCCTCCGAGATGATGAAGCGCGGAGTGGGAGTGAGGTCCTGGGTGCTGGGCGGCAGCAATCAGTGGTGTCGCATCAGTATCGGGCGTATGGATGAAATGGAAGCATTTGCAACAGCATTTAAAGAACTGTCATAATGAAGCATATCGTAATGGCCCTCTGTCTGCTGGCAGGGCCGGTTTTTACCGTACTGGCACAGGATACGACATCGAAAGCGCTGACCATGGCGGAATATGAAAAGGCAAAAAACTTTTCACCCGCCGACCTCGACAAGGACAGCTATGTAAAGTTCGAGAACACGTATATACTCGACCGGAATGATTTCGGTAAACCTTATTTTATCACGGGTGACGATGGATTGAAAAAGCGCATCGATCTGTATAAGCTCATACGTAAGGAAGGCAGGATCGAAATTGGCACCGTCATCTTCTATACCACCGAAACAGGACACCGTTATATGGCCTGCCTCCCCGGCTTTCGGGCGGATGGTAAAATATGGGAAAAATATTTCGAGGACATCCATGCCATCGACAAAGTGGAAAAGAATTTTGTTCTCAAGCTGTCCTATGTATTGTCGAAGGAGCTGGGCTTTCAGCTGTATCGCGCAGGCGCCGCCGGCGGGAGTTCCGGTAGGGAAAGAGAAGCTGGTACTTATGGAAATGATATTTGCTTCCCCGGCAATACGGTCGTCACGATGGCTGATGGGAAGACCCGGCTGCTTAGTGATGTCAGGGCGGGTGACGCCATTGTCACCGTGGATCCCGTCACCAGCCAGGCGACGACAGTGACCGTAAAAGAGCTGACCGTGCATGATGCAAAGAATTATGTTATAACCCGGGTTCTCCTGGTGTGCGCCCTCGGGGAAGGAAGGGAAATAAGACTTTCTTCCAGGATCCTGCAGGCCACGCCCAACCATCCTATCCTGACGGCGGAAGGGGAGAAGAAGATGGGGGAGCTGAGCGTGGGGGATAAAGTAACCTCACCCGAAGGCACATTTACTGTTTGGAATAAAGAAGAGTCCGCGGGAGGAGTACAAAAAGTATATAATATAGTAGCTGCCGGCGGCAGCACGTATATAATGGACGGGGTCACAGTTTTGCAAAAGTCATTGAAGAATTAGATAAAATTCAATGGGGGAGGTCGCCGAAACCGGTACATTTGCGGATGCAAAAGCCGGTGTTAGTCATTAAGTTGGGTACGGCGGTGATCACGGATGGGCATGGCGTCATCGTACAATCTATTATCAAAAAGGTGGCCGCGGAGGTGGCTGCCCTGTCTGACAGGTATCGTATCGTGCTGGTATCCAGTGGCGCTGTCGGCAGCGGAAAGGGATTTTTCCATCAATATAAAGGCACGATCAACGAGCGCAAGGCTGCTGCTGCTGTGGGCAATCCTGTTCTCATCCAGAACTATCAGAAGTATTTTGCTGCTTATAATATCCCCGTGGCGCAGGCCCTTTGCGAGCGGCACCATTTCTCCAGCAGACCCCGCTTCCTGCAGTTAAAGGAGACATTTGCCGAGTTCTGGAAGAATGGCATCCTGCCCATCATGAACGAAAATGATCTCGTAAGCAATGTGGAGCTTAAATTCTCCGACAATGATGAGCTGGCGACGCTGACCGCAATTGGATTTGACGCTGAGACGCTGATCATTTGCACCTCCGTGGGAGGATTCATGGACCCCAATAAAAAGATCATTCCAAGGGTAGACAAGGTGGATAGCAAGATCCTGGGCTATGTCACCACCGATAAAAGCAGTCTGGGGCTGGGCGGGATGCTCTCCAAGCTCACGTTTACCAGGCTGGCTAATTCCCTGGGCATCAAAGTAGTGATCTGCGGCCTCGAAGGCAAGACCCCCTTTGTGTCGGCCCTGGATGGCGCCACCGGCACCTTATTCCGGCCCCAGCTATCCAATTTAAAAGCCCGGCAGAAATGGCTGGCCAGCGGATCCATCACCCTGGGCAGTATTTTTGTGGACAAAGGTGCGGCCAGGGCGCTCACGGCGCGCAAGAGCCTGCTTAGCGTCGGAATAAAAAAAGTACAGGGCAAATTCACACCCGGGGAGGTGATCCAGCTGGTGGACGAGGATGAGACCATTATCGGCGTTGCCAAAGCCCGGCTGAGCGCGGCTGAGCTTCTCACCAAGCTTCGCAGTAAGAATATCGTAGCGGCGCATGCGGACGACATTGTAATATTTTAATGACCCGGCCCACGGAGGGCTGGCAAATCCTGACGAATGACCAAAGTCGAGTTTCAGATAAAGAAAACATATACCGCCTCGCTATCCCTTCGCAGCGCGGCGGAGAAGGATATCAAGCTGGCATTGAAAACACTTGCCGACAGCCTGCAGACGGAAATGAAGGCGCTGCTAAAAGCAAATGCAAAGGACCTTTCCCGCCAGGAGCCGGGGAATCCCCGTAACGACCGGCTCATGCTGAACGAACAGCGCATCCGGGGCATCGCCGCCAGCATCCGGAAAGTAAGCCGTCTGCCTGACCCCACCGGCAAATTGCTGGACAAACGCAAACTCGCCAATGGATTGTTGGTGGAGAAACGTTCCGTGCCCCTGGGCGTCGTGGGGGCCATCTATGAATCAAGACCAAATGTAACATTCGACATTGCCGCCCTTTGTATCCGCAGCCGTAATGCCTGTGTACTGAAAGGCAGCCAGGAGGCCGAACAGACCAATAAGGTGGCCATCGGACTCATCAAAAAAGCACTACAGGCCAGCGGCATCGATCCCGGCTGCGCGACTCTGCTTCCCTCGGAGAGACAGACGGTACAGGAACTCTTCACCGCCACCCGATGGGTGGATGTACTGATCCCCCGCGGGTCGGACTCGTTGATACGTTATGTAAGAGAGAATAGCCGTGTACCCGTCATCGAGACAGGCGCTGGTGTCTGTCATGTCTATGTAGAAACAAAGGCCGACCTCGATCAGGCCGTGGACATCGCGGTGAATGCAAAGGTCTCCCGTCCTTCTGTCTGTAACTCAATGGATAGCCTCCTTGTCGACAGGAAGGTTGCATCCGCCTTTTTAAGAAAGCTGCAGGCTCCGATGAAAGGATATGGGGTGGAGCTGTACGCCGAGCCCGCCGCATACAGCCTGCTCAATGGGTACCCCTATCTGAAAAAAGCAACCAAAGATGACTTTGGAAAAGAATGGCTCAGTCTGAAATGTGCCGTCAAAGTGGTCGATAACATCGACGAAGCCCTCGATCATATCCGTCAATATTCCACCCGTCATTCGGAAGCCATCGTGTCAAAGGACAAAAAGATGTGCGAAAGATTTCTGGCCGAAGTCGATGCGGCCGCCGTATATACCAATGCGTCTACCCGGTTCACGGACGGGGAGGAACTGGGTCTTGGCGCCGAGATAGGCATCTCCACACAAAAACTACACGCCCGGGGGCCTTTCGCACTGGAAAAACTGGTGACGGAGAAATGGCTGATACGCGGGAATGGGCAGATCCGCCGCTGAATATTTTTTTAATTGTCAAAAAAACGTTTATTTTAGTATTCACAAAACGATGAATACATATGAAGTCATGTCTCCTTCTGACCGCCTTGCTCGCCTTATGTACGATCCTGCAAGCTCAAAATAATGTCAGCCTTTCCATATCGGACACATCGGGTCCACAGATCAGCCGCAATATATATGGTCATTTCTCCGAAGACCTGGGACGCTGTATTTATGATGGCTTCTGGACGGGAGACAAGATCCGGATGGATGTAGTAGACGCATTGAAGAAAATAAAGGTACCCGTGCTGAGGTGGCCCGGTGGATGTTATGCCGACCAATACCACTGGCGCGATGCCATTGGACCCAGGGATCAACGCAAGCGCACGGTGAATACTACATGGGGTATGGTGACGGAAGACAACAGCTTTGGTACACACGAATTCCTGGAACTGTGCAGTCTGTTGGGATGCGAACCATATATAGCAGGCAATGTCGGCACCGGCACACCGGAAGAAATGTCTAATTGGCTGGAATATCTGAATTTCAATGGACATAGCACCCTGGCCGATCTGCGCAGGCAGAATGGACGCGAGCAGCCTTGGAATGTATCTTTCTGGGGCGTGGGTAATGAGAGCTGGGGCTGCGGCGGCAGCATGACGCCTGAGTTCTATGCAGGACAATACCGCCGTTACTCCGAATTCTGTAAGAGCTATCCCGGTACCCACCTGAAGCTGATCGCCAGCGGCGCCAACAGTGACGATTATCATTGGACGGATGTAGTGATGAAAGATATCAGTCTGTGGAATACATGGGGCATCTCCATGCATTATTATACGCTGGCTGGACCATGGGAGCACAAAGGCTCCGCTACCCAGTTCGGCGAAGACCTTTATTTCAAGGCGATGAGATCCTGTCTGCGTATGGACGAGATAGTAAGTAAGCACAGCGCCATCATGGATAAATACGATCCTAAGAAAAAAGTGGCGCTTATAGTGGACGAGTGGGGTATCTGGACAGATGCAGAACCCGGGACCAACCCCGCCTTCCTTTACCAGCAGAATAGTCTGCGGGATGCGTTGATCGCAGGCACCACGCTGAATATCTTCAACAATCACACCGACAGGGTCAGGATGGCCAACCTCGCACAGACGGTGAATGTGCTGCAGGCGCTGATCCTCACCGACAAGGACAAGATGCTGCTGACACCAACTTATTTTGTGTTTGATATGTACAAGGTGCACCAGGATGCACGCTCTCTCGTCGTAAAGTTCGATGCTCCCAATTATACCTATGGCAGTGATGCCATACCTGCCGTCAATGCTTCGGCCAGCCGCGATAGTGCCGGAGCCGTGCATATTTCCCTTGTCAATATAGACCCTTCGAAGAAGAACACCGTGCGTGTGCCCTTGCAGGGACTGCCGTCAAAGAGCGTACAGGGACAAATACTGACTTCCGGGAAATACACGGACGTCAATACATTCGATCAGCCAAACAAGGTGCATTCCGCCGTATTCGCCGGCGCTAAAAGGTCGGGTAACGACCTCGTAGTGGAAATGCCTCCTGCATCTATTGTCGTATTGGAATTGAAATAAGCTAATACTATGCGCAGCCTGTTATCTTCAGCCGGGGCACTGTTCTCCGGCTTCCTGCTTGCCGGCCTTCTGTTTTCCGGTGTTCTCTTTGGCCAGGAATCCGTTGCCGCCCGCCCTCCCATGGGATGGAACAGCTACAATTGTTATGGCTCGGCCGTACATGAGGACGAAGTAAAAGCCAACGCGGATTATATGGCCAAAAAACTTCGGTATGGCTGGCAATATATTGTCGTCGATTTCTTATGGGCTTATGACAACCCTCCCGGCAGTCTGATCGGCAACCCTTTTCAACAAAGAATGCAGGATGGTTCGTATATTCCATGGCTTGCCATGGATGAATGGGGCCGGCTGTTGCCCAACAACAATAAATTCCCTTCCGCATGGGGCGGTGCGGGATTCAAACCCCTGGCCGATTATGTGCATGGACTTGGACTGAAGTTCGGTATACATGTGATGCGCGGCATTCCCCGGCAAGCCGTATGGGCGCATAGCCCTGTAAAGGGAACCAATGGCATCACCGCGGACCAGGTTGCCGATACGTCTTCCACTTGTCCCTGGATGAATCATATGTATGGACTGGATATGCGCAAACCCGGCGCACAGGAATATCTGAACTCCCTGCTGGAGCTGTATGCATCATGGGGCGTAGACTTTATCAAAGTGGATGATATCGCGCGGCCATATAGCACCGCCGAAATTGAAGGATATAAGAAGGCCATCGACCATTGCGGCCGGCCCGTCGCGTTGAGTCTTTCACCTGGCGAAACACCGCTCAGGGACTCCACGCATGTCGTACAACATGCGAATATGTGGAGGATGGCCGATGATTTTTGGGACAGCTGGAAGGAAATGCTGAAGATGTTTGATTATGCCAGGAGCTGGCAAGGCATTGGCGGACCCGGACACTGGCCCGACTGTGATATGATACAGATCGGGAAGATATCCAAGCGGGGACCAGTAGGACCCGAGCGGTTCAGCAGATTCACCAGCGACGAGCTGGTCACCCATATGACCTTCTGGTGCATCTATCGCAGCCCGCTGATGCTGGGTGGCAATCTGCCGGAGAACAGGGAGGTGGAAGAGAAACTTTTCTCCA
>Ga0207671_10003612_pt1 | contig 15280 bp, 11 predicted proteins | sample KBSC24metaG_FD_184352 | JGI IMG/M metagenome (GOLD analysis project Ga0207671, IMG submission 184352) | Corn rhizosphere microbial communities from Kellogg Biological Station, Michigan, USA - KBS C2-4 metaG (SPAdes) (version 2) | ecosystem: Host-associated > Plants > Roots > Rhizosphere > Soil... | reverse complement strand
AAAAAATGAAACAGTATCTCGATTTGATGAGCCATGTGATGGAAACCGGAGCGCAAAAGCATGACAGGACAGGAACCGGTACGGTAAGTGTGTTTGGCTACCAGATGCGTTTTAACCTCAAAGATGGTTTCCCAATGGTGACCACCAAAAAATTACACCTTAAATCCATCATTCATGAACTCATCTGGTTTTTGAGTGGCGATACCAATATCAGCTATCTGAAAGAAAACGGTGTTCGCATTTGGGATGAGTGGGCCGATGCGGAAGGTAACCTCGGGCCGGTGTACGGTTATCAATGGCGCTCGTGGCCAAAACCCGACGGAGGGCACATTGACCAGATAACCCAGGTGGTAAATCAAATTAAAAACAATCCCGACTCGCGCCGAATGATCGTATCGGCATGGAACGTTGCCGATGTAAATCAGATGGCCCTACCACCCTGCCATAGTCTGTTTCAGTTTTACGTGGAGCCCCCTAACCCGCTGAAGGGGGAATTGAAAGGCAAGTTGTCTTGTCAGCTTTATCAACGCAGTGCTGATATATTTTTGGGTGTACCGTTCAATATCGCTTCCTATGCACTGCTTACCATGATGATGGCCCAGGTATGTGATCTGGATTATGGCGATTTCATCCACACTTTTGGTGATGCCCACCTGTACAACAACCACATGGATCAGGCCCGTTTGCAGCTGAGCCGCGAACCGCGTCCGTTGCCAACCATGAAGATCAACCCTGAAGTTAAAGACATCTTCGCTTTTAAGTTTGAAGATTTCACTTTGGAGAACTATGATCCATGGCCGCACATTAAGGCAGCGGTGGCGGTGTAATTGGGTCATTCTTGCTGTTGCTGTAAAAATTTATAAATTTGAGGATGACTTCGGTTCAGATAAAAAAAGAGATACAAAAAATACTTAGCTCTACTTTAACCAAGCGTCTGAAAAAAATATTATCAGAAGATAAAAATCTGTTAGAAAGACTTGCTAAGTAAAATTCAATCCAAAGCCGTTCTTATTAACGCCTGAATCGAAATTTTCAGAATTTAAGAATTAACGGAATTTTATTATCCTTACAATAATTAACACCCGCGCGTCATTGCGAGCTACGCCCCCCCGATCTACAAGGTTCCTCTGTGTAGCATAGAGATTGCTTCGTACCTCGCAATGACGTGATGACAAAACATACTACTACTGAGTTCAGGAGATTCTCACACTTTGAAAATTCTGATTCAAACAAATGACTAAATGACAATAATGACCACATCTATCATAGTTGCCACAGCCAAAAACCACGCTATTGGCAAAGACAATAAATTACTTTGGTACCTACCCAATGATCTGAAGCATTTTAAGGATGTTACCACCGGGCATACCGTGATCATGGGCCGCAAGACTTATGAATCGGTTGGCAAGCCATTACCCAAACGCCGTAATATAGTAGTAACCCAGCAGTCCATCACTATTGAAGGTTGTGAAGTTGCAGGCTCCATAGAAGATGCCCTTGAGCTTTGTGCCGGCGAGGATGAGGTATTTATTGTTGGTGGCGCCCAAATTTATCGACAGGCCATTCCGCTTACTGATCGTATCTATTTAACGGTGATCGACCAGGATTTTGATGGCGATACATTTTTTCCGGAGCTGGATCCGCAGGAATGGAAAGAGACAGAACAGGAAAACTTTGAGCCCGACGAAAAAAATAAGTACAGGTACTCTTTCATCACGCTGGAACGCCGCTAACATTTTCTGTCATCAAATTGTTTTAATTTAAAATTTCATGCTTGCGAAATTTTATTAGATTTGCCGTCTTATTAAAAAAAAGCTTATAAACTAATTAATTACATATTATAATTCGATGCAAGGTAAAGGGGTTATTAAATTTTTCGCCATTCTGCTGGCTGTAGTATGCTTATACCAGCTATCTTTCACGTGGGTGGCGCGTAAAGTTCAAAGTGATGCCAAAGTATATTCAAAGGGTGACCCTAAGAGAGAAACAGCGTATCTGGATTCTATGTCGACACAACCGGTATATCCGTTGTTCAAACACAATTATCAATACGTTCTCCAAAGAGAATTAGCATTAGGTCTCGACCTGAAAGGTGGTATGAACGTTACCATGCAAATTTCGCTTGACGAGCTGGTGAGGAAAATTGCCAACAACAATCCGGACGTTGTGTTTAACCAGGCATTGGCTAATGCCGACAAATTACAGGCTGACGCTAAAACCAATCAGAAAGATTTCATTTCGTTATTTGTTAGCGAGTATGAGAAACTGAATCCAAACGGTAAACTGGCTGCTATCTTTTCAACAAAAGATAACCAGGATCACTTAAAGTTTAACGCATCCAACAGCGAAGTTCAAGCTTATTTGAAAGATCAGGCCAATACAGCGGTAAAACAATCGTATACGGTTTTGAATACCCGTATTAACCAGTTTGGTGTTACGCAGCCTAACATCCAGTTAGAGCAAAGCTCAAACCGTATTCTGGTTGAATTACCTGGTGTAAAAGAACCAGAGCGTGTTCGTAAATTGTTACAAGGTTCTGCCAAGTTAGAGTTTTATGAAACTTATGATAACACCGAAGCTTATCAATACATAGCTAATATTGACAACTTGCTGGCTGCAAAAAATAAAACAGTAAAAGCAGATTCGTCAAAAGCAAAAGCTACTACAACAGCTGCAGCTAAAACTGATACTGCCGCTAAAGCAGGTTCATTATTGAGCAAGGTTCAAAAAAATGCTGCTAAAGATACATCTGCGGCAGCATTGGCCAGCAAAACACAATTCACGGCATTGCACCCACTGTTTGCTGTGTTGTCTCCAAACATTGGTCAGGATCCAACAAGTGGTCAGCAGCAATTGGGCCAGGGTCCGGTTGTAGGTTACTCACCATTGAGAGATACTGCCAAAGTTAACTCGTACCTGCATAGTGCCGATGTACAAGCGGTAATACCACGCAACCTGAAATTCCTTTGGGAAGTAAAACCATTAAAAAATAATAAGGACAAAGCGTTTGCATTATATGCTATCAAATTAACAGGCGCCGAAAACGGTCCGGTATTATCTGGTGATGTGATCACTGATGCCCGTGCCGACAATGATCCTAAAGGAAATCCAGAGGTTGTGATGATCATGAACTCAGAAGGTGCCCAGAAATGGCGTACCGTTACTGCTGAGGCATCATCAGGTACCAATAAAAAAGCGGTAGCCATTGTATTGGACGATAATGTTTACTCCGCACCAAACGTTCAAAATGAGATCTCCGGTGGTGTATCTTCTATTTCCGGAAACTTCACCATTGAGGATACCAAGGATTTGGCCAACGTATTAAAAGCTGGTCGTTTACCTGCTCCTGCTCACATCATATCAGAATCGGTAGTAGGTCCGTCATTAGGTCAGGAAGCTATCAACGCCGGTGTTACTTCAAGCATATTAGGCTTGGTTGTGGTATTGATATTCATGATCGCCTATTATAACCGTGCAGGTACTGTAGCGGTTGTAGCGGTAATCATCAACATCTTCTTCCTGATGGGCGTATTAACCAGCTTAGGCGCGGTATTAACTTTACCGGGTATTGCAGGTATCGTACTCACACTGGGTATTGCGGTTGATGCGAATGTGTTAGTTTATGAACGTGTTCGTGAAGAGCTGGGTTTAGGAAAATCATTAAGAATAGCTGTTGCCGATGGTTTTAAACATGCCTTACCATCTATTCTCGATTCGCAGATCAGTACATTCTTAACCGGTTTGATCCTGTTCATCTTTGGTTCGGGCCCGATACAAGGTTTCGCTACTACATTGATGATCGGTATCATAACCTCACTATTCTGTTCACTATTGATCTCAAGGGTTATATTTGAGTGGATGCTTGATAAAGGCTGGGACATTAAATTTTCTCATCCATGGAGCTCACACACGTTCAAAAACGCGAATTTTAAATTCGTAAAAAATCGTTTCAAGTTTTACGCTTTCTCGGGCATATTCATATTAGCTGGTTTAATTTCCATCTTTACCCGCGGATTTAGCTACGGTGTGGATTTTGAAGGCGGTCGTAACTATATCATTACTTTCCCTAATAAAGCCGTTACTACTGAGGCAATCCATGATGCAGTTGATGCTACATTAGGCCGCAGTACAGAGGTTAAAACATTTGGTGCCGATAAAATGAGCATCACTACCAACCTGCTGATCAGGGATAATAATGCCGCCACTGACTCTAAAGTAAGGAATACATTGATCCAGGCTTTGGGTACTAAGGATGCTACCCGTATAACCGATAAGGATATAGTAGGTTTCTCCAAAGTGAGCGCCACTGTTGCCGATGAGTTAAAAACATCAGCTATCTATACGGTATTGTTCGCCATATTTGTGATCTCGGCTTACATCCTGATCCGTTTCCGTAAATGGCAGTTCAGCTTAGGTGCGATGGTAGCAACGGCGCATGATGCCTTATTGGTGTTATCATTTTTCTCTTTATTCAGAGGTATACTTCCATTCTCGCTGGATATTGACCAGGCGTTCATTGCGGCGATCCTAACCGTTATCGGTTACTCGATCAATGATACCGTGGTAGTGTTTGACAGGATCCGTGAGTTCCTGGAATTACACCATGCAAAGACAGATAACCCTGAAGAAGTAATTAACCAGGCTATCAACAGCACCCTGAGCCGTACCATCATTACCGCTTTAACTGTGGTATTCGTATTGATCGTATTGTTCATATTTGGTGGTGACGTGATCAAAGGATTCTCGTTCGCCTTGTTGATCGGTGTGATCTTCGGAACGTACTCGTCTATCTGCGTGGCAACACCGGTTATTGTTGACTTTGGGAAAAAAGACCTGAGATAAAACTCCATAAATTTATTTACAAGGCCCCAAAGAACTTTTGGGGCCTTTTTTGTTTCTATTGATATCTGAAATTGTTTAAAAGAGACACATTTGTTTTGTATCTCTGCATAAAATAAAACACCTGTGCTATGAACTTAACAGACAGCTCAAAATTTCCACTGGTAGTTATTGTTGGCGGGGGCTTTGGCGGGCTCCAGGTAGCCAAGCACCTGAAAGATAAGCCCGTTGAGGTTTTAATGCTCGATAAGCATAATTACCACACGTTTCAGCCGCTTTTATACCAGGTGGCTACGGGCAGCCTTGAATCGGAATCCATAGCTTTTTCGCTGCGTAAGAACTTTGCCAGTCAAAAAAATTTCAGGTTCAGAATTGCCGAGGTAACCAAGGTAAATGCCGAAAAAAACACCATAGATACCACCATCGGCGAAATAGCCTATGATTACCTGGTGATAGCTACTGGTTCAACCACCAACTTTTTTGGGAATAAGGATATCGAAAAGTTTTCGATGCCTATGAAATCTATACCAGAGGCGCTTAATCTAAGGTATTCCATCCTGCAAAACATTGAGGAAGCGCTATTAAAACCCACACAGGAAGAACGTGCCCCCTATCTTACTTTTGTGCTGGTAGGCGCCGGGCCAACCGGTGTAGAGCTATCAGGCGCACTGGCTGAATTACGCAACCATATCCTGGCCAAAGATTATCCCGAACTCAAAAAGGAGGATATGAAAGTGTACCTGGTTGATTTCCTGCCAAAAGTACTGGGGCCTTTTTCTGATGAAGCATCTGCTGCAACTAAAGAGTTTTTGACCAAAATGGGCGTTGAAGTACTTTTAGGCGTAAAAGTAGAAAGCTACGACGGCGAAGAGATCAAATTTGAAGGGGGTAAAACCATCCGCACCAAAACCGTGATCTGGAGTGCCGGTGTTATGGGTGTGGTACCCGAAGGTATTGACCCCGGCTTTATTGAACGCGGCAACAGGATCAGGACCGATAGTATTTGCCGTGTAGTAGGTACCAACAACATATTTGCCATTGGTGATGTGGCGGCCATGATAACTGACGAAACCCCAAAAGGTCATCCTGGTGTGGCCCAAGTGGCCATACAAATGGGGCAACATGTGGCCAAATCCATATCACAATTGATCAACCATGAACCAACAGCACCGTTTAAATATTTCGACAAAGGCTCATTAGCTACCGTCGGTCGTAATAAAGCCGTTGCCGATCTGGGTAAAATAAAATTCCAGGGATTTTTTGCCTGGCTGGTATGGTTGTTCGTCCACCTGATATCGCTTTTAGGCGGCCGCAACAAGGTGATCGTGTTTATTAACTGGGTATCCAGCTATATTACTTATAATGGCGGTACAAGGCTTATTATCCGCAAGTTTGAACGTGAAGGATTGACCGAAGATGAGCATTTACCCAAAACGGTTGATTAATTCCCAAGCCTTAAGCCGAAAGTCAAAAGTCTTTAAGTCAACTTTAAATTTCAGACTTAAAAACTAACTTTGGACTATAGACCTCAGACTTAGTACTTGAAATGAGCATAAAAATAACCGAATGCCCCCGCGATGCTATGCAGGGCCTGCATGATTTTGTACCAACCGACATCAAAGCGGCTTATATCAACCTGCTGTTACAGGTAGGCTTCGATACCATCGATTTTGGCAGCTTTGTATCCGCTAAAGCTATACCACAGCTACAGGACACCGCTGAGGTATTAAAAAAACTGAATATGGGCAATACCCGGTCAAAGCTACTGGCCATTATTGCTAACTATCGTGGTGCCGAAGATGCGGTTAAGCACGAAGAGATCACTTACCTGGGCTATCCTTTTTCCATATCCGAAACTTTTCAACTTCGCAATACCAATACTACATTGCCACAGGCTTTTGATAATGTAAAAAAGATCAATGAATTATGCCATACCACCGGTAAACAACTGTTAGTTTACTTGTCTATGGGATTCGGCAACCCATATGGCGATGAATGGAATACCGGCATTATAGAGCACTGGACAGAACAGCTTGTTGGCCTGGGTATCAAAAACATAGCCCTTGCCGATACCATTGGCATTGCCCAGGCAGAACAGATCGGCGGTATTTACCCCGACCTATGTCGTAAATTTCCGGAAACAGAGTTCGGCATCCACCTCCATTCTACGCCTGATACCTGGCAGCCCAAAATAGAAGCCGCTTATAAAAGCGGTTGTAAACGCTTTGATGTAGCATTAAAGGGTTACGGAGGCTGTCCAATGGCCACAGATGACCTCACAGGCAACATAGCCACCGAAAACCTAATTGGATACCTGCAATCACAAAACGAGCTCCTGGGGCTTAATTTAGGCAAATTTCAGGAAGCCATGGATTACTCAGGAAAAGTGTTTGGATAATAAAGAGTTTGTCATTCTGAGGTACGAAGAATCTATTAACAAAATAGATGCTTCACTGCGTTCAGCATGACAAATCATTTTTATCTGCACATCTATCAAGCCACAGCTTTCGCCGCTTTACTCATTTTCGCTTTTTTGTTTTTATCAAAATTTTCCATTACCAGTACCGCTGCGCCGATCAGTTCGGCGTCAAAACCCAGCTCAGATACCAGTAGCTCGGTACCACCGGCAAGTCTCGGGATACAGTATTTATGCAGGGCCTGCTGTATTGGCGCCATGAGTATCTTAGCTACCTTCGCCCCCCTGCCGCTTAGTACAATAATGGCGGGGTTCATGATGTGGATCAGGATGGCCAGGGCCTTCCCTATTTTATAACCCGCATCTGATAGTAGCTCAATAGCAAACTGATCGCCATTGTTAGCGGCTTCCAGTACGGCATCACCCATGAGTTTAGAGTGGTCATTATCATTACTATTGTATTTTAAACTGGTGATACGCCCTTGCTGAATACCTGCGATGGCTTTTCGGGCCACTACCAGCATGGAGGCTTCTGCTTCCAGGCAGCCGCGTTTACCACACTCGCAAAGCGCACCGTCCTCTGATAAAGGTATGTGGCTTAATTCACCGGCAAAACCATTATAGCCGCGGAACAGCTTGCCATTTACGATCATCCCTAAACCAATACCCCAACCCAGGTTGATCACCATAACCTCGTTTTGCGATTTGGCTATGCCGAATTTTTGTTCGGCCAGGGCTATCAGGCTGGAGTCGTTATCAATATAGGTAGTAATACCGGTTTTGGCGGTAAGGTAAGCTGTCAGACTTTCGCCGCCGGCATCAAGATAAGTGTAATTGATGCCTTCGGTAACGTTTATAAAACCCGGCATACCAATACCTGTACCGGTTATCTTTTCTTTGGCTACGCCGGAGCCTTTAATATAGTTGTTGATCTCCCCGGTCAGTTTAGCCAGGGCATCGGGATTGTTAAGTAGTTTAAGTTCAAAAGTAACCATGTTGGCTACAGCATTGTTCAGCAGGTCAAAAAGCTGGATACGGGCGGTAAGCTGGTCAAGAGCTATGGCCAGAATATACATGGTATTGGCCTTTACCGAATACATCAGCGGCCTGCGGCCACCACTTGAAGGGGCATAACCATCCTCAACAACAAAACCCTCATCCATTAATTCATTTACAGCTTTAGCTATTGACGGTATACTTTTATCAAATAACTCGCTCAAGCCCGCGCATGACATCGCTTTATTAAAATAAAGCGTTTTAATGATCGTATTTTTTAGCTGACTGCCCTTTACACCTTTATTCTCCAGTTCCATTCAATAATTTATAATTGGGTTTATAACAGGCAATGCCTTAGTGTTTTGAATTGTATAAAAATATAAATAAAGTAATTAACTACAACTGTAATTATTACACTCAATAAGGGTACCTGTCTAATTGACAAAATTAATGAAACAATTGCCTACAGAATGTAAAAAAAGATATTACAGATACGAGCCTCTACACCTTTTTCAAAACTTTTTAAACCCCTTATTTTAACACTTTTTTAGTCAAAAACAGTGTAAAAACACTTGATAATTACCCGTTTTAATAGCGCTTTAAGGCCGTTTTAACACTTTTTAACAAATTTTTAGCCTGTTTTGGAAGCTTTAAAAAGTATTAATATATTGATTTTCAAATAACTAAATACAAAATTGTCAATTTTGAGGCCTGTTATCCTCTTAACAAAGCAGCCCGTTTTCCCTGTCATCAGGAAAAACGGGCTGCTTTTATGTAAATATACCGAAAATTACCGACAAATAAAAATGGCTTATGGCATTGTCCAAAACCGCCAACCGCTCCAGTAGTTATCATACTGTTTAAAAAAATCAAGGAACAGATCTGCGTCCGGCAGGTTATGTTTTAATGCATAGGTGTTATACTCTTGTTTGGTATCAAAATTAATGCTCTCCCTGGTGCTTAAATTATAAACCAGGTAACCCGAATCAGTGGCAATACATAAATAATCGCCTTTAACCTGGTAGCTTTCAATATCGATCTGCTCCAGCTTGCCGCCGGGTTCAAAATAAGCATACATGTCTCCGGCGCTCATCGTTTCTCCATGCCCCAAAGGAATATGGTAGGAGTCGCCCAGCCCATGATCTCCATAATACGTAAAGGAAAAGACCAGCAAAATACCATACAAAACCAGATAAGTACAAAAAAACTTACGCCGGCTGAATGTCGCATCCCGCTTTGTTAAACGCAGAAACAACGCCCCTACCCAAAACAAAACCCCTGCGTACGCAACGCTGAGAATAGCTATTTTAAATAGCTCAAAAATAAAATGCCCTAATGCTTCCATTAAAAATTATTGAATTGCAATAATATTAAAAGAACTTTGAAACACAAAGTAAAATTAAAATATCACCTAATAATTACTTTTTCGTCGGGAAATAAATTGCAATATTAAAAACCAAGACGCGTTTTAAGGGTTATCCCTCTACTCCCTTGAAAAACTTTACTTTTTTCCAAACAGTTAATAATTAGTACATTTATGCACTAAAATCTAAACCAAATGAAACAGAAAATTTTACTCTATAGTATATGTTTATGCCTGTTTTTTGCCTGTAAAAAGGACAAAAAAACGCCCGATCCTGCTGTTAAGCTATACCCTATCAGTTTTAATGTATCGGGCTTTTCAACAACCCTGGTACCTAACGCCGGAAAAGCAAAAACAACGGCCCTTACCACCCAGGCAGATACTGCGCCGGTACAATACCTGGAGTACATACTTTTTCCAATTAATCAAAAGCTGTCAATTAGCAGCAGATACGAATCTAAAGGAGATGCCGGCTTTGGTACATTTACAGATAATGTTCCTGCAGGCAGATATTTAGCTGTATTTTACGGAGGTATTACCAACATAAAGGCTGATAATCTCAATTATCCATATACTTATCTTTATTATGCGTTTAATCCGATATATCCCAGTCAGAACTATACTTACTGGGACGATACTTTTTATAAAACAATACCAGTTACGGTTGCCTCGAGCGGTACTGTAAATCAGGATGTAAGTTTAGACAGAGTAGTTTCCCGTTTGGATGTTGTTTTAAAGGATGCCATACCCACCGGAACATCAAAAATCACTGTTTCTTTTCCTGATACCGCTGCTTTTTATTTGCAAACCGGGCTTTCGAGCCCAGAGATGGTAACTCAAAATGTAACTACCAAAACCATCACTACAGCCGATATAGGTAAAACAAATTATACCACAACCATATACACACGAAACGATGTAACGCCATTTCAGGTAACCATAAGTTATTATGGCTCTAATCTTAACGGACCACTCGGAACAAAAACAATTAGTGATGTAGTATGCAAAAGAAACACCAGAACCATATTATCGGGTAATTTATTTACCACAGGCAATAGTAATTTTTCAATTCTGGCTAACCAGGACTGGAATACCCCGATAACGGTTAATTTTTAATTTTAAACCTATCCAAATGAAAAGAGCTTTAATTTGCTTCACATTGATCAGCATAGCACTGTTATCGTGCAAAAAATCCAGCCATACCCAAACAGATGCACCTACAGGTAAATTGTACCCGGTTACTTTTAAGGTAACTAACTTTACGCAGCAAAACACCCCTATACCTCAGGATAATAAAACCAAAGTAAATGCAGTGGTGCCTCCGGCTCAGGCCAATATTATAAGGTTAATATACAAAGTGTATGATTCAAGCAACACCTTAAAAAAGACAATAATCACCAAAAATTCCGGTCCGAATTTTGGCACTATTAGTGATAGCCTGGCAACCGGGAATTATACTGCCGTTATTATAGGCTTAACAGATACCATACAGTATTCAAGTAATGCTACCACCTTTTTTTATATCCCTCTTGACCTATACTCGGGCTTTTTGCCGGAGGAGTTTAAAGAGACCTTTTATAAAAAAACCAGTTTCACAGTTGGTACCCAACCCCTGCAGCAGAGCGTGACCATTGATCGTTTAAATGCCGAATTACAGGTTGTGGTTAAAGATGCTATTCCGGCCAGTGTTGGAAGCATTAGTGTTAATGTTTATAATACCGAAACCCATTACTCTTTTTTTAATGATGCTTCGAGCGATACTTTGAAGGCTGACGGCACCCTAAATAACAGAAACGCATATTCCATTATACCCTCCTCCGCAATAGGTACCACTAATTTTGCCGTTACGCCGGTAACCAATTTATTAAATACACACGCAGGTGTTAGGGTAACTATAAGCGTTGGATTCAATAATGGCAACCCAGGTATATATAAAACAATTTACAATGTAACCATACAACGTAATACCCGGACTCTCTTAACCGGGAATTTATTTACAAACAGTCCTGGAAACCAGTCATTCAACGTTACTTATAACTCCATTTACAACCCCGACATTAACAAGGGTTTTTAAATAACTGATCATCAATTTATAAAACATTCGAAACACCAACATCATGAAACAGAAAATTTTACTTTGCGGTATCTGCGCTCTCTTACTTTTTGCCTGTAAAAAGGATAAAAAAGCGCCCGATGTTAAATTGTACCCTATCAGCTTTAATGTATCGGGATTTTCGCAAACCGGGGTGCCTATAGATGGTAAGGCAAAAACCAACTCGCTCAACACGCAGGCCACAGATACCGTGCCCGTACAATCCTTGTATTATATGCTATATAACAACATTGGCGACTTAATTACCACCAGACGTGTTAATAAGGGTGATGCCAACTTTGGTCAGTTTAATGACAATGTACCAGCCGGAAGCTACAGAGCTGTGTTTTGTGGCGGATCAAGCAGTTTAACGGCTTATCAAACAAAATACTTTACCTATAGTACTAACCCTATTTCAAATAATACGCCGTGTTACTGGGACGATACTTTTTTTTATTCTCTATCCTTTATCGTAGCCAATACAGGCATAAATGAATCGATTGAAATGCACAGGGAAACCGCCAGATTGGTTTTGGTAATAACAGATGCTATACCGACAGGTACGTCAAAAATAGTCGTAAAATATCAGGATACAGCCTCTATAGGCTATGACGGGGTTCATCGTTATGCGGCCATCAACACCACTTCAAAAACCATTAACGCTACAGATATCGGCACTACCAATTACACCATAGTTACGAATACCTTAAATGATACCAAGCCTTTTGATGTAACGGTTGAATATTATGGAACCAATCCTGTTGGGCCTTTGGGTACCAAAGTCATCAAAAATGTGGTGTGTAAGAGCAACTACATCACCACCCTCACCGGAAATTTATTTTCCCCGGGGGGTAATGGCCAGTTTGCACTATCGATAGATACGGATTGGGGTACACCGGTAACAGTTAATTTTTAATTTTCTTAAATTTTTCCAGATATGAAAAAGGCTTTATTTATATGCTTTACACTAATTGGTGTAGCCCTGTTATCATGCAAAAAGGACCACACAAAAACCAATCCTACAGGCAAACTTTATCCAGTTTCCTTTAATCTATCGGGTTTCACGCAGACAATCAACGCTGCGAATCAAAATAACAAGACCAAAGTAAACACGGTTGATCCATCGGCAAGTAATGTTGTTAAACTGATATATAAATTATATGATTCTAACAACACACTTCAAAAAACACTGGTGTTCAAAAAAGGAGCACCTAGCTTTGGAACAATTACAGATAACCTTGCGGCTGGCACCTATTCTGCAGTATTTTTGGGGTTAACCGATTCCACTAATTACGTAGATAATATAACCCAGTTTTATTATCGTAATGTCAATGGCTTTTCAGAAACATTTTACAACAAGACCAACTTTACTGTTGGTGCTGCTCCTGTACAGCAGGGAGTTGTTTTAAAACGTTTAAACTCAGAGATATTGGTTGTTATTAAAGACGCTATACCTTCTGGAGTAGCCAATATTACCGCAACTGTAACAGGCGCCCATAATACATGTGCCTATTTGACTGCGCAATCATCTTTAACTTTAAGTTACCCAATAGGAGGAACAGCCTCGGTTGTTATTACCAGCGCTAACGTGGGCACAACCAATTTGCCCTTAGGCCCAATAACAAATTTATTCAATAACACCTCAACTGTAACAGTTACAATTGTAGCCAGAGCACCCAATGGTACAAACATTGCACAAAAAACAATTTCTAATGTGGCACTTCAACCAAGTATCAGGACCATATTAACCGGTAACGTATTTTCAAATGATGGAAGTACCGGAGGATTTGCCGTAACATTTGATCCAAATTTCAGTGGCAATATCAACCAGGGATTCTAAACATTTAAGCCCGATAGAATAAGCAAAAGCCTGCAAAGTTTAAAACTTTGCAGGGCTTTTTTGCTTTAAGCTTTCCGCCTTCAGCTTTAAGCTCTATTGTACTTCAAACTCTTTTTTCAGCTTAATATCAACCGACGAGCTGCCGATCATGACCATGAATTTGCCGGGTTCAACGGTCCAGTTCATGTTTTTATCCAGCAGGGCCAGGTCATCGGGGTGCAGGGTGAACTGCAGGGTTTTCTTTTCGCCCGGAGCCAGGTTTACGCGTTCAAAGCCGCGCAGATCGTACTCATAGGTGGTCACACTGCTAACTTCGTCTTTCAGGTATAATTGCACCACATCATCGCCTTTGCGATTGCCGGTGTTAGTTACATCCACGCTTACCTGAACATCGCCCTGGGAGTTCTCTTTCTCGGGTGATACCTGCAGGTTGCTATATTCAAATTTGGTATAACTTAAGCCATAGCCATAAGGGTACAGCGCGCCGTTCACACTGGTTTTGCCCCAGCTGTTCTCGCCGCCCTGACTGGCCTGAGAAGCCGGTTTAAACGGAAAGTTAAACTCAATTTGCCCCGTAGTTTTTGGGAAGGTAATAGGCAGCCTACCACCCGGATTATTGTCGCCAAACAGGGTTTCGGCCACTACGCGTCCACTTTCGGGGCCAGGGAACCAGGCTTCCAGTATGGCTGGTACAAATTTGTTTTCCCAGTTAATGGTAAGCGGTTGCCCATTGATCATCACCATGACCACCGGTTTGCCGGTAGCCTGCAGTGCCTGGATCAATTTTAACTGCCTGCCGGGCAAATTTAAACCAGTACGGGAAAGACTTTCGCCTACCCTTTCAAAATCCTCACCTACCACAGCTATTACCACATCTGCCTGTTTAGCCTGTGCTACAGCCGAATCAATACCGGCCTGCTCCTGTACAGTAAGCGGCGTTTCAATGATCTCGCTTTCGGGCCAGGTGGCATCCACCACATTACAGCCTTTGGCATAAGTAACGTTTACATCCTTACCTACATAGTTTTTTATACCATCCAGCACATTGGTAACCGGGTTATGTGAGGGACCGTACCTGCTGGTCGCATAATTTTTTTCGGCAGCCAGGGGGCCGGTCACCAGTATATTTTTCAGTTTGCTTTTATCTAAAGGCAACAGGTCGCCCTGGTTCTTCAACAACACCATCGATTCACGGTTCATTTGCAGCGACATGGCATCATCAGCCGGGGTATGTACTTTTTTGTCGGACGATTTTGGATCTTTTACATACGGATCATCAAACAAACCCAGACGGAATTTTACCCGCAATACATCGCCAACCCGGGAGTCAACTACTTTCATAGAAAGCTTGTTTTCTTTGATCAGCTCGCGCAGCGGCATAATATAGGTTTGGGGCATGGTGAAGTTGGTACGCACGTTCAGTCCGGCTTCCACTGCCTGCCTTACAGCTTCTTTATAATCGCCTGCAACATGATGCTTGGAGTACAGATATTCCACAGCCTCACTATCAGATACCACATAACCATTGAAGCCAAATTTCTGACGCAGCAGCTCGGTTAAAAAATAATAACTACCGGTAATGGGCACGCCATCCCAATCGTTATAACTGCTCATTACGCCCATAGGGTGCGCTTCCTGTATCACCCGGCGGAATGGATACAGATAGATCTGGTACATCTCGCGCGGGGCTACATGCGGATCGGTACGGGCGCTGCCATCTCTACCGCCTTTTGG
>Ga0207671_10003611_pt1 | contig 15283 bp, 16 predicted proteins | sample KBSC24metaG_FD_184352 | JGI IMG/M metagenome (GOLD analysis project Ga0207671, IMG submission 184352) | Corn rhizosphere microbial communities from Kellogg Biological Station, Michigan, USA - KBS C2-4 metaG (SPAdes) (version 2) | ecosystem: Host-associated > Plants > Roots > Rhizosphere > Soil... | reverse complement strand
CGTCGCCACCTTCGTGGTGAACGCGCTGCAGCCGGCGAACGTCGCCCGCGTCGTGATCGACGAGGATGACGAGCGCATCGAGGTGGTGGTGCCCGACGACCAGCTCAGCCTCGCCATCGGCCGCCGCGGCCAGAATGTCCGCCTCGCCAGCCAGCTGACCGGCAAGGCGATCGACATCCTGACCGAGGCCGACGCCTCCGAGAAGCGCCAGAAGGAATTCGTCGAGCGCTCCAACCTGTTCGAGGGCGAGCTGGACGTCGACGAGACGCTGGCCCAGCTGCTCGTCGCCGAGGGCTTCGGCAGCCTCGAGGAGGTCGCCTATGTCGACATCGCCGAGATCAGCGCGATCGAGGGCTTCGACGAGGATCTCGCCGCCGAGCTGCAGAGCCGCGCGCAGGAAGCGCTGGAGCGCAAGGAGGCCGCGGCCCGCGAGGAGCGCACCAATCTCGGCGTCGAGGACGCCCTGCTCCAGCTGCCCTACATGACCGAGGCGATGCTGGTCACGCTCGGCAAGGCCGGCATCAAGACGCTCGACGACGTGGGCGATCTGGCCACCGACGAACTGGTCCAGAAGAAGCGCGCCGAGCCGCGCCGCCGCGCCGAGGGTGCGCCGGCCAAGCCGCAGCGCGCCGAGGACAAGGGCGGCGTGCTCGCCGAGTACAGCCTGTCCGAGGATCAGGGCAACGAGATCATCATGGCCGCCCGCACCGCCGCCGGCTGGTTCGCCGGCGAGGAGACGGCGGAGACGGCCGGGGTCGCGGTGGAAGACGAGGCGCTCGCGCCGGAGGACGACGCCTGAGATGCCCTTCGTCTCGATCAGGATCGCGGGCTCCGCTTCCAAGGAGCAGAAAGCGGGGATCGTCGCGGACGTGACGGCCTCGCTGGTCGGCTGGCTGGGCAAGAACCCGGCCGCCGTCCAGGTCGTGATCGAGGAAGTGAATACCGAGAATTACGGCGCCGGCGGCATCCTGATCGCCGACCGGCCAGCCGCGCCTGTGCAGGAGGTCGCTCCCGCGAATGGCACACGATGAGACCCGCAACGCCCTAGAGGCTGACGCCCCGCTCGGGGCACGCACTTCGGCTTCGCCCGGCGCGAACGGTGAAGGGGATGCCATGTCCTCCTCCCCCGCTCGTCCCGAGCCCGTCGAGGGACGCGCCGGGGGCGATGCGCATGTCGCCGAGCGCAAGTGCATCCTGTCCGGCGCGCACGACGCCAGGGACAATCTGATCCGCCTCGCCATCTCGCCCGACGGCCTCGTCCTGCCCGACATCCGCGCCAAGGCGCCCGGCCGGGGCGCCTGGCTGGGCGTGGACCGCGAGACGCTGGACGCCGCGCAGAAGAAGGGCAAGCTCAAGGGCGCCCTCGCCCGCGCCTTCAAGGGCAAGCCGCTCACCGTGCCCGACGATCTCGGCCAGATGATCGAGACCGCGCTGGAGCGCGCCTTCCTCGAACGCCTCGGCCTGGAATCGCGCGCCGGCACCGTCGCCATCGGCTCGGACCGGATCGCGGAAGCCGCGCGCCGCGGCCGCGTCCACCTGCTGCTCCACGCGTCGGACGCCGGCGAGGACGGCAACCGCAAGCTCGACCAGGCGCTGCGGGTGGGATCGGATGCCGAGGGAAGCGACCTCCGGGGTCTGGTATTGCCGCTGCCCCGCACCATATTGTCGATGGCGCTGGGTCGCGAGAATGTGGTACATGTCGCGCTGACAGACCGGGCTGCCGCCCTCCGCGTGAGCCACGCAATGTCTCGCTGGCGCGGATTTATCGGACGGAAAAGTGGGGCCGAGCCTCGCGACTCTTCGCGGGGCCCATCGGCCCTTACTGGTTTGGGAAACGCCAGCGGCCAGGCCGCCGGCGACGATGTTTGAGGATTTGGGTAGTCGATGAGCGATTCTGAAAAGCCGAAGCTGGGTATGCGCGCGCCGCTGGGCCTCAAGCGCACGGTCGAGACGGGCAAGGTGAAGCAGAGCTTCTCCCACGGCCGCTCGAACACCGTGATCGTGGAGACCAAGCGTTCCCGCGTGCTGCGCCGCCCGGGCGATCCCGAGCCGCAGTCGACGCCGGCCCCCGTTGCCGCTCCGGCGCCTGAGCCCGAGGTCCAGAAGGCGGCGCCTGCGCCCACGCCCGCCCCGGCCCCCGCTCCCGCCCCGCGTCCGCAGCAGGCCGCGCCGCAGCGCCCGATGACGCCGCTGGAGCGCCGCGAGCAGCTCGAGCGCTTCCAGCGCGAGGCCGAGGAAGCGCGCATGGCCGCGCTCGAGGAAACGCGCCGCCGCGAGGAGCGGCTGCGCGCCGAGGCTTCGGAGGAAGAGAAGCGCCGCGCCGAGGAGAACAAGCGCGCCGAGGAAGAGCGCGCCAAGCAGGCCGAGGAAGACGCCAAGCGCGCCGCCGAGGAGGCCGCGAAGGCTCCCGAGCAGCCCGTCGCCGCCGTGGCCGCCGAGGCCCCTGCCGCCGAAGAGCCGAAGCCGGCCGAGGCGCGCCCCGCGACGACCACCAGCTCCACCACGCCGCCGCCGCGCCGCTTCACGCCGGTCGCCCGGCCCGAGCCGCCGGCGCGCCCGGTCCGCACCGCCCCCGGCCGGCCCGGCAGCGACGATCGCCGCCAGTCCGGCAAGCTCACCGTCACGCGCGCGCTCGACGACGAGGGTGGCGCCCGCGCCCGCTCGCTCGCCGCGCTCAAGCGGGCGCGCGAGAAGGACAAGCGCCACCACCAGCAGGGCGGCCAGCAGGCCAAGCAGGTCCGCGAAGTCGTGGTGCCCGAGGGCATCACCGTCGCCGAGCTGGCCAACCGCATGGCCGAGCGTGGCGCCGATCTGGTGAAGGCCCTGTTCAAGATGGGCATGATGGTCACCGTCAACCAGACGATCGACCAGGACACCGCCGAGCTGCTCGTCACCGAATTCGGCCACACCATCAAGCGCGTGTCCGACAGCGACATCGACATCGTCGCCTCCACCGAGGAGGATGCCGACGACACGCTGCTGCCGCGCGCGCCGGTGGTCACGATCATGGGCCATGTCGATCACGGCAAGACCTCGCTGCTCGACGCGCTCCGCGGCACCGACGTGGCGGCGGGCGAGGCCGGCGGCATCACCCAGCATATCGGCGCCTATCAGGTGCAGGTGAAGACCGGCGACCGGATCACCTTCCTCGACACCCCCGGCCACGAGGCCTTCTCGGACATGCGCGCCCGCGGCGCCAACGTCACCGACATCGTGGTGATCGTGGTCGCCGCCGATGACGGCATCCGCCCGCAGACGATCGAGGCGATCAACCACACCAAGGCGGCCGGCGTGCCGATGATCGTGGCGATCAACAAGGTCGACAAGCCGGGCGGCAATCCCCAGAAGGTCCGCGAGGCGCTGCTCCAGTACGACGTCCAGGTCGAGGAGATGGGCGGCGAGGTGCAGGACGTCGAGGTGTCGGCGCTGAAGAAGACCGGCCTCGACGAGCTGATCGAGAAGATCCTGCTGCAGGCCGAACTGCTGGAGCTCAAGGCCAATCCCGATCGCGAGGCCGAGGGCACCGTGGTCGAGGCGCAGCTCGACAAGGGCCGCGGCCCGGTCGCGACGATCCTGGTGCGCAAGGGCACGCTCAAGGTGGGCGACATCTTCGTCGTCGGCGCCGAGAGCGGCAAGGTGCGCGCGCTGATCGACGACAAGGGCAAGCAGGTGAAGCAGGCCGGCCCGTCCGTGCCGGTCGAGGTGCTCGGCCTGTCCGGCGTGCCCGGCGCCGGCGACACGCTCACCGTCGTGGAGAACGAGGCCCGCGCCCGCGAGGTCGCCGAATATCGCGCCGGCGTCATCCAGACCAAGCGCACCACCCAGGCCCCGGCCTCGCTGGAATCGATGTTCTCGCAGCTGCGCGAGAAGCAGGCCCAGCAATATCCGGTGGTGGTGAAGGCGGACACGCAGGGCTCGGTGGAAGCCATCGTCGGCTCGCTCAACAAGATCTCGACCGATCTCATCCAGGTGCGCATCCTGCACTCGGGCGTCGGCGGCATCACCGAGAGCGACGTGACGCTGGCGGCGGCGAGCCGCGCGCCGATCATCGGCTTCAACGTCCGCGCCAACGCCAAGGCTCGCGAGATCGCCACCCGCGATCAGGTGGCGCTGAAATATTACGACGTGATCTACGACCTGCTCGACGAGATCCGCGCCGCCATGGCCGGCCAGCTCGGGCCGGAGGCGATCGAGCATGTCGTCGGCCGCGCCGAGGTCCGCGAGGTCTTCTCGGCGGGCAAGCACGGCAAGGCCGCCGGCCTGCTCGTGGTGGAAGGCTATATCCGCAAGGCGCTGCGCGCGCGCATCACCCGCGAGGATGTCATCATCTACAACGGCTCGATCGCGTCGCTGCGCCGCTTCAAGGACGACGTGCCGGAAGTGCGCGCCGGCCTGGAATGCGGCGTGACCTTCGAAAGCCACACCGACATCAAGGCGGGCGACTTCCTCGAGACGTTCGAGGTCGAGATGCGCGAACGGACGCTGTAAGAAAGCAAAATAGCCCTCTCCCCTTCAGGGGAGAGGGTTGGGAGAGGGGCCTATACTCTCCGGGAGACCGAACGGCGCCGTTGCGCAATTCCCCTCTCCCCGGCCCTCTCCCCTGGAGGGGAGAGGGAGATTTATGCGCCACACCGAAACCTCCGAAGGCCGTTCCGTCCGCCTGCTGCGCGTGGGCGAGCAGGTGCGCCACATCCTCTCCGAGATCCTCGCACGCGGCGACGTGCATGACGACGTGCTGGCGTCGCACACCGTGTCCGTCACCGAGGTGCGGATGTCGCCGGATCTCAAGCACGCCACCGTGTTCATCAAGTCGCTGCTGGGGGCGGACGAGGACGCGGTGCTCAAGGCGCTGCGCACCAACACCGCCTATCTCCAGCGCGAGGTCGCCAAGCGGGTGAACCTGAAATTCGCGGCCAAGCTGAAGTTCCTCGCCGACGAGAGCTTCGACGAGGGCACGCATATCGAGCAGCTGCTCCGCCGCCCCGACGTGGCGCGCGACCTGCCCGAGGAGGAATAAGGCCCGGCCTCGCCCGGCCCGGTCGAACCGCTACAAGGGCGCCATGGCCAAGCTCTATTTCTATTATGCGTCGATGAACGCGGGCAAATCGACCCAGTTGCTGCAATCCGCCTTCAACTATGCCGAGCGTGGCATGCGCACCCTGCTGTTCACCGCCGGCGTGCATGATCGCGGCGGCCATGGCGTGATCGATTCGCGGATCGGGCTGGAGGCCGAGGCCACGCCCTTCGATGCGGGCACCGATCTCCACGCCGAGGTGTCGGACTCGCGGCAAGCCGGCGCGATCGACTGCGTGCTGATCGACGAAGCCCAGTTCCTGACCCGCGCGCAAGTGCTCCAGCTCGGTCGCGTCTGCGACGAGATCGGCATTCCCGTGCTCTGCTATGGTTTGCGCACCGATTTCCGGGCGGAGCTGTTCGAAGGCTCGGCGGCGCTGCTGGCGCTCGCCGACGTGCTGTCGGAGATCAAGACGGTCTGCAATTGCGGGCGCAAGGCGACGATGAACCTGCGCGTCGACGAGCATGGCCATGCCGTGACCACCGGCGCGCAGATCGGGATCGGCGGCAATGACCGCTACGTGGCGCTGTGCCGGCGCCATTATATGGAGCGGGTGCGGGGCTGATCCCGGAGAGTTTATTCGAAATCCCATCCGTTCGGGCTGAGCTTGTCGAAGCCCTGTCCTTCTCTTTCTTGTTCTCGTCACCCCAGCGAAAGCTGGGTCCCCGTGGGGCGGGCGCGGCGCATCCCGCCCGAGATGCCAGCTTTCGCTGGCATGACGAGAGGGAAGGACAGCCTTCGACAAGCTCAGGGCGAACGGAGTGGAGGTTGCGGGTTACGCACTCTCCCCCTATATCTGTGCTGCCGTCCCTCCGGGGCCGGCTATGGTGATAAATGATATTGAGTGAGGCGCAGCGGACCCGGGGGCGGTACCCGGCGGCTCCACCACAAGCTCTCGGCGACGGGAGCCTTCTGATGGGGCCGAACTAGGATCGACGTGTGTACGAGCTTGATGTTTTTGCCCGGCCTGATTGAGCCGTAAAACCGATCAAAACCACAAGTGCCAACGACAACGAGGCGCTCGCTCTGGCCGCGTAACAAGCCCTAACGGGTAAGTTACTTCAACCATAGCGCGGTCCGGTCCGCACCGGGCAACAGAAGCGGAATCCAGCGGTCCGGGGGGCACCGGGCAACAGAAGCCCCCCACTTTCCTCCTCCGTCGGAACCACTTGGCCATCCCGGTCGCTGTCAGCGCGATTGGGAGGATCGCCATGCGCCTGTTCGTGCTCAGCCTGCTCGCCCTGCCGCTGCTCGGCGGGTGCCACGAGAAGACGCAGGGCGATGCCGTGCGGCAGGCCTATGACAACAAGGCCGCCCAGATCGACCGCCAAGCCGAGCAGCAGCCCACCAAGACCGCACGCGAGATCTACCACGACCAGGCCGACGCCTATCGCGAGGAAGGCAAGGATCGCGAGAAGGGCCTGGAGGGCAAATCGCCCAGCAAGGGCCCGAACCCGCCAGTGAGCCAGATGCCGCAATCGCAGTGACCGCCCCTCGTCATCCCAACGGAAGCTGGGATCTCGGGCGGCGGAGACCAGCGCCCGCCTCAGGAAGATGCCAGCTTCCGCTGGCATGACGAGAATAGGGAGCTCCGGCAACCCAATCACCGCGCGCAGATCCTCGCGCGCCGGTTGATCCAGCAGCCCTTCACCCAGCGCATCTTGCCGAGCGGATCCTGCGCATGGGTATCGTTCGGGTCGGCGTTCCAGGTGGCATCGCCGGTGCCGTCCGGATTGGCGTCGATCTGCGCGAAGTGGGAGCGGCGCGGCTTGCCATGGTCCCACGTGTTGAGCGTGTAGCTCCGGCCGCCGAGCGGGAAGACACGGCAACGGTTGTTCACCCGCACCTTGCCGTCCACCGACAGATAGCATTGCTTCACCGTCGAATGCGCTTCGGCCAGGACGGAGGACGACACAGCGGCGGCGAGTATCGCGGCGAGGCCGATCGGGATGGTTCTCATCCGGGATCAACCCCTCGCCGGCCCGGCACGCTCCCCAACCGGCCACGAAAAAAGGGGCCTCCGTCGCCGGAAGCCCCTCTTCGTCAGCCGGTGAAGGCCGATCAGTCGTCGTCGCGCGTCAGGAAGGCGGGCGCGAAGTCCGGCGCGGGGCCGTCATCGTTGCCGCCTGAACGCTCGGAGCGCTCGCGGCGCGGGCCGCGATCGCCGCCCCGGTCGCCACCGCGATCCCGGCGGGGACCACGGTCGCCGTCGCGACGGGGGCCACGGCCCTCGCGATCGCCACGGGGGCCACGGTCGCCACCCTCGCGCGGCTCGCGCGGCGGGCGGGTGTCCTCCAGCTCGGCGCCGGTCTCCTGGTCGACGACGCGCATCGACAGGCGGACCTTGCCGCGCTGGTCGATCTCGAGGACCTTGACCTTCACTTCCTGGCCCTCGGTCACGACGTCCTTCGGCGAGGCGACGCGCTCGTTCTTCATCTCGGAGACGTGGACGAGACCGTCCTTGCCGCCCATGAAGTTCACGAAGGCGCCGAAGTCGACGATGTTGACGACCTTGCCGGTGTAGATCTTGCCGACCTCGGCCTCTTCCACGATGCCCTTGATCCAGTTCATCGCCGCCTCGATCTGCGAGACGTCGGACGAGCTGATCTTCACCGTGCCGTCGTCGTCGATGTCGACCTTGGCGCCGGTGGTGGCGACGATCTCGCGGATCACCTTGCCGCCGGTGCCGATCACGTCGCGGATCTTGTCCTTGGGAACGGACATCGTCTCGATGCGCGGCGCATGGGCGCTGAGCTCGGTGCGGGTGTGGTCGAGCGCCTTGGCCATCTCGCCGAGGATGTGCGCGCGGCCTTCCTTGGCCTGGTGCAGCGCGGTCTCGAAGATCTCCTTGGTGATGCCGGCGATCTTGATGTCCATCTGCATCGTGGTGATGCCTTCGGACGTGCCGGCCACCTTGAAGTCCATGTCGCCGAGATGATCCTCGTCGCCGAGGATGTCGGAGAGAACGGCGAACTTCTTGCCCTCGAGGATCAGGCCCATCGCGATGCCCGAGACCGGGCGCTTGATCGGCACGCCGGCGTCCATCATCGCGAGCGACCCGCCGCACACCGTCGCCATCGACGAGGAGCCGTTGCTCTCGGTGATGTCGGAGGTCAGGCGGATCGTGTAGGGGAATTCCTCCTTCGTGGGCAGCACGCCGTGCAGCGCGCGCCACGCGAGCTTGCCATGACCCACTTCACGACGGCCCGGCGCGCCGAAGCGGCCGACCTCGCCCACCGAATAAGGCGGGAAATTGTAGTGGAGCATGAAATGCTCGTACTTCAGGCCGTTCAGCCCGTCGATCATCTGCTCCGATTCCTTGGTGCCCAAGGTGCAGGTGGAGATCGACTGGGTCTCGCCGCGGGTGAACAGGGCGGAACCGTGCGCGCGCGGCAGGAAGTGCGCCTCGGCAACGATCGGGCGGATCTGGGTGGTCGTGCGGCCGTCGATGCGGGTGCCGTCCTTCAGGATGGCGGTGCGGACGATCTCGGCCTCGAGCTTCTTGACGAGCTTGATGGCGACCATCTGCTCCTGCGGGCTCTTGTCGGCCATGGCCGCCTTCGCCTTGGCGCGGGCCTCGTTCAGCGCGTTCGAGCGGGCCGACTTGTCGACCAGCTTGTACGCCTTCTCGATATCCTTGCCGACCAGCTTCTTGAGCTCGGCCTTGACCTTGGAATTGTCGTCGCCCGAAGCGAGCTCCCACGGATCCTTGGCGGCCTTCTCGGCGAGCTTGATGATCGCGCCGATCACTTCGCGGCAGGCGTCGTGCGCGAACAGCACGGCGCCGAGCATGGTCTCTTCCGAAAGCTCCTTGGCCTCGGACTCGACCATCATCACCGCGTCCTGCGTGGCGGCGACGACGAGGTCGAGCGAACCGGCGGCGACGTCGGCGTCGGTCGGGTTCAGGAGATACTCGCCGTCCTTGTAGCCGACGCGGGCCGCGCCGATCGGGCCCATGAAGGGCACGCCCGAGATGGTGAGCGCGGCCGAGGCGGCGACCATCGCCAGGATGTCCGGCTCGTTCTCGCCGTCATAGCTCAGCACCTGGGCGATGACGTTGATCTCGTTGTAGAAGCCCTCCGGGAAGAGCGGGCGCACGGGGCGGTCGATGAGGCGGGAGACCAAAGTCTCCTTCTCGGTGGCGCCGCGCTCGCGCTTGAAGAAGCCGCCGGGGATGCGGCCGGAGGAGAAATACTTCTCCTGGTAGTGGACGGTGAGCGGGAAGAAATCCTGCCCCTCCTTCACCGACTTGGCGGCGGTGACGGCGCACAGCACGACCGTCTCGCCGAGCGTCGCGAGCACCGCGCCGTCGGCCTGGCGGGCGACGCGGCCCGTTTCCAGCGTGAGGGTCTTGCCGCCCCACTGGATTTCCACCTTCTTGGTATCGAACATTTGGTTTCCTTCTCCGGCGACCCGATGTCGGCCGGGACAGCGTGCGGGCTAACCGGCCCGCGGCGGTTCGGGACGTTGATGCCTGTCCCTTGAGAAGCGCGGCCGAATTGCCGGGCCCTCCATGCGAAACGGCCCGCCGGGTGGGCGGGCCGTCCGAAACTCTTACTTGCGAAGCCCGAGCTTGCCGATCAGATCGGCGTAGCGCTGGACGTCCTTCTTCTTGAGATAGTCCAGCAGGCTGCGGCGCTTGTTCACCAGCATCAGCAGGCCGCGGCGCGAATGGTTGTCCTTCGCGTGGGTCTTGAAATGCTCGGTGAGGTTGCGGATGCGCTCGGTGAGGATCGCGATCTGCACCTCGGGCGAACCGGTGTCGCCATTGGCGCGGGCATTGTCCTCGATCAGCGCGGTCTTGCGCTCGGCAGTGATCGACATCGGGTTACTCCTGTCATTAGAGGTTGAAGCCGCGCACCACCTTCACTTCGATCCCGTCCGACTGGACGAGGGCGACCGGAACAGACTGGGCGGTCGCGAAGTAGAGGCCCGGTGCTTTGGCGATCCCGATCACCGGACGCCCCTGACGGAGCGCCCCTGCGTGATCGGGGGTGAGGGCGAGAGCCGGGATGTCGTCCAGCCCTGCCTTCAATGGCAGTAGTGCCTGTTCAAGGGTGCGGGCCTTAGCGAGTTCGGCCAGAGAGTCCAGCGAAATCGCCTGTTGGAGGGTGAACGGGCCGGACTTGGTGCGGCGGAGCATGGTGACGTGGCCGACCGTGCCGAGCGCCAGCGCGACGTCGCGCGCGAGGCTGCGAATGTAGGTGCCCTTGGAGACGGAGGCGAGGAGGGTGGCCTCGTCCAGCACGTCATCGTCGCCCCAGCGGAGGCTGGGGTCTCGGGCGGCGGGCACGGCGCCCGCCCCAGGGAGATCCCAGCTTTCGCTGGGATGACGGATCTGGAGCGCATGAATCACCACGCTGCGGCTCGCCAGCACCACCTCTTCCCCCGCCCGCGCAAGATCATAGGCGCGCTGGCCGTCCACCTTGAGCGCCGAATACACCGGCGGCACCTGCTCGATCGGCCCCGTGAAGCGCGGCAGCACCGCCTCCAGCGCGCCCAGCGTCGGCCGCACGTCCGAGGTCGCGATCACCTTGCCTTCGAGGTCGAGCGTATCCGTCTCTTCGCCGAACCGCACCGTGAAGGCATAGACCTTGTCCGCATCCAGCATCCGGCCGGACAGCTTGGTCGCCTCGCCCAGCGCGATCGGCAGCACGCCCGACGCCAGCGGATCGAGCGTCCCGCCATGGCCCACCTTCACCTTGGCATAGCCGCCGTCGCGCAGCGCGCGCTTGGCGGCCGAGACCATGTCGGTCGATCCGGGGCCGACCGGCTTGTCGATCACCAGCCAGCCGTGAAGGGAAATCTTGTCCTGCGTCATGGGCCGGGCGGCCTAGGGCCGTCGCGCCCCGCCCGCAAGCCTCACTTCAGCGTCTTGTAGCCCGGCGGCACCGGCGAGCGGGTAACCGAGGCGAGCAGGCAACGCTGCCCCTCGACGACGATCGTCGCCTTGTCGTCGAGCGGCCCGCCCGGCCCGGCGGTGTCGACCGAGAAGCCCTCCGCCTGCGCCAGCCGCGGGCATGGCGGCTGGACGTGGAGATAATACCATTGCCCGTCGGTCGCGGAGAGCAGGTAGATGCCGCGCGTGCCGTCGATGCGATAGCCGCTCATCCCGTCCTGGCCGAAGAAGGGGATCGACACCTCGGGCCCCGTCGGCGCCTGCGGGGCGACCGGCACGGCGAGCGCGGGCCCGGCGAGGGCGGCGATCAGCGGGGCGAGCAACAGGCGCATGGGCATCCTCTCCGGCACGCAGAGGTGCGCCCCCGCCACCGGATTGGCCGGTGAACGGGGCACGCGCCCTCCATGCTCGGTGCATGACGCACCCGCGATGGTTCAGGCCCGGTTCTTCAGCTCGTCGCGAATCTCGCGCAGCAGGATCACCTCGGCCGAATCCGGCGCGGGCGCCTCCGGCGTCGCGGCCTGCTCCTTGGCGGCGAGCGACATCGCCTTGTTCACGCCGCGCACCAGCAGGAAGATGATGAAGGCGACGATCAGGAAATTGACCGCCTGGGTGATGAACTCGCCATAACCGAGCAGCGGCACGCCGGCTTTCTTGAGCGCGGCATAGTCGGTCGATCCCTGCAGCGCGGGCGGCACCTTGTCGGCCGAGAGGATGATGAAATAGCCCGAGAAATCGAGGCCGCCGAAGACCTTGCCGATCAGCGGCATCAGCACGTCCTCGGTCAGCGAGGTGACGATCTTGCCGAACGCGGCGCCGATGATGACCGCGACCGCGAGGTCGAGGACATTGCCCCGCATGATGAACGCCTTGAATTCCTTCAACATGGCACGCCCTTTTGTCCGTGAAGGTGATAATCGAGGTTAACGATTTGAAACTCCGGGGCAAGGGCATACGTTGCCGGGGCGTATCGGGAGCCGTATTGTCCGCGCCAGACGCTTGGGAGTGTTTCATCATGATGCTTCGCCGCCGCCTGGCCCTCTCCGCCCCCTTCGCCGCGCTGCTGCTGGCGGGATGCGGGGTCAACACCATCCCCACCGCCGAGGAGAATGCCAAGGCCAAGTGGGCCGACGTGCAGAACCAGTATCAGCGCCGCGCCGATCTGATCCCCAATCTCGTCGCGACGGTGAAGGGCTATGCCGCGCACGAGCAGTCGACGCTGACCGCCGTGGTCGATGCGCGCGCCAAGGCCACGCAGGTGACCGTCAGCGCCGACGACATCAGCGATCCGGACAAGATGAAGAAGTTCCAGGACGCGCAGAACCAGCTGTCCGGCGCGCTCGGCCGCCTGCTCGCGGTGAACGAGGCCTATCCGCAATTGCAGGCCGACCAGAATTTCCTGGCGCTGCAATCCCAGCTGGAGGGAACCGAGAATCGCATCGCCGTCGCCCGTTCGGACTATAACAGCGCGGTGCAGGCCTATAACACCCGCATCCGCACCTTCCCGGACAGCATCACGGCCAAGGTGGTCTACGGCGCCAAGCCGATCACCCCCTTCACCGCGACCGCGCCCAACGCCGAGGCGGCGCCGACCGTGAAGTTCTGAGGCCGAAGTGACCGCTCACCCCCTCGTCATGCCAGCGAAAGCTGGCATCTCAGGCGGCGCACGCCGCGCACGCCCCATGGAGACCCCAGCTTTCGCTGGGGTGACGACGGGGGCTGGGGTGACGAAATGGCTGGCGGGCCTAGTCCTCGCCCTGCTGGCGCTGGTCGCTTCGCCCGCCTGCGCCCTCACCTTCCCGGCCTTCACCGGGCTGGTGGTCGATCAGGCCAACATCATTCCGGCCGACCGCAAGGCCGCGCTGACGCAGAAGCTGGAAGCGTTCCAGCAGAAGACCCATCGCCAGCTGGTCGTCGCCACCGTCTCCAGCCTCGAAGGCGACGACATAGCGGATTACGGATACCAGCTCGGTCGCGCCTGGGGCGTCGGACTGAAGGACGCCAACAATGGCGCGATCCTGCTGATCGCTCCCAATGAGCGCAAGATGCGGGTCGAGGTCGGCTATGGCCTCGAAGGGGTGCTGACCGACGCCTATTCGAGCGTCGTCGTCAATTCCAAGCTCCGTCCCGCCTTCCGGGCCGGCGACATGCCGGGCGGCATCGACGCCGGCACCGACGCGATCATCGAGGTGCTCTCGCTTCCCGACGACCAGGCTCGCGCCAAGCAGGACGCCGCCGTCGCCGCGTGGGACAAGCAGCACAAGTCGAGCAACCAGGGCGTGCCCGGCGCGCTGATCTTCTGGCTGATCGTGATCGCCTGGGTGGTGATCGCCGGCTTCATCCGGAGCGCGCGGGGCGGGCGGCGCTATGGCGGCTCCAACTGGCCGATCTGGCTGTGGGCGATCGACAGCGTGCTGGACAGCCGGTCGGGCGGCGGCGGCTGGAGCAGCGGCGGCGGATCCTCCGATTCCGGCGGCGGGGGCGGCTGGGGCGGTGGCGGATTCACGGGCGGCGGCGGCGGATCGTTCGGAGGCGGTGGCGCCTCGGGGAGCTGGTGATGTTCAGCGAGGCGGACCGCATCCGGATCGGCGAAGCCGTCACCGTGGCCGAGGCGAACAGCGACGGCGAGATCGTCACGGTCGTCGCCGCGCAATCGGACTCCTACAATGACGTGGTCCTGCACTGGGCGGTGCTGGTGCTGTTCCTCGCCGTCGCGGTGGTGGCGGCGATCCCGGGGCGGCTGATCCTGCTGCTCGACATCGTCGCCGGCGGCTGGGACACGTGGACGCCGGGCGAGCTGATCGCGATCCTGCTCGTCGTGCTGGCGGTGAAATTCCTCATCGCGCGCTGGATTTTCGGGCTCAGGCCGATCCGTCTCGCGCTCACGCCGCCCGGCACCAAGGCGCGGCGCGTGCGGCGGCGCGGGCTGCTGCTCTTCCGCCTCGCCACCGAGAATCGCACCCGCGCCAAGACGGGGGTGCTGCTCTATCTCAGCCTCGCCGAGCATCGCGCCGAGATCATCGCCGATGCCGCGATCAACGCGAAGGTGACGCCCGAAACCTGGGGCGCCGCGATGGCCGCCCTGATCGACGCGGTGAAGGATGGTCGCCCCGGCGACGGGATGGTGGCGTCGATCGGCCAGATCGGGCAGGTGCTGTCCGAGCATTTCCCCCGCTCGCCCGACGACACCAACGAGCTACCGGACCGCCTGATCCTGCTATGAGCCAATCCGATTTCGACCTGCCCGAGGAAATCCGCTGGCAGGGCAAGTTCATCGCCGCCAAGCAGCGCGGCAAATGGGAATATGTCGGCCGCGCGCGCGGCATCCGCGCGGCGGTGATCGTCGCGGTGGACGACGGCCATGTTCTGCTGGTCGAGCAGTTTCGCGTGCCGCTGGGCAAACCGTGCCTGGAGTTGCCGGCCGGGCTGGTGGGCGACGTCGCCGGGAGCGAGGACGAGACGGTCGAGCTGTCCGCCGCGCGGGAGCTGGAGGAGGAGACCGGCTACCGGCCGGACCGGATCGAGCTGATCGGCGAGTTCGCCTCGTCGCCGGGCATGGTCTCGGAGACCTTCTCGCTGGTCCGCGCCGTGGGGCTGACCAAGGTTGGCGAGGGCGGCGGCGTGCCGGGCGAGGATATCACCGTGCACCGGGTGAAGCTGGACGGCATCGCGGATTTCGTGGCGGACAAGCGCGCCACCGGCACGATGATCGACGTGAAGCTGCTGATCCTGCTCGGCGCGGGGATCCTGGCGGGCAATTAAAATCCCCCCCAAGCTTGTCTTGGGGAGGGGGACCGCCGGCGCAGCCGGTGGTGGAGGGGACATGCGGAGCGGTTGCGAATGCCCCTCCACCACTCGCTTCGCGAGCGGTCCCCCTCCCCGAGCAAAGCTCGGGGAGGAATAAGCTTCAGTCCCCAGCCGGGGTGATCGGGCCGACCACGAAATTGTCGGCATAGGCCTGCAGCTTGAGCGAGCGCTCATGGCCCGCCACCACCGTCGCCGGAATGCCATACTGGTCGGCATAGGCCTTGGCGGCGTCCAGCGAGGGGAAGGTCAGGCGGACCTGGTCCTTCGTATCGCCCGAACCCGCCCAGCCGGTGAGCGGATCGGGCTTCTTGGCCTCGGCCGGCTCGAACTCGAGCGTCCAGGTGCCGACGCGGGCGCGGCCCGACTGCATGGCGTTCTTGATCCGCTGGTAGATGCGCGCGGCCATCGTTCGAAATCCCTTGGAATGCGTGCGCCCGCGATGCCGCAGCGCCACCGCGCGCGTCAAGTCCGTTGGGACGCCTTCTTGGTGCGCAGCGTCGGAT
>Ga0207671_10003607_pt1 | contig 15295 bp, 8 predicted proteins | sample KBSC24metaG_FD_184352 | JGI IMG/M metagenome (GOLD analysis project Ga0207671, IMG submission 184352) | Corn rhizosphere microbial communities from Kellogg Biological Station, Michigan, USA - KBS C2-4 metaG (SPAdes) (version 2) | ecosystem: Host-associated > Plants > Roots > Rhizosphere > Soil... | reverse complement strand
AGGGCCTGGCCTGGTTACAGGAGCAGATCCGGGACAATGACCCCGAGTTCTTCCAGGTAGGGGAGATACAGAATCCTCAGCGGATGATGCGGGCATTGGAAGTGAAAAAGGCTACCGGACGTTCCATTCTTAGTTTTCGAACGCCGGGGAAAAAACAGCGTCCTTTCCGGATGGAGAAGATCGGGCTTTTTCTGCCAAAGGAGGAGCTGAATCAGCGTATCAATCAACGGGTGGACGGCATGATGGAGAATGGATTATTGGAGGAAGTGCGAAGTTTATTACCTTACCGGGGATTGAATGCGTTGCAGACGGTAGGATATACCGAGCTGTTCGATCACCTGGATGGGAGACTGTCACTGGATCAGGCTGTGGAAGCGATCAAGCTAAATACCCGCAGGTATGCCAAGCGGCAGATGACGTGGTTCCGCAAGGACCCTTCCATAAAGTGGATGGATGCGAGGGAAACATACAACTTAAATATTCGATCCGAATGATGAACCTGCACAGACTGATAGCCAAGGAGTTCGGAGAAGACTTCCAGTGGGGTGTGGCGATGGCTGCAGTACAGAACGAGGGGGCTTATAACAGCTATGGCAAGGGGCTTTCCATCTGGGATACTTTTTCCCGCCGGCAGGGCAAGATCAAAGGAGGGGGCAAGCCTACTGTTGCCTGTGATTTCTACCATCGATATAAGGACGATCTTTTGTTGGTGAAGGCCCTGGGTTTTGGGGTCTTCCGATTCTCCATTTCGTGGGCGCGGGTCCTTCCCGAGGGTACGGGGCGCGTGAACAAAGAAGGCATTGCCTTTTATCATAAGGTGATCGATGAATGTCTGAAGCTGGGTCTGACACCCTATATAACATTATATCACTGGGACCTGCCCGTGGCGCTGGAGAAGGAGGGGGGATGGACGAGCCATCTCATGTTAAGGTGGTTTGCACGTTTTGTCACCTTGTGTGCGGAGGAATATGGTGACAAGGTAAAGAATTGGATCGTGTTGAACGAGCCGGCCGGATTCACCAGTCTGGGTTATATGCTGGGTAAGCATGCACCCGGGAGAATAGGTCTTTCAAATTTTTTCCCTGCCATTCACAATGCTACGCTGGCACAGGCAGATGGGGGAAGGATACTGCGTCAGCTGGTAAAAAATGCGCACATCGGCACCACCTATTCTTGTTCGGAGGTCGTGCCTTATACCAATTCCCAGGAAGATATACAAGCGGCCAGACGGCTGGACATCCTGCTGAACCGGCTATTCATCGAGCCGGCATTGGGGCGCGGCTACCCCCGTGAGGATTTTAAATTTCTCGAAAAGCTGGAGCTGTATACCAAGAGCTGGAAATACACCGAGCGGATGCATTTCAATTTCGACTTCATCGGGATACAGAACTATTTTCCCATCGTCGTACGGCACAATCCGCTGATCCCGATCGTGCAGGTTTCGGAGGTGAAGGCAACTACCCGGAAGGTGCCGCATACCGCCATGGGCTGGGAGATCAATCCCGACAGCTTTTACCGGCTGATCAAACGTTTCTGGCTGTATGGCGGGGTCAAGGAGATCTATATCAGTGAGAGCGGCGCCGCCTTTAAGGACGAGCTGGTGAATGGGGTGATAGATGACAAACAACGGATCGAATATTTCCAACAATATTTATTGGCCATGCTAAAGGCCAAGAAAGAGGGAGTCAATATAAAGGGTTACTTCGTATGGACCCTGATGGACAATTTTGAGTGGGCCGAAGGGTACAAAGCCCGGTTTGGTCTTATCCATGTAGACTTCGAAACACAGCTGCGGACCATTAAAAACTCCGGTTACTGGTTCAGGGACTGGCTCAGCGGAAAATAATCTCCTATTTACTCATTTTTTAATTAGGTGCATCCTTTTTTAGGTTAGTGCGGTCTCTTCCTTATAGTTTAATTTTAGTTAACAACTTTTTTTCAAAAGAATATAAGCTTTTGTATTTTTTTTAAAAAGTATGCGTTACTTTAGTAAGAAATTAACTGAAACTTAACTGTCGGGCCTGACGAATGCTGAAGAAACAACTTGCATATAAGAAGAGCATTATAAAGCACTTATACTTTTCCGGAGCTCTTTCCAGCGGCGAGTTGAGCGATCGGGTAGGGAAAAGCCTTCCGCTGGTGACGAAGGTGCTGAATGGCCTGATAGAAGAGGGATCGGTAATCGACACCGGGCTAGCCCCCTCCACCGGTGGGAGAAGACGATCGATGTACGCTCTGAAGCCGGATGTCATGTATATCGTGTCGGTGGCAATGGACCAGTTCGTTACCCGTATAGCCATCATCGATATGCACAACAGGCCTGTGCGGGACATCGAGAAGTTCGAATTGTCGCTTGAGAAAAACCCAGACGCTCTTTGTACGCTTGCCGGGAATATCGCGCAGGTGATCCATTCCTCGGGTATTCCGCTGGAGAAGATAGTTGGCATCGGAATAGGAATGCCCGGGTTTGTAGATGCGCTGAAAGGCGTCAATTATTCTTTTCTTGAGATCCCTGATGACTCGATCATAGAATATATAAGCAGCAGGTTACATCTGCCGGTGTTTATCGACAATGATTCCAGCCTTATCGCATTGGCAGAGCTGCGTTTTGGTGCAGCGCGTAACAAGCGTTCCGCCATGGTGATCAATATTGGTTGGGGCATCGGGCTCGGCCTTATCCTTAGCGGCGAGCTTTTCCGGGGCAACAATGGGTTTGCCGGGGAATTCAGCCATTTACCTCTTTTTTCCAACAATAAACTATGCAGCTGTGGCAAGAGCGGCTGTCTGGAGACGGAAGCGTCCCTGCTGGTAGTGATCGATAAGGTGATTGAGGGAGTAAAAAAGGGTGAGATCACGACGTTGAGTCATTTGCCCGTGGAAAGTGTGGATCAGGCGGCCGTTGACATTATCACGGCGGCCAGGAAGGGGGACAGGCTGGCAGTGCGATTGCTTTCTGAGGCTGGTTACAATATCGGCAGGGGGGTAGCCATATTGATCCACCTGTTGAACCCGGAGGTGATCGTGCTCAGCGGAAGAGGGTCTATAGCGGGGAAGATCTGGCAGGCTCCCATTCAGCAGGCATTGAATGAGCATTGTATCCCCAGGCTGGCGTCCGGCAGTGAAATAATTCTCTCCGCATTGGGGTATAGTGCGGAGATCATCGGAGCCGGGGCCCTTGTCATGGAGAATTACGAAAAAGATCGAAAAAATTTTTACGCCATATTAAAATTGTCATCAAGTCAAAAACCAAAAACAAATTGCTCATGAAACGGACATTCAAGCCGAAGGTTGCGTCAGCGATCTTATTCGTCGTCTCTTTCCTGTTCGTTGGTCTTTTTGCCAGCGCGCAGGAGAAAAAGCTCGTGACCGGTGTGGTGAGGGATACTTCCGGAGCCGCAGTTCCCGGCGTCTCAGTTAAAATGAAAGGAACCAATGTAGGTGGGGTAGTTACGGATGATGCAGGTGCATTTTCCATTAAAACAAACCCTAATTCCATACTGGTATTCAGCTCGGTGGGCTATGCCACCAAAGAGATGGGCATCGGAGATGGGAGCAATCTGTCTGTGCTGCTGGTGAAGAACAGCACGTCGTTGTCGGAGGTGGTCGTAACGGGCTTCGGGCAAAGAAAGGATGCGCGTAAAGTAGCCTATTCCGTTACGGAAATAAAGGGCAGCGAGGTAGTAGCTGCCAACAACTCCAATCTGGGCAATGCCTTACAGGGTAAGGTGGCTGGTGTCACCATTTCCCAGGGCACCGGCGGTCCGTCTTCGAGCAGCCGTATCCAGATCCGCGGTAATGCCCGGCTGGACAACAATACCGAGCCCCTGATAGTCATTGACGGGGTGCTTATTCGTCCGCAGACAACGGGAGCGGATTCCTGGGGTGGCGCGCAGGACTTCGGGAATATCATCAAGGACCTGAACCCGGATGATTATGAAAGCATCACCGTCCTCAAAGGGTCTGCGGCTTCGGCCCTGTACGGTTCTGAAGCATTGAACGGGGTGCTCCTGATCACTACCAAAAAGGGAAGAGTCAGAAAAGGCATCGGCGTAACATGGAATCAGACAGCTTCTTTTGACAAAGCTTATAAAATGGCCGACCTGCAAAATCAGTTTGGCGGGGGGCTTAGCCCCACTTTTGCCAAGGACGGGTCGGGCAATGATGTAGTAGACGTTTCCGCCAGCCCCTGGAACGGCAATAATCCCAACGGTGGTTATTCTTACGGACCTGCTCTCGACGGGCACCTGGTAAAAGACCTGGATGGCCGGATGGTACCCTGGAAAGCCAACAACCCGTTAAAGGATTTCTTCGTCACCGGCCAGTTCATCAATACGAACGTAGCGGCCGAGGGCGGTAATGAGAACGGGACTTTCCGTCTGTCTTATACCAACCTGAACAACTCCAGCGTGGTCCCCAATAACAAGCTGGTCAAGAATGGTCTTAATCTCCATGTATCGCATAAGCTGAACAATATGTTCTCCGTGGATGCGAGTGTGAGCTATACCAACACAAACGTTTTGAATCCCATCATACAAGGCGGCGGCGGTACTTCCAACCCTGTGGGCGGCTTTACCTATTTCATGCCAAGGAACGCTCCCATCAGCTTTTACAAGCAGCCGGCCAATTTTATCAATAAAACACAGGGCGGCATCGTCACCGGCATTACGGGTGATCCCTATTATATCGGCCACCTGGTATGGCCTATGCTGGAAAACAACACTACCAGAGGTGAGAATGTGCTGCTGGGCAATCTGGACCTGACGGGCAAACTCACTCCCTGGCTGACGGCGCTGGTCCGTGCCAACGTCCTGAACTACAATGACCAGACGGAAGTAAAGAATCTGGGACAGGGAGCTAATTTCAGCGGCAATACTGGCTATTACGAGATCGATCAAAGCTCCTACCGGAATGTCCGTGTTCAGGGCTTGCTGACGGCAAACAAGCAATTCGGCGATGACTTCCAGTTGAGCGGTACCATCGGTGGTGAGACCAACCGGAACCTGGGCGGTCCTGCCAACAGAGCTTTTACAAATGGCGGCCTTAATACAGCGGGAGTCTATATCGTCTCCAATTCCGTAGCTGCTGCCTCTTTTGTACAGGGCTACAACAAATCCTACAGGACAGATGCCGTCTATGCTTATGGCGACCTTACCTGGAGGCAGATGCTGACGTTGAACTTCAGCGTTCGTAACGACTGGTCCTCCACACTGACCTATGCCAACGGAACGGGCAAATATACTTACGCCTATCCCAGTGTGGGGCTGGCCTGGGTATTCACCGAGCTGCCTGCTCTGAAGGCCAATCCTGTGCTTTCCTTCGGCAAGTTAAGAGCAAGCATCGGATGGACCGGCTATAGCGCTGATCCCTGGTCTACGAATGTCACCGGCCTGTACGGCTACGTGGGGACGTTCAACAATGCATCCGGTACGAACATGGTGTTGAACTCCTTCAGCAATGGCAACGGCAACTATGATCTTACGCTGGGCAACCAAAGTCTTAAGAACGAGCTGGCACGCGAGATCGAATTCGGTACCGAGCTGAAATTCCTGAACAACCGTCTGGGTGTTGACTTTACTTACTATAAAAAGAATTCTTTCAACCAGATACTTTCCCTGGCTGCCGATATCGAAACAGGTATTTCCGGACGCACGATCAACGCCGGAAATATTCAGAACTCGGGTATCGAAATATTGCTGAACGCCAGCCCGATCAGGTCCAGGAATGTAAACTGGGACATGACGATCAATTTCACCACCAACAAGAACAAGATCATCTCCCTGTATCCGGGTGTTACCAGCAAGAACCTTCAGCTGGCATTTGGCGCCGATGTATCCGTCAATGCCATCGCCGGTCAGGATTACGGTGTTGTCCAGACGGGATATGCGTTTGCTACCTACTCTGGAAAGAATGCCGCAGCTCAGGGCCAGCGGGTGATAGGAGCCAATGGCAGCGCCACGGGTGGATATCTGACCTACATGCGCAGCCAGAACTATGACGGTTCTATCAAGACCCTGGGTAATATCACGCCAAGATTCCTCTGGGGTACTACACAGACGGTGAGCTACAAGAACTTTGTACTCGGCATCCAGGTGGATTCGAAGGTGGGCGGTCTGATGGCTTCTTCCACTTCCCAGTACGGCTCTGAAACGGGTGTGATGAAGAACTCTCTTTTTGGCCGTACCACAGCGCTGGGTGGTATCACCTTCACGGATGGCAGCGGTAACCCGCGTAACGATGGTATCATCCCGAAAGGTGTCCTGGCAGACGGTACGATCGTCAACGGCAAGGACCTGGGTGGTATGACCTATGCTGATGCTGTGACGCAGAAATACCTCACCCCCATCCCCGCTTATGCATACTATGAGAACCTGACACAGTGGTCTACCGGTATCCGCGAGCAATCCATATTCGACAACTCCTGGGTGGCGCTCCGCCAGGTGTCCGTCGGCTACAACCTGCCTGCGTCTGTGTACAAGAAGCTGCATATGAATGGGCTCCGTTTCACGCTGACTGGCAGGAATATCATTTATATCTGGAAGAATGCCAAGGATGGTGTTAACCCCGAAGGACTCTATAACAACCAGGCCAGTTCCTTTGCAGAAGGAGGAGGCTTGCCGTTGACAAGGAGCATGGGGGCAACCTTAAACGCCACATTCTAACATTCTTTTAAAATAAATACTATTACGATCATGAAACTATATAAATATTCCCTGTTGATACTGACGCTGGCGGTGTTGGTATCCTGTAAAAAGTCGACTTTTGTAGAGGACAACATCAATCCTTCTACGTTGGTGACGGTGGACCCCGGACAGCAGTTCCTGTACGCGGCCCGTTCCTTCCCCAATGACTTCGAATATTACTACGATGTCTATAGAGACATCAATGCCTGGATGCAGTATACCACCGGCAATACGGGCAACGGTTCCGGGTTTACCATACCCGGGGGCAACTTCAATTATCGTTACGGCAATTTCTATACGAATATAGGCGCGCCCCTGGCCGACATCCCGCACATCATTGCGAAATTGAGCACTACCGAGCAGGCCAAGAGAGTATATCAGGCTGCTATCGCCAGCATATATATGGCGGAGGCTGCTTTTTACTGCAGCGATATCAACGGAAGCATCGTGTATGGCCAGGCCTTCCAGGCCCGTTATGGCGGAACGCTAACACCCACATATGATGTTCAGCAAAAAGTGTTCGATACGCTCGATACACAGCTGAAGGCCGCTATTACTACGCTGGAAACTGCGCAGACGGTGAGTCAGACATCTTATGGCAGCAGTGATCCCTTTTATAATGGCGACCCCGGTCAGTGGATCAAGGCGGCCAATGCTCTTCGTCTGAAAATTGCGATCAGGCTTCTGAAGCAGGATCCCAACAAGCTGAAATCCATCGCCACAGAAGTGCTGGCGGATGCTAACCAGATGGACACGGTAGGAGACTCCTGGATACTGGTTGTTGGATCCACCTACGCGGACCAGGGGGGCAACTATAACCCAACCGGCTTTCTGGCTGCGAAACCATTTATCGATTTCCTGAAAGCCAACAACGACCCGCGTCTTCCTATCTATTTCAGGAAGAATGGCGCCGGACAATATGTAGGCAGCCCTACCAGCCCGGACATATGCGCATTGCCTGCCAACCAGGCTTTGTATACGGCTAAGGATACGCCTTTCTCTTTCCTGCAGCACCGGCTCTTTACTCCGAACTATGACGAGGCGGATGGACAAGGCGCGGGCTCTGGTGTAGGATTCTTCCCCGTGCTGACCTTTGCCGAGTATTGCTTTATCCGTGCAGACCTTGCTGCCAGAAATATTACTACCGAGTCGGCTTCCGATTGGTATAACAGAGGAGTTTCCAATTCCATCAAGTTCTATGATCAACGGGCGGTAGCTGCCAAGATCTCGGGTTATACACCTGTGACTGCCCAGCAGATCACCGACTATCTGAATACGTCAGGCATTACATATGTTCCGGCTACGGGGATCGAGCAGATCGCCTGTCAGGCATATATAGACTTCTTCCGGCAGCCTGCAGAAGCCTGGGCCTGGTGGAAACGGACCGGATTCCCCAATACCACTTCTGTGCTCGCCTGGTCCGAGCTGAAGTCCAATGGTGCGGACCTGACTTTGCCGCGCAGGCCGGTATTCACCCCGTTCGCAACCTCTGATGCCAATTATGTTAATCAGAAGGCTGCCTATGACGCCATGTTGGCTCAACCCAACTTTGGAGCGACCCTGGACGCTGTCACAGGCCGCATCTGGTGGGATCAACCATAAACTGATCTTCCATTATCTAAACTCCGGGCTGAATATAGTCCGGAGTTTAGTATTTTTATATATGTCAGCTGTAAGAAAATATATACTGCTCCTTGTATTGACTGGCATGGGATCTCTCTCCCATGCGCAGGGGCAGAATGATTCCGTATTTGATGCGCGCCGTCTGACCTTTGTACGTGCCGTATCGGGAGAGCCGCGTCTTTTTATTTTCCTTTCCCCTGAATGCCCCCTTTGCAAAAATTACACAGGCCTGCTGAATCAATTAAATACGCAGTACTCCGGTCGGCTGCAGATAGCGGGCATCATCCCAGGCAAAACATATAGCCGGGGGGAAGTGGACAGCTTTACCCGGAAATACAAGATCACCTATCCTTTATACATAGACCTTTCACTCGACCTTTCCCATTATTTACAGGCGTCCGTAACGCCGCAGGCCATCCTCCTGGATAAGGACAGCCGGCTGGTATACAAGGGCGCCATCGACAATTGGTACAAGGCATTGGGAAAACCCGGCGCCCGTGTAACGGAACACTACCTGCAGGATGCCATCGAAGCGACCCTGCATCACCGTCAGCCTCTCATAAAACGGACAAATACCGCAGGCTGCCAGATCAACGATTTTTAAAAGCTGATATGACAAGACTTTTTATAACATGCGGCATCTTCGCGCTATCGATATTGCAAGGCCATGCACAGGAGCCTACCTGGTACAAAGATATCGAGCCCATTATCCAGACGAAATGCGCCCCCTGTCACCGGCCGGGTGAAGCGGGCCCTTTTTCTCTTCTGTCATGGGAAGATGTAGCCAAAAGAGCCTCCTTTGTAAAAAAAGTTATACAAAGCCGTTATATGCCTCCCTGGCGCGCTGACAGGCAATACGTTCATTTCGTCAACGAGCGGGGTCTGGCGGATAACGAGATCGCCCTGATCAGCAAATGGATCGACAATAAGACACCGCAAGGCAATCCGGCTGACTATCATCCTCCGGCCCATACGCCGGTGAACGGCACGCTATATGACCGCCGTCCCGACCTCGTACTGACGGCAGACTCCTTTCACCTTGCCGGTGACAATGGGGAACGATTTATCATTTACAAAATACCCTTCGAGTTAAAGGATTCCTCCAACGTAGAGGCTATCGAGTTCTTTTGCAACAATAAGAAGCTGATCCATCACGCCAACTATGCCATACAATCCGTACCCGATGAGAACATTCCGATAAAAGGCGGCTACCCCTATGTCAATCTTACAGACGACGATCGTACCAAGGTGGATCAATATATGCCTTACCGTAAGATCATGTCTTACTATGGCGGATATATACCCGGCACCAGCTACGAATATTTTCCAAAGGAGTTTGGATGGGTCATGCCCCGGCGCGGGGTCATTTTGCTGACGGTACACTATGCACCATCGGCAACAGATGAGAGCAGCGTCTGCGGCGTAAACCTCTTTTTCAAGAAGACTCCCATTACAAGGGTGATGAAAGTGGTGAGCTTTGGCTCGGGCGGCATAGGAGAAGGGCAGATCGAACCTATCTTCTATATAAAGCCCAATGCCGTACAGACCTTCAAACTGGAGGTCACCAATCCCAACCAGGATCAATCCTTATTATATGTGTGGCCGCATATGCATTTGTTAGGTAAGGAATACAAAGCCTTTATCACAACTCCCGCCGGGGACACCATCCGTCTGGTCCATATTCCGGAATGGGATTTCCGCTGGCAGGAGATATACCGTTTCCCCCATCCCGTGAAAGTCCCGAAAGGGTCAGTCATCCATCTGGAATGTACCTATGACAATACGGCCAATAATCCGTCAAATCCGAATAGTCCTCCCAAAGCTGTGTTTTCAATGGGAGATATGAAGACCAAGGACGAGATGATGACCATGATGATGGGATTTCTCCCTTACAAGGAGGGAGATGAGAAGATCAGTTTTGAATAAGTCAAAATGAACCTATGGCAGCTTCATTACTAAAGGCCTTTTTGCGGTGGGCGCCCTGTCTGCTGCCTTCGCTGTTGCCGGCACAGCCGGCCCGTCCTTTGTTTACGCAGATGAGCCCGAAACAGACAGGCATTCATTTTTTGAATAAGATAGAAGAGGATGATTCGCTGAATGTCATGCGTTATGAATATCTCTACAATGGGGCAGGAGTGGGAGTCGCCGACCTGAACAACGACGGGCTCAATGATATATTTCTTTCCAGCAATACAGGTCCCTGTAAGCTTTATATAAACAAAGGGAATTTCACTTTTCAGGATGTCACAAAACAGGCGCATGTGGCAGGCAATGGCACCTGGTGTACGGGTGTAAGCATTGCCGATGTGAATGGGGATGGGTTGATGGACATCTATGTTTGCCATTCCGGAAAGTACGCGGACAGTATGCAGTTGAGCCATCAGCTGTTCATCTGCCAGGGGATCGAGAATGGCGTACCCGTATACAAGGATATGGCGAAGGAATACGGTTTAGATGTACCCGGCGCACAATCCACGCAGGCTGTCTTTTTCGACTATGACAAGGACGGCGATCTGGATATGTTCCTGCTGAATCACAGCAACCATACCTACAACCCTTTTCTCAATACACGGAAGACGCGGGCAACGCCGGACTTTCATTACGGGAACAGGTTATTCCGCCAGGACAGGGACGCCCAGGGCAAGATTCATTTTACGGATGTGACCTTACAGGCCGGCATCGTCAACAATCCATTGAACTTCGGCCTCAGTGTCACCGTCAGTGATGTCAACAAGGATGGCTGGCCTGACATTTATACCACCAGCGACTATACGGAGAAAGATTGTTTTTATATCAACAACGGCAACGGGACATTCACGGAGAGTCTTGCGCAATCCTTTGCCCATATCTCCAAATATTCCATGGGGTCCGATATAGCGGATTATAACAATGACGGCAGGCCGGATGTCCTGACCCTGGATATGCTTCCGGAAGACAATCATCGTCAGAAGCTGTTGAAGGGACCGGACGAGTACGATGAATATCATTTACTCCTGGACAGCGGTTATTATCACCAGCAGATGCGGAATATGCTGCAGCTGAACCAGGGTGTGGATGAGCAGGGGCATGTGCGTTTCAGCGAGATCGGGCAGCTGGCCGGCATTTCCAACACAGACTGGAGCTGGGCGGGGCTGTTTGCGGATTTTGACAATGACGGCTGGAAGGACCTTTTTATCAGCAATGGTTATCTGCGCGACTTCACAGACATGGATTTCCTGAAATATACTGCACCCGAGGCAAGGATGGCGGCTGCACGGCAGGGCAATCAGAACTTTAAGACGTACGACCTGGTGAAGAAGATGCCTGCCAACAAGGTCAGCAATTATATCTTTCACAACGATGGCGACCTGCGGTTTACCAACGTCACCCGCGAATGGGGGGTATATCAGCCCACCGTATCCAATGCCGCGGCTTATGCCGACCTGGACAATGACGGCGACCTGGATCTCATTGTCTGCAACAACAATGAACCTGTGATGATCTATCGCAACGAGGAGAATGAGCTGAAGAAAAATCATTATATCACGATACGCCTTACGGGTACGGGGCTGAACACAAAGGCGTATGGCGCCAAGGCAACCCTGGTCACCACGAATGGCGCCCTTCAATACCAGGAGCTGTATCCTGTCAGAGGATATCAGTCCAGTGTGGCGCCGGAACTTTTTTTCGGCTTCCCGAAAGACCAGGGCATCCGGGAGTTAACGATCCTCTGGCCGGATGGTAAGAACAGTTTGCTGCAGGCGCCTGCTTTGGACCAGATACTGACGGTGCGGGAATCGGATGTTGCTGTGGGAACTTCGCCGCCTGCTGTAGAGACCGCTGCCGCGACCGGGGTGGCCGGGAAAATTTTTAGTGATATTACGGGCCGGTCAGGTATAGCGCACCGGCATGTAGAAGACAACTTTATCGATTTTAAAGATGAGGTGCTGCTGCCTTATCAGCTGTCCCGTCAGGGGCCTGCCCTTGCCAGGGCCGACGTCAATGGGGATGGTCTGGAGGATATATTTATCGGCGGCTCCATCGGCAAACCCGGAAAACTGTATCTGCAAAAGGCCGGAGGCGGATTTATACCGGCCCCATCCCAGGCCTGGGCGGGAGATTCTGCGTACGAGCAGGTAAGTGCTTTGTTTTTTGACGTCGACGGGGATGGGGATAAGGACCTCTACATCGTCAGCGGAAGCAATGAGTACGCCGATGGTTCCGATGGCTACCAGGATCAACTCTATATCAACGATGGAAAAGGCATTTTCACCAAAGCGCCTGCGGGAGCGCTTCCTCCGATGCTGAGCAGCAAGTTTGCCATTGCGGCGGGCGACATCGACGGTGACGGCGATCCGGATCTGTTTATAGGCGGCAGAGGGCTGCCGGGTTCTTTCCCCCGGCCGTCCCAGAGTTATATTCTTCGCAATGATTCGAAAGGGGGGCAGGTGCACTTTACGGATGTCACGGAGGAAGTGTGTAAAGCGCTGGCTTTTCCCGGCATGGTGACAGCGGCAGCATTTGTCGACCTGGACAATGACCGGCTTCCGGAATTGCTGATAGCCGGGGACTGGATGTCTGTGGAGCTGTTCCATAACGATCATGGGAAGCTGACGGATGTTTCGGCACAGGCAGGTTTGAACGGGCTCAGCGGTATGTGGTCTTCGATCACACCTGCCGATGTGGATGGAGATGGCCGTACGGACTTTATCCTGGGCAATTGCGGGTATAATGATCAGTTCAAGGCTTCTGCCGCACAGCCGATGACCTTGTATGCAGCGGATTTTGATGATAATGGTTCACTGGACCCTATCCTTTGTTATTATATACAGGGCAAAAGCTATCCCATGGCTTCGCGGGATGAATTGTTAGACCAGATAGTGCCCCTGAAGAAGAAGTTCGTGAATTATATCAGCTATGCAGATGCTGCCATAGAAGATATTTTTCCGCCCGAGAAGCTTGCAAAGGCAAAGATACTGCGGTGTAATCAGCTGGCATCGGGCATACTTCACAACCGCGGCAACGGCCGGTTCGAATTTACCCCTCTGCCGCTGGAGGCGCAGTTCTCAAAAGTGTTTGGCGCTGTCGTGGATGATTTCGATGGGGATGGGGTGAAAGATATCCTTCTCAGCGGGAATTTTTATCCCTATAAAACGCAGCTGGGACGCTGTGATGCCAGCCTTGGGGTGTTGTTGAAGGGGGATAAGGGACAATTCCGGGCTGTCGACCCGGCGGTCAGCGGATGTTACATCGGCGGGGACGTGCGGGGGATGGTGGAAGTCAGGAATGATGCGGGAGAAAGATGGATCGTTGTTGCAAAAAATGATGACCTGGTACAGGTCTTAAAAGTCAATAAGTAATGAAGGGAGGAATGATATTACTGCTCGCCCTGACGCTGACGGCTCAGGGTTATTCGCAGGACGCGACGCCTCTGCACAGGGCGGAGAAAGCTGTGACAGATATAATGGTGCATGACATATTTTCGCCTCCTGTTGCCAGCCGGGTATATCTCTATGCGAACGTGGCGGCTTATGAGACACTGGTGAAGGCTTATCCGGAGGGCGGCTACCTGTCGCTGCGCGGACAGGTACGGGACTTTCCCGATGTGCCGGCGCCCCGGGAAAAGATCGATGGATCTCTCGCTGCCGTATATGCGTTCCTGCTGGTTGGAAAAAAGCTGGTTTTCAGCGAGCCCATGCTGGAGGATTCGTTACGGGTGATCATCGGCGGCTACCGTAGCTTGGCCAGGGCTGTCTATGATGCTTCTTTACGCTATGGCGGGGCGGTGGCGGATTCGATCATGGCATGGGCGGATAAGGATCAGTATAAGGAGACACGTAAGCTGCCGAGGTACCGGCTGATACAGAAAGAGGGCAAGTGGATACCTACTCCCCCGGCTTATATGGCGGCCATCGAACCTTACTGGAACAGGATCCGGACCTTGACGCTGGATAGCTGCAGTCAGTTCCGGCCCAAGGCGCCGCCGTCTTTCAGCAAGGATACGGGGAGTGTATTCTACCGGCAGGCATACGATGTATTTGTTACGGGCAACCAGCTGACACAGGAGCAAAAGGATATCGCGAATTTCTGGGATTGCAATCCTTTTGCCGTCAACATGGAAGGTCATCTGCATTATGCCGTGAAAAAAATATCTCCCGGCGGACACTGGATGTCGATAATAGCGATCGCCGCCCGGCAGAAGGGGTTGTCGATGCCCGGATCATCGGCTGTATATACCATGGCGTCAATCGCCTTGTTCGATGCGTTCATAGCCTGCTGGGATGAGAAATACCGGAGCAATGTCATTCGCCCCGAGACCTATATCGATGCGTATATCAATGAGGGGTGGAGGCCGCTGTTACAAACGCCGCCTTTCCCGGAATATGTCAGCGGGCATAGCATCATCTCTCAGAGCACGGCGGTGGTCCTTTCCGGGATATTGGGGGATCAGTTCTCTTTTAATGACAGTTCCGAGGTGGAGTTTGGATTGCCTGTCCGGCATTTTTCCTCTTTTCTGGCTGCGGCGGAAGAGGCGGCTGTCTCACGATTTTATGGAGGGATACATTACAGGGCTGCCATCGAGAGCGGGCTTGTGTGTGGTGATGAGATAGGGCGATGGGTCCTGCGCAGGATCAGATTGAAACAATAACTATATCGAAACCGAACAGTTATAATTCGTTGTAGGGATGTAAGTCTTTGGTAGAGAGCTTTATAGAAAACAGGCACTTTTTTGGCTACCTTTATGTGGAAAACCTGTTTTGCAAACTCTTATTAATCCTATGACGGAGAAAAATGTACTCTACAAGAAAAGGATCGTCAAAGAACTTTATTTTTCGGATAATTCCAGTTGTTCTGATCTGAGCACCCGAACGCATACCAGTCTTCCGCTGGTGACAAAGATGCTGAATGAATTGCTGGAGGAGAATGTCATTGTCGAGACTGGCTATGCCCCTTCTACGGGTGGTCGTCGTCCTTTACTTTATTCGTTGAGACCCGATGTTTTTTATGTCGTT
>Ga0207671_10003606_pt1 | contig 15296 bp, 16 predicted proteins | sample KBSC24metaG_FD_184352 | JGI IMG/M metagenome (GOLD analysis project Ga0207671, IMG submission 184352) | Corn rhizosphere microbial communities from Kellogg Biological Station, Michigan, USA - KBS C2-4 metaG (SPAdes) (version 2) | ecosystem: Host-associated > Plants > Roots > Rhizosphere > Soil... | reverse complement strand
CCGATTAGTAATGGAAGCTGTCGTAAAGTTCAATTTAAGATAATTGGAACTTTCGCCGGTCGACATATCAATAACCTGCGCCGAGCCGATGTATTCCGAAGCGCTTCGGGCGCCGGGACCTTCAACCAGTACTTGGACCATCACTGGAGTGTCTCCCTTTCCTGATTGGACGAAGGCTGCGCCGAAAACGTCCGAAAAGCGCCATTCGCCGGAGGGCACCTCAATCCGCTCCGATCTAAAGAGCACCGCGTTGAATTGGTCACGCACAACGACGGACCAACTATATGGCGCGGGCGCCGCTGTTATAGTGCCGACACTGAGGCGCAACTTCTGTGTCGAGCCGACCGGTCCTAATAAAAGGACAGCGAGAGCACCACCACTTAAACCATCATCATCGTCATCCATTTGGGCGTGCACCTCGGTCGGTTGCCACCAATTGGATTTCAGTTGAAAACAGCCTGCGATCAGAGCGACTACAATCAGCCCCATCACGCATCTGTTGCGAAGCATTCTGCTGTTCATCTCATTATTCCTTCCTTAAAATTACGTAAGTAAATCCTGGTCACTCCACTAAGGCGCAAACCGCCGCCGAAAACTATCACCACAAGACAATCTTTCCCGAGCTAACAGCGAAAGGTCAGGTGAATGCTGAAACATTTATCTATTGCAGGAAGGGGTGTATTAGGCTGAGGCGCTAACCCGCTCAGGCAGGAGTAACTCAATTTCCATAAACTCTTGACACGAGCTCCGAAAACGAGTCGACCTGACGAAGTCTGTGACTAGGCAAACCTGCCGTGAATTCTGAAAAATCGTCTTACCTATTTGATAAGTCTTCGATGGGTTGCATGAGTAGCTTTGTGTATTTGGTCGGTTAATAAGTTCGATCGCAGTTTTACTTTCGGCCGGTCCAATACCCAGGACGGCGACTGTGATGTGCAACAGCCAAGACGCGAATTTCGTCTCTTGATACTGTATAGACCAACGAATATGGGAAGTGCTTCATTACGTATCTCCGTCGTCCTCGTCCACGCCATGGTGTACCAAGTGCCGGATGTTGCAGAAGCCTATTGATCGATTGTTCAAACTCTCCAAAGAAGGATTGAGAAAGACTGGTGCCAGCTTGCTCTCGATAGAATGAGGCAGCGTCCCGAAGGTCTTGCGAAGCCTCCGGGTGCAGAGAATAGTTCATTCAAATTCAGCTTTCAGCTTTGTGAGGGTTTCTGGTCCAGGCAATAAGGAAACTGTTCTATTTTCTATTTCGGTTTGCCGGCGCTCCACTTCCGTTGCCCAGGCTTCTTCGACTTCGGGATCAGCATCAAGGGTCGCAATCAGTCGATCGACAAGTCTTGCTCGTTCCGCAGGCGTTAACTGTAAGGCTGCGGCTTCGAGCGTTTCGACGGTTTCAGATTCTAATGCCATTATTCTCTCCATTCAGACTCGACGAACAATTCTAATCGAACATCATTCCATGGGATCAATTCTACCGTGCCTGCGTCGATCTCAGCTAAGCGTCGCTCGATCTCTGCAGACCAGGCTGCTTCTATGTTCGGCTCTGATATTGAATCCAATGTTACTCCTGGGTGTTCATCCAGCCACCTGCCAACATTTAGCCATTTTGAATATGGCTTTGTTATAACATGCGTTATAACACAGGGCCGTCTTTAAGGGCGGTAGATGGAGGTTCAAATGAGCGTTTTGAAGGTAACGACTATCGGCAACTCGGTAGGCGTCATTCTCCCTAAGGAAATCCTGGAGCGACTTCGAGTCAAAAGAGGAGATAGCCTTTATGCAATTGAGACAAAGAACGGGATCGAATTAACAGCCTACAATCCCGAGTTTGCCAAGCAGGTTGAGATTGCTGAACGTGTCATGCGCGAAGATCGAGATGCGTTGCGGAAGCTGGCTAAATAGTGATGCCGGAGATTGGATTCGAAAGCGAATTCACTTGTGAGTTCTCAGACTCGCCCTAACTCGTTGTGGCGGGTGAGGTCGGAGGTTCGACCCCCAACCAATTGAAGCATTTACGGCTGCCAGGATTGGCAGCCGTATTCAGTTGTGGCCAATTTATGGACATTTTTCCGACCAACGCGACTTGACGACCAAGCACGCCGATCAACCGAGAGTTCATTGGCTTGGCTCTACTGCCTTGAAACCGGTTTTGTTGATGACTTCACGCAGCTTGGTTTCGTCCAACTTCTGGTCGTCGTACTTGATAACGGCCTCGCCCTTCTCTGAGCTCACTTCTGCTGCCTCAACGCCCTCAGTAGCCTTGAGCGCTTTGGTAACCGATGCAGAGCATTTCGCGCATTTCATTCCCTCAACCTTGATGGTGACGGTCTTGGTGAAAGCTGCGGCTGTAATCACGCCGAGCGTCATAACCAGGACACCACCGACAACAAGACTAGTGATCCGACTTAGCATCTTTCATCTCTCCTTCCATGTTCTTCATTAATAGCGGCTTAATCTTTTCGTCGAATTCTTCGGGAAGAAGTATGCCGCTGATTATGTCACTTATCGCGCCGTTGCGATTTATGACGACAGTTAAAGGCAGAGTTTCCTCTGAACTATATCGGGCTTTGATCTCGCGTGTGCCGAGGATTATAGGGTAGTTAACTTTTAGGCTTCTGGCAAATCTGCGTACGCGCGTCTTTGTCTCTGGCGGGTAAGTGATGCCGATGATCTGTAGACCTTGTTTCGCGTAGTCACGCTGAAGTTGGACCAGGTCTGGCATCTCCGCGCGGCATGGCGGACACCAGGTAGCCCAAAAGTTGATCAGAACCACTTTTCCCCGATAGTCGCTCAACCGCACCGTGCGTCCATTAATGTCCCTAAGTTTGAATTGCGGTGCTTTGACCGTCTGTCCCAAAACACTTGCGGGGACTAAGGCGATTATCAGAAGGATCGAACTACGCAATAGCATGTGCCTTTTTGTGGCTGACCAGGTCGCTCACTTCACAACCTCAAAATCGATCCACTCCGACGTGGTCCTTTTGTCATTCAAGTCCTTGATCACGAGCTGCAACGCATAATCGCCCGGCGAAATCTGTGGCGCCAGTCGCAGATAACCATAATCCGACAGCCGGCTGAGATCGGTTTGAGGTTCCAGTTGGATTACCTGCACCGGATATTCGGTTATGACTTCCCCGTCCTTATACAAGCGAACCTGAATTGACAAGTTTGGCTTTTGCGAAGACTTCTCCAAAGACGCGTTATAGATTCTGTACGAGTAGCCCAGGATTGAACCGGGTTGGAACTTCCTGATCGCCGGTTGTGACAGCGAGGAGACTGGCGCGAATCGCCCTTCAGACGGTTCGATCGCCGACATCACGGGTTTACCGTTTTGGATCGTCACTTCGCTCACGGCGAGACTCCCTAAGTGCAGATTCTTCTTCTTCAGATCCGGAACTTCGATCTGTTGTCCGGCAGAACCCAGCAATCTGGAAGAGGCGTCGCGAATCGCCACCCTGAAGTTGTAGAAACCCGACTTTGTAACCGGTATGTCAGCGGAGTAGATCAGACCATTGCGGTTGATGGCTTCGAGATTTGCCTCCGGAAAACGAATCGTATGAGTTCGATTAAAGTCTTCCACGACTTCGTTCTTTTCATTCAAAGTCACAGCCACAACATCGAAGACACCTTTCTTGACTCCATTGGGCTCGTCGACAAAAGAAATCTGATTCCCATCCAGGTGCAGCAGGGTGCGAATGAAGCTGCCCGACGCCGTGTTCCCAAAGGATGCCGTGAGTTTTAGATTCAATCCGGCATTTGGCAGTGGCGACGCTATCGCTTCATAGAGTTCACTGTCGCCGGTTCTCTTCTTGTGGAGCACCGCTTCGTCTGTTACCCCCATGAATCCTGAGCGGGCTCGCACGCTCAAGTCGGGACGCCTGACCTTAATCTGAACCTTGTTGAACTTCGGTCCCTTGAACGTTTCCCCGTCAGGTTGATAGGCGATCAAGTAGTAACCTTTCTCCGAATTGAGCGCTCGACTGATCGGGACATCGAGAAAATTCATATCTTTATAGAACCTGCCGCCTGTTTGCGTTGCCAGTTGGGCCATTCCGTCCTGTCTGATTCCGTTGTTTGCCTCCCTCATCGCACGAGTTTGGGCGGTTGCATGGATGTTTCCGTCAGGTCCTGCCAGATTAGTGAACGAGTCTTCAGCGGTAATGACACCCGGAATCTGCACCCCACGTACATCTATTGTATTGAAGACCACCGAAGCACGGTTGGCGGAGTCAACAAGACGAGTCACAGCGTCCATATTGGCCACATCGACCGTCATCGTCACCGTTGGGTTACCTGCCGGCCCTCTCGTTTCCACGTCTGGTATCAACAGCGGAATACTGTCGCTGAGGACAAAGACTGTCTTACGGCCGGGGACTCGCTGAAGACCGCGAGTGATGTAAGTCAGCACGCCAAACAAGCCCACGACCTGGTTCTCTCGCATGTTCCTTTCGATCCGACCGCGACTTTGTCGATTGGCGTCACTCTCGGTACTCCGAAGGTCGCCGTTGGGTTTCATGAACGTCGTGGGGCGAGCACGTTCAAAAAAATCACCATTATTCTCGTTGCATATTCCTTGTGGTGGGTACCAACGGATCTTACGCGCTACGCGCAGCAGATGCGCCTTATCGGACGTGTAATGCTGCAAGGTGCTGCTCCCGCCTCGAGTCTGATAGATTGCGACGAGATCGTTGCCCTGCATCTGCTCGTTAATAAACTTCACCAGAGCGTCTCGGGAAGCATTCAGTCCCACGTAGGACGACGCACAACTGCCGTCGTCTACCACGAAGGTCAATATGCGCGCGGCATTTGCTGAATTCGTGCGTGACGGTGGCGCGGGTGGCTGATCCTTTTCGCCAGATCGCTTAGTTTCGGCGGTTTGAAGACCGGTTCGTTCGGTAACTTCGGTGTTGATATAAGAGACTGAAACGATCTTTTGCGGCTTTCCCTCCTGAAGGACTTCGAAGTCGCCTGCGACCAGATCCTTGATCTGATTTCCGCTCTTGTCGGTCACGACCGCATCGATCTGAACGAGGTTAGTCGTTATACGCACCACGTCGTCCGGCGCGGGCTGTTGTTGCTGTTGGGCCCGAACGGGAGCGATAGTGCCGAGAGTGATTGATACCAGAATCAGGAGCGCAATGAGGTGCTTCATAAACCAAAGATGCCGATGACCCAAGTTTGTCATGCGTGACGAGACATCTTAGTCGAGGTTTGTGCTTTTCGGATAGGTCTTGGGGACGACGGCGTGTTTCAGCACGTCAGGAGGGCTTTGCAAAAAAATCGAGTCGAGATGGAAGTCTTTCCTCTGCGGCCCTCTGCGTATCTCTGCGTTCTCTGCGTTAATGGGCCTTTCAACGCAGAGAGCGCAGAGATACGCAGAGGCCGCAGAGAAAACAAATCAGATTTGCCACTTTTTCTGCAAAGCACGTCAGAGCGCGGATGTCGCAACAATCATCTGCTCACTCTGCGCGGAGGGCGATCGTCGGGTTCACTTTCGTCGCGCGTCTCGCCGGTATGTAAGAAGCCGCAAGCCCCACTGCGATAAGCACCACCGACACGCTGCCGAACGTTAGATAGTCAGTCGCGGTGACGCCATACAGGAGGCTTGCCATCAAACGAGTCAGTGCGTATGCGGATATCAATCCTGCTCCCACGCCTATCAGCGTCAACGTCAGTCCCTGGCCCAGCACCAACCGCAACACATCCATTTTCTCCGCGCCCAATGCCATCCGGATTCCCAGCTCGCGCCTGCGGAGCGTGACGGTGTAATTCATCACGCCATAGACTCCCACCGCCGCCAACATCAGCGCCACTCCAGCGAAAGTGAGCAGCAGCGTCATGTTGAAGCGCCGGCCGGAGAGCGATTTACTGAGAACCTGGTCCAATGTCTGTACGTTAGTAAGCGCTTGCTCTTTATCGATTGAATAGATCGCCTTCGAAACAGGCTGGATCAAGCTTTCGGGGTTCGAAGCAGTCCGCACCACGAAGCTTATGAAAGGTAGCGGCGCTTGTTTGTATGGCAGATACATCATTGCAGATGCGTCGGCATCCAGCCCGCTTGACTTAACATCACTTACAACGCCGACGATTTCACGCGCCCCTTGCTCGAGATGAAATGAGGGCGTTAGCCGCTTGCCGACCGCGTTTTCTCCCGGCCAGAATCGGCGCGCCATTGCCTCGCTGATGATTACCACCGGCACGCTGTTGTCACGATCCTGGTCGCTGAAGAAACGCCCCTGTCGCAAAGGAATGCCGATCGCGCGGAAGTAGTCAGGACTGATGTAACGCGTCTGTGCCATCGGCTGCTCCGCGATTGCGGCTGTGGACCGACCCTCGACACTGAAGGGTTGTGTCGATCCACCTCCAGTCAATGGAATTTTGGTAGTAGTTCCGACCGACACAACGCCAGGCACGGCGCGGATCTGTTCCATCGCTCGCTCGACAAACGCGAGCCGCTGGTGAGGTTCGGGATACCTGATCCACGTTAAAACGACGCTCATCGTTAACGCATTGCGAGTGTCAAACCCAGGATCGACGTTTTGCAATTTCCAGAAACTGCGAATCATCAGCCCGGCTCCGATCAGCAGAACCAGTGACAAAGCCACCTCGGAAATCACCAGTGCCTTGCGTGTGTGCTGCTTGATGGGGCTACCGCCGGTTCGACCTGAGCCTTGTTTCAGAGTTTCACTGATGCTGGTCCTGGTAAACTGCAAAGCGGGTACGATCCCGATTAAGATGCCGGCGGCGAACGACACCGAAAGGGTAAAGCCCAAGACCCAGGTATCGATACCGATATCGCCTGAATTAGGAAGACTGCCGAGTTGGACCAACATCCTATTCGCCAACACGGCGAGCAGAAGCCCAAGCAATCCTCCAGTAACAGCGAGCAGAACGCTTTCGGTAAGTAATTGTCGGACCAGCCGAGCCCGGCCAGCGCCGAGCGCGATACGCACCGCGATCTCTCTCTTGCGGTTCGCGCCTCTGGCGAGCATCAGGTTCGCTACATTCGCGCAGGCGATCAACAACACGAAACCCACAGCACAGAAAAGCACAAGCAGCGCGAGGCGCACATCGCCGACAAGATCCTCGCGGAGCGGGATCACCACGGCGCCCCAGCCTTTGTTGGCCTCAGGATATTGTTGCTCGAGCCTGCTCGAAATCGTACTCATCTCCGCCTGCGCCTGCTCCGCGGAGACGTTGTGCTTTAGACGTGCGATCACGAGGTAGTTGTGATCTGATCGCACTTGACGCTCGTTGTCATCCCACGCCAGAGGTATCCACAGCTCAGCCTCCCGCGGAAACTCGAATCCGGCGGGCATGATGCCTACGACGGTGAAACTTCGGCTGTTGAGGGTCAGAGTTTGACCGATGATGTTAGCGTTGGCCCCAAAGGCCCGTTGCCACAGTCCGTGACCGATCACAACGACCTGGTCGCGTCCTGGTCGCTCCTCGTCGGGTGTAAAGGTGCGCCCCTGCATAGCATTAGAGCGCAATACCGAAAAGAATTCTGAAGACACAACGGCGCCAATCAATGACAGAGGGTCATTACTGGTACTCAGACTCAAGCGCGTGTCTGTGTAAACCGCCATCTGTTCGAAGGCTGTGCTCTGCGCTTTCCAATCAAGGTAGTTCGCGGGTGACACTGTAAACCTGTCGAGGCCGGGGAAGCTTTGCTGAGGCGGCGTATGCCACACATCGACGATCTGCTCCGATTCGGGGTAGGGTAAAGGCCGCAGCAGTAGACCGTTGACGACACTGAATATCGCAGTGTTGGCGCCGATCCCGAGTGCGAGCAACAGCACGGTTACGACAGTGAAAACTGGGCTATGGACCAGTGCCCGCACGCCGGTTCGAGCGTCTCGCCACACTGTTTCTATAAAGCGGCCCATTCTAATCTCCCTCACTCTTTCTTCAACCTGCTCGACCCCGCCCAGCTCGAGGAGAGCGTCACGCCGAGCCTCTTGAGGCGACATACCTTGCCTGAGTTTCGCTTCGGTCAACAGGTCCAGGTATGCCTGGATTTCTTCACTGGACTCCTGATCCACTCTGTCCTTGTGGAACAGGTTGCGCCAGAGGCTGGTCAGACGAGGAATCAACGGCACGACGGCGTCTCCTCATGTCGCTTTTAGAGCGGTGGTGATCGCCAAGGAAATGCGTTGCCAGTCCTGCGTTTCTGCATCGAGCTGACGCCGGCCGGCTGCGGTAAGGCGATAGTACTTTGCGCGGCGATTATTTTCTGACTCACCCCAGGACGACTGGAGCCAGCCCGCCTCTTCCATCCGGTGTAACGCAGGGAACAGTGATCCGGGCTTGACGTTGAAAGTTCCCTTGGTGATCTGTGCGATGCGATTTGAAACGCCCAGCCCATGCAGCGGACCCAGCGCGAGCGATTTCAGCACCAGAAGGTCCAGCGTACCCTGCAACAGGTCAACTTGTTTACGCGCCATCCCTTGCTCCTATAGACATTCTGTAGATGGTTACAGATAAACGTTTTCATATAGAATGTCAATACGAGTGAGTGCGTGAGATCGTTCGATGAATATTAAGGGGCTTTCCCTCAAAGATCCGAAATCATTCTTGGACAAGGTCAGTACAGGGAGCGGTAGCGACCTGGTCAACGATGAGAGTCAGGAATCATCCAAGCTCGACGTCCGACGACGCAGATCATTTATTACAGCGTTCAGGGCTTTTGGCTGAGGGAGAGGGATGTTTCTTTGGTCGTGGGGAGAAAACTGGCAGAGCTCAAACCACGCACGTAGAGTAGCAACCGACCGAGGACGGCGATCGCAATCAATACCGTACCTATTCGCGCGACTCTAAAATTCGAGTTCAGGCTGCTTATTAAGAGACCGGTAAACGCGAGAAGAATTAAAGAGATCCTCAGAACGTGTTGCAGCGGACTGCTCCTTCTGCCTATCTGCACGCACTGATTCCTGACTCTTTCGAAATTTCCGAAGCGTTTTTGGGCCGCCACTTTTGCTTCCGCGGGCGACATGCCGTGGCGAGTGTATTTCTGCTGAAGCATTTCGACGTGAAAGCGCAGTTCTTCATCAACCTCGCACGCGATTTTTCTGTGGTCCAGATGCTTCAGTAGTCTCGCTATCATCCTTAAGTTGCCTGCAAGATTTTGGTGACTGCTTTGGAGATGCGCCTCCAGTTGGCGCGCTCGGCTTCGAGCTGTTTTTGTCCGGCTCTCGTGAGTTTGTAGAACTTGGCTCGACGATTATTGTCCGAGACTCCCCACTCTGACTTTATCCAGCCGCGTTCCTCCATGCGGTAAAGCGCCGGATAAAGCGAACCATCCTCAACTTTGAGTAAATCCTCGGCCGCTTCGTGTATTCGCTGGACGATGCCATAGCCGTGCATAGATTCACGGGCCAGAGTGTTCAGGATCAACAACTCCAGCGTGCCCTGCATCAAGTCCGTGCGCTCATTTGCCATGGAAGCACTTTCCCCTAGATTGTCTGGGACAGAGACTAGCGGACACTTCCCCAGGCTGTCAAGGTGGGATCTCCGTCACTGCTTCAAGTAACGAAGCGCAACGAATCCTGAGTTAAAAATTTTCGAGTCAACAAGTTCTAAGTTTAATTTCTCCGGCAGGCTAATGTCTTCTAACAACCGTTTCCCTTCTCCTACAATCATTGGCTGAACGACAACACGATATTCATCAACCAGACCAAGCTTTATAAGTTGTGAAGGAATAGATACACCACCGGTTAAAATATTTTTGCCCGGTTCTTGTTTCAGTTTGAGTATTTCGTCTTGAAGCTCGCCGCGAACAATTCTCGTTTTTTCTCCTTCAGCGCTACCTAAAGATCGTGAGAAAACAATGATGTTGTTGACCGAGTCAAATGCTTGAGCAAATTCGTTCATTGCTGGTGTCTGCCCAGAATTGTTCTTTGCGACGTCGGGCCAGAAAGGAACCATCAATTCATAGGTCTTACGGCCATAGAGGAGCAGGTCCACATCTCGCAGGAGGTGCGCGTAATACTCATATATCTCGTCGTTACCACTCAATTTCGTGTGGTCGCAGCAGCCGTCGAGGGTGACGTTGATTGCAAAGATTAAGTTTCTCATTGGACCAAAGGCAGATTATCACGCGTTCTTCAAGCTGCTTCCGCTTCCGGGACCAACTCGCGTGCGAGGCGCCGCAGGATCTTCGCGACTTCTTCTCGTTTCTGCGGCGACCACTCGGGCCATAACTCCGCGAGGTGTTCGCGACGCGCCGCTACCAGCCGGTTGTAGATCTCACAGCCCGCTTCTGTCAGCCGGTACACATCAGTCGAGGAGCCTGCTGCAATCAACGACTTGTTCAAAAGCTCAGCAGACGCGGCTTTCAGATCCTTTGCGTGACATTTTCCTCGTCGCCCCAACTCGTCAATGTCGATTCCGCGCTCGAGCTCGATCTGGACCAGCAGCCACGCCGCCGTCGGACTCAAATCGACGCCGGCGCGCGTAACGATCGCCGCGATGTAACGTCGCCGCACGTCTCGATCTGCAAGCACCGCCAACCCGCGCAACAACTTTTCGCGTGAATCCGTGTCGGTCGGCATCGCAAACGTGTGCGCGATCTCGCCGCCGATGTCTGCCTCCGCTGCGGCCGCGATTGTTTCTCGCAGTGGACGCTCCGGAAGCAACAACGCTATGAGCAGTCCGAAGAAGGAGATGGCCGCGGCCACGAGAAACGCAGTGCTGAGCGAAGCGACGAATGCTTCGGTATACGCGTCGCGAAAGGCGGGCGAGAGTCCAGCGAGCGCTTGTGGGCTGATCGCATCGAGTGCAGGAGTGCCGGGAATCAGCCGCTGCACGTTCGCCTCTAATTGCGTCGCGAGCACTGCACCAAGCAGCGCCGTGCCCAACGACCCACCAATGAAGCGAAACAAGATCGCATTCGAAGTTGCCACGCCGAGTTCGCGGTAGTCGACGGCGTTTTGTACCGCGATGATCAGCACCTGCATGACAAAGCCGAGACCCAGTCCGAGCAGCAACATATATAAGGACGCGGCAAGCGTGCTTGTTTCTGCCGTCATCCTCGAAATCAAAAAGAGCGAGATCGTCACGATCGTCGTGCCGATGATCGGAAACAGCTTGTACTTTCCAGTGCGACTCACGAGCTGCCCCGCGAGAATCGACGTCACCAAAGTGCCACCCATCAGCGGCACCATGCGCAACCCCGATTCGGTCGGGCTTAGTCCCTTAACAATCTGGAGAAACACCGGCAGATACGTAACCGAGCCGATCAATGCGAACCCAACAATCAGTCCGACCAGTGACGTGACCCAAACGTCACGCGTGCGTAACAGTTGTAACGGCAGGATCGGCTCGCGTGCGCGACGTTCAACCAGAACGAAGGCGATTAGACCAGCGACTGAGCTGACGATCAATCCGATCACCAGCGCTGATGACCACGGGTAAACCGTGCCGCCGAGATCTGTGAGCAGCACGATCGACGCGAGTGTCAGCGCGAGCAATGCGGCGCCGGCGTGATCGATTGCGTGGCGCGCAAATGAACTCTGCGCAGGCAGCGTCGCTGCCAGGACCACGAGCGCGATAATCCCGACGGGCAGGTTGATATAGAAGATCCAGCGCCAGGTCCAATGCGTGGTGAAGTAACCGCCGACCAGTGGACCAGCGATCGAAGCGAACCCGAAAGCCGCGCCGAAGATTCCCTGGTAACGTCCGCGTGCACGCGCCGGCACCACGTCAGCGACGACGGCCTGCGTCGTGACCATGAGTCCGCCACCGCCGAGTCCTTGAACTGCGCGAAATATGATCAAGTGACTCATTGACTGGCTCAAACCGCACAGCGCTGAACCGATCAGGAAGATCACGATCGCAACCTGAAGCACGCGTTTGCGTCCATAGAGATCGCCGAGTTTGCCGTAGATGGGCGTGACGATGGTTTGCGCGAGCAGGTACGCCGTGACTACCCACGAGATGTGCGCCAAGCCGCCGAATTCGCCGACGATTGTTGGCAAGGCGGTGGCTACGATTGTCGAATCGAGGGCAGCTAAAAGCATTACGAGCAACAGCCCGCCGAAGACGACGAGTACGTTGTCGTGTGAGGCGCGAGCGGTTAGGTCAGCAGAAGCAGCGGCTTGCATCGAGTCACACGTATTCTCTCATTCCGCCAGTCCTTTGCACTACTTGTGCCCTTCTGGGCTGCTGCAAAACCTCCACGCCCAGGAAGCGCGCTGTCTCGATTCACAACAACCGCAGCAACTTGCACGAAACCAATCGGTACATGATTGACGCACTGCGACTTGCGGTTAACGCCGATCGGCTCTCTAATGTTGAAGATGTTGACCGCAATTAACGTTTGAATTGGACACAAGCGATATGAAACCAAAATTTCTTGTCATCGCACTCTTCGCGATAACGGTTGTCGCAGTCACCACCGCGGCCACTTCCAGTGCTCCAGAAAAACGCAAACCCGCTCCTCCGATCACGGTGCGAACTGAGTCGTATCCTCGCCCACCATACTCCGGGGCGACGTACTACATATATGAGCAGTCCGGGCAGACGATCTGCACCAAGCTGGAGGTCTGCAACAAGTTCGGTGATTGCTCGGCTCAGTACTTCAAAGGCACATACCGGGCCCAGGAGGATAAGGACACCGGCGATGCGTACAACCAGTCCCCAGCAATCGAGATCCCGCGGGCCAAGCTCAACAAGCACGTCTGCCTGCGCCGCTTCAAGCTCATGTAGGGCGGCCAGATTTGGCCGCCCTACATAGCAATTACATTCTCAGTTACGTTAGTAATTGATCTTGCCGACGACAGTCAGCTCGAAACCACCGGTTACCGGACTGATGCTCACGAGGAAGTTCGCGTCGCCGGTCGCGCCCTCGAACCTGCCCGTGCCTCCCACAAAATGGAAGATTCCCTGATCAACAGCCGCAACGGGATCGAGGATTCCGTCGATCGATACTTGAAGCTTATCTCCGTTGGCAGCGGTGATCGTTGCGTCTCCGCTGGAGTGTAAGACGCCGTTGCTGTCGGGAATGTAGTGGACGGTCCCGGCGACGGTCCATTGCCCGAGGTAAGTCGCGGTGCCGGAGCCCGTTGGGATAGCGCCAATCAGGTGGCCCGATCCATCAGTTACCAGAGTCGCGACGCCTGTCCCGCTAAGAGCGAAAGGTCGCTCGACGGCTGACGCCGGGCTCATTCCCACCAGCAGGACGAGCATTAACATCAGAGTTCGTATCATCGTAAAGTGTTTCATTGCCATTCTCCTACAATAAAAAGTTATTCGTGTGAGGCCGGTATTAATGCATGCTCCAGCCTACTGTCACCCTAGAGTGGCTGTTAATCAGAAAACATCACACGGCTTTGCTTCAAAAGTCAGGATTCAGGCTTGGATGAGGTCAGTACCGTAACGCGGTAGCGTCGGGTCAGTTCTCGAACATACGATATTCCTGGCAAATTTGAGAGGCTCACGCACGACCCGACGCTACCGCGTTACGGTACTGACCGTATCCAACAATGACTTTCGACTTTTGAGGCAACGCTACATCACACTATAATTTTTGCCGGATGAACCTGTTGAGGAGTTAATGGAATATTGTGCGCGAAAAAAACAATCTGTTCATGAAGCGCCAGCCGGCGTGACGGCCTACTCGTCAACCTCATTCGCGACCTGCGCTTGTCGCGATCCGAGTGGTGTAGTGAGCGGCAATATCCAGGGCGTGGGTAACAAACTTACTTCTTCGTTAGCCAGGTCGACGTTGGGATCGATCAGCAACTGCGGTTGACGGCCGTTGAGCGAAACCATTACGCGAGCCCGCACCTCAACATCGTCGTAACCTTCACGCCTCTTCTCTTCGGCAAGGTAATGCGAGAAGAGCACGAGCAGGTCTGGCTTCGTAATCACCTTCATCACCTGGTGAGATTCCAGGTAATCTTCCGGTTTGATGGTCCAGGTTTGTCCACTGCGCGGATGTGTAATCGTAAACACTGCGTCGCCGACCTTTGTTCGCAGCTTCATATGCCACGAAAAGTTATGCCCTTCTTCGGTCCAGCTTACGTTCCCCGGATACAAATAGTGACGAAGCGGGAAAAGAATCTGTACAGCAAGATAGGCCGCCAACAATCCAGCAATGCGTTTTTGCGAAGTGGTTAAGGAGTAAGTGCTTCTTGTCTGAGGTTTTTGCGGCGGCGGAAATCCCTCGCCTGGCGACATGAACGCTCGAGCGAAGCGCCGCACCAGGTCAGGCGGAAAGAAGATCAAGAGCGCGCCCAGCATCAACCACGGAAAGATGCCGATATCGAATATCACGGAGTTGATGAGATTGAATACGACTGCCCCCGCCAATGCGAGGAGCCGCGTGCGTCGCCACAGAAGCAGCGGCACCACCAGCAGGTCGAGCAGCAACCCGCCAATTACGAAACCGTAAACCACGCCGTCCGACGCGAATATCGGGCTACCGCCTTTCAGTTCGGCCAACGGGCGTAACCACGTGCGCATCGGCTCGCCGCCGTGTATCCAATCGCTGTTAAGCTTGGCGATTCCGCCGTAGAAATATGGTATGCCGATTTGTGCTCGCAGCAGCCACAACGTCCAGGCCGGAACGACGTCGGAGCGGATCTTCCGGCGCAGCAACGCATCGACGGAAAACGCACGTTCGGCGGGAAGAAAACACATGAGAAAACTGATCAGGCAGACCAGATAAAAGTGATTCATATACCGCGTCTGGTCCAGCAGAAAAGTGTATGTGAAGGCGAGAAAAAAGACGGGCGCGGCAATACGGTAAAGAAAACCGAGGGTCACACAAGCAGCGGCGACACCGAGCACAAAAAAGTGAATGTACATTCCGCGGCCTGGCCACGGCGTGAGCCAACTGAAGCCGTAGTAAGGAAAGTTAACGACGGGTTCGACGAAGTAACGGGTGATCCAGCCGTTTGTGAAGTAGCGATAAACCTCCCACAGCATGATGCCGCCGAAAACGATGCGAAAGAAAACCAGGAATGAGATGTCGACTGGAGTGAAGAGCGAGGCGCACAGTCGTTGCAAGAAACTTGCTTTCGTCGCGCTGGAAGCGACAACAAACGGCGCAGCGATCTGCGCTTCTTGCGTTGGAACTGTTTGCATTATTTGTTAGGTACTGCGAGCGAACGGATTATAGCAGGCATATAATGGCCGGCGCTCGACAGCGATTGCTGACTAGCCTTGCCTCAAAGGTCAAAAATCATTGTTGGATACAGTCACTGCATCCAAGTTCGGAGCGTAGGACCAAGACGACCCGACGCTACCGCGTGGCGGTACTGACCGCATCCAAGTTCGGAGCG
>Ga0207671_10003603_pt1 | contig 15307 bp, 10 predicted proteins | sample KBSC24metaG_FD_184352 | JGI IMG/M metagenome (GOLD analysis project Ga0207671, IMG submission 184352) | Corn rhizosphere microbial communities from Kellogg Biological Station, Michigan, USA - KBS C2-4 metaG (SPAdes) (version 2) | ecosystem: Host-associated > Plants > Roots > Rhizosphere > Soil... | reverse complement strand
TTGTGGGCGATAATCGCACACATTTAGGGCAGCATCTGTCCCAGCAGGCGGGCGTTGTTTTGCAATTCCGGCAGGATGCGCTGGATCAGTTCGCTACGGGAGATCCTCGCCGAGTGGACCCCCGTATTCATGGCCGCCACCACGCGACCCGATTCGGATCTGACCGGTACGGCGATCGATCTAAGGCCGATCTCCAGTTCTTCGTTGACCGCAGCCCAGCCGTTCGCCCTCACCGTGGCGAGCTCGGCCTCCAGCGCGGCCAGCGTGACGATCGTATTGGGTGTGAACGACTCAAGGCTTTGCCCGAGGCGTGAACGCAGGTCCGCCTGCGTCAGTTCGGACAGCAGAACCTTCCCACTCGAGGTGGTGTGGGCCGCACAGCTCTGGCCCACCCAGGTGCGCAGCGCCACCCCCGCCGAGCCGATGGCTTCGACGATGTTGATGATTCGGTCACCGTCGAGGATCGCGATGTTCGTGGTCTCACCGGTCTCCGTCGCCAGCGCGTCCAGGATGCCCTGGCCCTGCCTGGTCAAATCCATGGGGGCACTTGTGGATCCGGCCAACCGGACGATCGAGAAGCCGAGCCGGTACTTGCCTCTCTCGGAGAGCTGTTCGACGTACCCGCGGGATTCGAGGACGGCGATCAGCCGCGACACGGTGGACTTGTGCACACCGAGTTCGATGGCGATCTCGGTGACCCCTGCCGCTCCGAGCTTCGCCAGGATCTCCATCACCATCAGCGCGCGGTCGACCGACTGCACGGCGGCCACGCCGCGCCCCGAATTTTCCCCCGTCGCTTCGCTCGCCCCGGAATCTTCCCCCGTCGCTTCGCTCGCCCCGAAATTCCCACCAGCATCTTCCGTCATGACCACCTCAATCCTGTCATGTCAGCATCCCAGCGTTCGTCGCCGCCATGTGCCTTACCCTGCGCTGCACGGCCGTGATCTCACGCACGCCGTCGTTGAGCAGGCTGCGATTCAGCGGTGACAACTCCGACATCGTGACGATGTCGCCAGGCGGGCAGCCCGCGGCGATCTGGTCGATCTGATGCGCCATCCGTAGGCCCTGCAGCATCGCGAACACCTCACCGAGGGTGTTGGCGTCCGCCGGGGAGAGAACACCGTTGCCCGCCGCCGCGTCGAGCCTCGCCGGGGTGGACGCCGAGACGACGCCGACGGTCAGCCCGCCCCACCGCGCAAGGTTGACGATCGGCGTCAGCGCGTGGCCCTTCAAGTCGAACGTGCCCCCGCGCCGCGAGACCACATCGCGAAGCGAGCGGGTCCTGACCTTGCCGGACAGTGCGTCGAGCAGCTGCAGCCGCAACGCATTCGGATGATCCGATGGCATGCATCGGTAGGCCGACGGCACCGTGTGCAGAGCCGCATCGCCCCACACCACGCGGCCGTCGAGCAACAGCGACGACATGATCAGGCCACGGTTCTTCAGCGGGTCGTCGAGCCAGCCCGTCGCCGCGCGCGCCCACGCGGAACTGGACCGTGCGAACAATGGTTTCGAGGCCAACGCACCGTTGGTGTCCGAGGGCAGCCCGCAGGCGTCGAGGGTCGTGTGCACCCGTGAGGCGACCCGCATGAAGCGCCCCTTCTCGGGCTCCAGATCGTCGGCCCACGACAGCGCACTGTCGACGTCGGAGGACGGCATGGCCTCCCGTCGGGCCACGCTGCCCAGCGTCAGCCAGGCGAACTGCGGTCGCCACTTGCTCTCCGAATGCGACAGTTCGAGCTCGAGCGCCCTGCGCACGACGCTGTCGATCACGACCGAGAGGATGCCGCTACACCCGGCGGCATCGGTGCCGCTGCGGTACAGGTCGACGGTCAGATCGGCGATGCCCGAGGCGGCCGCCTGCAGCTCGACTGGGTTGGCCGCCAAGGCAATCGAGCGCCGAAGCAGGAAGCTCTGCCGCGTCGAGGTGGCGACGAGGTCGGCGTCTTCCAGCACGCCGAGGACCTGGCCGTGCTGGGTCAGCACCGGCATGTGCCGCATCCCGCTCTCCAGCATGTCCATCAGCACGGTCGCCGCCGCGCGGTCCGCGGTGACGGTGCGTGCGGGCACGCTCATCACCTGACCGATGTGCGCGTCGACGCCTATGCCTGCCGCGACCACCCTGGTCCGCAAGTCGCGGTCGGTGAAGATGCCCAGATCGCCGTTGGGCATCGAGATCAGCACGTAGGAGCTGCGCTGCTCGGTCATGTGCCGCACGGCGTCGCGGACCGTCGTGTCGGCCGTGGTGAAGACGGGCTCCGCGTGCACCAGCTCCCCGACTGGACGCAGCGACGGCCGTTGGGCGGCAACCCGATTACCCGCGATCGTCTTCCATGCGGACGACGCAAGGAATGACAGCCCTGAAGGTTTGGCGAACTCGGCGCGCACGAGGCTGCCCGGCAGCCGCACGACGGTGCTCGGTTCGGTGGCGCGTGCCACGAACTGCACGCTGCCGCCGGTCAAAAGGGGGAAGAACCCGAAGATCCCGCCGGGCGGCACCGTGTCGAAGGGCTCGTCGCCGTTCGGCGCGGCCGTCAGCAACACCACTTGCCCGGTGTGCAGCATCCAGATCTCGTCGGGCGCCTGCGCCGAATAGTCCACGATCACTGCGCCTGCTTCGTACCGAATGACCGACGACGCCCCGGCCAATTCGGCGAGGGCGTCGGGGGTCATCGACTGGAACGGAGCGTGCGCACCCAGATAGGCCGCCAGCTCCTCGTCGCTCAGCACGGAGTCATCAGATTCCCCGGACGAGGTCTGCACATTTCTCGGCCATCGTCATCACCGTGATGTTCGGGTTCACGGCAGGCAGTTTGGGCATCGCCGACGCGTCGACGACCCTCAACCCGACGACGCCCTTGACGCGCAGTTCAGGATCGAGCACGGCCATCGGATCGTCCACGGCGCCCATTCTAGCGGTGCCTGCGGGGTGATAAACGGTGTTGTGCGTGCGGTGGACGTACTCGATCAGCTCGGCATCGGTGGTGGCGTCGGGCCCAGGCGCGAGCTCCCGCCCGATCCAGCTCCGCAGTGGCTCCTGCTCGGCGATCTTGCGCGCCAACTTGATTCCCGCGAGCATCACCCGCTCGTCATGCCCCTCCGGATCCGTGAAGTATCGCGGATCCACCTTTGCGCGGTCTCGGAAGTCACGCGACCGCAGCCGGACGGTGCCACGGGACCGGCCCTGGGTGACGTTGGGCGTGAGGCAGAAGCCGTTGTCGGTGGTCGGATAGCCCCATCGCAGCGTGTTCATGTCGAAGGGCACGCTGCCGTAGTGCATCATCAGGTCCGGCTGATCCAGCCCATCCGCCGTCGTGCTGAACAGGCCGATCTCCCACCACTGACTCGACGTGGTGACCATGGGTCGCGAGGCCTCCCAGAACACCAACCCCTCGACGTGGTCGTCGAGGTTGGAGCCCACGCCCGGCGAATCCGCCCGGACCGGAATCCCGAACTCCCGCAAGTGCTCTGCCGGCCCGATGCCCGACAGCATCAACAGCTTGGGGGTGTCGATGGCGCCCGCGGTGACGATGACCTCGCGACGGGCGGACACGGTGTCGTATCCGGTTAGGTCGGGTCGTTGGTACCGCACACCGGTCGCTACCAGCGAGTCGTCGATCAGGATCTCGCTGACCCAGCAGTTGGTCCGCACCTCGAGATTCTTGCGCTTACCGAGGATCGGATGCAGGTAGGCGTGCGAGGTCGACATGCGGGTGCCGTCCTCGGCGGCGTTGATCTGGAACCACCCAGCACCGTTGCAGACGGTTTCGCCGCGGTTGAACGCGACGGTGGGCAGGCCCACCTTGGCCGCGGCCTCCAACACCGCCTGCCCACACGGATCGTTCGGCGGGACGTCGCGAAGCCGGACCGGTCCGTCGTGTCCGTGCTCCTCGCCAGGGGCGTCGTTGTTCTCCAGCCGAGTGACGTAGGGCAGCACACCCTTTGCGCCCCAGCCGGTTGCGCCCATCGCCTCCCATTCGTCGAGGCCCTCGGCAGGCGGCCAGAACGCGATACAGGAGTTGTGCGATGAACACCCGCCGAGCACCTTGGCGCGAGCATGCCGCAGGAAGCTGTTTCCCTTCTCCTGCGGTTCCACCGGATAGTCCCAGTCGTAGCCGGAGTCGAGCAGATGCATCCACTCGGCCAGCTCGAGGATGTTGCGGTCACCGACGTCCGACGGGCCTGCCTCCACCAGGCACACCGTCACCGACGGGTCCTCGCTGAGCCTGGCTGCGAGAACGCAGCCGGCGGTACCGCCGCCTGCGATCACGTAGTCGAACGTGGTGGTGTCTTGTCCAACGGATGTTTCCGACATGACAACTCCTTGAAAGTGGTTTTACCAGAGGCAAACTGGCGTCAGTGCACGCCGTCGATCCGGTCGGGGACAGCAGTCCCGACGGTCCGCAATACCCGCTCGTCCCGGTTGATCACCAAGCGCGCGGCGGTGACGCGATGCGCGTCGCTACTCCGCTGACGCCTGGTGCGAGGCGAGCGTGCCGATGTGATGACGGCCCTTCACGCCGTACCAGATCAGACCGAACCCGAGGATCACGCCGATGTAGATGAACGCGCCCCAGGCGTTGTACCAGCCCTCGCCGTAGACGGCCTCACGGGGCCAGGCCAGGTTCAGCGCCATGCCGACACCCCAGAGCACAGCGACGATGTTGACGAACATGCCCCACCTGCCCATGGTGAAGTAGCCACCCTCCTTGAGATCCTTTGGCGGCCACTCACCTTGGAAGCGCTTCTTCAGCATCGGGCCGGTCACCATCAGGTACGCCAGGTAGATCATGATGATGGCGATCGAGGTCAGCACCGTGAAGATCTTCGGCTGGCCCACGTTGATCACCAGGATCAGCACGGCGATTCCACCGATGACGACGGCGGGGATGATCGGGGTCTGGGTCTTCGGATTCACCCGGGCGAGCTTCTCGCCGAACGGAAGTGCGTTGTCGCGTGCCATCGCGAACATCAGCCGGATCGCCGCGGTGTGCACCGCGAGCGAGCACACCGTGACCGCGACGACGATGCAGACGATGAAGACCTTGCCCAGTGGGCCCCACATCACCTGCTCGACGATGTACTGCAGGCCTCCGCTGCCCTCACCGATCTTCGGATCTTGGAGGTTGGGTGCCGACAGCACGGCGAAGACCAGGATGGCGCCACCAATGACGAAGGACGCCAGGATGGCCCGCAGGATGGCCTTGGGTGCGGTCCGCCTTGGTTCGACGGTCTCCTCGCCCAATGAGCTGGCGGTGTCGAACCCGTACATCACGTAACCCGACGCCAATGACGCGATGAGGAACGCGCCCAGGTAGCCGCCGCTCTCTCCAGCGCCGTAGCCATTCGTGGAGAAGAACACCGAGGGCCCGCGGGTGGTGCTGGCGGCCAGGATGATTGCGATCAGGCAGGCCGCGATGAGCTCGATGAACACGCCAGCACTGTTGATCATCGCCATCAGCCGGACGCCGAGCGCGTTGACCACGGTCGTGAACACGATCAAGATCGCACCGAGGACGACGGCGTTCAGCGCGAAGCTCTGCGGGGTGCTGCCGTCGCCGACGATCTGGAAGCCACTCCATAGGCGGGGCAAGTTGAGCTGCAGAGCAAGCACCACCGCGGAGAGGGTGACGATCGACGCAGTGAGCATCAGCCAGCCCGACGACCACCCGACGATCCTGCTGCCCAGCTTCTTCGACCAGTTGTAGACCGCCCCCGCAACGGGATACTTCGCGGCGAGTTCCATGAAGCACAGCGCGACGGCCATCTGACCGACGAAGACGAGCGGCCACGACCAGAGGTAGCCGGGGCCTGCGGTACCGAACCCGAAGTAGAACAGCTGAAAGGTTCCGGTGAGGATGGAGATGTAACTGACCCCGGCCGCGAAGCTGGCGAATTTGCCGATGCTGCGATCGAGGGATTCCTTGTAACCGAAGTCCTCCATGCCGCTGTCGGCACTCGGCTTCCCTGCTTCAACCACCATGACGTCGTCCTATCTTCAAAGTGCAGTGCCGCGGCAGGCTGTCCGCCGGCAAATCAACCCTTGAATCAACCCTGAAACCAGCCAGCGGGTTTCGGTGCGGTGTTGTGCCAGATGTGCTTGATCTCTTGATATTCCGCGAGCCCGGTGGGGCCGAGCTCGCGGCCGTTGCCCGACTTCCCGAATCCGCCCCACTCCGCAGCTGCGGTGTAGTAGCCGAAGTCGTTCAGCCACACCGTGCCGTGCCGCAACGCGCGCACCACACGTTCGCCCCGCGCTGAGTCGGACGTACGAACGCCCGCCGCGAGACCGTACTCGGTGTCGTTACCGAGGCTGATCGCCTCGGCTTCTTCGGTGAATCTCTCGACCGTGAGGATCGGGCCGAAGGTTTCCTCCCGCACGATCCGCATCGACCGATCACAGCCGTCGAAGATCGTTGGCAGGTAGAAGCTGCCCTTCTCCAGTGCCGGGTCCTTGGGCCTGGCGCCACCGGTCAGCAGTTTCGCGCCTTCCGAAATGGCGTCCGCGACATGCGCTTCCACCTTGGCCCTGTGCTGTTCGGAGACCAGCGGTCCGGTCTCGCTGGCGGGATCCATGCCGTCGCCGATGCGGATCCGCTCCGCGCGGGTAACGAGGTCTGCGACGAAGTCGTCGGCGATCGACGCCTCGACGATCAGCCGCGTGCCCGCCGAGCACACCTGGCCGGAGTGCAGGAACACCCCGGTGAGCACCTGATCGACCGCAGCGTCCCAGGCGTCTCCCGTGCCGATGTCGGCGAACACGATGTGCGGGTTCTTGCCGCCGAGTTCCACCGCGACCTTCGTCACGTGCTCGGCTGCGACCTTCGCGATGGTCCGTCCGGTGGCCAAACCTCCGGTGAACGAGATGAAGTCGACTTCCGGGTTGTCGGTCAAGGCGGCGCCGAGCACCGCGCCGCTGCCCTGCACGAGGTTCACCACCCCGGCGGGTACGCCGGCTTCCTCCAGGAGGTGCACGAAGGCGATCGTGGAAAGTGGCGTCACCTCACTGGGTTTCGCGACCATCGTGCAGCCGGCGCCGAGCGCGGGCGCGATCTTCCACGACATCTGCAGCAGCGGGTAGTTCCACGGTGCGATCAACACGCAGACGCCGATCGGCTCGCGCACGATGCGGCTGATCACCGTCGGATCGCCGACGTCGACCAGCCGATCGGAGTCGACGCCGACCAGCCGCGCGTAGTAGCGGAACACCGACGTCACGTCGTCGATGTCGATCCTGCTCTCCACCAAGGTCTTTCCGGTGTCTCGCGTCTCCAGTGCCGCCAGAGCCTCCTTGTCCCGCTGCAGCAGGTCCGCGATCCGATCGAGCAGCGCGGCTCGCTCGGCAGCCGAGGCGGCAGGCCAGGCGCCGTCGTCGAAGGTCGCCCGTGCGGCGCTGACCGCGGCTACGGCATCGTCCGGCGTGGCCTCGTCGACGACGGCCGCGACGCTGCCGTCGGCGGGGTTGACGATGTCTCTGGTCCCGCCATCGGAGGCATGACGCCACGCGCCCCCGATGTAGAGGTCTGGTTCACCGTTCATTCGATGTCACCTCGGTTTCGCCGATACGGGACAGTACCCACTCGTGGAACTCCGCGATGTGGTGTTCGACGGGAACGAGCACTCCGCCCTTGCGATACGCGCGCGATGACATCGCAGGCTGGGTGCGCTCGCAAGCGTCGAAGTCCTGCACGTTGACCCGATGGAACAACTCCACCGAACGCTCGACGTCGCGGCCCTCGGCCACCACGTCCGGCGCGTACAGCCAGTCACATTCGACGATCGTGCGGTCCACCGCCATCGGATACATCCTGTGGAAGATGATGTGGTCGGGCACCAGGTTGATGAACACCGTCGGCCGCACGGTCATGGCGTAGTACTTCTGGTCCTGCTCCGGCAACAGACCCGGCAGGGTGTCGAACCCCGCGGAGCCGTCGACGGTGAATCCCTTGATCTCCTCGCCGAACGCCGCGCCGTGGCCGACGTAGTACTGCACGGCCATCCCCTTCGCGAACTCCGGTAGCACCTCGGTCAGCTCGGGGTGGATGGTCGCGCAGTGGTAGCACTCCATGAAGTTCTCGACGATGAGCTTCCAGTTCGCCTTCACGTCGTAGACGACGCGACGCCCGACCTTGAGATCCTCGATCTGGTAGCGGTCGATGGCCGTCGGATCGCCGAGCCGTTCCGTCACCGCGCCGATGACGTCCTCCTCGAACGACGGCGGTTCGTCCTCGAGGCACACCCAGGCGTAGCCGAGCCATTCGCGCACCGCCACGGGGATCAGCCCGTAGGCGACGCGGTCGATGCTCTGTCCGTCGTCGTCCTTCAGCGTGGCGAGGTTCGGTGCGGCGACGAGCTTGCCGTCCAAACCGTAGGTCCAGGCGTGGTAGGGGCACTTCAGGGTTCGGCGCACCTCCCCCTCCGGCTCGGTGCACAGCTGCGCGCCGCGGTGCCTGCAGACGTTGAGGAACGCACGCAACGCGCCGTCACGGCCGCGGATCACCAGCACGCTCTCGCGGCCCACCTGCACCTTCTTGAACGAACCCGGGTTGGGCAGGTCGGGGCTGCGCACCGCGCAGAACCACATCTTCTCGAGGATGTGTTCCTGCTCGAGACCGAAATACTTTTCGTTGCAATAGTATTCGCCGCCCAACGTAGGGATCAGCGAACCGGCGGGAGCTTCCGTGGCTGCAGAGGTTTCCCCGAGGCCGGTCGACGCCGGAAAGTCGGTCGCGGTCATGAACTCACCAGCCTCTGCGGGTCGAATGGGGCGATCGGATGTGCGGTGCTTCCGATGATCACGACGTCGTAGCTCTCCACCATCGAGCCGCTACCTCCGAATCCGCGTCATCTCGGGGTCCACGACGGGTTCGGCGTGCACCTTGGCGGTGAATGTCGTTGTCATGTAGTCGACCTCGACCTCGGCGCCGGGACCAAGATCCGCAGGCAGCCAGGCGTAGGCAATGCTGCGGCCGATGGTGGCCGAGTACCCCGCGCTGGTGACGTAGCCGACCGTCGTCCCGCCGACCGACACCGGTTCCTTCCCGAGCACGACCGCTTCGGGAGCGTCGAACACGATGCTGCGCAGCATGGTCGTCGGCGGCGGCGCCTCCTCGAGCGCACGCTTGCCGACGAAATCGTCCTTGGCCATCCGGACCGCGAAGTCGATCCCGGCGGCGGCGGGCGTGTGCTCGGCGGTCATGTCGCTGCCCCAGGCGCGGTAGCCCTTCTCCATCCGCAGGCTGTTGAAGGCGATCTGTCCCGCGGCGATGGCCTGATGCGGTCGCCCCGCCTCCCACAGCAGATCCCACAGCGCCGCACCGCATTCGGCCGTCGTGTAGATCTCCCAGCCGAGCTCACCGACGTAGGACACCCGCATCATCGTGACGGGGACGGAACCGATGTGGGTCTGCAGCGCGCGGAAGTACTTGAACGACTCGTTGGACAGGTCGTCGGGACACAGCGGCTGCACCAGGTCCCGGGCCTTCGGGCCCCAGACGCCGACGCAGCACGTCCCACCGGTGACGTCGCGCACCGAGACGCTGCCGTCATCGGGCAGTTGCCTGCTGAACCAGTCGAAGTCCAGCGGGCCGTTGGCGCCCACCTGGAAGAGGTCGGGCGCCAGGCGTGCGACCGTGAGATCGCTTCGGACGCCGCCATTCTCGTCGAGCAGCAGCGTGTAGGTGACCGACCCGACGCTCTTGGCGACGTTGTTGGAGGTCAGACGTTGGAGGAAGTCGACGGCGCCGGGCCCTGCGACCTCGTAGCGGGTCAGCGGCGTCATGTCGTAGAACGCGACGTGCTCGCGGGTCCACCGTGCCTCGGCGATCGAGATCGGCGAGTAGAACCGAGCCGACCAGTCGTCGCGTTCCGGCACGTCGAGCCCCTGCGCTCGCAGCACTTCCAGTAGCGGGGCGTTGGCCTCGTACCAGGCGGGGCGTTCCCAGCATCGGACCTCGAAGAAGAAAGCGCCGAGGTCGCGCTCGCGCTGATTGAACGGGCTGACCCGCACGTTGCGCGGCTCGTCGCGGTACTGGTGCGGGTGCAGGATGTCGTAGACCTCGACGAACGCCTGCGCACTGGTGCGGTTGACGAAAGCCGGGCTGAGCGCCGCCTTTTCGAACCGGTACAGATCGCATTCGTGCACATCGGTGGCCGGGGCGCCGTCCACGATCCATTCGGCCATCGCCTTCGCGACGCCCGCGGAGTGGGTGACCCATACCGCCTCGGCGACCCAGAACCCGCTCAGCTCGCGGTGCTCGCCCATGATCGAGAAGCCGTCGGGGGTGAACGAGAAGATGCCGTTGAAGCCCTCCTCGACCTTGGCGTCCCCGAGCACCGGCAGCAGAGCGGTGCTCGCGGCCCACGCGGGTGCGAAGTCGTCGTCGGTGAACGGCAGCATCGACGGCATGGCCTCGTCGGCGGTGTCGCGCAGGAGCGTGTCCATCTCGACCGGCATGGGACGGTGCCCGTAGTAGCCGATCCCGATCCGGTCGCCGTGCTGGCGGTAGTAGAGGTCCTCGTCCTGGTGCCGCAGGATGGGCATCCGTGCGCCGTCCCCGGTGTCGTCGGCCACCAGCCCCGGCACCTGGCCGGTCTTCGCGTACTGATGGGCCATCGGCACCAGCGGCACGGTCAGGCCGACGCTGGCGCCCAGCTGCGCGCCCCAGAACCCGACCGCGGACACCACCACGTCGGCGTCGAACACGTCGCCTGCGACGGTGCGCACACCGGTGACGCGGCCATTCTGACTGACGACTTCAGCGACCTCTTGATTGCCGAGGAAGCGGGCTCCGCGGGCCGTCGCGCGGGCGGCCTGCGCCTCGACCGCACGCACGGCCATCGCCAAACCATCCGCGGGAGTGTGGAATCCGCCCAGAACCCGGTCCCGGTCCAGCAGCGGGTAGACGTCGAGGCACGCGTCGGTGTCGAGCAGCGTGCCTTCGACGCCCCATGACCGCGCCCAGCCCGCCTTGCGATGCAGATCGGTCCAGCGCTCGGGGGTCGTCGCGACCTCGAGTCCGCCGACGGCGTTGAAGGCGCCAAGCGACGAGAACTTCTCGACGGTGTACGCGGCGAACTCGGTCATGGTCTTGGACGCATTGGTCTGGAACACCAGTCCCGGCGCGTGCGACGTGGAGCCGCCCGTCGAGAAGAGGGGGCCGCGGTCGAGGACCGTCACGTCGGTCCATCCGCGCTCGGTGATCTCGTCGGCCAGCGACGCACCCACGACACCGGCCCCGATCGTGACGACCTTCGGCTGACGCACGCGACCTCCCTTTTGGTGCGTATGGAGCAACGCGTACCGTAATGAGCAACCCAATGCTCTACCGCACGCCGACGCCTGTCAATACCAGCGGAGGGTCATTTCCTGTGAGTTCTTGGGATGTCGGCATCATGGTTCTGTGCGACTCGTTGTGTTCGGACTCAGCGTCTAATGGCCTCGTCGCAGTGGCAGTGGGGTCGCGCGTGGGCGGTGATCTGGTGCGTGGCCGTAGCTTTCAGCGTGCTCGACGGGGTGACCGCGACCGATCCGGGCTCATGGGCAGGTGCCCTGCTGACGCTGGTGTTCTTCACGATCATGTCGTGGCGGTTCTTCCTGCCATCGCCGTCGATCGCGCCGACGCCGATGGCGGCACTGACCGCGATCGGCACCGTTGCCGTCGCGGCGCACGGTGCGTGGCTGAACGGTGCCCCCGCCTCCTGGCTCACCAGTTGGCACGCGTGGATTGGTCTGGTGCTGGCCATGCTTGCCACCACGGCAGCCGTCGCGGCGTTGTTCACTGGCGTCGCCACCTCGATGACTGGTGAGCTGATCTTCCCCATGCGCGACGGCCGCTGGCGCGTGGCGGTCGGACAGGGCCGCGTCCTCAACCACCACTGGTCTGACCCAGAACAGCGCGAGGCGCTGGACCTGGTGCGCGTTTCTTGGACCGGGCGATCGCAGCGCGGGCTTCTGGGGAGCGCCAACGAGGACTTTTACGCATTCGGCACTCCGTTGATCGCACCGTGCACGGGGACGGTGATCCACACCCGCGACGGACTGCCTGACGGCGTCGTCGACGTTTCGGAAGTGGCGGGCAATCACGTGGTCATCGACAACGGGCACGAACACGTCTTGCTGGCTCATATGCGGTCCGGAACCGTGGCGGTGTCCACCGGCGATCAGGTGAACGCGGGCGACCATATCGGCGAGGTCGGGAACTCGGGCAACTCCGGCGAGCCGCATCTGCACCTTGAGGCCAAGCGTGACGGCCAGGCGTTGCGCCTGCGGTTCAGCGATGTCGGCGGTCGATTCGCCAGGGGCCGCATCATCTCCCGCTAGGACGATCTCGACGATTCCTAGAGCGTGGTCATCCGCGGGTAGTGCACGACGACGGCGGCGCCATCGGACCGCGGATCCGATGCTGCGGTCATCGAACCATCGGCATCGACGACCACGACGTTGGAGTGTCCGAGCGACTCCGTGTGCGCCGCGACCCTGGTCGCGGCCAGGCCGGCCTGGCCGATCGAGTCGCCGGCCACCGAGGCCACGTCGGCCTCCACCGTCACCGAATCGACCGTGGCGCCGTCCGACTGCATCCCGACCACCGCGCGCGGTGCGCTGACCGCAGCCTGTGCCGTTGCTCCGCCGACCGCACGCAGGAGCACTTGCGCGAGAATCTGCGGTTGGCCCTGTCCGCCCATCGTCGCCAGCACGTGCCGGGGCGCGCCCTGGTACGTCGTCATCGCGGGCATGAGGGTGTGCACGGGGCGCTTGCGTGGCGCGATGACGTTCGGCGAGTCGGCATCGAGCGAGAAACCCGTGCCACGGTTGTGGAACAGAATGCCGGTGGCAGGGTCGATGAGCCCCGAGCCGAAGGCGTCGTACACGCTCTGGATCAACGACACCGCGTAACCGTCGCCGTCAGCGGCGGCCACGCCGACCGTGTCACCGTGCGGTACGTGCGCCCGCTCGGCTTGCGCCCCAACCAGTTCGGTCATGTCGGCGAGCCCGTCGTTCGTCAGCGCCGCCACGTCGACGTCCGCGTACCGCGGGTCGGCGAGATGGGCGGCGCGTAGCGCATTGCCCCTGTGGAAGACCCGCATGAGCGTGCCCAACCCGCGCCCCAGCGGGTCCTCGATGCCCAGTTCTTCGACCGCTCGCAGGGCCCGCAGCAGCAGGAAGCCGTGCGTGTTCGGCGGGCTGGTCAGCACCGTGAGACCACGGAAGTCCAACGAGATCGGATCTACCGTCTCTGGCTGGAATGCCGCGAAATCATCGGCGCTCAAGGATGATCCGTGCGATCGAAGGTATCCGACGATGCTTTCGGCGATGTCGCCCGCGTAGAAGTCGTCGGGCCCCGCCTGCCGGAGCCTCGCGAAGGTGTCCGCCAGCGCGGGTTGAACCAGCACGTCTCCCTCGCCGAGAAGCCTGCCGCCAGGCCGGAACACGCGGTCGAAGTCCTCGGTGCCGACCAGATCGGCGTTGTCCTCGTCTGCGAGATGGCTGGCCAGGGACGGCGCCACCGGCGTCCCCGCCCTTGCGGTGGACTCCGCGTCGGCAAGGGTGCGCTCCCAGGAGAGGCGGGCGCCGAAGCGGCGCAACGTCTCCCAGCCGCGGATGCCGCCGGGCACGGTCACCGCGTTCACGTCACGCGTGGGTAGCCGACTGCCATGCCCGGCCCGCAGGCGGTCGGCGTCGACCTCGGCACCTGCCCACCCGGAGGCGTTGACACACTGAACGGTTCCATGGGGCGTTTTGACGAGCGCGATGAGGTCACCGCCCAGTGCGACGTTGTGCGGATACACGACGGTGAGCACCGCGGCGGCGGCGATGGCCGCATCGATCGCGTTGCCACCATCGCGGTAGGCACGCACTCCAGCCTCGGTGGCCAGGGCGTGCGGTGTGGCAAGCGCTCCGGTGAACGAACTCGGTGCTGCGGTGGACGTCGCTGTCGTGGGCACTGTGGGATGTCTCCGTTTTTCGGTCAGGCGATGGTAGACAGGAACGTCTTGGTGCGTTCGTGCCGCGGGTTGCTGAACAACTGGTCGGGCGGGGCGTCCTCGATGATCCGGCCCGCGTCCATCACGACGATGCGGTCGGCAACCTCACGGGCGAAGCGCATCTCGTGGGTGACGGCCACCATTGTCATGTGTTCACGGGCGAGTTCGCGCATGACCTCCAGTACCTCGCCGACCATTTCGACGTCGAGCGCGCTGGTGGGCTCGTCGAAGAGCATCACCTTGGGCCGCATGGCAAGCGCCCGCGCGATGGCGACCCGCTGTTGCTGTCCGCCGGAGAGCTGGCTCGGCCGCGATTCGGCCTTGTCGCCGAGACCGACGCGCTCCAACAGCGCCAACGCATTTCGGCGCGCCTCGTCCTTGGGCGTGCCAAGCACCCGGACTGGCCCGTTCCACACGTTCTCGGCAGCCGTCATGTGCGGGAACAAGTTGAAATGCTGGAATACGAAGCCGATCTGGCTCCGACGTCGGGCGAGCTCGGTGGTGCCGACCTTCTTGCCGCTGGTGAGGTCGCGATGACCGATCGGCATGCCGTCGACGAGAATTGAGCCACTGTCGACGCTTTCCAGGTGGTTCAGCGACCGCAGCAGCGTGGTCTTGCCTGCGCCGGACGGGCCGATCAGGACGACCACCTGACCGCGCATGACATCGAGCGAGACGTTGTCGAGGACCTTGCGGCCGCCAAGCGTGCAGCACGCATCGCGCACCGACACGACGGGCGCCGTCGTTTCCGAGGTGGCACTCATGGGTGATTCCTTCAGGTTCATGGTCGTCATCCCTGCGGTTGAAGGGCCGGGGCACCACGGCGGGCGCCGAGGAGCCGCTGCGTGATCGGGACCCGCTGCTCGATGCCGAGCTGGCGCGCCAACCTGCCTTCGATGTAGGCCTGGATGAACGTCCAGATCGTGGTCAGCGCAAGGTAATAGATCGCAGCGACGATGAAGATCTCGAACGTGTGGAAGGTGTACGAGCTGATCGACTGTGTGACCAGGAACATCTCACTGACCCCGATGACGGACAGCACCGACGTCGTCTTCATCATGCCGTTGAACGAGTTCCCGAGTGGCGGAACCATGACGCGCAGCGCCTGCGGCATGATGATCCACCGCATCACCTTGCCCGGTTTCATGCCGATCGCTGCTGCCGCCTCGAACTGACCCTTGGGCACGGAATCCAGCCCGGCGCGGATGATTTCGGCGATGTAGGCGCTCTCGTTGATCATCAGCCCGAGGATTGCGGCCTGCACCGCGGCCTTAACCGACAACCCAACCAGTGAGACGTCGTGGAACTGGTAGAGGCCAACGGC
>Ga0207671_10003599_pt1 | contig 15314 bp, 13 predicted proteins | sample KBSC24metaG_FD_184352 | JGI IMG/M metagenome (GOLD analysis project Ga0207671, IMG submission 184352) | Corn rhizosphere microbial communities from Kellogg Biological Station, Michigan, USA - KBS C2-4 metaG (SPAdes) (version 2) | ecosystem: Host-associated > Plants > Roots > Rhizosphere > Soil... | reverse complement strand
CCGCAGCCGCCGCTCCGCGCATGGCTCAGTTCGTGAGCCGGTTGGTTCCGTAGTGCAGGACCATGCTCTGGTTCGCGCTCAGGTTCAGGTCCGCCGTGAACCGCAGCGAGTCCCTGATCTGCGTGTTCGTGATCGCCGAGCTGGGCGCTCCGCCCCACGTGTAGGTGAACGTCTGCCCCGGCGCGACCTGCCGCTGGTTCAGCGGCACGTCGTGGAACCCCAGCCGCGCGATGTAGAACGACGTCCCATCGCCGCGCGGCACCTCCAGGTAGTCCTGCTGAGGGTGCCCGTAGGCCACCGACGCCGTGTACGCGTGGTTGTCAGAGCTCGAAGGCGCGCGCCAGATCAAGACAGCGCAGTCCGTCGCCAGCGTCTCCGAGGAGGTGTTGGTGAACGTGAACGTCCAGTTCCCGTACCACTGGTCGCCGCTGTACGACACCGCCTCCGACAGGCCGACGTTGCTGCTGAACTGCGTGGTCAGCGGCTCGCTCAGGATCGGGTTCGCGCCGCTGACCGGGTGGTCCACGCCGTTCGCGCACCGCTCCAGCGGCGAGCTGTACTGCGACGGCTGACCGGCCGGCACCGCCTGGCTGTAGGTGGCGGGCCCGGCCGAGACCGCGGACGTCGTGGTGCTGTCGGCCGCGGCGCTGCCGCCGCTGCCCAGTGCGGCGATCCCGGCCGCGACCGCGGCGGTGGCCAGGCCCGCGGCCAAGCCCCGTTTCGTGGAGATGCGTTGCATGCGGGAGTCCTTTCTCCGATGAAGAGCTCGGCCCTGAGCGGCGGAGCTCATCAGGACGGTCCCGGCCGGCATGCCGGGAACCGGGGTGGTGCCGTGGCATGGCGCGCCGCCCCACGCGCGACATCGGCGCCGGGTGCTGAGGGAGCGCCGCCGTCGCCCGCACGACACGTGGAAGGGCGATGTGGTGAAGATCCGCATATAAGAGCTTTGTGATGCGGATAACGGTTCGTCATGGAAGGTCTACTGCCGTGCATCGAGTGCGTCAAGGGTTTTCGGCGTCCTGGTCTAGTCCATTAGGTCTAGACCCATGTCGCCCGGCGAAGGAAAGGGGCACGCCAAGGGGTTCGCAAGGGAATTCTGTGGCGAACGCGTCGCGCGATCTGATAGGAGTCATTGTGACTTCTGCCGCACCCGCATCCCCTCGGCCCACCGACCTTCCGAACGCCGCCGCCTCCGGCACCTGGCAGCTCGGCGATCGCACCATCCACCGCCTCGGCTTCGGCGCCATGCGCCTGACCGGAACCGGCGCCTTCCACCACGGCACGCCACGCGACCGCGCCACCTCGATCGCCGTCGTCCGCCGCGCCGTCGAGCTCGGCGTGAACCACATCGACACCGCGGCCTTCTACTTCTCCGCGCTCCGCTCCGCCAACGAGATCGTCAACGCCGCGCTCGCGCCCATCAGCCCCGACGACGTCCTCGTCGCCACCAAGGTCGGGCCCCGCCGCGACCGCGCCGGCGGCTGGGAGAACGCCGCACGCCCCGAGGACCTGCGCGGCGACGTCGAGCAGAACCTGCGCGAACTCGGCCGCGACCACCTGGACCTGGTCTACCTGCGGAACATGCGCTGGGACTCGATCGCCGACCACTTCGGGGCCCTGGCCGAACTCCGCGAGGAAGGCCTGATCCGCCACCTCGGCGTCTCCGGGGTCTCGCCGGCGCAGCTGCACGAGGCGCGCGCCATCGCCCCGGTCGTCTCCGTCCAGAACAAGTTCGGCCTCGACGACACCGCCGCCATGGACGTCATGCGCACCTGCGGCGAGCTCGGTATCGCGTTCGTCCCGTTCTTCGCCATCGCCGGCGCCCGCCCCCGAGGAGCCGAGGCCGCACCGCCGGCAGAGGCAGTCGACACCGAGGAAGACCGCGCAGCCCAAGTGGCCGAGGCGCACGGCGTCACACCGCAGCAAATCCGCCTCGCCTGGACCCTGTCTCAGGGCCCTCACGTCCTTGCCATCCCCGGCACCGGCGACGTCGCGCACCTGGAGGCGAACATCGCCGCCGGCGCGATTCGGCTGACGGACGAAGAGCTGAAGTCGTTGGCTTAACCGACCAGCGCCTCGAAGGAATCCAACACCCGCGCCAGCCCGAACTCGTACGCGTGCTCCGCGTCGTACGCGGTCCCGTGCGCTTCCCCGGCGGCCGATCCCACGCGGACGGCCGTCGGGTACCGCTCGGCGTCGAACACCTTCTCCAGCAGCGGCGCGTTCGCCTGCCACCACTGCCGATCGCTCATCGCGCTCTCGGTCTGCGCGGCGCGGGTGTCGGCGGCGCTGCGGGCCCAGCCCTGGACGAAGGCGAGCAGGTGCGTCAGGCAGGCGTCGCGGGTCACGTCGCCCAGGCCCATGTCCTCGAACGCGGTGAGTTCGTGTTCGTACTTGCCCATCAGCCCCGGACCCAGGGGCGGCCGAGCCGTCGAGACCTCGGCCGCCCACGGGTGCTGCTCGAACAGGGCCCTGTTGTCCTCGGCGATCGCGGCCACCCGGTCGCGCCACCCCCAGCCCGAGCGGTCGGGGCGCGGCATCGCGGCGTAGGCGGCGTCCATCATCAGATCCAGCAACTCGGCCTTGCCCGGCACGTAGGTGTACAGCGACATCGGCACCACGCCGAGCTCCTGCGCGACCCGCCGTATCGTCACCGCCTCCAGCCCCTCGGCGTCGGCGAGCGCCATCGCCACCGCGACCACCGCGTCCACGCTCAGCGCGCGCCGGGGTCCGCGGCGCGGTCCGGGGGTCGCGGACGCGTCCTCGCCGATCCGCCAGAGCAGGCGCAATGTCTTGGCCGGATCACCGGCGCTGGTTCGTTCCGCTGGCACGGGAACAATCCTCCCGCATCATGAGCTGTACGTTGTACACTGTACCGCGTACAACAATAAACGACGGGAGCCAGCACCATGCAGATCACCGCCAGCGCCATATCCCTGAACGTCGACGACGTCCCCGCTTCCAGCACCTTCCTGACCGATCACTTCGGCTTCCGCGAGCAGATGGCCGCCGACGGCTTCGCCTCCCTGACGCGTGACGACGCGGGCGTGCATGTCGTCTTCCTGCGCCGCGGTCTGCCGACCCTGCCGGCCGATCAGCGCGACGACCACGCCGGCGGCCTGATCCTCGCCTTCACCGTCGAGGACCTGGAGGGCGAACTGGCCCGCCTGCAGGGCGAAGGCGTGGCCATCACGATGCCGCTGACCTGCGAGGAATGGGGCGAGCGGGCCTTCCAGGTGCGCGACCCCAACGGCGTGATCGTGCAGCTGGTCGACTGGAACGCGCAGGTCGCCGCCGGCTGACGGGCACTGCGGCATCGCCCTTTGACAAGGCGAAAGCCGGGCGGTCGGGCCCGCCCGGCTTCCTCGTTCCGCGTCAGCGGATCAGACCTCCAGCCGTTCGCCGGTGCTCGCCGAGAACAGGTGCGTCTCGTGGCCGTGCGGCTTGGCGTAGAGGGTGTCGCCCTTCATCGGGACGGCGCGCGCGTCGACCCGGAGGATCATGTCGACGTCGCGGTCGCCGACGTGTGCGGTGGTGTAGGCGAAGGCGTCGGCGCCGAGCTCCTCGACCAGGTTGACCTCCATGGCGATCGCGTCCTCGGCGGTGCCGACCAGCTCGAAGGACTCCGGCCGCACGCCGAGCGTCAGGCTGCTGGCACCGGCGGAGGTGGCCACGCCGAGCGCGTCGCGCGACACCGGCACGACCAGCCCGTCCAGCTGCACCCCGCCCTCGACGATCGGCACCTCGACGAGGTTCATCGCCGGGGAGCCGATGAAGCCGGCCACGAAGACGTTCGCAGGCTTCTCATACATACCGCGCGGGGTGTCGCACTGCTGCAGCAGACCGTCCTTGATGACGGCGACCCGGTCCCCCATGGTCATGGCCTCGACCTGGTCGTGGGTGACGTACACCGTCGTGATGCCCAGACGGCGCTGCAACGAGGCGATCTGGGTACGCGTCTGGACACGCAGCTTGGCGTCCAGGTTGGACAGCGGCTCGTCCATGAGGAAGACCTTGGGCTCGCGCACGATCGCGCGACCCATCGCAACACGCTGACGCTGACCGCCGGACAGCGCTTTGGGCTTGCGGCCCAGGTAGTCCGTGAGCTCCAGCAGCTTCGCCGCGTCTTCCACGCGCTTGGCGATCGCGGCCTTGTCGACCTTGGCGATCTTCAGCGCGAAGCCCATGTTCTCCGCGACGGTCATGTGCGGATAGAGCGCGTAGTTCTGGAACACCATCGCGATGTCGCGGTCCTTCGGCGGAAGGTGCGTGACATCGCGGTCGCCGATGAAGATGCCTCCGGAGGAGACCTCTTCCAGACCGGCGAGCATGCGGAGAGCTGTGGACTTACCAGAACCGGACGGGCCGACCAGGACCAGGAACTCCCCGTCGGCGATCTCGAGGTTCAGCTTGTCGACCGCGGGCGAGTCCGCACCCGGGTAGACGCACGAAGCGTCCTGATACACGACACCAGCCATCTCGACCTTACCCTTCTGACCGGCAGGAACGTGCCGGACGATCCGAGTCCGAGGGTCGGCGCGAGCCCCGCAGCGAGGCGCGGCCGTTGTTGTAGTGACGGTACTCCGAGAATCCGATGTGGGAAGCCCTGGAACTGTGGAGATTGTGTTACGGCAGGTCCGATGAGGTAAACCGTTATCGAAGACGGGCGCTTCGCGCCAAGAGGGGGCATCCATGGGCTACGACCTTCACATCACCCGCGCCGACCACTGGCCCGACAGCGCTATCTATCCGATCTCGCTCCAGGAGTGGATCGCGGTGGCCGATGACGAGCCGCGGTTGGAGAAGCACCAGCCCGACGACCGACCATCGGTCTACGGCTATCTGGATTCCGAAGGGCGAGGCTGGGCCCTGAGCTGGCGCGAAGGGCTGATCACCGTTTGGAAGGGCTACGAGGCCGCCGCGGCGCTCGCCGTCCTCGCCGAGAAGCTCGGCGCGCGGCTGGTCGGGGACGACAGCGAGGAGTACTACGCGGATGGCAGTTCCGCGGCGTGGACCGAGCCCCGGCCGATCCTCTTCCACCGGCGCCTGAACCTTGATGAGACCGCGGCCGCTTGGGAGGCAATCTTTGAGCGTCAGGGCGGCTGTTTCGCCTCCTGGCAGCCAAGCCCGGATCATGCTCGCCACGCCTTCGCGGCCTTCCGGGCCTTCGCCGGCCACGCCGTGGTCGCAGAAGATGTCCCCGACGCCGACGGCCTGCTCTACCAATACGGCCCCGTCGGCTCCGAGGGAGAGCCGGTCTTCAGACTGAGCTTTGTCCGGCAACTGGCCACCGACGCCGACGGGGGACTGGCGCAGACCGAATGCCGCCTGGACTACGCGATGACGCCGGAGCTTGCGGACCTCGGCACGTTCCACACCTGGTGGTTCGCCGCGCGAGGCACTCAGCGCGACGCGTGGTTCGATGCTCTCGCTGATCGGCCTGAGTGGCGGCTGCTGAACGCGCTGGCTCCCGTGGCTTACGCCTTCGGCACCGACCACGTCTGCTGAGCGTCGGATCCGCAGCCAGCTGCCGCGAGCCCCAGCCGCTACCCCTATCGTCAGCACCAAGCGCCCGGCTGAGGCCTACCCCTACCCCTTCGCGTCCGCCAGCCGATCCATGATCTCCGCGGCCCGAAGCAGCACCCTGTGTTCCTCCGCGTCCAGCATGTTCGAGATCGCCTTCGACAGCCACGCCTCGCGCGTCGCCGCGCTGCGCTCCACCAGCGCGCGGCCCGCGGGGGTCGCGCTCACCAGCACCTTGCGGCCGTCGCTGGGGTCTCTGCCGTCGGTGATCAGGCCGCCGGCGCGCAGGCCGGCCAGCGTCTCGGCCATTGATTGGCGGCGGACGTGCTCGGCCTGCGCCAGCTCCGTCGCCGTCACCGGTCCCTGTTCGACGATGCGGTGCAGTGCGGTCAGGTGCGACCACGTCACCGGCAGGTCGTCCAGGGGCGCCTCGGAGCGCAGGCGGGCCCGCAGGCGCGTCATCGCCCGCATCAGCCCGAGGGCCGTTCCCCCGGGTGCGGGCGCAGGCGGCTCGCTGTTCATCGGCCCAGCTTACGGCAGCCGATGTCCGTTGACCGGGCGATCGGCACCGCCTGCGGCACCTCTCACGGCACCACCGTCACCGGCCACTTCCCCGCCTTGACCAGCCGTACCGCCACCGAGCCCACGATCCGGTGCCCGGTCTTCTGCGAAGCCCCGATCACCACCGCGTCCGCCCTGAGCTTGGTCGCGAAGTCGCACAGCCCGTGGAACGGGTCGCCCTCGCCGGTGTAGAACTCCCAGCGCGCGACGGTCCCCTCCGGCAGCCGCTCTATCGCCTCCTGCATCTGGCGGCGCAGGTCGTCGGCGGTGGACCGGTTGGCGGCGATGATCTCCGAGGCGGCGGACGGGGACACGCTGGCCGGGTACGGCTGGATGTACACCAGCGCGAGCTTGGCGTTCTGGCGCCGCGCCAGCCCGGCGGCGTACGCGGCCGCGCGGATCGAGCTCTCGGTGCCGTCGACGCCCGCCATGATCACCAGGGGCCCGTCCGTACCCAGTTCGAACATCTGCGGCTCCCGGCGCGTGTGTGGAGGGCGGCGTTTGAGGACGTCGTGTGCTGCTACCCCCGAGCATACGGATCGAACGCCCGGCTATCCGCCATCCGCCATCAGCCAGCCGCCATCAGCCAGCCGCCAGCCGCCGGCCCGCCAGCCGCTGCGGCCGCAACCGGTCACCGATCCCTCCGCGAGTACGGTGATCCCATGCGCATCTGTGTCTTCCTCTCCGCCGCCGACCTCGACGAGCGCTACACCGGCCCGGCCCGCGACTTCGCCGAGCGGCTCGGCAAGGGCGGCCACACGCTGGTCTGGGGCGGCTCGGACGTCGGCCTGATGAAGGTCCTGGCCGACGGCGTCCGCGACAGCGGCGGCCGGCTGGTGGGGGTGTCGGTCGGGTTCCTGTCGGCGTCGGTGCGGGCCGAGGCCGACGAGATGGTGATCGCCGCCGACCTCGCCGAGCGCAAGAAGCTGCTGCTGGAGAAGGCCGACGCCATCGTGGTGATGGTCGGCGGCACCGGCACGCTGGACGAGGCCACCGAGATCCTGGAGCTGAAGAAGCACGGCCACACCGCCAAGCCGCTGGTCATGCTGAACACCGCCGGCTTCTATGACGGCCTGAAGCAGCAGTTCCAGCGTATGGAGGACGAGGGCTTCCTGCCGGTGCCGCTGGCCTCCCTGGTGCGCTTCGCCGACGAGCCGGCCGAGGCCCTGGCGTATCTGGAGTCTGACACGCCCGCTGTCTGAGACACCCGCGTGATGCCTGACGGCATTGCCGGGGACGTAAGGGCCGCGCCTTTCGCGGATATGGCGAGAATGCACACACGTCGCTCTTTTCGCCACTTTCGCCAGGTGTTCCACCGCTGGTCAAGGTCATGGCGCATTGCTACGTTGCGCCTCGATGACCCCTTTGGCGAGCCCTGTCTCGATATTGTGTGCGATACTCGGCACCGTTCCGGTGCCCGCATTGTTCTCCGGCCCGGACTGCTGGCCCCACCAGCCGCGCCTGGAGCTGACGGCCACGGTGAACGGACGTCCGGCGTCCCCGGACCCGCTGATCAGGGCCGGTGGCCAGGTCCGGGTCGGCTACCGGCTCACGAACACCGGCGACCGGGACGTCGAGGACATCCGGATCGGCGGCGCGGGCGAGACGATCGTGTGTCCCTCCGGTGGCGACACGGTGCCGGAGCTGGAAGAACACAGCAGCGTGGTTTGCGTGGCCACGCTCAGCGCGACCGCCGGGAGCCATGACGGGACGGTCACCGCGACCGGGCACGGCGGGCACGACTGGCTGTTCGGCGACGAGCACGGCGGCCACGACGCCGGCAAGACCCTCAGCGATCACGGCGACGGCGGCGGCGGCGGCGACAGCTGGGACTGGGACCAGCCGGTCTCGGTGTCGGCCCCGGTCGGCTACCGCGGCGTCGGCGGGCTGATAGCCGCGACCGACGCGGTCTCGGTGACGCCGACCGCGACCGGCGGCCGGGTGACCTTCACGTATACGGTCACTGATACCGGCAACCTGCCGGTCTACGACCTCGCACTGTCCGACCCGCTTGTTCCCGCAGGCCGGATCACGTGCGCCGGAACCTCTGCGGGGCTCCAACCCGGCGCCGTCGCACACTGCACGGCCGTCGCGGATCTGACTCCCGGCCCGCATAGCAGTGCCCTGTCGGTCACGGCGTCCGATCGCACCTCCACCGCCGGCTCGGACGGCGGCACCGTGCCGCCACCGGCCCTCTCGGCGTCCGCCGCGACCCGCTTCACCGTGGTCGCGCTGCCCCCGCCGCCACCTCCGTCGCCCACGCCGACACCCACCCCGACCCCGGTTCCGCCACCGCCGTCGACGCCGCCCCCGCCACGTCCCACGCCGACTCCGACACCCCCGCCGACCCCGACCCCCATCCCGACCGTCCGCCCGACTGCGCCGCCGCCCCCGCGGCCCACGCCGCCCGCGCCGACCCCGACCCACACGACGGTCCCGGCGGCGGCCGCCCTGGCGCCGCCCCCGCGCCCCGGGATGAAGACCCCTCTGTTCCTCCTCGTCATGATGATGCCGGCTGCCGGCGCCGCCGCGGTCCTCGCGGCGCGCCGGAAATAGACCCGCGGGAGCGGCGAATGTCGAATGTGATCAGTGGCCTGATCGTCGTGGCCGTGGCCGGCCTCATCGGCGCACTGGGCCTTCTGGTGCGGGTGAAGGTGTTCCCGGGGAGGGAGGACGAGGAGCGCGAGGACGTCGCCGGCTACGTGACCATGATGGTCGGCGTCATGTTCGCCCTCATCCTCGCCCTGGCCCTGGTCTCGGTCTGGGAGGACAGGGACAGCGCCGAGGGCCACACCGCCACCGAGGCGAGCAGCCTGCACGAGACCTACCTGCTCGGCGCCTCGATGCTGCCGGCCGACCAGCAGAAGATCCAGGCGGCGGCCACGGCCTACGCCGATCACGTCGTGCACACCGAATGGCCCGCGATGCGTGCCGGCAAGGAGGTCGGCGACACCGGCTGGCAGCTCTTGACCGACCTGCGCACCTCGTTCCTGAACGCCGACGTGGCGACCCCGGCCCGTGCGGCCGTCCTGTCGGACGCCTCGACCCAACTCAGCACCCTGGCCGACGCCCGCCGCGGACGCCTGGAAGACGCCGAGAAACGCATGCCGTCGATCCTGTGGATCGGGCTCGTCCTGGGCGGTCTGCTGACCGTGGCGCTGACGTTCATCTACGGGATCGAACAACGCTTCACGCACATCGGCATGGTGATGGGCCTGGCCGCGCTGATCGGCTTCGTCCTGCTGCTGATCTACAACTTGGACAACCCCTTCAGCAAGGGCACAGGTGCCGATTCGGGAGCGTTCACCAGGTACTTCCCCTGAGAGAGTCCGCTGTCAGGGCTCGACGACATCAGGGCTCGGTGACGGAACCAGGTCAACTGTCCCAGTCGATTGTTCGCCAAACACTTCCGCAACGTGTTACTCGGTAGTAGCGTGCGCCGCGCCACACATCCCGGAAGGAGACCGAGCATGCACATCCGTGCCCGAACGATGGCCGCGGCGGTGACCGCGCTGGTAGTGGGCGGGGCTCTCGCGGTCCCCGCGGTGACGGCTTCGGCGGCCTCCGCGGGGGCGGCCAGGGCGAGGGCGGCGACGATCTCCGCCTCCGGCGCCGCCGACTACTGCCTCGGCCAGTGCAACGACGTCCTGCCGCCCGGGGAGAACGGCAGCGCCACGACCGCGCAGATCCTGTGGTTCAAGGCCACCGGCAACCGGCCGGCCAACACGGACGACCAGCTCGGCAAGTACGCCGGCCTGGTCGACGGCTACACCGGTCTGACCAACGGCACGCTCGGCACCTTCTTCAACTCCTCCTCCTTCGGCGTCCCGGCCAACCAGGTGAGCAGCACCACCAACCCCGGCGGCCGCAGTGACGTGACCATCACCCGCGACACCGAGGACATCCCGCACATCTACGGGACCACCCGCTCCGGCGCCGAATACGGGGCCGGATACGCCGCGGGCCAGGACCGGCTGTGGATGATGGACGTCTTCCGCCACGTCGGCCGCGGCGAGCTCAGCAGCTTCGCCGGCGGCGCCGCCGGCAACCGCCAGCTGGAGCAGAGCTTCTACCTCAACGGCGCCTACACCGAGTCCGATCTGCAGGCGCAGGTCGACCGCGTGAAGAACAGCGGATCGCGCGGTGCGCAGGCCTACCAGGACATGACCGACTACCTGGCCGGCCTGAACCAGTACATCGCCGACGTGAAGGCCGGCGACGACTTCCCGGGCGAGTACGACCTCACCGGCAACGCCAACATCCTCACCGGCGACGGCATCCAGAACTTCCAGCCCACCGACCTGGTCGCGATCGGCTCCGTCATCGGCGCGCTGTTCGGCGCCGGCGGCGGCAACCAGGTCGCCTCCGCGCTGGTGAAGGAAGCCGCCGAGGCCAAGTACGGGACCGCGCAGGGCGACCAGATCTGGAACGCCTTCCGCGAGGAGAACGACCCAGAGGCCAACCTGACGCTGCACAACGGCCAGTCGTTCCCCTTCAACGGCAGCCCTGCCAACCCCTCCGGCGTGGCGATGCCCGATCCGGGCTCGGTGACGCCGCAGCAGATCGTGTTCGACCCGACCGGCTCGGCCGCGGCCGGCACGACGGCCTCGACGGCCAAGACGCCGCCGACCGCCACCGGCTCGGCCGCTGCCAAGTCCGCGACGTCCGCCGCCAACCTGAAGGCGAACCCGGCTCTGTCCAAGAGCGCGAACTCGATGGCGAACGGCGTGCTGCCGGCGAACCTGTTCGCGCAGAAGCGCGGCATGTCCAACGCCCTGGTCGTCTCCGGCCAGTACACGGACACCGGGAACCCGGTCGCCGTCTTCGGCCCGCAGACCGGCTACTTCGCCCCGCAGCTGCTGATGCTGGAGGAGATTCAGGCCCCTGGTATCAGTGCCCGCGGCGCCGCCTTCGCCGGCCTGAACTTCTACGTCGAACTCGGCCGTGGCGCCGACTACTCCTGGAGCGCCACGTCGGCGGGCCAGGACATCATCGACACCTTCGCCGTCACGTTGTGCAACACCGACGGGTCGCCGGCCACCAAGGACTCGAACGCCTACCTCTACAACGGCGTCTGCACGCCGATGCAGCAGATCGAGCGTGACGACTCCTGGAGCCCGACGATCGCGGACGGCACAGCGGCCGGCTCGTACAAACTCATCGCGTTCCGGACCAACTTCGGCATCGTGCAGGCGCGCGCGACAGTCGGCGGCAAACCGGTCGCCTACACCTCGCTGCGATCGACGTACCAGCACGAGGTCGACACCATCATCGGCTTCCAGATGTTCAACGACCCCGCTGTGGTGACCGGCCCGGCCGGCTTCCAGCAGGCGGCGTCGAACATCACCTACACGTTCAACTGGTTCTACGTCGACTCCCAGCACACGGCGTACTACAACTCGGGCCTGAACCCGACGCGCCCGGCCGCCGATGACCCGAACCTGCCGATCGCCGCCGACGCCGCGCACCAGTGGCTGAACTGGGATCCGAGTACGAACACGGTCGCCAACATCCCGTTCTCGGCGCACCCGAACTCCATTGACCAGGACTACTACGAGTCCTGGAACAACAAGATCGCCCAGAACTACACCGTCTCCGGCTTCGGCGACGGCTCGATCTACCGCAGCAACCTGCTCGACGAGCGCATCAAGGCCCTGATCACCTCGGGCACCAAGGTCACCCGGGCCTCGCTGACCAAGGCGATGGAGGACGCGGCCGTCACCGACCTGCGGGGCGAGAAGATCCTGCCGGAGCTGTTGCAGGTGGTCGGCACCCCGACCGACCCGACGCAGGCCAAGGCCGTGGCGGAGCTGAAGACCTGGCTCGCCGACGGCGCCAAGCGCAGGGAGACCTCGGCCGGCAGCAAGGCCTACGCCGACTCCGACGCGATCCGCATCATGGACGCCTGGTGGCCGCTGCTGGTGCAGGCCGAGTTCCAGCCCGGCCTGGGCGCCGGCCTGTACTCGGCGATGACCGGCGTGCTCTCGGTCGACGACTCGCCGTACGGCGGCTCGGAGGCCGGCGTGTCGCACAAGGGCTCCTCGTTCCAGTCCGGCTGGTACTCCTACGTCGACAAGGACCTGCGCTCGGTGCTCGGCCAGCCGGTCACCGGCGGCCTGACGCAGACCTTCTGCGGCGGCGGCAATCTGGCGTCCTGCCGCTCGGCGCTGCTGTCCGCGCTGACCACGGCGGCCAACACCCCGGCGACCTCGGTCTACCCGGCCGACTCGGTCTGCTCGGCCGGCGACCAGTGGTGCGCCGACTCCATCCAGCAGCACCCGCTCGGCGGCATCACCGACGCCGAGAGCAACTGGCAGAACCGGCCGACGTTCCAGCAGGTCGTGCAGTACCCGTCGCACCGGTCCGCGACCGTCGCCGACCTGGCGACGCAGGGCACTGCCTCGGCGTCCAGCTCGCAGTGGGGCTACCCGGCGCAGAACGCGGTGACCGGCAACGGCGCCAACCGCTGGGCCAGCAACTGGGACGACAACGAGTGGCTGCAGGTGGACCTCGGTTCGGTGCGCCAGGTCGGGCGCGTGATCCTCGACTGGGAGGCCGCGTACGGAAAGGCGTACGACATCCAGGTCTCGGGCGACGGCAAGACCTGGCGCACGGTCTACTCCACGACCGCCGGCCAGGGCGGCGAGGAAGTGGACACCTTCCCGGTCACCCAGGCCCGCTATGTGCGGATGCAGGGGGTCCAGCGCGCCACCGGTTGGGGCTACTCTCTGTACCGATTCCAGGTCTACGCCCAGTAGGCCCGCCGCCTTGTAGATCCATGCCGCCTTGTAGATCAATACAGACCAGCACCACCGACACCCCACACGGCCTCGCCCGGACCGCGACGCGCGGTCCGGGCGAGGCCAGTGGAGGGGTTGTCTTTTTCTGAGCACGAGTTTGGGGATGATCAGCGGATGCCGCGTATAGCCGTCGACGAACGCCGGGAACTGCTTGTCGAGGCGGCGATTCGCGTGATGGTGCGCGACGGGGTGGCCAAGGCCACCACGCGGTCGATCGTGGCGGAGGCCGGCATGGCGCTGGCGGCGTTCCACTACAGCTTCCGCTCGAAGCAGGAACTGCTGGAGAACGTCATCGAGACCATCACCGCGCACACCCTGGACTTGGCCGTCGAAGTGCTAGGCGGCGACGGGAGCGCGGCGGAGAAGGTGCGCTCGGCGCTGGAGACGTACTGGCGGCACGTGGTCGCCAATCCGGGGGAGCACCGGGTGACCTACGAGCTGACGCAGTACGCGCTGCGGCACCCGGGGCTCGCGACGATCGCCAAGCGGCAGTACGAGGCGTACATCGCGGCGGCGTCCAAGCTGATCGAGTCGCTGGACGTGGCGTGGAAGGCGCCGACGCCGGTCATCGGGCGATACCTGATCTCGGTCATGGACGGGATGACGCTGCTGTACCTGAACGAGGGCGACGACGCGGCCTCGCGGGCGGCGCTGGATCTGGCCGGGGACCATCTGGTGAGCCTGATCGACGAGGGCTGACGGTTTTCGGCCATGCCGGGCGCTCGGCGCCGCGGAATCAGAAGGCTGCCATCCAGGTTTTGATATGGTCGCGCTCCATCAGGATCTTGGAGCGTGCGGTGTGAGGGCTGGGCTGCGTGAGCTGGTGGGCGCGGATGCCTTGCTGCGGATGTACTGCGCGATCCCCGACGAGGTTCGTGGTGGCACCGGCTCGGTGTGGCCGCCCCATCCGGGGTTCCCGGGCGGGACGCGCGGGGTGCTCCTGCGGGAGACCGGCCCTCATTCGCTGTGGCAGGCAGCCGAGTACGTCATGCGCCCGATGGCCGTCGTGGCCCGGGTCGCGGGGGAGCACGGGGTGGTCGTCGACCTGGACCCGGCGCGCTTCCGCATCGAGGTGGACCGGGACGGCCGGCCGACGGGACGTGTCGTCGTCGAGCTGCTGCCGGACGCCGAGGGCGACGTCAGCCTCCCGGACTGGCTGCTGACCCGCTGCGTCGACCGGCTCGCCGAACGGTGCTTCACCGGCGGGCAGGAGGTGCGGGCGTGGCTGCGCGCGGTCGCCGAGCACGAACTCGCGGTCGGCCCGGCGTTCCGGCGGGAGCTCAAGACGGTGTCGAAAGCCCGCTCCATCGCACGACTTCGGCTCAGCGACCTGTCATCGCGGCCCACGGCGACGGCACACGGTGTCTGGCTCACCGCGGCGCAGGCGAAGCGGCTGGCCGAGCAGCTGGTCCGGGCCGCGGTGACGTCGGGGGAGCAGACCGCGGAGCGGGTGACGCGATGGGGCTCGATGCTGCCGCCGTCCAGCGACGAGGAGCGGACCGCGCGGCTGATACACAGGGTCCTGTCACGCAAACAGTTCCGGCACGGCTCGCTCAAGGGCTACCCGCCGACGCAGGCTCTGATGGACATGCTCCCGGCGATCGGTAGCCGCGCGCCGATCCACGCGGTCCTGGCGGCGTTCCCGATCAAGCAGGCGGACAGCGGCCTCAAGGCATTCGGGACGCTGCCGGACTTAGCGGAGTTCGGCTTCCTGGCGCGGCTGAAGGAGCTGCATGCGGCGGTCTCGGGCGTCTACGCACCGGGCATGCGGATCACGTTGCTGTCCGACGCGCAGCACTACCGCTCACGCGAGGTGGCGCAGACCAGGGCGTACGCCGAGAAGATCGGCGAGTACGTCCAGATGGCCGAGGCATCGGACTTCATCGAGGTGCGGGACATCGATGAAGCCGCCGCGGAACTGTTGGACACGCGGGATCGGCCCGCACGCCTGACAGCACATATGCGGGCCCTGACGAACTCCTTCGCGCAGCTCGACATCGTGACCGATCCGGCCGGGACGCTGCTTCGATCGGCTCTCCTCGACCCCGCCACCTCGGGCGCCCAACCAGGTGTCGCAGCCCTCTTCGCCTCCCTCGTTCATTCCGTCCCCGTCCCCCTGCCCGACGGCGCCGACCGCCGCGACTGGTCCGCCCGCGTCTACGCCGACCTCTACCGCACCGACGACTCCGTGCCCCCGGGGCTCGCCGCCGCCCGCGCCGGCGTCCTGCGCGCCGCGTGGGAGGCCGCGCTCCGCTACGTCGCCGTCCTGCGTACCGACCGCGACATGGCCTACGACGCCATGCTCGGCGCCCACCTCCGCCTCACCGCCGTCACGCCCGGCCCCGGCCGATGCGGCTTCGCAGGGCTCGGCGGCTCCGGACTCCTGCCGTGGCACGGCACCGCGGCCGTCGATCGGCGCGGCGTCCTGTC
>Ga0207671_10003598_pt1 | contig 15315 bp, 11 predicted proteins | sample KBSC24metaG_FD_184352 | JGI IMG/M metagenome (GOLD analysis project Ga0207671, IMG submission 184352) | Corn rhizosphere microbial communities from Kellogg Biological Station, Michigan, USA - KBS C2-4 metaG (SPAdes) (version 2) | ecosystem: Host-associated > Plants > Roots > Rhizosphere > Soil... | reverse complement strand
TTAACCTAAACCACATTATACTATATGCCAGTATCGCCGCACGAGTATAGCTTTAAAGAATATGAGATTAAACACGAACAGGAAACTATTCGATTTTATATTCATACCCCTGGATTTTCTCCTGCAAAAAGCACTTTTATTTTCCTGCAGGGCTCGGGTGCGGTACCTTTATGTATTGAAAATGAGCATGGGCACAGGTTGACATTTTCGCTTCATACCAACCCGCAGATCATTCAAAATTTCAACTTCATTATTATTTCAAAGGTGGGCTTCACTTTCAGCGGCCATCAGGAGGCTGAGGTTCCGGAGGAGTATCATCAAAAAACCAGTCTGGCTTACCGGGTTTTCCAGGTTGATGCGGTCTTACAATATATCCTGTCAAACCAGTTAATCAGCAATAAGCATATCATCGTATGCGGACATTCCGAAGGATCGGACGTTGCGGCTAAGCTGGCCACCATCAATAAAGATATCAGCCACCTGGTATTTTTAAGCGGCGACGGCGCATCACAATTTTTTGAATACTTTCTTTACGTCCGCAAACGGATAGAACGCGGAGAGTTATCTTTTCGCGAAGGACAGCATGAGATTGATACGCTCACCAGGCAATTCGCTGAAATTATGCAAAATCCGGCTTCGACCAATAAGTTTTGGCAGGGACATACCTACCTGCGCTGGGCCACATTTGCCGAGCCTGCGCTAAAAAATCTCTTACAGCTCAACATACCCATTTTTATGGCCATGGGATCAAAAGACAAGGTGGTACATGCCGAAGGTTTTGATCTGATCATCAGCGAATTCCTGTTCAACAAAAAGCAAAATCTTCATCACCAGATCTATGAGGGTGCCGATCATGGATTTAAAGAGAAAAACGATACCGGGACAAGCATTGATCATATTCCTCCATTAATAGCCGATATAGTTACCTGGTTCAATCAAACATCAGTATCTTCTTAATCCTGAACCAACCATGGCCGATTTTCAATTTATCCGCGACCTTATATTGCGGATCCCCCTATTTAGTTTTGAGGATTACTCAGTCCCCAATGTGCAGGAGATTGCCAATGATCCGCAGTTTCAATATGCCATTTATCTGTCTAACCCGGTGCTATACCAGGTATTGCTCCATAAGCATTTTAATATCAGCTCCTTTAATGATAAGGAGCTATTAAGCATTCAAAAGTATATTAACCGCATGTGTTTCAGGCCCACTCCTTTTGGCTGCTTTGCATCGTCGATAGTGGTTGGCTGGGGTATGGATGATGAAATTATATTGAAAGATAAAGCGCATGATCGCGTTCAACTGCTTTTAGACCAGGAAGTTTCACTCTTGCTTGCTAAAAAGTTACTCCATGAGGTTCCATATCCCAGGCAATTATTTTTAAATCCCACTATTTATCGTTTTAACAAAAGCTACAGGTTTGTAAAAACTACTTATGAGGAAGGGGTTTCGGCGCCATCTTATACGCTCGACTCTATCAAAATAAACAGGTATATAGATAATATTGTCAGGCTATTTAAAAAAGGCCCCCTTTCAGAAACCCAGTTGTTATCCATTTTAGAAACTGTGTGGAAATTCAGCAACGAGGAAGCTGTGGAATTTTTGAGCATGCTGATCAGCAGTCAGATTTTAACTACACAGCTTGGGCCAAATTTAATAGGCGAAGATTATTTGTACCGCTTAATCAATACGCCTTATACAAAGGATAATCATCTCTCGCTTCAATTAAATGCCCTGTATAAAAAATTAGATACGGTAAAGCCCTTTGAACAGGAGTTGTTATTGAAACTTGATGATGAAATAAAACAGTTAACAACCGGCAGCGCAAAAAAAACTAACCTGAATTTTTATTCAAACCTGCAGCGCAAAAAACTGACCGGGAGTTTGAACGTAAAGTACCAGGACCAAATTTCGGTGGCCATATCTGCTTTACAGATTTTAGTGCCTTATACTTTACCGCAACAGCTTAAAGATTTTATAACCGAATTCAAGGCCCGGTTCGACAGGCAAAAGGTACCCCTGCTACAGGCCCTTGATCCGGATGCCGGCATAGCCTATGGCAGCGTTTCCGGTTCAGCAAGAGAGGGGCTCCTGAGCCAGGTTAAATTTAACCCTGGCGTTAAGAGCTCAACGGTAATAGAATGGACCATGGTTCACCAGGTGTTGCTTCAGCTTTGGACGAACAATACAAACCGTGGCACTTTTGAGCCTATCGAATTAAGCCCATCGCACTTAAGTACGGTCGATACAACGAGCACTCCATTACCGCCATCCATAATGGTGATGTTCCGGGAAACTGAGGGGCGGATCTTTATTGAAAATGCAGGGGGATGCTCAGGCACATCCATCATTGGCCGCTTTACTTTATTTAATGATGATGTATTGGATTTAAGCAGGCAAATAGCCCAAATTGAAGAGCAGGCGAACCCGGATGTGATCTTTGCCGATATCGGTATACTCTCTGATACCCATACCGATAATATCAACCGGCGGTACCCGGTTTACCAATATGAGATCCCCATTAATTCCGTTCCGGTTCAGCCCCCATCTCATCAGATCAGGCTATCCGACCTGGTGGTATCTGTTGTAAATGACGAGCTGGTACTGGAGTCGGTATCTTTGCAAAAAGTTGTACTACCTAGGCTAAGTTCGGCCTATAATTATGCACATAATCACTTAAGCATCTTTAAGTTCCTGTGCGATCTTCAATACCAGGGCATTCAGAACAACTTAAGCTTTGATTTGGAATATTATTTCCCCAACTTAAAATTTTACCCAAGAGTAAGTATAGGCAACGTTATCCTGAGTGCGGCCAAATGGTACTTAACTACCAACGATATCGATTATTTGAACAAGGCTACAGAAAAAGATGGTTTTGAGAAAATGCAGGAAATAAAACAGCGTGTTCAATTACCCGATCTGATCTGTTTAACCAGGGCCGACCAGCAGCTTGTTTTTAACCTTACCCAAAAAGAAGAAGTATTGGTATTGTTAAATTGCATAGCAGGCACCGAACAGGTTAAGCTGCAGGAATATTTTTTACCTAAGCATGTTCAGCCTACAGTAGCCATAGCTGGGAAACCCATGATCAACCAGTTTATAACCTTCCTGTATCAAACAGATAATGTTTACCCGGCCAAAATATTTGACCTCCAGCCTGCACTCAGCAAAAAAATCAAAAGAGAGTTTGTACCCGGAAGCGAGTGGCTTTATTTTAAAATTTATTGCAGCCCCCAGGTAGCTGATCACTTACTATCTGATCAGATTTTACCGCTCATGACCACTTTAGAAAAAAGGGAGATAAGCTCCTGGTTTTTTATCCGTTACCTGGAATCGGGTTATCATATACGACTGCGTTTGAAAGTAAACCCCACTGACATTGGGCGGGTGATGGTCAAATTAAAAGACGGGTTAGCCATAAGTCTGCAAAGCAATCAGATCAAACAATTACAAGCCGACACTTATGTTAGGGAAATAGAGCGATACGGCGCCGATATCATACAGCTTATTGAAGATTTTTTTAGCGCGAGCAGTAAGCTGGTTATTCATTTTATAAAAGCCCGGACCTCCATTTACTCCAGCCACAGTCTCGCGATCATTGATATTGATCGGTTAATGGGCTTGTTTATGCCATCTGTTACCGATCAAATATCATTTTTACAATTAGTGTCAGATAGCTTTTACCAGGAGTTTTCGGGTAATAAAGCTTTAAAGATTGATCTGGATTTGAAATACAGGGAATTAAAAACTGAAATCCAATTGTTGCTCCATGATCAGCATTACTTTAAAACATTGAAATTGAGCAAATACCATCAGGATTTTTTACATCAGGCAGGCCACGTAGCTAAAGAATCCCTCCAATTCAGCACAGAGCGAAGGGTTGCGCTGCTTGCCGATCTGATCCACATGCACTTTAACCGTCTATTTACTGAAGACCAGCGGGAGCAGGAGTACATCATTTACTACTGTATGTTAAAATACAAACTATCGGTAAAAGCCCGCCTTTAGGAAAAGGTAACGTTAGCGCTTTTTCAAAATATTCAGATCTAATTTCTTAAAAAACAGATCCCGGTAAGTTGCGCCTAATTGAAGTACCTTTTTGTTGGCTAAAAAGATCTGGTTACCATTTATAAATTTAATCTTATTGGTATTTACAATAAATGATTTATGGATGCGGCTAAAACTGCTTTCGGGCAGATGTAACTCTATATCCTTTAGGGTTATATAGGCTTTGTAGTCGGTATCGTTTAAATATATGGTAATAAAATTATTGCTGGCTTCTATGTAAACAATACTTTCATGATCGATCTTTACTATTTTGCCAAAATCACTTTTTATATAAAAAAAGCCTTGTTCATGCTCACCTGTTTTTGAGCTGTCTTTCTCCTCCATGCTCCCTATTACTTTTTTAATACAGGTTAAAAACCGGGGGTATGAAATGGGTTTAAGTAAAAAGTCGAGCGCGTTTTTTTCAAAAGCCTCCACAGCATGGTTAGCGTGCCCGGTAACAAATATGATTTTAATTTGAGGATCAAGCAGGGTAGATAGTTCCAATCCATTTAGCATGGGCATATCTATATCCAGAAAAAGGATATCAGGCTTGTCTTTCCGCACTGCGGCCAAGCCCTCCATGGGGTTATTAAAAGTTCCTAATAGTGTAAGGTCAGGTGTATTAGCTATATAATCTTTGAGTAAATCAATTGCATGTGATTCATCATCAATTATAAAGCACTTTATTGTGTTCATGTAAATTTATATTTAAATCTATTGAAAATATGCCATCTCTGTTATTGATAGTTAAATCGTATTGACGTTTATATTGGTTCTCCAACCGGTTCTTTACGTTCACCAGCCCTAATTTGTTATTATTATGCGGCATGGAATGGCTTCGCCCTATTTTATTGATGGTATAAAAGCTTAGGCTACCGTTATCTAATCCCACATAAATCTGTACCGGAAAATCACGATCTGATAAATTAGCATATTTAAATATATTTTCAACAAAAGTTAACAGTACCAGCGGAATTATTTTAATACCCTCAAAATCGCCTTTTAATATTAACTCGATACAAAGCTTATTATTAAACCTTATTTGATTTAGTTTGATCAGATTTTCTATTGCCACCACTTCGTCTTTTAAACTAACGGTTTCATTACTCCCGGTCGATTTAAACGAATAATGGGTGATCTCTGATAAAAGCATAATAACCTCTGCCGCTTCTTCTGAGCTTTTGTATACCGTATTATAAATATAATTTAACGTATTAAATAACAGGTGCGGGTTGATTTGAGCCCTGAGCAAGCTGTTATGCGTAGCCAGCAGATCTTTTTCAAGCAATATCTTCCTGCTTTCAGATTTCATCCGCTCATTTTCAAGCTGAAGTATCTTCCTTTTATTGTACACACTGTATAAAGCAAACCAGTAACAGGTGCTCAGACCGATAAAATATATGGCACGCCATACGCTGGCCACAAAAAAAAGATAAGGAACACGAATTGATCTTAGAACCTTGATATGGAACCAGCTTTCCAGTATATAATTCAGTCCATAATTAAGTGCTAAATAGATAATTATCTCTAAAGGGAGCAGGATCAAAAATGACACGAACCAATTATGTCTCTTTTCAGAAAAATTTCTGAGCAATACCATCGCGTTATAATAAAACAGCGCGATGTTAAGCGGATAGTGCACTATCTGATCCATCAAAGAGAGATCTCCCGATGATAATATTAATAATACAGAAAGTTCGTACACAATAAATGATCCCCAAAAAATTAAATGCCAAAAAACATGAATACCATGGGTATTATTCACCATGCGTTTAAACTTGTTTACCATCCATTTAAAACTGTTTGCACAATAAATTTCATATTATTTATAGTATACTCTAAATTAAATAAAAAAAGAACCTATGAAAAAGTCCCAAACCTTAAAAGCTATGTTTGAAATTGAAACAGTTTTCAAATTTCAAGCAGACCCAAGGGCCCTGCGTCTACTTCCAACCGACACAACCACAACATCATCAACTGCCACGATAACCTCTTTTCAAACTATTAGCCTCAGAGGAGGGGTCAATAGTTTAAGAATGTAACCTTTGCCAACTGCTGATTTGTTGAAACGCTTAAAATAAAAGGAAAAGAACGATATATGATTAACTCATACTTAACTAATAATACAACGATCAATGGAAACCTAAACAGGTTAATGGTTGATAAAACAATCTGCCTGATATCGGTTATTCATTGCTTTTATATATACTTTATATATTATTAGGTTAACTAAGGGATATTTAAATAGTGACCGATTTTAACATGTTAAGATAAATATTTTTTTTATTAATAAAAACTAACAGTAACTATTAAAAAAAATAATTCATAGGTAACCCGTTATTACTGCGGCCATAACAAATATATCAATCACAAACTCAAATTATAATTTATGGTTTAATATCCCCATAAATAATAACAATTAACGTATTTAAGAAAAAATAAGATAGAGCTAAAAGTTTTATTTCAATAAATATAAACCGTTGATTTTAGCAAATTATTAATTATTTGATATCATAATACCTGCATTATGAATAACCCTTGTCAACTATCTGTTATTATTGTTGAAAATGACCAGACCGATGCGTCTACATTAAAACAATATATTTCCCGTATTCCGTTCCTGAATCTGTTAACGGTTTGCCGGACAGCCATCGATGCACTGGATCTGATCTATATCAAAAAACCGGATATCATTATAGTAGATGTAAATCTGCCAATGATGTCGGGCCTGGAGCTCATCAGTGGGTTAACATCGCAAAAACCACAGATCATCCTTACCTCTGCCCATCAGCAATATGCTTTTAACGGCTTTGAGCTTGATGTAACCGACTTTTTGCTGAAGCCCTTTGATTACCAACGCTTCATCAAGGCCATATGCAAGGTTAAACAAAGGCATTATAATTTAAACAGCGATATAAGTGTCAAAGAACTGATGCCTAAGCGTAACAACTTGCTGGAAGACCTCAACACAAGAACGGCCACAAAAGCTTTATCAAAAGAAGAGCGGTTTATATGGGTTAAGGTAGATAAGAAAATGATGAACCTGAATACTTCCGAAATTGTATACGTTGAAGGACTAAGGGATTATGTGAAAATTCATTTAGCCAAGATGAACTACGTGGTAAATTTAACCATGACCAAAACCGAAGAACTCCTGGGCAACAGTAGCTTTATTAGGGTAAACAGGTCTTTTATTATAAATAAGTCATTTATCATTTGTGTTAAAGGCAACACCATCGAAACCAGCTTAAATAATTCTTTACCTATCGGCGTAAATTATAAAGATGCTGTGAAACAATTGCTGTTTAACTAAATCCTTCTTAAACCCCAATCAAAACCTATTTTATAAAAAACGCCCCGGGTACTTTAATACCAGGGGCGTTTCTGTTGATGTAATCTTATTCAAGCTTTTATCTTTGGGTATTAAATTAACAATTCATGCCGGATAAGGAGAGTACCAGGATAATTTACAACAGGACGCCGGAATCGGCAGCGATGTCGGCAAACGTTAAACGGGCGATGGCGATCACCGCTAAACTTAACCGATTGACGTTCAACGATGCTGACGAGATCCGGGCCTTGTTCAGCGAACTTATTGGTAAAAAGGTAGACGAGCATTTTTTACTGATCCCCCCATTCTATACCGCCGGTGGCGACGAAATCCAAGTAGGACATAATGTCTTCATCAATCAGAACTGTACCTTCTATGACCTTGGCGGCCTCTACATCGGAGACGATGTAATGATTGGACCTAACGTAAGCATCATCACCACTGGGCATCCACTTGAGCCATCGCAACGCCGCAAAGTAACTATCGGAAAACCCATCGTAATTGAGCGAAACGTCTGGATCGCCGCCGGCGCTACGATTATCGGCGGTGTAATGGTAGGCGAAAACTCGGTTGTGGCCGCGGGCTCTGTAGTTACCGGGGACGTTCCCCCTAACACCCTTGTCGGAGGAAATCCGGCACGGGTCATTAAGGGAGTTTGAAGTTTATTGATTCAAACCATTCTTAACCCGGTCGCCTTCTTCAGTAGCTTTTGGTTCGTTTTTCAGGTTACCGTTGATGGATTGGTTACCGAATGAATAAGTGAGCCTAAAATTAAAATAGCGCGTATTGGTAAATTGCGATAAGGAGTTATGCAGGTTTAAATAGTTAACCGTTAAAACATCCTTTCGGCCACGGTAGATGTCATAATAGTTCACATCGATGGTCAGTTTCTTTTTCAGGAGCTCCTTTTTTAAACCCAGATCCAGCGAGCTGAGGGCATTAACCTGGTAAAAATTAAATACCGATGGGGATGTATAAAAGAAGCTGGTGTTAAAATAAAAACCCGGACTAATAGTAAACGTACTTACAAAGTTATTGGTAAAGTTTATTTTATTCCGTGTAAATGACCCGCCAGACAGTTGCGATTCATAATGATCATGCAGCACGGTGCTGGAGTTTTCCAGGGTCCACCAGCTGGCCACCTTTAAAGGAAAATTCAAATCGAACGAGATATTCCTCTTTTTATCCAGGTTAAGCGGTGAGTAGGTTAAAATATTGGTTTCGGAATTTAAAACAGGTAACTGGGTAATGATGTTCTTTTGCGTCCGGTAACTCAATGACATATTAACGGAATGAATGGAGTACTCTATTTTAAAGTTATTATAAGTACTTGGATTTAAAAAAGGATTACCGCTTACATAGGTATAGGGATCAATAATAAACACAAAGGGATTTAAGTCACGGTAGCTGGGCCTGCTTATTTTTTTGGCGTACGAAAGGGTAAGCGTTTGTCCCGAGCCCCATTTTTTATACAACTGGGCGCCTGGCAATACATTGGTATAATTTTTTGTAAAGCTTTGCGATGCTATAGCTGCGGTACCTGTTGAACGCGTATCCTCCACCCTTGTACCCACCTCTAACGTGGCAAAGCCAAAATCATAATCTAAATTAAAGTAGTACGCGTAAATCTTTTCATCGTACTTAAAATCATTGGTTTGGCGGGCGGCATTAATTACAGCATTATTCCTTACCGAGTCGCTCACCAGGCCATCTTTGGTTGTACTATTGTTAAACTTACCGCCTAATTGCAGGGTTACCGCTTTTGACAGGGCTGTCGAGAAATCGGCATTTACGTTAAAAAGGTCAATGGTTGATCTGGCATCATTGATGATCCCCGAAGTATTAGTCGGCGTATTTACATTTGAGCTGATAGTATTTTGATTTTGAGTAAGGTCATAACGGCCCAGGTTTGATTCTAAACTAAACTTAGTGCCTTTGTTAAAAGCATGCTCATAGTTAACTGTATAGGTAGAGTTTGTTGCATCGGTTTTGGTTAAGCCGGTAGTATTGATGAGGCTCACCAGTTGGTTATCATCCGCGGTACTGCCTAAAAATGTTTTGGATACGCTGTTGGGCTCCTGTGTTGTTTTCAGGGTATTGCCCCGGTAATACACGCCAAAGGTATTAGCAGTATCTATATAATACTCCAGGCCAGCATTATAATAAACCAGCGTGGGCTTATTTTTAATGAACGATTTGGTATTGAGCAAATAGTCCTGTCCATCCTGGTTATAATAACGGTTACCGGTGATATCTGTAAAAGCAGGGGTCCATATTCGCCCGGCCGAGGCGGTAATGGTGAACTTTTTCTGCTTAAAGCTAAAGTCGCCGCCAAAATTAAACTGGTTGTATTTGTTCCGGGCATATTCCGTATACAGTGAGGTATTATAGCCAGTTTCTTTCACTTTGTTTTTCAGCACAATGTTGATGATGGCTTTTCTGTCACCCTCGTATGACGAGTTGGGGTTGCTGATGATCTCAATTTTTTCAATGTTATCATAAGGGATAGATTTCAGCTCCTCCAGACTTAAAGGTGTTCTGCGGCCATTCAATAAAATATCGGGTTCCACATTCCCGTTTATTTTAAACGATCCGTTGAGCAAAGCCACGCCCGGCGCTTTTTGCAGAACATCAAACGCCGTATTTGACGACGCGAAGATCTTGCTTTGGGCATTGATCTCCATTTTTCCGGGTTTATTGGAAACTAGCTGTTTTTCGGCTTTCACCTGTACTTCGCCAAGTTGATTCAAATTGGGGACAAGCCTTAATACACCTATATTATGCACTGATGTGACACCCGTGAGCTCGATGCCAGCCTTATCCAATATTTTATAGCCCAGGTAAGATATATTAATGCTATAGATCCCTTTTTTAAGGCCCTTGATGGTAAATTTACCGGCCGAATCTGTTTGGAGTGATTTTATATTATTGGGATCTTCAGAACTAATCAGTTTTACCGTTGCTAACTCAACCGGGGTGTTATTTGAATTATCAACAACAGAGCCTGTGAGTGTTAAATTACCCTGGGCCTTCAGCGTTAACGCAGTAAATTCAAATAGTACAATAAATAATAATGTGAGCAACCTGATTAGTCGTTTGTTCATAGATAGTAGGTGTTATAGTATTTGATGATACTCTATTGCAAAGTCTCATTTCTTCCTAATTTAGTTTAAAGAAAATCCAACACTTAATTTTTTCGATGAACTCACCTATAGTTTCGATATATGTTATATTTATTTATGACGAGTTTAATTGGGTACAAGGGACAGCCAGGAACGAGGCAATTGTCAAAATAGATGAATAGTTAGGCAATATTTAATGAGCCGGGTGTCGTAAATTCCTATTTATTTGTATAGGCTGATTTCGCCCCAACAGCCTCCCGGTCTCCGGGGCCACCCGATATAAACGATATGACCAAGCTATCTGTAATAAAATTTGCACTCTTTTGGTGTTTCGCTCTGCCGGCTATAGTCGCCAGTAGCCAAACACAACGTGTGGGTACCCGCATCACCTTTGGTAAAAATGCCCGAAACATTGCCCGGATAAGCAATGATTCCCTGGTGCTCATCAGCGGTACTACCTACCTGTTCACGGTGGATACGCCCGAAGACCAGGGACTTATCTCCACCAAAGTAAGCGTAAGCGATCTGCCCGGGCAATTGGCTTCTGCTGATGGCTCTGTCCAGAAATACACCATTACCGATCAGGACGGCAAGGCAAAAACTGATGGCGATATCAAAACCGGCGATAAGTTGGTGGTAACCTCAAAAGGGGCAGTGTCAAAAACATATCACATCGCTGTTAAATCCATGGCGCTTAGTGGCCAGCTCAGTTTGGATCATACAGCCATAACCGCCAATGCCAGCCGCGATGTGGTATTGTATTTTACCGCAGGGCAACGCAGCCCAGATGCTACTGTAAAAGTTTATATCCCGGCGGGTATTACTGTTACCATGGATAATACAACCGTAAATGTTATTGGCCGGGGCGATGTAAAATTAAGCAGCCTGGCCACACAATCCATCGGGCGGGTTGGTACCAAATATTCTTATTCCAAAGTTGGTGATGTAAGCATTTCCGGATCTTCTGGTTTAGGTTCGGTTATCACATTCAGTCATTTGGATCTGCGGCCTGCAAATGGTGCCGATCTGAAGCTCAGGATCAGCAATGTAAATCTCAAAAAAGCGGGAAAGTATCCGTTCAGGGCTGTATACAGTACATCTAAACCGGAGATACTGACTAGCCCCGGCACAGGATCAGAAATGACGGTGTTAACCGCTACTCACGCCATCTCAGATTTTTCACGGATTCCCGACACAGCCATGAGCTACCGCGAAACACCAACAATGTATACAACAGCCCGTTTCAACTGGGGGCAAGGCGGCAGTGCATCTGGTGCGCAGTTAATGCAATCAACAGATAAAGGCAAAACATGGTCGGCAGCATCGGCTAAAATTGATCCCAAAGCAGCCACAGCTTCGGTTCAGGGTTTATCCCTCAATAAATTGTACACGTTTAAGCTCAATATTAAGAACGGGGCACAAAAAGGCTATTCAAACCCGGTTTCATTTTACTCGGGTAAAATGGACATCAAATCCTTTGGTGTTACGGGCAGCGGCACCGATGATACAGAAAACATCAACAAGGCTATCACCTACCTTAACCAGTTAGGCGGCGGCACTCTCTTATTTACCCAGGGCACCTACATGGTTCGCACCGTTCACCTTCAAAGCAATGTTTTCCTGTACCTCGAAAAAGATGCCATCATCAAAGCTCTGAAAGGCGGCGATGCCCCGGAGTCAACCTGGTTTAGCGACCGTAAATATCGTTCGGGTCTTTCCCCTACCGATGCCGGACCCTATGCCGACCCCGAAAACTATATGACCAAGCAAGATGTCGGTCACCATTATTTTAAAAACGCCATGTTTTTTGGCGAGCGGCTCGACAATGTAAAAATTATAGGCAATGGCCAGATCAATGGGAACGCCAACCTGGTTAACGGCGACGGCGTCATGAAAAACGCCCCCGATAACCGTTGCGATAAAATGTTCTCGCTTAAGCTTTGTACCCATATTGAAATTGGCGGTATTTATCACCCCGAAGATCTGTGGTATGATGAAAGCAAAGATGAGCCCTATTATATCGGCGCTAACGGCACTAAAAATTTCGATAGCGATCATATGCTTCAAATCGACCGTCCCGGGCATTTCGCCTTACTGGCTACGGGAACCGATGGCATCAACATCCATGATACTTATATCTGCAAAAACAACCAAACCAATGTGCGCGATGTGTATGATTTTATGGAGTGCAACAATGTAAGCGTCACCAATATCTTCTCCCGGGTGAGCTCCGATGATGTAGTAAAACCAGGGTCCGACTGTTCGCTGGGTTTTACACGGCCCGCCAGCAATTACCTGGTGCGCAACATTATTGGCGATACCAACTGCAACCTTATCCAGATAGGCTCCGAAACGGTTGATGATATTACGCAGGTTTATGTGGATAATATTTATGTACTGGGCGCCAACAAAGCCGGGTTCTCCATATCTACCAATGATGGTGCCCATGTAAAAGATGTTTACCTGAACAGCGGTCGCACCGGTCCTATTCGGGAGCGTTCCAAAATGTACCGGGCCACCACGCCATTTTTTATATCCATCTCCAACCGGGGGCGGGTTATCGGCGCCGAGGCCAGCAGGTATGTATTTACCGAAAACGGCAAAAAGCACGATGAGCTCCTGGTTAAAAACGTAAACATTGGCCAGGTTGAAAATATTAATCTCAAAGGCCTGGATGTGTATGAAGTTTATGGTGGCAGTTCATACGGCGGTAAACGAAAACCATACGATGGCTCCCAGCGCAAAGCCTCGCCCATTATTGCGGGATACAAGCTGCCCGATAATGCCGACGTTACCGGCGGACTGGATTTTAAACTCCCCAATGGTCTGCATACGGGCTATATTAAAAATATAGTTTTTGACGATGTCAATTTCCTGGTAAAAGGAGGCAACCCTTTAACCGATACCGCCAACGTTCCGGCTGAACTTGGTGTAGGGCAGTACAATGCCGCCGACCTGAAGATCCAGCCCTCCTACGGACTTTGGGCCAGGCACGTGAAAGGGATCTCGATCAATAATTGCACGTTTAACTATGAAAAACGCGACAGCCGCTATGCCCTGTTTTTTGACGATGTGATCGGCGCCAGCATCAGCAATATAAAAACGGTACGTGCGCAGGATAACCCTAAGGTGATTGGCACCAAAAAAGCTCAAAATGTACAGGTATCTAACTCGGTTTATTATAATGATACCTGGGGAAATGCACCGGCAACGCTAACGCAATCGGATCATAACTAAAAGGGCTGTCATCCCACCTAAAAACCTGGCTACTCCGAACCCTTGCTCTATTAAAAAAATAAACTTGTCATGCTGAACGGAGTGAAGCATCTTCTTCGCCAAGACATATTGAAGAAGATCCTTCACTCCGTTCAGGATGACAAAAGAGCAATCTCGTCTCGGTTGTATTTTCACAAGGCCATGAGAGGGCGAAAAGTCAAAGCCCGTGCGATTCCTCCCTCGGGAAGGGGAGGAAGGGGTTTCATCGCTATGTAAACTTGCATCGCGCATAGCCGACTCACCCGGTCTACGCTTCGCTGGACCACCCTCTCTCCGGCTTTGCCGCAAAGAGGGTAAAGAAAAAAGAAAATAAAAACCCCCTCTTTCCGCCGTAGGCGAAGAGAGGGGTGACGAGCGCAGCGATGTCGGGGTGAGTCGATACCGCATTTGATTCTTGAGCTTGTGGTCGGTGTTATCACTGCACCACCTCTAAGAGCTGGCTGTTAATAAGCATATTCCTCCACAATACCCAAAGCTTTGGGCAACGCGGTTTCTTTAGTTTCGCCTCTGAAATGTCCTTCCACGCGGAAAGCGGTTATATCCGTAAGACCAATTAAACCGAGGGCAGTTCTCAGATACGATTCTGTAAAATCATAGCTTTTCATAGGCCCTTCAGAAAATACCCCGCCTGAGGCAATAGCCAGGTAAACCTTTTTGTTTTTTACAAGCCCTTCCGGTAAACCACCTTCTTCATAACTAAAAGTAACACCACGTCTAATAATATGATCAATCCATGATTTTAATGTAGATGGGATAGCAAAATTATACATCGGCACGCCAATTACAATAATGTCGGTATCCTTCAATTCGTTTATCGCCGCGTCGGAGTGTTTAATAGCTTCGCGGTGCTCAGCTGTCCGCGCTTCATCTGGCGTATAAAACGCGGTAAGATGTGATTCCTCCAAATACGGGAATGGATTTTTGGTCAGATCACGTGCTTGCACTGTACTACCGGGGTAAGTCGCAGATAATTTTTCCAATATCGCGCCTGATAGTTTGTTGCTGTAGGATTCGTTCCCGTTAACACTAGAAATGATATTCAGTATCTTTTTCATTGCTTCTTATTTTTTTGTTTGATCAAAGGTATTCACTATTGCTATGCAAAAGATAGTACTATACCAAAGGATAGCGCTATCCTTTGGTATAGCGATACCATAGATCGAACCAAAGCTGTACTCTTGCCATGAAGATAGAGTTGTCATGCTGAACGGAGTGAAGCATCTTCTTCGGCAGGCATATTGAAGAAGATCCTTCGTTCCTCAGGATGACAAAAAGAGCAGTCTCGTCACTTCAATACTTTTAGCAGGAGGCCCAGAGAGGACAAAAAGCCTGGCCCCGTGCGATTCCTTCCTTGGGGAAGGGGAGGAAGGGGTTTCTATACCATGTAAGCTTGCATCACGGACATACCTCCCTGCCACAACACTATCCAACCGCACCCTTCCCGTGGGGGAGGGAATTGGAAAAGAAGGCTGTCACCCTGAGCTCCGTCGAAGGGTAGAGCGCAGAGGTCTACCCGCCATACTTCGACAGGCTCA
>Ga0207671_10003596_pt1 | contig 15330 bp, 8 predicted proteins | sample KBSC24metaG_FD_184352 | JGI IMG/M metagenome (GOLD analysis project Ga0207671, IMG submission 184352) | Corn rhizosphere microbial communities from Kellogg Biological Station, Michigan, USA - KBS C2-4 metaG (SPAdes) (version 2) | ecosystem: Host-associated > Plants > Roots > Rhizosphere > Soil... | reverse complement strand
TCAAAATTACGATAAGCGGTATTGGCTATCAAACCCTCATACGTCGTTATGTGATGGATAATGATACCAAACCCATCAAGCTCGATCCGATAAAAGTTATAGTACAAACCAACTTCTTGAAAACAGTGCACGTGGTTGCCGAAGCTAACCCCATTACCATTAAAGAAGATACGGTAGAGTATAAAGCAAGCGCTTATAAGGTACGCGAGGGATCGCCGGTGGAAGATCTGCTTAAAAAACTGCCCGGCGTAAGTGTTGATAAGGATGGTAACGTTACGGCACATGGTAAACAGGTGAGCAAGGTGCGGGTTAACGGTAAGGATTATTTTACCGGCGATGTACAAACCGCCACTCAAAACCTGCCTGCCGATATTGTAGAGAACATACAGGTGATTGATGATTATGGCGATCAGGCCAACCTCACCGGCATCAAAACCGGCGACCCCGACAAGATCCTGAACATTACCATACAGAAAGGTAAAAGCCGGGGCAACTTTGGCCAGGGCAGCGTTGGCGTAGGTAATGATGACCGATACCAGGCGCGCCTGTCGGCCAATACATTCTTGGATGCCCGGCAGATAGCTCTTATCGGCACGCTTAACAACACCAATACCAACTCGTTTAATATCGGTAGCGCAGGTGGAGGTGGCGGCAGGGCTGGTCGTGGCGGAGGTGGTGGCAGCGGCGGCTCACAGATCAGTACCGCTAACGGTATTACCACGAACCGCTCTATAGGTACCAATTACCGCGATGATTGGGGTAAAAAGATAACCGTTTACGGTAGTTACAGCTTTGCCGATAAAGACAAGGATCAGAATAGCACCACTGTACAGCAAAATCTTTTTCAATCGGGTACGCTCATCAATAATGATAATAGCGATGACAGAAATCATGGCATAAACCATCGCTTTGATTTTAATATGGAGTACAAGATCGATACCTCCAATTATCTCAAGGTAAATCCCAGTTTTTCATACGGCATATCCAACACCGTCAGCACAGATACCTTTAGCAATACCCGCAACAACACCCTGGTTACGGGCAACGAACTGGCTTTAACCGATGCCACTTCTAAAAGCGGGGGCATCAATGTATTATACAATCATAAGTTTCATAAAAAGGGCCGCAATTTCAGCGTAAGCGCGGGTCTGAGCCTTTCGCAAAGCGAGCAGAGTTTAAATGACCAGTATACTACCCGGCAGGATACGGTGGTAACGCCACTTTTTCAGCAAATCAACAGCAACAACAACTCCCGGCGGGCCAATGTCCATTTATCTTATATTGAGCCAATCGGCAAAACAACCTACCTGGAAGCCAATTATGGGTACAGCTATTCCAACACCGACAATAACCGGTATAACTACCGGGTTGATCCGATAACTGGCAGCCAAACCTTTGTAGATTCGCTCAGTACTATTTACAATTACCAGTTTATCACCAACCGCTTTGGTTTAAACATCCGTGGGATTGGCGCTAAGTATAATTATACCTTAGGCATGGCGGTACAGCCCTCAACGCTGGAGGGTGAATCGCATAACTTCCGCACTACCACCAATACTTTTAATGTAATACCTACGGCCAGGTTTATTTATAATTTTTCGCGTAACCATTCCTTCACCATCAATTACAGCGGTTCTAATAGTCAGCCTTCATTCACACAATTACAGATCCAACCCGATTACTCCAACCCACAGAACAGAGTTTATGGTAATCCCGATCTTAAGCCATCTTTTACCAATAGCTTAAATCTGCGTTACAATCAATTTGATATCGCCAGCGGCAATTCCTTATTCACCAACCTGTCGTTCTCCGAAACACAGAACGCTATCGTAACCAACACCTCGCCGGTTTCAACCGCAACAGGATCAACAAGTAACGACGCTAACCAACGCAATAACACCATACAGGAAACCCGTTATCTAAACACCAACGGTCTTTATAACGTGAACGGCAACTATTCTTTCTCCAAACCATTTGCCGAGCGCAAGTTTACCGTATCATTAAACGGCAGCGCGGGTTACAGCAACAACGTATCCTTCATCGAAGATCAGCGTAACATGGGCAAAAACTGGGTATGGAACCAGGGGGTAAAACTCAGGGTAGATATAGACAGTATTATGGACAGCGAGTTAAGCGCTAACTACAGCGTTAACACCACGCGCTACAGCCTGCCATCATCCCTAAACACAGATGCCAGTACCTGGACGCTGGGGCTTGATGGCCGCAATTATTTCTTTTACGCCTGGGTAGTAGGCTATAACCTGACACAAACCATAAATCATGGCTTCAGTAGTACGGTAAAGGCCAATCCTACCTTGTTGAGTAGTTACATCGAATACCAATTCCTGGCCAAACACATCGCTTCTCTGCGTTTCCAGGCTTTCGACTTGTTCGACGAAAACAAAGGTGTAAGCCGTACCGTATCCGGTAACCAGATCATCGATACCCGCACCAACAGGCTGGGCAGGTATTTTATGCTTTCATTTACCCTGCGTTTGCAAAAATTTAAAGGCAGCCGGCCTTCGGGTGGTGGCGGCGGTGGTCGCAGAAATGGCGGTGGCGGTGGTGGACGCAGAGGCAGCCGGGGCTAATTTAAGCAAGGGCGTTTTTGACATTACGTAAAACCTGTTTTATATTTACCGAAATTGAACTGCGTTGAAAATTATAACCTTATTTATCGCCCTGCTTTTTTATTTAAACATCGGTTTTGCCCAGGAAACGGTGGTTCGCAAACATCGCCTTACCGACCAGATAATCGAACGAATATCGGTACTCAAGAGCGATAAAAGTACCCGGCAGGGCATTTATCAGGCCGTAACCGAAAAAAACATAGCCGTAGCGAGCGGCAGTTTTGATCAGGATAAAAAAACAGGTGTATGGCATTTTTATGATCTGCAGGGCCGCTTACTCCAAAATTACGACTACACCAAAAAGACTTTATTATTTGAAGCCCCCGAAGATACCACCTCAAACCTGCGATATTTTGTAGATAAAGCATTAACCGATTCTGACCGTACCACCAAACCCGTTAAAGCCGGTGGCCGGTATTTTGGTTATATCCCCTATCTCAAAATATTTAAATTACCGGAGAATCTCATGAGTATCAGTCGCGCTGCATCCTATGCCGTTATTGAATTATTGGTAAGCCCGGGCGGCCGCCTGGCCGACTTTAAGGTGCATTTATTTAGCGGACTGAATTATCATAAAGTATTCACCATGAGCACCGATATGCCCAACGAAGAAGATAAAATATTTATACCCGCCACGGTAAACGGCGATCCAATAGGCTGCCGCATCATGATGAGGTGTTATATTGATAATGATGGTGGTTTGGAAATTAATTAGTGATTTTTCTCTACTCAGTTCGGAGTGCGTGATATCACAGCATCACAGCCTAAAAAAGTTGTCATCCTGAGGAACGAAGGATCTTCTTCGATAATACCAGTCGCAAAATAGATACTTCAACCGCTCAACATGACAAAACTAGTTATGCAAAGGCTTTCTTCCCCCGTTAGCAGATAAGCTTCAGGCGAAAGCGGGCATAACAATGGTGGCCTGCGCGGCCGGAGGGGCATTAGCAAACCTTGCCGAAGCAGAGGAATCGAGTGAACGAAGTGGAGGCAAGGTTTAGCAGCCTGTGGTTCTGTCTGATTTGCAGGGCAAAAGCTAGGTGCGCAAAGAAGCATTTCTGCTGACTTGATTTATTCGCTGTTGTTTGTTTTTTATTAGTGCTCATTATCTCGCTTCGCTCAGTCTTGGTTACTTTTCATCAAGGAAAAGTAACAGCCTTAGCGTCCATTGAGCGCTCTACGACATTTATCTTCTCTCTGTATAGTATGCGATTGCCGCGCTGCGCTCGCAATGACATATTTATTTTAACTAAAAACGCCGGGCATGAAGTCCGGCGTTTTTGTTATTTATTTTATAACCATAAAATTAGTGAGCGTGGTGACCATCCGGACCATGTGCATGACCGTGTGATAATTCTTCCGGAGTAGCCGGGCGTACATTCAGGATGCTGCCTTTAAAGTGCAGTTCCTGGCCAGCCATAGGGTGATTCAGGTCAACAATAACAGCATCTTCTGCTACTGATACAACCTGCGCCTGGAAACGGTTGCCATTGTTATCCTGTAAAGGCAAAATGCTGCCGATCTCAGGAATTTCCTGACCCTGGAACATTTCTTTAGGCAGATTGGCTACAGCTTCTTCATCATATTCACCGTAAGCATCCGCTGCAGTAAGCCTGAATTCATAAGTATCGCCGGTTGACAGCGTGCTTAAGTTTTCTTCAAATTTGGGCAGCATCTGGCCGGCACCAAATAAAAAGGTTAATGGTTGTTCTTGTGTGGCGCTTTCAGTTAAAACTTCTGCTCCATCCTGGTCAACATACAAATCGTAAGTTAATGACACTACGTGCTGTGGTTCAATCTTCATTGTAAAGTATTTTTTTAAATAAGCAATCAGGCCTCTAATTGTTTTAAAGCATCGGCCGTGTTATTAGCAGGTAATCCGCAGGTTTTATCTTTACAAATAAAAATTTGTGTTGATTGACCAAACTTATCCTGCAACAAAGGTAAACTTCCTTTTTTACCCCCCAAGATTATTTTGTTGGGGATGTAATTATTTTCTATTTCTCTTCGCACAGTTTCGGTTTCGTTGCCTGTTATCGCTATCTCATAAATACCAAACACTTCGTCCAGTAATAATAAGGTCCAGTTAGAGTAAGCTGTACCATATTTAGCCAGCTGCGGCATGATATTGCGTAACAGCTGCGCCGAAACCGCTGCATAGTCTTCGTTATCAAAAAGCAAGCCTAACTTTTTCAGATTAAGCGCCATGGCCGAATTACTAGCCGGTGTTACCCCATCCATGATCTCAGATTTACGGGCTATCAGCTGTTCGTCATCATCGGCAGTATAAAAAAAGATGCCGTTCACTTCATCATAATAATGTTCGATAGCCGTATCAGTCAGTTTTTTGGCCTGTTGCAGCCAATCTTCATTAAAAGTAACTTCGTACAGGGCTATCAGGCCATCAATAATATTGGCATAATCATCCAAAAAAGCTACCGTAGATTCGCCTGTCTTATTGGCATTATAAACTCTTGAGATCCTGCTATTTTGGCTCACCTGGTTATTCAGGATAAACCCGGCGTTCTGCAGCGCCAGTTCCAGGTATTTTGGATTATTAAAAGCGCGGTAAGCTGTACACAGACCTTTTAACATCAGTCCGTTCCAGGAAGCCAGTATTTTATTATCCAGACCTGGCCTGATGCGATGCCGACGAACTTCAAATACACGCTTTTTGGATGCTTTGATCTCCGATAGCAGATCATCAACCCCTAAACCTAATTGCTCGGCTAGTTGCTCATCGCTTTCACGGCGGAATAATACGTTGGAATGTTCTTCTTCCCAGTTGCCATCATCAGTAATATGGTAGTAAATACAGAACAGTTCGGCGGCATCTTCGCCCAAAATCTCTTCAATTTCCTTTTTGGTAAAAATATAGAACTTTCCCTCCACCCCTTCGCTATCGGCATCTAATGCCGAATAAAAACCAAGTTCGGGCGAGGCCAGTTCCCGCGTCGAGAAGGTGATGATCTCCTCTACCACCTGTTCATAAAGCGGATCAGGGTTCCAGGTATAAGCTTCAGAATACAGACTGATGAGCTGGGCATTATCATACAGCATTTTTTCGAAATGGGGCACATGCCAGCGGCCATCAACCGAATACCGGGCAAAACCGCCACCTACATGGTCATAAATACCACCGAACGCCATCTTATGCAGCGTGAGTTTTACCTGTGCGGCTATCTCGTCATCCTTCATCAGGTGAGCATAACGCATCAATAGCAGCCAGTTGTTAGGCATCGGGAATTTGGGCGCGTTACCGGTACCACCTTCGTACTGGTCAAAATAACGTTTCCAGTTATCGCCGATCACTTCCAGATCGGCCTTGGTATATTCGGGTTGCTCCCCTACAAACTGTACCGATTCATAGTTTTGGATCCCTTCGGTGAGGCGCACAGCGTATTCTTCGGCTTCTTCGGGTTTTTGTTTGTAAAAATCGGCCAGATTAAAAAGCAGAGAAGTCCAGTCGTTTTTGCGGAAATAAGTCCCCCCATAAATAGGTCGTTGATCGGGCAGGCAGATACAATTCAGGGGCCAGCCTCCCCTGCCGCTCATCAGTTGAACGGCACTCATATAGATCTGGTCAACATCGGGGCGCTCCTCCCTATCCACCTTAATACACACAAAAAACTCATTCATGACAGCAGCCACGGCTTCGTCCTCAAAGCTTTCATGCTCCATCACATGGCACCAGTGGCAGGCAGAATAACCTATACTCACCAGGATCAGTTTATTTTCGGCTTTGGCTTTATCCAGGGCTTCCTTCCCCCAGGGATACCAGTTAACCGGGTTGTTGGCATGTTGTAATAAATATGGGGATGACGAATTGGCCAGGCGATTCATAGTAGATGTATTATTTTGATAGCAAAGATGCGGATATTAAATGTACCGGTAAACCATCAATGATAACTTCAAAGTATATATTCCGTATAAAAGGCCAATAATTATTCTTTTCATTACAAAGAGTAGCTATTTCAAAAGCGGTTGAGACATTTTATTTGCGATACATATTTTCACAAATCACTATCCTATAATAATTTATATTTGTTGATCCCTTTTAATAACTATTGACATAAATCAACAAAACAACACGTTTTTAATGGTCTCTAATACCCCTAGCCTAAGTAATCATGCGGTTTGCAGTTCAACAGCCTGCCCATCTGTTATTGCCAAACCTCATCCTTTAAATACCAGTACTTTTGATCAAATCAAAGATTTTTTTAGCAAAATATTCAACACCAATGATTGGCCCCCGCGCTGGCATTGCGGAAACTGGACTGATTTTCATGGCTGGTTATACATCATATCTGATGCGAGTATCTGGGCAGCTTATTTTGCTATCCCTTTTTTATTGATCCGTCTTATTGTTAAAAGAAAGGACATCCCTTTTAATAAGGTATTCTGGCTATTTATAGCATTTATACTTTTATGCGGTTTAACGCACTTAATAGATGTTATTATATTCTGGTGGCCAGCCTACCGTTTAAGTGCTTTGATCCGGTTTATAACTGCTATTGTATCCATATTTACGGTATATGCCCTTTATAAGATCCTTCCGTTGGTGTTTACATTAAGAACTGTTACGGAACTGGAGGCCGAGATCGACAAAAGACGCGTTATAGAAGAAAAACTGGCGGCAAGTGAATTTTTACTATCAGAAGCAGGCAGAATAGGTCGCGTAGGAGGCTGGGAACTGGATGTTATTCAGAATAAAACTACCTGGTCAAAAACGGTATTTGATATTTATGGCCTCTCCTATGACTTTGCCATAGATGAAAATGACATGATGAGCTACTTTCCGGAGCCTTACCGGCAGACATTAGTAGATGCCGTGGCCGAGACTTATGCCCAAGGTTTAAAATGGGATGTAGAGCTGCTGATGATAAATGCTAAAAAAAACACCGTATGGGTAAGGTCAATAGGCGAACCATTGTATGACGGTAACGGCGTATTAGTAAAACTGAGAGGTGTTTTTATGGATATCGACCAGTACAAATCTACCGAAATGGCACTTCATAAATCTATTGGATTAATTACCCAAAGCAATCAGCAACTTAAAAACTTCACACATATTTTATCGCACAACATCAGAAATCATGCGAATAACATATCCTTAGTGACATCCCTGGTTAACACAGAAACTATGGATCCTGAAAATGCGGAACTTTTTGAGAAATTAGATAACGTATCAAAGTCACTCAATAAAACGCTGGATGATTTATCTGAAGCTATCAAAGTAAAAGAAAGCACGATCCAATCAGAAATTATCAATTTTAATACGCTCATCAAAAAAGTATTAGACGTTATTGCTTTAGAATTAACAACCAGTAATACTGAGGTTGAATTACATCTCGAAGTTAGTCATGTTAATTTTCCACCAATCTATCTGGAAAGCATCCTTTTAAATCTAATCTCCAATGCCATCAAATACAAAATGGTTAATAAACAGCCGCACATTATTTTAAAAACATATAAGAATGAGCAAAATGAAACAGTGTTAGAGTGCCGGGATAACGGCCAGGGAATAGATCTTGATTTATATGGTGGAAAAATATTTGGCCTTTATAAAACCTTTCACCAACAAAAGGATGCTCATGGGGTTGGTTTATTTTTAGTCAAAACTCAAATAGAGTCGCAGGGAGGGAGGATCGAAGTGATGAGTTCTCCCGGTAATGGCGCTGCTTTTAAACTAATCTTTAATGAAAGTTCAATAAACCTCAATTAATATAGCGGCTTTAGTGTAAAGTTTTTTCTCCGCGCGTCATTGCGAGGTACGAAGCAATCCCCGATTAGTAGATCACTCTGTATAGCATAGAGATTGCTTCGTACCTCGCAATGACGCGTTTTTTATTTAAACCGTAACATTACCATTACTCATACGATAAAATTCGCTTATACGCAATCGGTTAAGCAATCAAATTACCAACTTCACAAATTATTTCCCTTTATTTGCGCCTTTATTACTAAAAATTTAAATGCGCTATTTTAAACTGATCGACTTTTTATGCGCCATGGGCTTATTAGCCGGTGCAATACCCGTGGCAGCGCAAACTGCCGATACTTCTAAATATAATCACCAGGACGTATTTGGCCCCATTACCTGGCCTGTTACCAGCGGTGGCACCCGCTCTGCCAGTGGTCAGCCGGCTGCTAATTATTGGCAAAACCGTGCCGATTACCAGATAAAAGCCACCCTGAACGAAGGGCGTGATACCACCATTACCGGCGAGGTTACCATTACTTATACCAATAACAGTACAGATAAACTGGATTACCTGTGGCTGCAACTGGATCAAAACCTCTTCCGGCCCGACTCACGCGGCGCGGCAACTACGCCCGTATCCGGTGACCGTTTTGATGTTCGCGGATTTAGCCGCGGCGGGTATCATATCGGTTCAGTTACCGTTACCTACAAAGGCGAAGCCTATACCGTGACCCCGATCATCACCGATGCGCGCATGCAATTGCGTCTAAACACCCCATTGGATGGTAAAGGCGAAAAGATACAGGTAAAGATCAATTATGATTTTGCCATCCCTTTTTATGGCGCCGACCGCATGGGCCGTAAAAAGTTTAAACAAGGTTACGTATATGAAATTGCACAATGGTACCCGCGCATGTGCGTGTATGATGATGTAGAAGGCTGGAACACCCTACCTTACATGGGCCTGGGTGAGTTTTACTGCGAGTATGGCGACTTTGATTATTATATCACCGCTCCTGCCAACATGATCGTAGTAGGTTCCGGCGATCTGCAAAACCCCGAGGATGTGCTTAGTCCTGCCCAGGTCAGCAGACTGGCCAAAGCCAAAACCAGCGATAAAACAGAAATGATCATTAAAGCTGGTGAAGTGGGTAAAGCCTCCACCCGTCCGTTTAAAGGTAGCTTAACCTGGCACTATAAAATGGAGAACACCCGCGATATTGCCTGGGGTGCCTCCAACGCTTTTATATGGGATGCCGCGCAGGTTAATTTCCCTTCGGGCCGTAAAGGTATCGCCATGTCGGCTTACCCGGTTGAAAGCGCCGGCAACGATGCCTGGGGCCGTTCCACGGAATACCTCAAAAACAGCATGGAGATCTACTCCAAAGCTTATTTTGAATACCCCTGGAACTCGGCCGTTAACGTATCGGGCGTAGCTTTGGGTATGGAATATCCGGGCGCTATATTTTGTCTGAGTAACTTTAAAAAAGGTCAGCTTTGGGGCGATGTTACGCATGAGATCGGTCATAACTGGTTCCCAATGATCGTGGGTTCAAACGAGCGCAAATACATGTGGATGGACGAAGGTTTTAACACCTTTATTAATGAGTATGCCAGTCAGCAGTTTAACAATGGCGAGTATGCCGATCCATCAAAACAAGCACAGAACATATTGGCATCTTATCGCAACAGCAAAGATCCTTTAATGACCGCGCCGGAAGCCATTGGCTTAAATGATTACGGCCAGTACTATAATAAAACCGCTTTAGGTTTGGATATATTACGCAACGTAGTGCTTGGCCCTGAGCGTTTTGATTATGCTTTCCGTGAGTATATTAAACACTGGGCGTTTAAACACCCGCTGCCTTACGATCTTTTCCGGGCCATGAATGATGCCAGTGGCGAAGATCTGAACTGGTTCTGGAAACCATGGTTCTTCACCAGCTGGAAAGTTGACCAGGCCATTACGTCTGTTAAATATGTAAAAGATGATGCGGCCAACGGCGCCATGATCACGCTAACCAATAAAGAAAAAATGGCTATGCCAGTTGATCTGAAGATCACCCAGGCGAATGGTAAAATCGAAACGCTTCATCTGCCGGTAAACATCTGGCAGCGCGGCGGTGTGTGGACATTTAAATATCCATCCACATCGGCCATTAAATCTATTGTGATCGATCCGGAACGTGAATTGCCGGATGTTGATCTGAGGAATAACAAGTACGAGGAAAATTAGTGAATGGCGAACAATTTTAAAAAAAAAGCGGCAGGTGTTTTACCTGTCGCTTTTTTTATATTAGAGCATTAACAATATAACTCTGCCAATACTTGATAAATCAACCTAAACCCTAATTATGGACCGAAAAACATTAACTGCTAATTACCTGTGTACCATTAACTGGTTTGATAATACCATTGTTGATTGGGGCTCTGCAGGAAAGCAGTATTTTATGGACGGGAAAACAAAAGAACTTCACCAATATCATCACACACTCAACTTTGACGGTTCTATTAACTCAGCTGATGGAAAATATGCCTTTATCTATCAAAAACTGGGCACTAAGGGACTTTTATTAAAAGAGGGTGAGCTGCTGAGAGAAATTAACCGCTCCTATTATTGTGCTAATGTTTATGAATATCCTGCAGCTTTTGTTACCGTAAATAACATCACCTATCTTGTCCATTGTCCCATTAGCTATTGCCAGCTTGATTTTGAAAATGTAGAAACCGGCGAAATTGTTACCAATTTACCTGAAAGAAATGCCGATGATGTATTTTATTCACGACTGGAAATAAGTAACGATAACAAATTTTTATTAAGTAAAGGCTGGTTTTGGCATCCTTGGGATGTGGTTCATGTTTTTAATATAGATGCCTGTTTAAAGGATCCGTTACTGCTTGACCGATCCGATTTACGTCCGGATACAGGGGCAGAAATTTGCACGGCCAGCTTTATGGGTAATACCCGGATACTCCTGGGTTCATCTGATGAGCCTGATGAAGAAGATGAAGAGGATGTTACTTTCAACAATTTCCCACCAAAGCATATAGCCATCTGGGATCTCGAAACCAACCACATCTCCAAGCCCGTTAAAGTACAGGGGGAATTTGGAAACCTATTCGCAATTGATGAAAACCGGGCGTGGGATATGTACCTGTTTCCAAAAATCATCAATATCCACACCGGCGAAATAATAGACAGCAACGAAAGTATTGACAGCGGGAAGCAAAAATCCTCGATCATTCATCATCGCGGTAAATTACCACAAATTATATTCAACCTGCAAACCAAACAAATAGCCATAACCGGACACGAAAAAATAGAGATCATTACACCTTAGCTGAGCACCATCAAAGCATGGAGGCATGAGCCTCTGCTCATTACCCTTCGACGAAGCTCAGGATGACACCTCCTTTTGAATATTATTGTAATCCCCTTCAATTAAAATCCACATGGCCAAAATTCGATCGGATGGTGATGGTTTTATCCGGGTTACCCTTACCTAATTGGCCCGTATAACTTTTCTGAGGTTCGGAACCCGGTGTTTTACCCAACATACTGGTATGGGTTTTATCGTAATTAAATAAACCATAATAGGTGGTGATATCAAAGTTGGCGTTTTCGTTGTTATTGATACCTACTTTTACCCCGGAATAAGACGCGGTGATATCCAGCATTTTTAAGTTTTTATCCAGGCCGGCTATCTGGAGTTTACCACAATATTTAACCTTAATATTTGCGGAAGTGTGCAGGGTACCTATTTTAACCGGACCATAGCTGATATCGGCATTCAATTTATCGCCGTCTGTTATGTTAAGGCTGCCATAGGCTATTTGTAAATTACCACCTGTAAGGTTGCCGATAACAACATCGCCAGAGCGGACCTTAATTTCACACAGCGGGTTAGACAGGCTTTTCGCTTTTAAATTTCCAAAAAAACTGTGTATAGTTACTTTTCCCTGCAGATCAGGCAAAGTGGTATTACCATATTTATTATTGATACTCAGCGTGTTTTTTGCCGGCATATAAACCACATAATTGATCTCAATTTTTTTGATATGGCTGTTGCCCTCCCCTTTCCATAATTCAGGACTCAGGCTGCCATTATCGCCTATGACGGTTTTAAACCAGGCCAATCCTGCTGTTTTACTATCGTTGATTTGTATAACATTCAAAAACTTATCGGCGTCGGCATCAACATTGGCGTAAACTTTTATCTGTACCTCTATCTTAAACTCCTTCCGCTCCCAGGTGTTTACCGATACCTCGCCAAAGCTGTTCTCTATTTTTAACTCATCATTGCTGGCCGCCGGGTAAACTTTGCTATAGGTTTTAACTTTTTCTTTAACCTCGCCGTTCTCCACTTTATTTTTCAGATCGGTGTCGGAGTATTCAGCATCAAAAGGGCTTGGTAAAGCTTTTATGATTACCGGAATAAAGGCGGTATCCGAACGGGCACTGTCATTATCAGACGGTGCTTGCGCGTTTGCCGCATTTATTCCGCATATTACGGAGATGAGGCATAATAAAATGAGTTTAGGTTTCATGTTGTCGATTATTTAATTTTTTTATGGATTTGATACTTTTCTGCCCTACATGACAAACAATTTTCCGGCGCGTTGCACAACAAAAAATAATCATAAACGTTGCCGCTATTTTTTATATTTTTCTGCCCGATATGAAAAAATACCACCTGCTCCTGATATTGCCTGTTTTTTTGTTGCTATTGAGTAATTGCATCCCGGCACAGGCCGGCAAAAGTAAAACGGCCTGGTATATTAACCCGCAAACCGGCAACGACCAAAATACCGGTAAGGATAAGCAGCATGCCTGGAAAACATTTGTTCCTCTTAACCAACTGACACTTTTACCCGGCGATCGGGTGAATATCGTCGCTCCAGGTGATTTCCATAATTCTTTAATATTAAATGCCAAAGGGAGCAGCACGGCGCACATTACCCTTAATTTCGCGCCCGGAATCTATAATTTTTACCCTGATGGCGCTTTAAAAAAACAGTTCCAGATCTCCAATACCAATGACGTACCCGAGGGCATGAAAGCCATTGCTTTGTATTTAAACAACTGCCGGTTTGTGGATATCAAAGCGCGGGGAGCCAAAATAGTATTGCGTGGTAAAATGATAGAGACCTGTGTTGATCACAGCGAAAATATCAGCATCGATGGTATCACCTATGATTATTATCGCCCCACCGTATCCGAATTACAGGTAGTTAATACCGGCGATCATTTTGCCGATTTAAAAATTCATCCCGAATCAAAATACAGCGTTAAAGATAGCCTGTTGACCTTTCAGGGCGAAGGCTGGCAGCACAAACCCTTTTGGTTATGGCAGGTACTCGACCCGCAAACCGGCGATCTGCAGCGTACGGATATAGCTGTGGATAATATCCGCTATGCCGAAACCGGCATCAACCTGGTGCGTGCTTATTTTAAAAAGAACCCGGGCTTTAAAACCGAACTGATATACCAGAACCGCGATGTAACCCGCGATTGCGCCGGTATATTTATGCAGCGCAGTAAAAACATCAGTCTCAAAAATATCCACATCAATTTTATGCATGGCATGGGCGTGGTGAGCCAGTTTTGCCAAAACATCCGTATGGACAGGATCAGTGTGAGGCCCGATCCAACCTCTGGCCGCACCTGTGCCGCCTGGGCGGATATCCTGCATTTTTCGGGCTGCCGGGGCAAGATCGAGATCAGTAATTCCTATTTATTAGGCGCTAATGACGATGCCATCAACATCCACGGCACTTATTTACGGGTGATCAGTACCCCAAAACCACAACAGGTGCTGGTGCGTTTTATGCATAACCAAACCTATGGCTTTGACGCTTTTACCCAGGGCGATAGTATAGCTTTTATCCATGCCGAAAGTCTGCGGGAATACAGTAATAATGTGGTACTAAAAGTGCAAAAGATCAACGACAAAGATTTCCTGCTGACGCTTAAGAACCCTGTGCCCACACATATCGACCCAACAGATGTCATCGAAAACGTAACCTGGACACCGCAAATTTGGATCCACCACGATACTGTAGCCCGCATACCTACACGGGGAATACTGGTTACCTCGCGCCGAAAAACAGTGATCGAAAACACCGTTTTCCTGCACCCGCACATGAGCGGTATATCCATTGCCAACGATGCCGCGAGCTGGTATGAATCAGGCATGGTTAAAAACGTAACCATCCGTCATAATCAATTTATACAATGTGGCGAGCCGGCGATCATCATCTGCCCGGAAAACACCCGGTCAGACGGCCCCGTTCATCAAAACATAACCATAACAGATAATCAGTTCGACTTGCAGGGAACTAAGGTTCTGTCGGCTAAAAGCACTTCCAATATCATATTTAACAATAACACCATCAAAACAGAAAAAACCTTTTATATTAAAGAGGGTTTGGAACTAAAAGACTGTACCAATGTAAAGGTTTCGGGGAATGTGATTGGGCAATAGGTTTAAGACCAGACGCATATCGACTCACCCCGACGTCGCTGCGCTCGTCACCCCTCTTTGCGGCGAAGCCGAAGAGAGGGTGGTCCAGCGAAGCGTAGACCGGGTGAGTAAACTCTGCAGCTTGCTTTTCTACTTGCGCTCGTTTAAGACGCATGTGATGCGTCTCTACAATGGATTTCCAGCCTGTGGTCGGTGTTATCACCGTACCACTTCTAAGCGCCCTATTCCCCCCTTCCTAAAAATTTTAAAACCATTTTAGAAAAAGAATTCTTATATATGCCCCCGATATTGTTAAAATCAATTTTACATTATGATCATTGAACCCAGAATTCGCGGCTTTATTTGTTTAACTACACATCCAAAAGGCTGCGAGCAAAACGTAATAAACCAAATCAATTACGTTAAATCAAAAAACAACCCTGCGGGTACCAAAAAAGCGCTCATTATTGGCGCATCAACCGGTTTCGGTCTTTCTTCCAGGATCACCAGCGCGTTTGGATCTGGCGCAGCC
>Ga0207671_10003593_pt1 | contig 15333 bp, 9 predicted proteins | sample KBSC24metaG_FD_184352 | JGI IMG/M metagenome (GOLD analysis project Ga0207671, IMG submission 184352) | Corn rhizosphere microbial communities from Kellogg Biological Station, Michigan, USA - KBS C2-4 metaG (SPAdes) (version 2) | ecosystem: Host-associated > Plants > Roots > Rhizosphere > Soil... | reverse complement strand
TTCTTCCCCCCGCAAAACCCCTGGCGTCAGCCGGGGGTTTTGTATTTTTGCCCCTTATGTCATTTACCAATGTCATCGGGCAGAAAGAGATAAAGGAAAAGCTCGTCGAACTTGTCCAGCACAATAGGCTGAGCCATGCCCTCCTCTTCCTTGGCGGCGAAGGCAGCGGCGCCCTGTCACTTGCCCTGGCATTCGCCCAATACACCGTTTGCGAAAAAGTGAACAAACCCCAGGCCGCCCCCGCCGGCCCATCTTTATTTGGGGAAGAGCCCTTCTTGTTTGGATCCGCCTCCGCCACCCTTCCTCCCGACGCCTGCGGGGTCTGTCCCGCCTGTGTCAAAGCTGCACAGCTGATACACCCGGATATTCATTTCTCCTTTCCCGTCATTCCCCGCAAGCCAGGCGATAAACCCGTAAGCACGGATTATATCAGCGAATGGAGAGAGTTCGTAAAGCAATACCCCTATGGCAATGCCTATGACTGGCTTCAATTCATAGGGGCGGAAAATAAACAGGGGAACATCACGGCCCTGGAATGCAATGACATCATCCATAAGCTAAGCCTCAAGAGTTTCGAGAGTGGATATAAGATCCTGGTCATGTGGATGCCCGAATACCTGGGCAATGAGGGTAACAAACTGCTCAAGCTCATCGAAGAGCCCCCGGCCGATACCCTGTTTATATTGGTAGCCGAAAATGAATCGCTTATCCTTCAGACCATCCTGTCCAGGACGCAGCTGGTAAAAATACCTCTGCCCGACACAAAGGATATTGAAAATGCGCTCATCCAGCGGGCAGGGGTCGCCGCCGAACAGGCCCGGCAGGTCGCCGTCCTTTGTGAAGGCAACTATCATGAGGCGCTGCAATTGATCCGTCATGCAGAAGATGACTGGCAGGGTATCCTCCGGGAATGGCTGAATGCCATTCTTAAAAATGGCCCCATCGCCCAGGTCAAATGGATCGATGAGATCAGCAAGTCGGGAAGGGAGAGACAAAAGCAGTTCCTCCGGTACTTCAACCACCTGCTGGAACAAGCCATCCGCCTCCGGTACATGGGAGACGCCGCCCCTGCCATACCGGACAACGAACGCGATATTGCTATGAGAATGAATAAGATAGCTGACATTTCCCAACAAAAGGCCATTATCGAGGAGCTGGACAGGGCCGCCTATTACATCGAACGGAATGCCCACGCCAAAATGCTTTTCCACGCCCTGACCATTAAATTATATCATATCCTGTCGGACCGGACCGTTGCAATCGTGAATTAAATCATTGATTATGATGCACTTTGGTGTTAATTTTCTTTGGATAAATGTATTGGACGACCAATTGATCTTTGGCCTTGACCCCGGGACTTTCCAGGTCGTCCTGGGCTCCTTTGGCGTTACCCTGCTCCTCCTGGCCTTTTTTCTCAACCTGTTCAAGATCGTTACCCAGGACAGCCGGCTATATATATTATTAAATATCCTGGGGGCCGGCATTTCTTGCTACGCCTCCTATCTCATTCGTTACACCCCTTTTATCATCCTCGAGGCAGTCTGGGGTCTGGTGGCGGTGGCCGCCCTGGTGAAAAACGTCCGGCAAAGTCAATAGGGTCGGGCCGCCTGTCCTCTCTGAGGTCTCTGTCTCCCTGGCCCGTGGCCATTTAGGTGGAAATTTGGTGGGTTTCACCGTAATTCACCTTATAATAGTATATTTGATAATGGCCCCGGAACAGGGCCTGTGAAAAGAGGTGGACCTGAAGGATAGAACCAGTGGGAAAGGAGAGGTCGCAGGAACAGAGATAAGTTGCATCTGACATAACGGACTATCGGTCGTCGGCCGAAGGCCAATCATAAGATGTACGAAGGGGATGGGTTATTTTCGGAGTTAGCCATCACCGAAGTACCGTTATATATAACTTCATACGTCAGTAGCATTCTTCTGCCTGCGTCTATCTAGCCTTTCTTTTCACGCCAGGCGGGCCCTTGGTTGGCTCGCGGAGGCGCAATTCCTAATTGTTAATTTGTTTTGGATATGGGATGTAGCAATTGTGGTACAGCCAAGGGGGGTAAACCATCTGGCTGTAAAAGTAACGGAGGGTGTAGCACGGGCGGATGCAATCGACTGAATGTACATGACTGGCTGGCAAATCTGCCGTTTAGCGACCCGGACAGCGGCTGCCGGATCGTCGAGATCAGCTTTAACAGGGGCAGCCGAAAGGATTTTTACCGAAATACGACTACGCACATCTTTGAGAAGGGAGATATGGTCAGCGTCGAAGGGATCAGTGGCTTTGATGTGGGTGAAGTGTCGATGACGGGTGAAATGGTCAGGCTGCAAATGAAGAAAAAAGACGTGGACGAAAGGAATCCGGAAATAAAAAAGGTCCTCCGCCGGTCCACTGACAAAGACCTGGAGATAATGCAGCAGAACAAAAGCCGGGAAAGGGACGCCCTTACCCGCAGCCGTGCCATCGCCCGCCAGCTCAAGCTGGAACTGAAAATGAGCGAGGTAGAGATACAGGCGGATGGCCGAAAGGCAACGTTCTTCTACATTGCGGACGATAGGGTGGACTTCCGGGAGCTGATAAAGCTATATGCGGGCGAGTTCCGGCTGAAGGTGGAAATGCGGCAGATCGGCGCCCGGCAGGAAGCCGCCAAAGTGGGCGGTATCGGCAGCTGTGGCAGGGAATTGTGCTGTAGCACATGGCTCAGCGATTTCAGATCCGTGAATACTACGGCAGCGCGTTATCAAAACCTGTCTATCAACCAGAGCAAGCTCAGCGGTCAGTGCGGCCGGTTGAAATGCTGTCTGAATTACGAGCTCGATACCTATCTGGATGCATTACAGAACTTCCCCGAAAATGCGGAGACGCTGCAGGTAGCAAAAGGAACAGCTATTCTTATCAAGAAAGATATTTTCAAAAACCTCATGTGGTATGTCCTGCCGGACAGCAATAAACAATATCCTCTTACTATTGAGAGGGTTAGAAAGATCCGGCAGTCGAATCTCCAGAACGTCGTACCCGACAACCTCGAACCCGTCGAGGTGAGCACCGGCAAGCCGAAAGAAGACGAGAGCGGCTTTGTGGACCTTGTTGGCCAGATCAGCCTGAAAACCCTTGAAAAGGCGGACAGGAAAAAGAAGCATGGCCAGCATAACAAACACGGTCAGCGTCCGGCGCCGGGCCAGCAGCAGCAACAACCTGGTCAGGCCGGCAAGCCGCCGGTGGGTGGACAAGGCGGCGGACAACAAGGCGGCGGACAACAAGGCCGTGGCAATGGTCAGGGCGGCAGCGGTAAAGAGAAGGAAGGCAAGACCCCTCCTCCACCGCCCCCCCAGCGAGGCCGCCGCAGATAATCTCGACTATTCTTTATACCTGGCTCACAGGCAACTGTTAAAGTTTTCACCAACCCAACCACTATGCCTGCAGGTTGTTAATTTTATGTATTGTTTGTACCTTACAAACGCTAAAAACTCTAAAACTATGGCACTTTTTGAATCCGGAAATCCAACCCTGTCGGAAAAGATCTTTAGTAAATCCCTGCAAGGAGAGCAAGCTTACGGTCAGATGACCGTAAGAGGTTCCATGCAGAAATTTGGCTTCCTTTTATTGCTGGTAGTGGCCGGCGCAGGCTACACCTGGAAATTATATTACTCGGGCGCAGGCGCGACGATGATGACCCTGTTCTGGGTCGGACTTATCGGCGGTCTTGTTTCCGCTATCGCCATCTCCTTCAAGCCGGACTGGGCTAAATACCTGGCTCCCGTTTATGGCGTCCTGGAAGGGCTCGTCCTGGGCGGCCTGTCCGCTATCGTAAATGATATGTTCAAGGCGAAATACCCCAACATCATCGTCACGGCGATATTGCTGACCTTCGGTGTGGCATTCGCGGTATTCCTCCTGTACAACTTCAAGATCATCCGCGCTACGGAGAAATTCAAAGCGATCATCCTCTCCTCGATGGCGGGTATTGGTATTTTTTACCTGATCTGGATCGTGCTCGGATTTTTCGGCGTACATATCCCCTTCATGCAATGGGGTGATAACAGCCTGCTGGGCATTGGTATCAACCTTTTTGTTGTAGTGATCGCCGCATTGAGCCTCGTACTGAACTTCGACCAGATCGAGACAGGCGAAAAGATGGGCGCTCCAAAACACATGGAATGGTACAGCGCATTCGGACTGCTCGTAACCATGGTCTGGTTATACATCGAGATCCTCAAGCTGCTGAGCAGACTTGGAAGCAATAGGAACTAATTTAAAAATAGACAACAGAAAAAAGGGGCCAAATGGCCCCTTTTTTTATCCTGCTAAAACTAGTTTAATCCCAAAAAAGTTTCAAAAGATCATAATAAAAAGCCTGCTCGAGAGATTACGAGAGCAAAGGGAAAATATGACTCCAGGAAAAGCCAAAAAGCTGCTAAAGCAGCCTGGCATCTGGCGCCTGCTTGTCCCCATCGAAAAAGAAAAGAAGAAGCGCCGATCTGCCGGCCGGCCGACAAAAAAAGCCGCCCATCAAATGATGGACGGCTCTTAGTTTTTCCAGACTATACGGCAGTTCCTTCCTAAAGGAGATCCATTCTACAAAATTTTAAAACCAGCTGCCAATCCAGGCTTCATTCACTCTCTTTCCACTCAACTTCCTTCTCCTCCTCATTTTTTCAGCGCTGTGACGTATCATCGTAACAAACATCAGCAGCAGGAAAATAATAGTAAAGGGCGGAATACCCAAAAAGGATATCCATTTCCCACCCCAGTGGCGACGCATGGGTCTTCTCAGCCTTTCCGCGATAAGGTACATGCTGGGCACGATCACCAACGTCATAAAGAAGGCAAAGGCCAGACCAAAGATGATAGTCCAGGACAGCGGCTTCCAGAACACCGCGTTGTCCCCGCCAAAATAGATATGCGGATTCAGCTCGGAGAACAACGTAACGAAATTGATATTGAATCCGACCGCCAGCGGTATCAGCGCCAGGATCGCAGCCATGGCCGTCAGAAGGACGGGAATGATACGGGTCTTACCCGCCTCGATAGCCGCCTCGCGTGTCTTCATCCCGCGTGACCGCAGCTCATCCGTAAATTCTATCACCAATATCCCGTTCTTCACCACAATACCCGCCAGCCCCACGATACCAAGCCCCGTCATGATCACCGACACCTCCATCTTGGTGATGGCAAATCCTAGGATGACCCCAATGACGCTGAACAATATCTCCGTAAGAATGATCACCGACTTGCTCATGGAATTGAACTGCAACACAAGAACAAGGAGGATGAACAACAGCGCAATAACCAGCGCCTTGCCCAGGAATTGCCCCGTCTCCTTTTGCTGCTCGCCTTCACCCGTCTGTGTGATCGTCACGTCGTCGGGCTTATGCTTGAAATTGGCGATGGATTTTGTCAGATCGACATTGACAGCCGTTGGCGTATATCCATTCAATACATTACTACGCAGCGTAATGACCCGCTTCTGGTTCTTTCTCTTCACGCTGCCCAGTGTGCTGGTATAGTCGATCTTCACCAGCGAGCTGATAGGCACATTCTTGATCCGGCCCTGGTTGGCCATATCCCTGAACGTGATATTCATGTTCAGCAGGTCCACCAGGTTCTTTCTTTGCTGCTCCTTATTACGTATCTGTATCTTATATTCCTCCTTCCCTTCCTTGATCTTCGAGGCCTCCAGTCCGAAGAGGGCGGTACGCAGGGTCTGACCTATCTGGGCGGAGCTCACGCCTTCCGTCATGGCCCGTTGTCTGTCCACCGTGAGGGTGACTTCGGGATTGGTAAGATCGATGTCCATTTTAAGTTCCTCCACACCCGGGGTCTGGATGGAATCCAGGTAGTTCTTCAGCGAGACGGCCGTTTTGATCAGGTCGTCAAAATCTTCACTGGCTATTTCGATATTGACAGGCGGGTCGGTAGGAGGACCGTTCTGTTCCTGGTCGACGGATATCTCGGAGCCGGGTATGCCCTTCATCACATGCCGGATAGAATCCAGGTAGGGCGCCGTATGAACGCCGTTACGCAAACCAAACTCCACAAAAGACACCTGTATACGCCCCAATTCGCTGCGGGTGCTCCTGTCACCGCTGGTCGGATCGTTGGCGCCGATGGCCACGTTGCTGATGACACTCTCCACAACAGGGTTCTTTTTCCCATTCTCCATACCCAATACGCTGTACACTCTTTGCTCCAGCACCCTGGTGACAGAATCCGTATAATCCACGTTGGTGCCTACAGGCAGCTTGAGATATACATATACCTGGTTGGGATCGCCCTTGGGGAAGAAGACTACTGCGGGCCCGCGTACATTAAACAGCCAAAAGGAAAAGAGTAGCATACCAAAAGTTCCCAACAGCAGCCAGGCCGGACGCCAGCCCTTCAGGGCCCAGCGCAGCAGGCTTTCATAATGCCCCATGATCCAGGGCAATACCCTGTTCTGAAAACCATGTATCAGACCTTCAAAGACAAACTTATTGAGAATGGTAAGGATCACAAGAAACAGTAGCAGGTTACCCAGGAAAGGGATGCCACCCACGTCAAACAATATCCCAAAGATCACGGCGATCCAAAAACCCGGCTTCCTGAATATGTCCGCTTTGGACTTTTTACCCTCTCCTACCGGATGGTTCATAAAATCCACCGCAAATACGGGGTTCATGATAAAGGCCACCACCAACGAGGCTGTCAGCGTAAAGATCAGCATGGCGGGCAGATAGACCATGAACTTACCGATGATGCCCGGCCAGAACAGCAGCGGGAAGAAAGGCGCCAGCGTCGTGACCGTACCTGCCAGCACGGGAACGAACACTTCCCCGGCAGCCATCATCGCGGCCTTGGTAGAGGTGATCTGTCCCTTGCCCTGTGTGAAAATACGATGTGTATTCTCGATAACCACGATGGCGTCATCCACGATGATGCCCAATCCGAAAAGCAGCGCAAACAACACGATAAAATTCAACGTCACATGCGTGCCGATGATCAGGTCCGCCGCGGGCAGGAACACAAAGGCGACGAACATACTCAATGGCACCGACAGCGCCACGAAGAAGGCGTTCACCACACCCATGAAGAACATGAGGATGATGAGTACCAGTATAAAACCAATGACGATGGAATTCACCAGGTCATTAAAGGAAGTACGGGTCTTGCTGCTCATATCACCCGTCACCGCGACGGTAAGGTCCTGCGGCAGGTTCTTCTTCATCTCTTCCACCGCAGCCTTCACCTGGTCGGAGGTCTCGATAAGATTTTCGCCGCTGCGTTTGATGATATTCAGCGTCACCACATTCTTGCCATCCAGACGTGCATAGCTCTCCCGATCTTTGATCGTATCCTTGATCGTAGCAATATCCTTTAGATAGACAGATCCTCCCGCAGGATTGCGGATGATGATCTGGGAGATGTCCTCCGCAGTATGGAACTGCCCTTTCAGCTGGAGGTTGCGCTTCATGTTACCCACATCCAGCAGGCCGCCGGAGATATCCAGGTTTTCTCCTTTCACCGCATTGTTGATATCGTCAAAGCTGATGTTGGAAGCGCGCATTCTATAGTTGTCCACATTGATCTGGAACTCTCGTTCAGGGGCGCCGACGATGTCCACCCTGTTCAGCTGAGGGAGATCTTCCAGTTTATCTTTCATGTCGTCGGCAAACTTCTTCAATCGCTGCTGATCATAGTCGCCGCTGATATTGACATACATGATGGGCTGGTCGGAAAAGCTTACTTCCAGCGCCGTCGGCTCCTGTGTCAGATTGGTCGGCAGATCCTGCTTGGCCTTGTCGATGGCGTCCTTTACTTTCTGCAATGCCACATCGACCTTTACATCCGTCTCGAACTCCACCATGATGGCGGAATAATCCTGCTGCGAAGTGCTCGTAAATTTATTGATCTTGGCGCCTGTGATAGACTTGATCTGCTTCTCTATAGGACGGGTAACAAGATTCTCCATATCCTTGGGGGAATTACCCGTATAAATAGTGGACACATAGATAGTAGGTATCACGATGTCCGGGAACTGTTCCTTTGGCAGGGTCATGAACTGGAATATGCCCCAGCCGCTGACGACCAGCATCAGCAGGTAGATGGCAGTTTTATTCTTTACCGCCCAGGTGGTGACGATAAAGTCCTTGAACTTGCCGGTAAGATTTTCTAATGCGCTCATAAGTTATTTTTTGTGTGCTCTGTTCTATTGTATTGTGATCGGCTGTCCTTCGTACAATCCCTGAAATCCATCCGTGATCAGCTGATCACCCAGATCCAATCCGCCGGCAACCTCTACCTTGTCGGCATAGCTTTGCCCGATGGTAATAGACTTCTTATGGGCTATCAGCGTGCCGTCCTTGTCTTTTGTAGCCACCATAACATACTTGCCCTTATCGTCATTTTGGAGCGTATTCACAGGAATTGTCACCGTCTTGGGTGCGTTATAATCCTGCAGTCTTACAACAGCTATCTGGTTGCTGCGGATGTCCTTGTCATTCGGCAGCCTGACCTCGACGGTGAACGCCCGGGATTCAGAATTGATGGTCTTGCTGGTCGTCTTTACCGTACCCGTCACCTCCTTGTTGTTCAGTCCGGGGAAGTCGATCTTCACAGGAGTACCTACTCTTACCCTTTCCTGGTACGCTTCAGGCACCTGTACCACTGCCTTCAGATTGCTGGTATTTACCAGATGCAGCGACTGGGCGCCGGGAGCAAAGGCCTCTCCTACCTTGACAGTGATATTATCCACCGTCCCATCGATGTCCGCATATACATTGGTAAAGTCCAGCTGATCCTGCACCGACTTCAACTGAGTCTCTGCCTGGTCAACCGCATTTTTTGCATTGATATAATCCACTTCCGTCCCTATCTTCTCATCCCAAAGGTTCTTCCGGCGTTGATACAGATCCTTTGCGTGATCCAACTGTATCTGTGCATTGGTAACGGCGGTACGTTGCAGCGCATCGTCCAGTTTAAGCAACAGCTGCCCCTTATGCACATAATCGCCCTGCCTGACCAGCACACTCCGCACGACGCCACCCTGTCCGCGGGGAGATACCCAGGTCATGTTCTCTGCATCCACGTTGCCCTGCAGATCTATATAATGTGCAAAGGCGGAGGTAGCCACCGGCGTCAGCCCGACCAGCTTTGCCTTCCTGGCAACTTTGGAAGAAGTATCCATCCGGCTGATCTGCGCCTCCAGGCTATCGATCCGTTTGGTCATCTCATCCTGTCCGTTTTTCAGAGCAGCCAGCTCCGCCTTTTTCCCCTCCAGCGTATCCGGGTATTTTTTGGCTGAACAGGCGATGAAGAAGGTGGCGGCAATGGCCACTGTCAGTATCTTTTGCATATCGATCATTTTAATTGTTGTCATCGTATTGGTTGGCATAAGCTTATTGGTTGGCATTAGTTTGGTTGGCATTAGTTTGGTTGGCATTATAGTTTCCCTATCGCATTGAGATAATCTACCCTTGCCACAACCGCGCTGTACAAGGCATTGAAAAAATTAGCCTGGGCTGTTCGCTGGTCGGCAAATGCATTCGTGATCTCGATATTGGAACCCAAACCCTGGTCATATTTTTTCCGGGTCTGCGTATATACCTTGTCAGCCAGGTCCAGGTTCTTTCGTTGAAAGTCCAGCGTGGCCAATGCGGCCGAGAACCGCAGCTGCGCCTGCTTCACATCATTGTCGATACGGATCTTCAATGAGTCCATATTATTTTCCGTCTGACGCAGCCTCAGCTTCGCCTGGCTGACATTGGCGGCCTTGAAGAACCCATCGAAAATGGGGATGTTAATATTCAGCCCGATGTATGCGGAAGGATACCAACTATTCTTTTGCCCCAGATCGAACTTGTTCGAATACTGATTCTGGGAATAGTTCCCCGTCAGATTGGCCGTGGGTATATACATCTTCTTATATCGGCTGATGTCGAACTCGTTGAGCTGTTTTGTTATCTCCAGCAGCTGAAAATCCTTTCTGTTGTTGTATTTATAATCATCGGTGAGCGCGGCATCCCTGATCGCATCGTAGGTAAGAGAATCCGTCAGCCGCAACGAATCCCCTATTGGCATACCCATCAGTACTTTCAGCCCCAGGTATCCATTGTCGATATTCAGCTCCAGATTTATCTTCTCCGAAGAGAGATTGGCCAGCTGTACACTGGCCTTGTCCACATCCAGCTGCTCCGCAAACCCGTTTTTGAACATCTCCGAAGAGTTATGTAAAACCTCTTCCTGGCTTGCGATATTGGCATCTATCTGTGCGATCTGGCGTTTACTGATCAACAGCTGATAATATATTTTCGCGATGTTGGCACGGATCGCCTGCTCCGTTACCTCCTGCCTCTTACGATAGAAATCCAGAGAAGCCTGGCGAGCCTGCAAACCCACGAATACCTGCCCGTCGAACAACACCTGCTTCAGCGTGATGCCGGCATTGGCGTTATATTGAGTACCGAACTGGAGTGGAACAAATGTACCCGCGGGCTGACCCACAAACTCGCCGGGGATCAGCGTGGTTGGGATCTTGACATTGTCCACCAGACCCAGCGCGCCCGTGATCTGCGGCAGGGCCTGCGAAGTCGTAGCGCGATTGCTTTGCTCCTGTATCTGGTAGTCCAGCAGCGCGTTCTTCACCATCACACTGTTCTTGCTGGCAAAGTCGATAGTCTGCGCCAGTGAAAATTCGTGGATCTGTGGACCTTGAGCGGCCCCCGGGCTCCCCGTCGTCTGCTGATTGGTAGCCTGCTGGGTCCATGCTGTAAACGCAGGGAAAGTCAATAGGACGGCCATCAGGAGCTTCCCGTACTTAATCCTTCTGTTCATGAGATGATTTTTTGTTACGTTCTGTAGTATATTTCTCGATTAGCATTCTGCCTTTATCACTCGCTACGCCATGAAGGAATAGGATGGCAAGTTCATACGCCACCTCTGCTACCTTATACCGGCTGTGAGGGAAAACATCGGGGTTGAATACCAGAAAGGCCGCTTCGATCCTTGCCTTTATCACCACATCCTTATCCATGCCTCCCCGGTACAGTCCTTCGTCCATCCCCCATTGGAGATTATCAATAAGTATCTTATAAAGGAATTGGTACTTGAACTCTTTTAGCCGCTGATAAGCACGGGGATGATGCTTCTCCAGGTCATACAACATCAGGGGGTTGGTATATTTCAGCATTTCCTCGACGGAATCCTGGGCCATAAATATCTGGTGGACGGCATTTTCCGCCTGCTGACGGAACTGCACGCACTCCACTTCGTTCTTGTGTATCTCCCGGTCGATGACGGCGGAGACCATATCGTCCTTGTCCGTAAAGAACTGGTAAATGGTCTTTTTGGAAATACCCAGCTGGGCGGCGATCTCATCCATGGTGATGCTCCGGATGCCGTACCGCAGGAAGAGGTCGGCGGCTTTACCCAATATTCTCTCTTTTATATCCATAATTGCGCTGGCGGAAGAGACGATCTTGGCGTCTCGAGGCACAAAACTATGGAAACTTTTTTCGTTACGAAAGTTTCCACGCAACTTTTTTTATCCCCCCTCCTCTTAGGGAGTGGGGCCCAAAGACCCGGATATTGAGCACTCGCCAATATTACTGCATTGATTATCAGTTGATCATACTGATGGAGTCACCATCGATCCCCCCTTTACTCTCGGGTTTCTTTGCCTGTCGAAGCTATTCTGAGCGCAAACAGGTCACGGGATTGGCAATGGCGGCCCTGATAGCCCGGAAGCTGACCGTGATCCAGGCCACCGCTATCGCCCCTACCCCCGCAAGAACGAATACCCACCAGCTGATCGTGACACGGTAGGCGAAGTTCTCCAGCCAGCGGTGTAAAAAATACCAGGCGATAGGCGAAGCAATGAACATCGAAAGGAAGACAAGCTGCAAAAAATCCTTTGTCAATAAGGCAACGATGCCGCTGACACTTGCCCCCAGCACTTTTCGGATGCCGATCTCTTTGGTGCGTTGTTCCGCAGTAAAAGTGACCAGCCCGAACAGTCCCATGCAGGATATAAAAATAGCGACGATCATAGCTGCATTCGTGATCTTGGCTGTTCTTTCCTCCTTTTCGTAAAATCCGGCGATCGACTCATCCAGGAATTGATACTGAAATTGTTCGTCCGGAAATATCTCCTTCCAGCTTTTTTTGATCGCAGCTAAGGTACTCCGGAATTGAGCCGTGCATTTTGCCGACGGGGCGAGTTTCACCTGGAGGCCGCCCCCCCACAGATTTTTAGTCCCGTAGATGTAAGTGGGGGTGATGGGTGAGAACAACGACTGAGCATGAAAATCAGCTACTACTCCCACGATGGGACCACTTACTTCAGGATACCTGGTAGACGCAAAATGGCCAAGGGCCTCTTCCGGGCTTTTGAAACCCAATTGTCGAACGCAGGTTTCATTAATAAGGAACTCCGACCGTATAGAAGGCAGCGAATATCCATAAGGCACGCGGGAAGGGATGACCTCAACAGTATCATCTTGAGGGGCTTTAAAATTCCGACCGGCAATGATCTTTAACCCGAACAGCGGGACATAATATTCGTCGCCCATTCTCTCGGAGCATTCGACTTTGGTTGCTTTGTCTTTTAATTGCAGCATACCGCCCTCAGCGCGATTATAATTGATCATAGGAGGACTCCAGCAGGCGCTGACCATATCGATACCCGGCAGTCGCCGGATCCTTTCAGCTAAAATATTCCTTTTGTTGGTGGCGTAATTATTACTGGTCGAGATGGAAAGGATGGCATCTTTTGTAAAACCCATGTCCTTGCTCAGCAGATAATGGGTCTGACTCCCCATGACGATGGTGGCGATAATGAACGCTATGGAGAGGGTGAACTGAAAAACGATCAGACCTTTCCGGAAATAACCCTTCTGCCTCGCCATTCCATGCGCCTGCAGGCTTCGTATGGGCGCAAAGGAAGAAAGCGCCAGGGCCGGATAAAGCCCGGCCAGCAAAGAAGTAAACAGGATCGTGATCAACAGGAATAGCCAGGTAAAGGAGTCCGATAATTCGAACTTCAACCCATTGGGTATAAAACTCCGGAAGATGCGCAATAAGGGGGAGATGATCAGCAGGGAACAGATCACCGACAGGCAGGTGAGAATAAAGGCTTCGGTAAGGATCTGCAGGACCAGTCTTGATCGGCTGCTCCCCAATACTTTTCGGATACCGACCTCCTTTGCCCTGCGCATCGACTGCGCCGTAGACAGATTGATAAAGTTAATTGCAGCAATAAGGAGGATGAAGGCAGCGATCCCCATCAATATATAGAGAGTCGGCAAATTGGCTTTGCGTGAATAGAAATCTTCATAATCGGGGTCGAAATGCATAGCTGACAAGGGCTGAAGGGTAATCCTGTATGTTGTGGGATCGCCTCTCCGGAGCATGTGGTCGTTCACCATTCTCACCGTCTGCTGCTCGAATTGACGGAGCCTCGTTCCTTTGGCCAGCTTTATAAAATTCTGCGTATAGTCCGGCTCGGTCCAGTCGGGTTTAACGGCCTGTTGAAGGTCCGAAACATTCCTCAGCCAGCTGGCCTGGATCGTACTGATGGAAATGAATTCCGAAAAGGCCAGGTCCGAATGCTGACCCCAATCCTTTACAATACCCGAGACAGTGAGGTGCAGGGAGTCGTCGTAGATCAATTCCCTCCCAATGATCTTGTCAAGCGGCAGTGATCCGAAATAGAGCCGGGCCCTGCTTTCCGTGAGCACTACGTGGAAAGGTTGCTCAAGCGCCGTTGCGGCAGAACCGTACAACCATTGATAATTGAAAATATCGAAATAGGAGAATTGCGGGATAATTGTTTCCGAAGGATGGCTTTCGGGGAATTTCCTGGATTGTTTACCTTTCTCCGGAACCGTCACCCGAGCCGAATAGCTAAAGAAATTGGCCGCCTTTTCAACACCGCGGAATTCCCGTTGGATGGTCAGGGCGGCAGCATAAGGGATTTGTGAACGATGAAACTTTCCTTCAGCGGGATCGTCGATATCCAGGACCAGACGGTAGATCCGCTCTCCATCCGGGTGAAACCTGTCGTAGCTGAACTCGAAACGCGTTATAAGGAAGATGATCAGACAAGCGCTGATGCCCACGGCAAGGCCCAGGATATTAATGATTGTCGTGGACTTTTGACCGGTCAGATTCCGCCAGGCGATCTTGAAATAGTTACGAAGCATGGGATGGAATTGTCCAATCAGCGCACTAAAAAAATGCCAGTCGCATATTGCTATGATAATAATCGGCTTATGACCCTTCCGGAACAAGGAGTTGTCCGATTCCGATACAAATGCCGTCCTCTTACGGGCATATCTGTCCTCGGACGACTGCTTTCAGCAGTTTCCGGCAGCACCTGGAAGGGTCGCGGCCAATTCGCCCCGGAATATGTATTTTTGAAGTGCTAAATCCCCTGCACATGAAGTTCCAAAAAGTTCTTAAACGATTGTTTCACTTCTTTTTACAGGGTGTGCTGGTACTGGCCCCGATATCCATCACCATCTGGATGGCCTTCTCCGTGTTCAACTGGATAGACGGCATTCTCCCCAACCTGGTACATAACCTTTTCCCCAATCTTATTGGGATAGATCAGTTTGGAACCCCCAAACGGATCCCCGGCCTGGGCTTTATCGTCTTCATAGCCATCGCCCTCTTCGTGGGGTATATCTCCCCCTCCTTTATCGTCAGCCGGTTCATGGACTTTGCCGACAGGGTCCTGGAAAAGACCCCTGGCATCAAGCTCATCTACACCACCCTAAAGGACTTCTTCGAAGCCTTTGCCGGTAGCAAACGGAAGTTTGACAAAGCCGTCCTCGTCAGCATCGACGCTCCGGACATCTGGCGCGTGGGTTTTATAACACAAGAGGAACTGCATGAATTTGGACTGCAGGAATACGTAGCCGTCTACGTCCCGCAATCCTATGCTTTTGCGGGAAACCTTTTCTTTGTAAAAAGGGACAGAGTGCGCGTCATCACCGACATCAGCTCAGCGGATGCTATGAAATTTGCGATCTCCGGCGGCGTGGCCGAGGTGGACGAACACGAGCATACCGGGCCTACCGGGCAACCCGCGCGTACCGCCATACAAAGTACCACGTGATCAATATCTGAAAAAGGATAAAGCTGGGCAGCAGATAGGGAACAGGAACAACGGAGATTGAGGTGACTTTTTCTTGATCAGCAGCGCCGTAGCGGCATGGTCGATAACGTACATAAATAGGTTTGGGCTTTTTTACCCAGGCCCAAATTTCCGCACCTTATTTCCAAAAAGCTTGAACGTTTTGGCTATTCTTTAAAATGGCGGAAGGATACAACCCAAACATTTTCCGAAAGGTCCTGTTAAA
>Ga0207671_10003591_pt1 | contig 15339 bp, 8 predicted proteins | sample KBSC24metaG_FD_184352 | JGI IMG/M metagenome (GOLD analysis project Ga0207671, IMG submission 184352) | Corn rhizosphere microbial communities from Kellogg Biological Station, Michigan, USA - KBS C2-4 metaG (SPAdes) (version 2) | ecosystem: Host-associated > Plants > Roots > Rhizosphere > Soil... | reverse complement strand
CGGTTGTATGTAACGGATACATCCACCTTGCCGGAAAGATCAAAATAGGCCATGGACGATGCCTCCGGCACATGCCGCGCATTCTCCACCCTGTCTACCTTCACAAGATATACAGCCAGGTCCTTCCACTTCCCGCCCGGACTTTTCACACGCACAGTAAGATCCTTATTCATGGGAACCCCCTCGGGCGCAGGATAAACATCCTGCGCCCGGAGGGCCGCCACAGAAACAATAGCCATCAGAAGGCAAACCATCGGTTTTATCATAGTAATATCCTCAAATTGCTTCCACCTAATTTTCATCGGTTTATTGCCAGCCCGGATTCTGCGCCAGGTTGGGATTCAGCTGTATCTGATCCAAAGGTATTGGCAGCAGATAGTTCTTCTCGGCAAACTTGCGCTGGCTCGCCGGATCGGCAATGATGTCCCCATCTGCCGTCAGCGGTTTGTTCAAGGTCGGATACTTGGTCGCATACTGTGTTCCGGTATAACGAACACCCAGCACAGGCTGATCCAGCTCCGCTACAGCAATATACCAGCGTTTCAGATCATCCATACGGAAACCTTCCCCTTGCAGCTCCACATTCCTTTCCCTCCGTATCTCCGTACGCATATCCAGCCCGTTGGCGGCGACAAATGCATTGCTGAGCTTGGGCATGCCGTTGTCGGTATTCACCCGCATACGGACAAGGTTCAACGATATATCCAGATCGGCATCGCTGATACTTCCATTGCGCTCGAATACAGCTTCTGCATAGTTCAGATACACTTCTGCCAGCCGTATCGTGGGATAATCATATCCTTCCTGGCTATTGGGCACCTGACGCTCAGCAGCCCATTGCTGGTTGCCATAGCCGCTGATATTGTTGGCAAACGGATCGAATGTCCGCGAAATAGCCAGGTCTGGCGCACTCCAGTCCCAATTGATATGATAGTTGACGGCATTCTGCCAGAATCTGTAAAAAGGCATACACATAAAATAACGCATCCGGTTGTCCCTGTTGCGGAATTCAGATACCATGGAGTCACGGCTAAACCCTGTGGTCGTCTTGTCGATAGGCAATCCATCATTGCAGAGATACATATCCGCCATCTTACGGGTCACGCTCGCTCCCAGCGCCCCAAATGAGATCTGGTTGGGGATGGTCTTCAACAGATTGTTGGATTCATACCGGACAGAAAGAATATACTCGTTATTGGCCGACTTGGTGATATTGGCGGGGTTGGACTTTTCATTCTCCAGGATAAACAGGTACTTCAACGCGGAGTCGCCCAGCGCGGCAGGTTTGAACAGGCTGTACTGATTGGTATTGATCACGGCCAGGCTGTTTGAGATCGCCTTATCGAGCAACGCATTGTATCTCGTAGCATCCCCGTTCCTGAACTTCTGCCAGGTACCCTCATAAAGACAAACCCTTCCTAAAAAGGCCTCGGCAGCCTGCTGACTCACCCTTCCTTTGTCGGCAGCCCCGATAGCTCCTTCCAGCGGCAGATCAGGGATCGCGGCCTCGAGGTCCGAAATGATAAAGTCGATGGTGGAGTCCCGGCTGCTCCGCGCCGCATACAGCTCGGGAGACTGCATGCCGATCATATTCTTCGCGAGAATAACCCCGCCATAGGACGTCAGCAGCTTGTCAAAATAGACATAGGCCCGGAAAAATTTCGCCTCGGCGACATATATTTTGATATCGCTCGGATTGGCGTACGTACTGGCCTTTGTCAGCAGGTTGTTGATATTGCGTATCCAGGCATAAGCATTATTGTAGTTCGCATCCGTCGAGATGGGAGTATTGGTCCCCCTGGCGATGGCTCCGAGATCCGTACCCAGGTCGGTGCCGTTGTGACCGTCGCCGTTGCTTTGGCTGAAGGTCCGCAGGTAATTGTAAAAAGCATTGTCCGCCAGCTTGAAATCATTGGGCTGCTGCCAATACGTGGCATTCGACGCCTGGTCCAGCGGTTTCAGATCCAGCGCCTTCTTACAGCCTCCGGTGGCCGCCATCGAAAGGCTTACTGCCGCGATCACACCGTATTTCGAAATTATTTTTTTATAGAGCTTCATAATTTTCATTTTAAGGATGTTACAAAAAGGACTAGAAAGTGACATTCACGCCAAAGGTCAGTAGACGATAGAAGGGATATCGCTGCGAGCCGCCGGCTATATTGTTCGTTTGCTCGGGGTCCCATTTATCCTGTACATGGGTCACTTCCCAGAGATCATTACCGGAAACATATACACGCAGCCCCTGCAGTTTGGCGCGACGGGCGATCTCCGCAGGCAGCGTATACCCGATAACGATATTCTTCAGGCGAACGTATGCACCGCTTTGAAGACTCCAGTCGGACAGCTGATAATCATACCCATTGTAATTCCCGAAACCGCCGTTGTTGGCCGTAGTAAGGATTGGCAGCGGCGCATTGGGATTCTCAGGCGTCCAGGTCTTGCCGACCCACCAGTTTGCATGTCCCTGCCAGATGGTGCCGAACGGAACGCTCCAGTCGCTGCGGCGATAGATCAGACGCCGGCCTACACCCTGGAATACCACGGAAAAGTCAAAACCCTTATACTCTGCACCCATATTCACGGCAAAGACATACCGGGGATCGCTCCTGCCCAGATACGTCACATCACCGTCCCCGATGGGCTTGCCGCTGGCATCCGTTTTTCCCAGCAGGTTCTGGCTGGCGCCGGCATTGGTCAGCTTACCATCCCCATTGAGGTCCTGGTACATATTCATACCCTTGATCACCTGGGATGCTACGGTAGGCATACCGATGCTGTTGTTCGTAGCCAGCGCTGCATAATCTGTTGCCTGCTTGTCGGTCTGGATCCGTCCCGCATATTTCAATCCGAAATAAGAATTGATCGCATACCCCTGGATATTCAACATCCCCTGGGTGATATTGCTCGCACTAAGCAGCCTGGTGATCTTGTTGCTGTTGTCGGTCAGCGTACCGCCGATATGATAGCTCACCTGCCCGATCTTGTCTCTCCAGTTCAATGCTATTTCCCATCCCCATACATGAAGGTCTCCCACATTCCGGTACGGCGCGGAGAATCCACCGACGGAAGGGAACTGCTGTCTTAAAAGCATATTCCTGTTCTCCTTCCAGAAATAGTCGAAGCTGCCGCTCAGCCGGTTGTTCAGCACGCTGAAATCCACCCCGATGTTCTTGTTCACCAGCTTCTCCCATGTCTTGGTAGAATCCGTAAGCGTAGCGCTGGGAGTTGCCGTAATGCTGCGGGAAGACCATCCTCCCAGGATCGGACCACCATTACCCAGGTTCACCGTGGGAATATAGTCGTAAAATCCTATCAGCAGATTACCATTGGCATCCTTGGCGCCCTGTCCGCCCGCAGTGCCATACGCGCCGCGAAGTTTCAGCTCATTGATGAAATGGATGTCTTGCATGAACTTCTCCTGGCTGATCCTCCAGCCGGCGGAAAATCCATCATAGAACAGCCACCGGTTGGAGCTGTAGAATCGGGAGTTGCCATCATACCTCCCCTGCACCTCCAAAAGATATTTTTCCTTGTAAGAATAGTTTACTCTGCCGAAATAAGACCCCAGCGCCCAATGGTTCTGTGTTTCACCATTGCTATGCGTGGTATTGTCTCCCAACCCCAGTCCAAGGGAAGGCACATCATTGGTGGCAAGATAGCTGGTAGTGGTGCTGTAGGTGTCATACTCGTCCCGCTCGTAACTCGCACCCAGGGTCGCGCCAATGTTATGGTCATCCAAAAAGGTCTTCTTATATTGAAGGTAAGCGTTGAGATTGTAGTACACATCCTGGGTATTGGCCCGGGTATAATAAGATTGCTGCTGCGTAGGGTTGCCCTGGTATTGATAGGTCTCCGCGTAATTGTAAATATTGGGGATGGCGCTATACTCCACCCTGCCGTCCTTGTTGAACCAGTTATACCCCGCCTGACCGACAAAATTCAGGTCCTTCGTGATGCTGTATTCGAGCTTCGTATTCAAAAAGACCCTCGTGTCATAGGTCTTGTTATCGCCTCCCAGCTTCAACAGCCAGTTACGGGCGGGCTGCGTACCCCACGCATAAGGCTTGCCATTGATAGTGGCCACAGGGAAGCCGGGCTGTGAGCTGTAATCTATCACGCTCTGACGCGTAGGTATTATCACATTGTTCTTCTGAATGGAAATATTGCTGGATATCTTCAGCTTGGAAGAGAAAGTATAATCATGCGCCAGCGAGATGGTGTACCGGCTGTTGTAATTGTCGCCCCATTTCAACATGCTGCCGTCATTGAGATAACCCAGCGAAAGACGATATCCCATCTTATCCGTACGTGCGGACACGCTAAGATCATGCTGGGTGGAAACAGCCCTGCCGTTCCCCCATAAGACGTCGATAGGATTAGTATTGAAAAAAGTATAATCCTTTACATCCGTAAATCCTATATTGTCCACATAGCCAGGCGTCGTCTTATCTATATAGAGACTGTCCGGCCTGTTTATCCAGGCATTCGCATACTTGGTCCAGATCCAGTTCGGATCAGCTACACCATTCGGCGAAGCATTGGATATGGCCTGCAGCATGTATTTGCCGTATTGGTCCCCATTCAGGAACTCAGGCCTCAATCCCATTCTCTTCTGCGAGACGGATCCACTGTACTCAATAGTGGGTTTGCTGGATTTCGCCCGCTTGGTGGTGATCAATACCACTCCCCCGGCGGCGCGCGAACCATAAATGCTCGCGCTGGCATCTTTCAGAAATGACATATTATCGATGTCCTGCGGGTTGATGGAATTCAACGCGCTCAGGTCCTGCAAAGGCACTCCGTCCACCAGCACCAGCGGATCTACCGAGCCATTGACGGAACTGGCGCCCCTGATCTGAAATGCCCATCCCTCTTGTCCCGGCGCCGCGGAGCTGCGCGTGACGACAACACCCGGTACCTGCCCCTGCAAGGATGCCAAAGGATTGGATACCACACCCCGGTCCCTGAAAACTTTTGAGTCCACGGTCGCTACCGCTCCCGTCAGGGTCGCCTTCTTCTGCGTACCATAACCCACCACCACGACTTCTCCAAGATCCTTCGGCCCATTGGCGACAAGCCGCAGATGCATCACCCCGGTCCCAACAGGCACCTCGGTCTCCTTGAATCCAACACTGCTGATGATCAGGGTCTGTGCGGAAGTCGGCACTGTCCATGTAAAAGCGCCGGTCGTGTCGGTAGTAGTGCCGCCCCGGACACCCTTGACACGGATCGAAGCGCCTGTCACAGGCTCCCCTGTGGAGGAATTGACCACCTTGCCGGATATAGTCCTGGTTGTCTGGGCCATCAAGGCCACACTCCCCGCTAGAAAAAAGATCAATAGTAGAAATGGTGGGAAAACATTCCTGCGTAGTCTAAACATGCTTCTCATAATGGCAAGTTTTATGCTTTGGTTAAAAAAATGATTCACAATCGTTCACAATGATCCAAAACGAACCTCCGGTTCGTTGTCCGAAGGACAATCATTAGATTCACGCGAACGTGAGTTTCCTGTGCTCCACCCTCACGGAAGACTCCCTTTCGATCAGCTTCACGGGCAGCACGGTCGTTTCTTTTGTCAGCTCCTTCTCCCTGCCCGACAGACACATCATCAGCTTCCGGACAGTCTCCTCCGAGATCATCTGCACGGGTTGCGCAATAGCGGTAATGGAAGGGGAGAATAAGCTGAAATGGGTATTGTCGTCAAATCCGACGACACCGATGTCCTCCGGAATGGAAAGGCCCAGCTCATCGATGGCCTCCAGTCCGCTTATAGCCAGGTAGTTGGTGGCAAACAATACGGCGTCCAGCCCGGTATTTTTCTTCAAAAAACTCTTGATCTTCGCGGCTGCAAGAGTATCCTCCGTCCCAAAAGGGATCTTCAAAACATACTTCTCCAGCTTATATTCCTTTATGGCTTTTGTATACCCGTTCAGACGCCCTGTCATCTGTGTCTGGCGCGAATCCAGCGTAACAAAGCCTATCTGCTTATAGCCGTTCTCCAGAAAATGCTGGATAGCCTGGAAAGACCCGTTGTAATTATCTACCACAACGTTGTGCGTAGCCATACCGGGGAAATACCTGTCGAAGAGGACGACGGGTAGATTGTCTTCCATCAAGCCCCTGATATCTTCCTCTATACCGGGCGGAGGCGCTATGATATACCCGTCCACCTGCGTATCCCGGTACACCTTGATGAGTTCCTTCGTGATGGCCGTATCATTGCTTGTGCTGGAATAGAATATCTTATAATCGTGCTGATGCGCCTTCTCCTCGATGATGCGCGCAATGCTGGAGAAAAATGGATCGGAAATGCCTTCTACCAGCATGCCGATGATCCTGCTCTTGCCCGTACGAAGGCTCTTGGCCACCCGGTTGGGACGATAGCCCATTTTATCGGCGTATTTGAGGATCTTATTCTCCAGGGCCCTGCTGATACGCTTCTCGGAAGCCTTTCCGTTCAGCACAAAGGAGACAGTGGCGGAAGAGACTTTCAATTGTCTGGCAAGGTCATGTATGGAGATCTTCTTTTTCAATGGCGCAATTCGTTTGGTATATTCAGCTTAATCGATTAAGCTACTTTTTTTCAATAGTGTCAAAATAACAGTTATTTTCGTGGACAATAGATCAAACGCTTGTATTTATTTAGGCAAACGTTGGCATGACAGTGTTCTGAAAAGCTCTTGGATGAAGGAAAGGAAGCGGTTTTCCAGGGAGATAGCTTAATCGATTAAGCCCCCATATCTAACTTTAAAGTTACACGCGCAAAAGGGCGAACGCGCCGGAAAGGAACGGGTTTATTTATGCAAACGTTGGCACAAACCAAAATTGTGAATTCGAAAAAACTGCAGGTATGAGGTTGGAAAGCATTACCATAAAAGACATTGCCAAAGCGCTGAATCTTTCTTACTCCACCGTATCACGGGCCCTTAAAGACAGCTATAAGATCAGCGAACCCACCCGCAAGCTGGTCCAGGAATATGCCGAAGCGCATAACTACCGCCCCAACCTTATTGCCCAAAGTCTCAAAAGTCAGCGCAGCCGTAGCATCGGCGTCGTCCTCTGCAGCGTCCCCAACGTATTTTTCTCCGAGGTCATCAGCGGCATCGAGTCTGTAGCTTATAACAGCAACTACCTCGTTATCATCACACAAAGCCAGGAATCCTACCAACGGGAAGTAAAGAACGTACAAAACCTTGCCTGGCGCTCGGTAGATGGATTGCTGGTGTCCCTGTCCACTGAGTCGCAGGACCTCAGCCATTTCGCCCACCTGCATGAACAGGGCATGCCCATCGTTTTCTTCGACCGTGTCACGGATCAGCTAAAGACGCATTGCGTAGTAGCCGACAACGCAGGCGGCGCTTACAAAGCCACCCGGCACCTCCTCGACCAGCACCGGCGGAAAATAGCCCATATCACCAGCTCGCCTCATGTCTCTATCACCCGCGAAAGAATAGAAGGATACGAAAAGGCGCTCCAGGAATCGAACATCCCCCTCGACCCTTCCTATATAAAGTATTGTACGCATGGAGGAATGCTCTCCGAAGAAATAGAAAAAGCCTTGGACGAGCTGCTGGCCCTCCCCGATCCACCCGATGCAGTGTTCTGCGCTTCCGACCGCCTCACGCTGGGATGTTATTCGCTGCTGCATAAAAAAGGTATAAAGATTCCCGGACAAATGGCCATCGCCGGCTTCAGCAATTTCAACTTCCCGGAATTGTTCTCTCCTTCTCTCACTACTGTTCGGCAACCAGCCTTCGACATCGGCAAGACGGCAACCGAGCTGCTGATCGAACTCATCGAAAGCAAAAGACCGGTCACTAAATTTGAACGAAAAATATTCCCTACCGAATTATTTATCAGGGACTCCACTCAAAAATGAGGAACTAATACACACATCCTGTACCAACGTTTGCACAGATTTATCATCGAAGGTTAACCGCTTTAACAAAAAAACTACGCTACTTTTAAAGCAACACTATTAACCATTTCACTTTAAACCTAACGACGATGCCTACATGCTTTACACGCTGCTGCACCTTCCTGTTTACTATTTTCCTAACCTTCCATCCACACGCTGAAGCTCAGACCTTTATACATCCAGGCGGCCTGCATACGCAGGCCGACCTCGACAGGATGAAGACCCAGGTAGCCGCAGGCGCCCATCCCTGGATCGACGACTGGAACGTCCTCATCACAGACGCACAGGCCCAAAACACCTACACAGCAGCCGCCCAGGCCAACATGGGGGCCAACCGCCAGCGGGCCGATGCCGACGCCCATGCAGCCTATCTCAATGCCATCCGCTGGTACATCTCCGGTGATACTACTTTCGCCGCCTGCGCGGTCCGTATCTGTAACGCCTGGTCAGCGGCGGTAAACCAGGTCCCTGCAGGCACGGATATACCGGGTCTCAGCGGTATCCCCATCTTCGATTTTGCGCTGGCCGGGGAAGTGCTTCGCATCTATCCCGGATGGGCGGGCGCCGACTTCACCCGCTTTAAGAACATGATGACGACCTGGCTCTATCCGGTATGTCATAACTTCCTCACCAACCACAACGGCGCCTGTATCACCAACTACTGGGCCAACTGGGACGCCTGTAACCTTGGCGCCCTCATCGCCATGGGTGTCCTCTGCGACGACACGGCCAAATACAACGAAGGGGTGAACTATTTCAAGACAGGTGCGGGCAACGGCAGCATCATGCATGCCATCGATACCCTGCTGCCGGGCAATATCGGACAATGGCAGGAGAGCGGCCGCGACCAGGAACATGCCCAGCTCGGCGTAGGACTGCTCGGCTATGCCTGCCAGGTAGCATGGAACCAGGGACTCGATCTTTTCTCTTATTCCGGCAACCGTCTCCTGGCGGGCGCCGAATATGTCGCCCAGACCAATCTGTGGCGCCCCATACCCTATATATACTATACCAACTGCCAGAACGCCAACCAGGACTGGGTCTCCATCAATGGCCGGGGCCGGCTGGACGATCGCCCCATCTGGGAACTGATATACAACCACTATATAGTTCAACAAGGCCTTACCTCTCCGGGCGTCCAGTCCATGGCGCAGCTCATGCGGCCGGAACACGGCAGCGCCGATCATCTGGGCTATGGTACGCTGACCTTTACTACCAGCGCAACAGCTTCTCCTTCTCCACCCTCACCCATTCCATCCGTTCCCGCTGGACTGACAGCCACCGCAGGCGTTTCACGCGTGTCGCTAAAATGGGTGCTTTCTACAGGGAACACAGCTCAGGGCTACGTAGTAAGACGCGCCACCACCAGCGGCGGACCCTATACCACGGTCTATTCTTCCAACAATAACACCACTCCTCAATACACCGACGCCAGCGTTACCAACGGCACTACCTATTACTACGTGGTCGCCTCCACCAACCAGTCAGGTACCAGCGCTAACTCCTCCCAGGTCTCCGCCACACCTGCCACGGCATCCTCCTTACCAGCAGGATGGTCAAACCAGGACATAGGTACGACAGGTATTGCCGGCAGTGCCACATATGCCACTGTCGCTAACAGCACATACATCGCCACGGGCGCCGGAACAGGTATCAGCGGCACGGGTGATGCCTTTAATTATACTTATACCAGCGTCACAGGAGATTACACACTCACGGCAAGACTGATCAGTATCACCGGAACGCTCAGCAGGACAGGGATCATGATCCGCGAATCGCTCAGCCCGGGAGCAGCAACGCTCGTTATGAAACTGGGCGACGCCGGCTGGCGCGAGGCGGGATTTGGAACACGCTCCACTACAGGCGGCTCCATGACCTATGTAGGAGGTAATGACTATACGTGGTTGCCGGCCTGGTTCCGGCTGCAACGTTCAGGCAGTACCTTTACTGCATACGAATCCTCCGACGGAGTCACCTGGTTCACGGTAGGTACCAGTACGGTGTCGATGGCCAATACCTACTATGTTGGACTGGCAGCCTGCTCGGGCAGCGCCAGCGCTTCCGAAACATCTACATTTGACAACGTGTCGGTGGTCGCAGGAACACCCCAGCCTATCCCCAACGGCACTTATAAGATCCTGGCCAGACACAGCGGCAAGGCGCTGGATGTAACCAACAACGGAACGGCCAACGGCACCAACGTACAGCAATGGACGGCCAATGACTGCACCTGCCAGCAATGGACACTGACCTACCTGGGCAGCGGCCAATACCAGATCATGGGCGCCAGCAGCGGCAAATCACTGGACGTCAACGGTGGCTCCACAGCCGATGGAGCCAATATCCAGATCTGGACCTATAACAACGGGAGCAACCAGCACTTCACCTTCACACCTACAGACGGTGGATATTTCCGCATTACACCGGTCAACAGCGGCAAGGCAGTGGATGTCAACGGCTCCTCGACAGCCGACGGCGCCAACGTACAACAGTGGACATACAATGCAGGCTACAACCAGCAATGGCGGCTGGTAGGAATACTCAATAACCTATCCACCACCACCACCGCAACAGCCAGCCCCACCATAATAAATATTGACGAGACGGCTTCCAGCCAGACGATGGTTATCCAAATCCGGTCACAGGCAGCAGCTTTTTTATCAGGACAGGCAACAGCCTCATCGATAAAGATATGCTCATCCGGATGTATAGCGTAAATGGAGACATGGTCATGAGCAAATGGGTCCGGCAAGTTCAATCCGGGTTGATAGAAATAAAGCTTACATCCACCCTGTCATCGGGAGTATATCTCATTCAGCTGGATGATAAGCACACAGTAAGGCTGGTCATTAAGAAATAGCTGCTTATCCGGAAGTATTGGATCATTTCGCCGGCTTCAACCATATAGCCTGTCCGCCGGATGGCCCAAGGTTCACAGCCAGAACAGTAGAAGCATCTACTTTTTTCTGTTCTCTCCGTACATGGGTTGCAGTAACCACGGCCGGATCATCCGAATAAATGGTGGCTATATATTTTCTTCCGCGAGGCAAAAAGTTAAATGCAATATTGGCTCTTCGGGCGCTGTCATTCGTGATGGCGCCCAGGAACCACTCTTCACCCGCACGCCGCGCCACGGTGATATATGCTCCCGGCTCTCCCTCCAATACCTTCGTCTCATCCCAGCTGGTCGGTATCTTTTCAAGGAATTCCACCTCCGGCTCGCCCTTATACGCCGTAGGCTTGTCATACCAGAACAAAGTCTGTAAGGGACTGTAATAGATGGCAGCCAGTGCGAGCTGATGCCCATGCGTAGTCTTGATACGATGATCATAATAACAAATGGTATAATCCGCTGCTCCCGCGATATACCGCGTGAAGGGCAGGATAGTATTATGCGTAGCATCCGGCATCTCTTCATTCCCCCTGATCCCCTCGGCTGTCATCAGGTTGGGCCAGGTGCGCTGTTCCCCTGTAGGCCGCCATTCGTCATGTATATTCACCATCAGGTGATGAGCCGCTGCCTTACGGATGGCCTCTTCCAGCCAGGTGGTCCACCGTTGCGATCCCAGCTCCACAAAGCCAAACTTCACCCCCTTGATGCCCCATTGCTCATACAAAGGCAGGATAGTATCCAGCTGCGTAAGCAGGGACTGCTGGTTGACATAAAGCCACACGCCAATCCCCTTCTCCTTCCCATAACGCACGACCTCCTGCATATCGATAGGCGCTACGACCTTTGTTGCATCGGTATTAAAGGTCATGGCAGGCCCATACCATTTCCAGTCGAACAAAATATACTGCAGCCCGTGCGCCGCGGCAAAGTCGATAGCAGCGCGGGCTCCATCCGTAGTCAGCGTCATTTCCCGGATGATCTTGCCGGGTTTGACCCAGTCGGTCTGCGCAAGGGTAGAGGGCGGGTTCAGGTTTAACAGCAGGTCTTCATTTCGAATAAGATCAATTGCCTGCTCACCCACCATCATCACCCTCCACGGGCTACCGAAATAAGTAATGCCATCCACCGCCCCGAAGAGAGAAGTACAGATGGTATTGGGCTTGTCAGCGCTCAGCTTGAATTTTGTACGCGCATAATCCACCATCTGCGCCTCCGCCAGACAAACATAGCTGCCATCTGCCAGCTGTAACGTCAGCGGCCGCTCGGACTCATCCGGCCAATCCTTCAGGGACACCAGCCGGTAAGGCCCCTGCGCCCAGGAAGTAAACCAGGCCTTGGTTCCCGGTGGTAAAGTAAATTCCGTATTTTCCTCCGTGATATGATAATAGACGCCGGTAGGGTTCTCCGGAAAATAATACCGGATGGCGATCCCCCCATCATAAGCCCGGCAGATCAGGTCCATCCTATACTTCGGCCTGTCCGCCCTGACAAAATGCAGGGTCACCTCATTATAATGATCCCGCACCTCCGACTTCTCCCCATACAAAGGCCGCCAGACAGTATCCCGCTGATCGATATCAGCATGCTGAAAGACCAGCCCGGCGCACCAGTCTCCGGTCGTATCCGGCGGCAGCGCCAGCGCAGACTCCATTATATGATTATCCATACGGATATCCAGTCCCGACTCCAGGATGACAGGACGCCCTTTAAAAGACACAGAATAGAACAAGCGCTTCCCCCCATCACTTATCTGCCGTTGATACAGCTCTACCTTGAGCCCCCCATCAGGAGAGCTAACCCGCGTTCGGGTTGCTTCTAATATCTGAGCGCTCACTCCATCCATAAACAACACACCTGACAATAAGAACAATAATTTTTTCATGCAAGAACATTAATTATTTTCTACCCGAAACCAGTCGATATCTCCATACCCCCCATTCTTCCCGTCAGGAGCATTCAGACAAGACAGCCCCATCTTGGCGCCGATCCATTTCCCCGGCCTGGCGGTAAAAGCCTCTCCCAGCATTTTATAATCCTTCCCATCCAGGCTATAGCTGAACTTACATTGCGCATCGGGACTGCTCACGGCCACACGAAGATAGACACTCGCCCCCGCCTTCTCACGCGCAATAATTTTTTCCTCTCCCCCGGTCGCCGTCAGGCGTTTATACCGCCACAACGCCTCCAGTAAATAATAATCCGCATAAATAAGGGGCACGTCTATCTCGGAGTTGTGGGGCTTATGACCAGTACTATGCTTCAGCAAAAACCCGCCATTCTCACCGGGCGCCGCCAGATAGGCATCCGAACACAGACTGGATAACATCTCCTCCGCCTTATGCAGATATTTCTTCCCCGCATATCCGCTCAGCTCGATCAATGCGGAAGCAGCCACTGCCGCCGCCGATGCATCCCGCGGAGCTTGTGGAATATCCGGAGCCTGAAAATCCCAATACGGAATATGATCGGCGATCTTATCTGTCTGTGCAATAAAATAATCGGCAGTCCGGATGGCTCGCTGTAAATACCGCTTATCTCGGGTCTCCCGGTACAGCACGGTATATCCATAAATACCCCAGGCCTGCCCCCTCGCCCAGCAGGACGAATCAGCATAACCCTGATGCGTCATCCGTCGCAGCAGCTTCCCGGACACGGGATCAAAATCCAGCACATGATAGCTGCTGTTATCCGGTCGCCAGCGATATTGCATATCTGTATTGGCATGAGCTACCGCTATCTTATAAAAGGAAGAGTCTCCTGTATTCCTCGTCGCCCAGAACAAATATTCCAGGTTCATCAGGTTATCGATGATGACGGGGTAGTGAAATGCGTTGTTATCCCAGCTCCGAATGGCTCCCACTTCCGGATGATACCGCGTAGACAATGACCGCGCTCCCTCTACCAGGACTGCCTTGTAGACAGGATCTTTGGTGACAGCATATCCATGACCATAAGAGTTGTATAACATAAAACCCAGATCATGGGTACCTTTATTGTCTTGCTCCTTTTCCAGACCCGCCGTCCATTTGACGGCAGCTCCCTTCCACTGTTCATTATTGGTCAGTCGATACAAATACCACAGACAGCCAGGGAAAAAACCGCTGGTCCAGTCCGAAGAAGGAACACATGCCAGACTGCCATCGGGCTTGACACTGCGCGGGTAACACGTATCCGGATTCCCTTTTACATAGTTTCCGTATTGCTGCCCCGCCAGTCGGACGACTCTATCCACCGGCAATCTGCCGTTCTGCGCATAAGCACCCACACCCGGAAAAACACATAAGACAAACACAGCACCTCGAATAAACATATCGCTATTATTTTATAAAAAAAGTCCGGGACACCATATCTGCCGTTCTCACCCTGGGCGCCGCACTCCGTCCATACTGCCAGGCCACTACGGTCACCTTTACAGGGCGGCGGCTCCGCGGCGGTATAGATGTCAGGTACAACACATCCCCCTTAACAGTGGCAGACCCTTCCAACACAAAATAATGTACAGGAAGTCCCACATCAGAGACAGCTTCCAGCCTGAGAGAGCCGGCATTTTCACGCTGATCAGGGACGGGCGGAAAAGAAATATGCTGCTCGATACCTTCCGTATTCGCCGGAAGGATCAGCATCTCCGCCTGTTGAACAGCCGGCTTGTATACATCATCTCCCGGAGAGGTTGCAGCAAAGGTCAGCGCATAATGCTTCGACCACGGCTCTATCCCCTTCCCCATAGCCAGCCGGAACAACGTGTCATTGATCTTTTCAAAAGGCCCGAATACCTTATCTATACGAATGGTCCTGCTGATCGGCGTTCCACCGCCATGTCCGAAAAAGAGCTCATCGGGATGATGAATGACGGCTCCCGCCGGAAGACCGGTCCACATAGCAGGACGGGGACTCTCCCCGGGTACGGTGTCTAAGAAGGCTCCTTTCAAGGTGAAGCTGATCCCATCTTCCGCTGGTAAGAATTGCAAGTGCACCTGGAGATGCGTATTCCGCTGCGGCACGATCTTCCCTTCCTGAACATAGCCTAACAACGGCGCCAGCCGGTCACGCCACGCCGATTCATATTGTTCGGTCATGCGGGCAGTCTCTTCATCAATGAACCAGAATGCAGCAGCCTTATCCCCTTTGTACTCCCCCACCGGAGCAGGAACTGCCGTGGGCGCTTGATGATTGCGCCACCTGTCCATCAGCCAGCCTGTTCGCGTAGGATCGATCTTCCGTAGTTCAGGAGCTCCTTTTAATGGATCATGATCAGGTAGCCTGTATTCAGCCGCCTTCTTTATATAAAATGCGAGATAGTCTATCTTTTTTTGACTGGCTGCAAAATGCCCCTCCGCGGGACAGGCCAGCATACTCAAAGCCATATGAGGATGATCTACCCTTTCCTTTAAACCCTCCGTCGACCAGCTGTCCGCAGCCTCATATTCTCCCATGGTCTCCAGCAAAGGAATGCCATCGATGTTTTGCTGGGCGGTCCAGATATCCGGTGCAAACGACGGATGCCGGAAATAAGGCCACTGACCGCTCA